>WNGJ01002427.1_pt1 | contig 23795 bp, 18 predicted proteins | sample 5400611 | NCBI WGS metagenome assembly WNGJ01 (sample SAMN13153375, study PRJNA577476) | soil metagenome | isolation source: 40 cm soil or saprolite under Garry oak tree replicate 1 | place: USA:California | collected 2016-06-15
GCCGGAACGGAAGACTTCGGTGAGATAGGCTCCATAGTTAAAGCTGAGGCCAATGATACCGTAGAAATATCCGTTAAATTGGTCGGGAACGAGGCTATTGTTTTGCAGAGTAGTCATGACTTGAAAGGCGATACTGTATGGATCAAAACCGAGATTCGAGAGGACATAGCCAACCCCATAGTACCAGAGCAGCAGTTGCACAAGAATAGGTGTACCGCGTACAACTTCGACATAAACAGTAGCGAGCCAACGAATGGGCGCAAAACGTGATAGACGACCTAAAGCACCAATAAAGCCAAAAATGGTCGCTAAGGCCATGCTGAACAGAGAGATAAGAATAGTGACCCCAGCCCCTACCAACAAAACAGGGAAGTAGAGAAACAGTTTATTTTGTTTCTCTGGATCACTACTGACCTGGAAGGTGTAGAGGTAGTAGATAAAGGCGACAATGGCGACGAAAACCAGTACATAATAGAGGCTGTTCAACAGAGTAAGCCAGAGCGGTCTGTCTGGTTCATTTTCATTACGTGACTTTGGCTTGAGCAAACGCAATGCACGGCGTTCGACTGAAGACTCTGTGCCGCTATACATATTCTTTCTTCTCCTCTCTCCTACAATGCTGCACGCAAGCGTTTTTCAAAAAATCGAGCTACATATGATGTGGGGAGGCTGAGCAGCAGGTAGAGGATAATAGCAAGAGTATAGAGCGGTATAGGGTTACTACCATTATGTGTAACCCAGGTGGACAAAACTGAGGTGAGTTCGGTGCCAGCAATCGCGCTCACAATAGCCGAGTCTTTGAGCATATAAATAAAGTCATTGACAAACGGAGGAATCATAAGAGGAATGGCTTGTGGCAGAACGACGCGAAAAAAATTCTGTGAAGGAGTAAAACCCAGTGAGAGAGCGGCTTCGGTCTGACCCCTGTCAACGGAAAGAAAACCAGCACGAAAGACTTCAGCCTCATAGGCAGCGTAGTTCAGTGTTAAGACAGCAATGCCTGCTGACCAGGAATTATCAAGAGTCTCTAGCTGGAGATTCAATAAGATAGCACCCACAGCATAGTAAATAATGAAGAGTTGAACAAGGATAGGTGTGCTGCGAATAATCTCAATAAAAGTACGTGCAGGACCTCTCAATAGGAGCAAACGCGAACTACTCATGAGCGCGAGCAACATGCCAAGTAGTAGAGCCAAAGGAAAAGATGTTATACAGTAAATAAATGTGTCTCTTGCACCTGCCAGAAATTCTGGAAGAGCTCGTTGGATAAGATCCATACAGAATATCCTTTGTTATCAATGTGCAAATAGTATTTAAGGTCATGAAAGTGTTGCAAAGAGTGGTATGCAACTTTGAGATATCAAGCTTGCATACCACTCTTTGCAACACTCTATTACATAATGCCAATCTCACTCTGCTGATCGTTCCACATACTCCACTTCATGTAAATCGTCTTGAGTGTCCCATCCTTTTTGAGGACGTCGAAGGCCTGATCAATTTCACCGTGCAGGGTTTCAGCATTAGGATTACTCTTGTTGAAGCCAACAAAGTAGTCGTCTGTGCGGAATGGTTTACCAATTGGCTTCAAAGCCTTATTAGGTGTAGCACCTGGACCAGCACCGAGGACATAATAGGCGACAATTGGGCCGTCGATGAGCACAGCATCAATTCTGTGAGCAGCCAGGTCATTAAAGGGGAGATCGGGGTCATACAGCTTGATTGTGATCTTTTTGTCTTCCCCTAGAATATCTGCGGCCTTATAACTGGCACCTGTCCCAACCTTGAGACCCTCTAAATCTGTCAAACCAAGATCACTAGTGGTTGTCTTGCCAGAAAAACGCGTATCGTCGGCTCTTACCACAATTTGCTGTCCATAGCGATAGTAGGCCTGAGAAAATAGCTCAGTTTTCTCACGGTCGGGAGTTTTTTCCCAGCCGTTCATGACCATATCAAATTTGTTGGCAAGGAGTGCCTGTTCCATCTGCCCATAGTCGTTTTCTACCTGTTTGGACGTAACACTCATCAGCTTAGCCAGAGCAAGACCTATTTCATACTCGAAGCCGACAAGTTGATTGGGATGGTTAGGGTCTGGGAAGACATAGGGGGCGCCACCATCAGAAGTTGCTCCCCATTGCAAAAGGCCTGGTGTTTTCAGACCCTTACTAGCAATATGCACAGCACCGGGAGTACTCGTCCCAGAGCCAGTTGTTGTTGAAACATTCCCTCCACATGCAGCAAGTAACGTTTCAAGTGTACTACCAGCGACAATGAGGCCACCTGCACGTTTCATAAATGTGCGTCTGCCGAATTCACGGTTTATCATGTCTGTTGCCTTTCTGCTGAGCTTCTTGGATTGACTGATCGATAGATTATTATGGCAAAACGGAGAGGACACGCTCCAGGAAAACCTGCGTGCGCTTCTCTTTGGGGTGTCTGAAAATGTCTTCGGGATCGCCCTGCTCGATGATACATCCATCAGACATGAAGACAACACGATCCGAGACATCACGCGCAAATTGCATTTCATGGGTGACGACAACCATGGTACTGCCTTCGTAGGCAAGGTCTTTCATGACTTTAAGCACTTCACCAACGAGCTCTGGGTCAAGCGCGGAGGTGGGTTCATCGAAGAGTAAAGCTCGCGGCTGCATGGCTAAGGCTCGCGCAATGGCGACACGCTGCTTCTGGCCACCAGAGAGACGGTTAGGGTAGACATCACGTTTCTCGGAGAGGCCCACTTTGGCAAGCAGTCTCTCTGCAAGTGCTACGGCCTCAGCTTTAGGCATTTTACGCGCTAAGGTGGGGGCTTCGGTGATATTTTGCAAGACGGTCATGTGCGGAAATAAATTAAAGTTTTGAAAGACCATACCAAGTTCGCGGCGAATGGGGCTGAGTTGCTTGGTAGAGAGATGAGGATCGAGCCGATTGCCATGAATGTAGATTTCGCCACTGGTCGCTTTCTCTAAACCATTGAGGCAGCGAATGAGGGTACTCTTACCAGAACCACTTGGGCCGATGACCGCCACCACTTCTTTTTTCCGAACCTCAAAGTCAATATCTTTGAGAACGTGCTTATCACCGAAGAATTTGTTGAGCTTGACGGTACGGAGAATGATTTCTTCTTCAACCAGATTACTGACTTGAGCTGAATTTCCTGAGTCGGGGGCGGTAGCGGGCTTCACCTGAAAGGTCTCTTCGGAGTCTATATCCATGCGGCACTCCTTTACTGGTTACGTTGTCCATTTAGCAGGCAGAGTTCGTTCGATAGGCAACTTCGATGTTGTGTCAAGTATATTCATCAATATAAGGCATGTCAAGCATGCGCATGCCACAAGGTGCTATACTATCCTCGACATCAATTATAGAAACTTCCGAGAGCAGGTGATGAGGCGATGCTCTTTCAGCGAACACCACATACTTACTACGCTCTTTTCGCGCCAAATTTCACGGCAGAGGCTTCAGATACACAAGAAGTATTATTAATACATGGGTTTGCGAGTACTCCTGAGACACCTACCGTAATCTCATACGCTTCCCTCTTAGTGCTCCTCCGGGTTCGCTAACTTCTTGTTAACTGATTTTAGTCGTGGTGCTGTGTCTGCTTCAAGATCTGCATCATCAGGCTGTTCTGCCAGTATCGTGGTAGGAGCATTGACGACAGCAGCTGCATTGCGTCGGCGCAGCAGGCGTTGCATGCCTTTGTCCAAATTTACTTTGGTACGCAGGCGCACAAAAAGAAGTGAGCCCAGGAGCAGGGATTCTAACGTGCCGGAGCCAACGGAGGATAATGGGATTGCCAGAATCGCATGCGAACCGCTGAGCAAGTGAAGCAGTAATACGAGTAGACTCCAGCGGACTGCCAGAGCAGTGACATCGGTAAAGAGGGGGGTCTTAGCATCTTTAAGGGCATAGAAGCTTAGTCCCAGCAACTCAACTAGAGCTAGCCCAGGCAACGCAAAAGCATATCCCATCAAAGCCGTACCGGTGACCGAGGATGAATGTTTATTAAAGGCTCCATGCTGATAGAGCAGATGGATCAGAGGCTTACCAAAGAGATAGAGCAGAATAGAGGCAAGAATGCTCAGGATCAAGGCTCCACTCAAGAGTTTGACGACAGTGGCACGGAGACGGACAAACCGTTGCGAAGTTGCCAGAACGGCCATAATGGGAAGAGAAGCAGGCCCTAGGGCCTGGGTGACCAGGGCCAAAGGGAAAGCGAAGAGGAGATGCGCGTTACGTGCTGCCGCAAGGCTGGTCTTATCAGGCAAATAGGAGATGAAGGCCGTGTCGATGATAAAGCCGATAGAGGCAATGGCAACGGCCAGAGTGTTCGGTCCGAGCAGACGTATAACTTCACGTAAGCCAGGATGTTTGAAGTTCCAAATGAAGGTGTAGCGCACACCCTGCCGGATTAAGCCAGGAATCATGATGAGAACCTGACAGGCAGCAGCAACCAACACACCATAGGTAGGGCCATAGATACCCAGTTCGGGGATAGCCAATGAGAAGAGCAGGCCACCGATCAGACCAACATTGTAAAGAGCAACCGAGAGAGCAGGCAAGAGAAACTGGCGTTTACTATTGAGAGTTGCCGTGATCACCGTACCAAGCCCCAGAATGAGCGGTTGGACGAGCATGATGCGAGTGAGTGAAGTTGTCATTGTCTGCGCATAAAGTGGAAAGCCAGGGACGAGCAGGCGACTAACAAACGTAGGAGCAGCAAACTCGGCAAGTATTACCAGAAGAGTAAGGGCAACCAGCAAGACGTTGAAAACTAGGCTAGCCAGTCGCCATGCCTCTTTCTGTCCATGATCTTTCTCATACGAGAGAAAAACCGGAATGAGGGCATGCGTCAGTGCTCCACCTGCGATGAGATCAAAGAGTACTTCCGGCAAGCGTGCGGCGGCATAGTAGGCATTGGCATCAGATCCTGTACCAAAAAGCGCGTTAAAGATAATCTGGCGAATGACTCCTAGCCCACGGGAGGCACATAAAGCCAGTACAAGCAGGAGGGCAGCTTCAGTAATGCTGAAGCGACGTAGAGAGATATCACCACCCGGTAGGAAATTCTTTATGTTGAGACGAAAGGCACTACTAAACACGGGCTTGCGCTGCTTAGAGGACGCTTCTTTCGCATCAGGCGACGCTGCTACCTCAGGCTTTGACTTCACAGCAGTGGTGACCATAGCGGATGAATTGGTATTTTCTTCTAACTCGTGCAAAATGGTCTAATTCTCCTCTACGCTGACAACTGTAAACAACTTTTTTCAAGTGTCGAACGATGAAGCCAAAGCGGCACGGCGGCAACGCTATGCCGAGTTGCGGTGGAGTTCAGACACAAACCCTTGCCTTCCAGGCATAGGGTAACTGACGCAGATTATAGCAGTCATCTCAGTTGTAGCCTAGTTTTGCCCAAAAGTACTGAGGAAGATGACCCAAAAGGTCTATCTTCCTCAGTGTTTTACTCCTTGAGCATGGATGGCGTGCAATACTCTTTCAGGCGTTAAGGGCAGTTGACGGATACGAATACCAAGGGCATCCGTGACGGCATTAGCGATGGCGGGAGCCATGCTATTAACGGAGATGTCATCGACAGTTTTGATACCAAAGGGGCTGGAAGGATCGGTAGTCTCCACAAGGTAGGATTGCATCATGGGCATATCGATGGCGTTATAGATATGGTAGTCACTAAGATTAGTAGTGAGTAAGCGACCCTGAGAGTCGTAGATCATTTCTTCGCAGATACCGTAGCCGAGAGCTTGCGCTACGCCACCCTCGATCTGACCTTCTGCGATGACAGGGTTGACAACGCGCCCGCCATCAACCGCTGAGATGGCTTTGAGAACGCACACGACACCCGTTTCAGTATCGACCTCAATCTCTGCCCCTTGAGCGGCAAAAGAGGGAGGGATAGTGTGGCCCGTTTCAGAGGCGATTGCCATGATCTGCTGATGCTCAACATAGAGTGCGTGAGAGGCAACCTGTGAGACAGTCAGGCTCTGTCCAAGCGGAGCAGTAATGATACTGTTCTTGAGTGTGAGCGTGTTGGGATCAGCCTTGAGCATACGCCCCGCGACATCAAGGATTTGCACGCGCACCTGCTCAGCAGCTTTTTTAGTAGCACCAGCACTACCGTAGATGACAGAAAGACTGCTGGCACCTGTATCAAAAGGGAAAAAGTCGGTATCGGAAGAGTGGACAAGTATATCTTCGACATGCACACCCAGTACCTCAGCAGCGATCTGAGCAATGGTAGTATCAGAGCCGCTACCACTATCGGAAGCTCCAACGAGGATGTTAAAGGAGCCATCGTCATTTAGTTTGATGCTGGCTCCGCTCACACCAGAATTCGCACTAGCAGAGCCGTGCATGGCCAGGGAGATGCCCACGCCACGACGAAAACGGCCGGTACCACCCTTACCATGTTTCTCGTGCCAACTAAGTTTGTCTTCGACAATCTGCAAACATTGAGGTAGCCCACAGCTTTTGATGAGCTGGGCATGATTTTCCTGGTTCTCGCTAAGAGCTTGTGCCAGCAGGCTTGTATCACCCTCCTTGAGCCAGTTCTTGCGGCGCAATGCCAAAGCATCCATACCGAGCTGCTTAGCAATTTCGTCAATATGGCTTTCCAGGGCAAAGCAGCCTTGAGGAGTACCATAGCCACGGAAAGATCCGGCAGGTGTCAGATTAGTATAGACCACATCAGCGACAAAATGCATATTTGGACAGGGATAGAGCGAGAGTGTCTGGAAGCCTGTGTCGCACTGGGCAGTGAGTGAGTGCATACCGTAAGCTCCAGTGTTGGCGAGTACCGTCATCTGATTAGCAATGATCGTGCCATCACGCTTTACACCTGTCTTCATATGAATAATGTGTGCAGAACGTGAGCGACTGCTACGGAACTCTTCAGTGCGTGATAGTTCTAGCTTGACCGAACGATCAGTAGCCATAGTGAGCAAGGCACAGATATCTTCGAGAAGCACATCCTGTTTAACGCCGAAATCACCGCCAACACGCAGCTTGATGACGCGTATACGCCTCGGCAGTAGACCAATGATAGGAGCGATGATGCTACGCACATGAAAGGGATTTTGGGTGTTAGTACGAACCACGAGTCGCTCATCTTCGTCCCAGTAAGTAATGACAATATGGTTTTCGATAGGCGTTTGCTGTACCTGGGGAACGCTGTATTCGCCTTCGACGATCAAATCGGATGCAGCGAAGCCTTGCTCAACGTCGCCAACTCCAACTTCTAGATGAGCAGCAATGTTACGTTTGGCGTCATGGATGTGACGTGACTCAGGTTCGGGATGGAGACAGGGTGCGTTGGGATCCGTAGCCTGACGTGGATCAAGGACGGCAGGCAGCACTTCGTAATCAACGTCGATAAGGCTGAGAGCTTGCTCGGCTATTTCAGGTGTTTCGGCAGCCACAGCAGCAACACGGTCTCCCACAAAACGCACGATGTTGTCCAAGCAATACTGATCATACGGACCAGATGTGGGCGATGCTTGTCCAGCAGGGATATAAGGAATACGCTGGACATCCTTGTAAGTCAGGACAGCATGGACGCCGGAGAGGCTACGAGCTTTTGAGATATCAATATCGCGAATGATGGCATGAGCATGCGGACTGGTCAGCAGACGGGCATAGAGCATATCGCGCAATTCAATATCATCGACAAAGACAGGTTTGCCGGTGGCAAGCTTGACAGCATCGACTTTGCGCTCAGGTTTGCCAATGATATTGAAATCCGTAGGGGTATTTTGATTGGGATCGAGTGCTGGTGAGGGCGCAATGAATTGGTGGGCACTGCCTGCGGCCCCTACGTCGTCGCTGGTGTTGGATGCATTATGTTCGACGTGTTCTAATGGTGAGCAACCCAGATTCCAGAGTTTGAAATTTTCGTCGGAGAGCGGACGGCTGATGGGAGCAACCGTCTCACCACGCAAGATAGCAGCAGCACGCAGGATGGCCTGTACAGGTTTGACATAGCCAGTGCAGCGACAGAGGTTGCCAGAGAGGGCGTCGCGGACCTCATCTTCAGTGGGGTAGGGATTTCTTTGTAAGAGGGCAGAAGCAGAGAGAAGCATGCCAGGGGTGCAGAAGCCGCACTGGATGGCACCAGCATCGATGAACGCTTCTTGCAAAGGATGAAGTTTGCGGGCCGAACCCAAACTTTCGACAGTACTGAGAGTGCAGCCACCGCTCTGAGCAGCAAGCATGACACAGCTGGGACGGGCTATGCCATCAACGAGCACGGCACAAGCTCCACATTCACCCGTTTCGCAGCCATGTTTGACGCTGAAATATCCTTCCCGGCGCAAGACAGTTAGTAACGATTCGTTGAGAGCTACATCCAGGCTTTTGATCACTCCATTAATCCGCAGTTCGAGTTCCATATCTATATGTTTCCTTCAGATGAGGCCGTTCGACTACTCCCACGAGCAAGATTGATAGCCTCTTCGAGTACGCGATATACAAGGTTCATACCACTGACGCGCCGATATTCGCTACTGGCACGGAAATCATCTGGAGGACGGAAATCAGCCATGCCAGTTTGCAAAACAAGAACGATTGATTGTGTCCAGGTGGCCGGGCGGGCTACGGTCTGGCCTTGCAGCAGCCGCTCCACCGAGTGCAGCCGTAGCGACTCCATATTGACACCGCCTAGAGCGACACGCACGCGCTGGTAGGCCCCGTTGGTTATTTGCACCAAAGCGGCCGCGTTGAGGAGAGCAACATCGGTGGCAGTACGGCCTACACGCATAAAGGAGGCGGCACTACCAGAGCCAGGATGGGGAATAAGCACTTCGATCATCAATTCATTGGGGCGACGCTCAAGAACAAGCGAGCTAAAAGGAACACGTCGCTCTTGCTTTCCTTTATAAGTCACACCAGAAAGGGTCAGACCTGGACGGTCCAGCGTCCCACCAGTGAGGTTTACCTGTGTTTTAGATCCAGAGCGCAAGATCACTTCGGCATCCAGCACAGCCAGGGCAGTTAGTATATCGGCCTGGGAGGCTACACCAGTACCAAGTGTACCACCAAGCGTCGCACTGTTACGAATTAATCGTGAGGATGAGGAGGTCTGTGCAGCACGAGCAAGCAAACCATGCGCGAAATCTTTAAGCACAGGCGAGTCAGCCATACTTTGCAGTGTAGTCATGGCACCGATATGGATGCTACGTTCATCTGGGGAAATATAGGCCAGTTCAAGGTCACGCAGATCGACAACGGCCTCAATGCTATCATCGTGCATGCCAAGTAAATAGGTACCTCCTGCCAGAGGTACAGTCTTGACGTCCGATCGCGAAAGCAACATTAAGGCATCGTCGATATGCTCGGCCCAGTGATATTCTAATAAGTTAAGTAACATGTATCTGCCTTTGTAGTGGTACAAGCTTAAACGTTTCAACGTCAATCAAACCCTGATCGGTTAACTTCAGCGATGGAATGACGGAGAGCGACAAGAAGCTGAGCGTCATGCAGGGATGGTCAAGGGTACAGCCAAGTTCAGCAGCGGCAGCATCAAGTACATGAAGCTGTTGAACAAGTTCGGCGGCGGGCAATGGTGAAATGAGGCCGCCATAGGGTAACGCGACACTGGCACGTATCTCGCCATCGACGACACAGGCAAAACCACCGCCCATGCTCTCAAGGGTGCGTGCAGCCAGGAGAATGTCGTTATCATTGGCTCCAGCGATGACCAGATTATGGGCATCATGGGCAACACTTGAAGCCATAGCTCCCTTACGTAAACCAAAACCTTTGACCAGCCCCAACCCAACACGACCGCTGGCATGATGCCGCTCAATGACTACCAATTTAAGCAGATCACGAGCAGGATCGGCCACAATTTCGCCATCACGGATAGGAGCTTCCTCTTGCAGGTGTGTCGTGGTAATTTGTCCAGGCTCAATGCCCACGACCTCGACTAGCCCCGGATGTCCAGGGATGCGTAGGGCAGAGGGTGAAATGTTGCCGATATGAACAGTGCCCGTGATGCCCGGGAAGGACGGAGCAGGTACATCGACCAGCAGGTGACCATGCTGAGCAACGAGTTTGCCATCTTTATAAACGGACTCGACTTGAAAGAGGTTGAGGTCATCGAGTACAACGATGTCGGCCACGAAGCCTGGGGCAATGGCTCCGCGATTATAGAGACGGAAATATTGGGCAGTATTATAGGAGGCCAGCCGAATAGCTTCAACAGCATCAAGGCCCAGTTCGATAGCACGGCGAACCATTGAGTCAATATGGCCGCGAGTGGTCAAATCCTGCGGGTCGCGGTCGTCGGTGACGAAGAAGACACGTGGAGGATGCATTTCTTTGACGAGCGGCAACAGAGCATCAAGGTTACGAGCGGCTGAGCCTTCGCGGATCATGAGCCACATACCAAGGCGAATACGCTCGCGTGCTTCTTCCACCGTGGTACATTCATGGTCAGACATGATACCAGCAGTAGCATAGGCACAGAGATCGCGTCCATGCAGTCCAGGAGCATGTCCATCCACAACCAGGCCATGCTGTTGAGTGGCCGTAATTTTAGCCAGAATTTGTTCATCACCATAGAGCACGCCGGGCATATTCATCATCTCCGCTAAACCTAAGACACGTTCGTCCTGTAAAAGGGGCAGCAAGTCTTCGGCCATGAGAATACGGTAGGGGCTCTCGTAAGATGAGGCAGGGACGCAGGATGAAAGCATGACGTAGGCCGAGAGCGGAAGATCACGCCCTGACTCGAGAACATAGCGGATGCCTTCGACACCCATCACGTTGGCAAATTCATGAGGATCGAGCATGACGGCGGTAATACCACGCGGAGTCACGATACGGGCAAACTCTGAAAGGAGTAGCATTGTGCTTTCGATATGCATATGACCATCGATAAGACCAGGAGCCACCCAACGCCCCTGCAAATCTCGTTCTTCCTGACCAGAATAACCGTCGCCGGGTGTGCTGACACCCACAATGAGACCATCAGCGATAGCGATATCAGCAGGATAACATTCCCCACTACAAACATTGACCAATCTGGCGTTGCGTAGTACAAGGTCAGCGGGGATTTCACCCCGCGCAATACGAATGCGACGTTGCAGTTCGTCCATAAACAGTTCCCTCCACAAAAGATGGTGTTTTTGATGTGTAGATGGACATAGTATCAGAAAGTTGCAGAAGAGTCGAGAGCCTTGAGGACAAAGGACAAGCTCTTCTTCCTTCTTCCTACTGGCATGCCGTATACTTTGTATAAGGCATTTTGCAGCAAAGAACACTACTTCTATATACATAGAGAAAGGAACAACCATGAGCAACGTTGGTGCAACTTTGGTGAAGATAACTATGCTAGCAGCTGGTGCCGTCCTCGGTGCGCTACTGGCGCGTTTATATGATGATGCGTTGATGAGGCAAGCTGAGGAGCGGTCTCAGCGTGATAAGAACCGCTACGCCCAGGGCCTCTCGCCAGTAAAATCAGGGCCAGCACAGCCGATCATTACTCCCAATCAAGATGCATAGCAAGAGACTAACAAGGGAAGTAAGGAAAAAGATGACAACATCGCCTAATTCAATGACATCCAGTGAGCGTGTACGGGGAGCACTGGCAGGAGAACCTGTTGACCGCGTGCCGTTCTGTTTCTGGCACCATTTTAAGCCGGAAGGCTCAGGGGAACGCATGGCCCAGATGACCTATGAGTTCTTTGTTGAGAAGTTCAAGCTGGATATTGTCAAGATCATGCCGGATTTACCTTATCCGACGCCACAGACGACGCAATGGGACAAACTACCTCGTCTGGGACTGGATACGCCGAGTTTTCAACAGCAACTGGTCTGCATTCGCCAGTTACGTTCCCAACTGGGAAGCGATTTTCCTCTGATCCTGACACTGTTCAGTCCATTTACCTATATAGCACGCTTTATCGGTAAGCCGCAAGCGGTCGAACAGGCTCGCCAGAATGCGAGTGTTTTAGAGAAAGGTATGACAACTATAGCGGCTAATCTACATGATCTGATGTTGGCAGCCATAGAAGCAGGGGCAAGTGGTATCTTTTTCTCGTGCATGGGCGCAACAAACAAGGATTTCACACGCGAGGAATACGCACGCATCGCTCGTCCCTATGATTTGCAAGCACTAGAAGGGGCACAACATGGCTGGCTGAACATTGTCCATGTGCATGCTGACCCAGATCAAGAGGGTGATGAAATCTACTTTGAGGATTTTGTAAACTATCCCGTCTCAGTGATGAGTTGGAGTGACCGCTTGACCGGCCCAAGTTTAAGTGAGGCCTTGACGCTAACCGATAAATGCCTGATGGGTGGTCTAGCAGAGCGTGGGCCATTGACGCACGGCGGCGAAGTAGAACTAGACAACGAGATTATGGCAGCAGTCACCGAAACCAAAGGGCGACAGCTGATCCTGGCAAATGGCTGCTCGGTACCTGACGATGTGGATGAGAGGTGGCTGTATATGGCACGGCGGCTGGTGGACAATTTGCGCTAGGTCTACCAGATTAAGCTGGAGTACCAGAGGTCTCTTCCAGACATAGTAGAGGCGGCATTGATGACGCCAGTCGCTCGCCTGAGTATGCAGAAATCTGCTGACTGGCGTCATCAATGCCGCCTCTACTATGTCTCTTGGGTCGACGCAAAAAATGACACCCACTCTATGGCGGAAATGGCTTGTCAATATGGAGAACGTCTGCTATAGTGTGATTATGGTAGAGCCTCCAAGGAGGAAGGTTATGAAAAGGTTCGATGTAAGTAAACTGGTTGAGACAAATGAAGTAGACGAGTTAAAAAAACAGATCAATGAGTTGCTGCATATACTTGAGAGAGGTGAAACAGTTGATCTTATGAAGAGGGGGAAGGTTTTTGTACGTGTGAAACCGGAAAGTGTAGAAAAGTTAACTCGCGAGCAGGAGATCAAGGCTTTTTGGGAAAAAATAGATGAATTGGCGGCAGAAGTTGGATCACACTTGCCAGAAAACGCAAAAGTTGATGCTGTTGAAATCATACGAGAAATGAGACGCGAATTTTAATGGATGAGAGAGTAGTAGTAGATGCCAGTGTATGGATAAGTCGGCTCACCCCGCAAGATGTCAATTATTCTGCTAGCAGCCTCTGGGCAACACATTTCACCTCCAAAGGGGGACTTTTAGTCGTACCGAAATTCTTACTCATTGAGGTTGCAGGAGCTATATCCAGGTTAACAGGTGATAGTGCTGTAGCTAAGAAAATTGTGGCAAATATAAGTAAAGATAAGGCAATGAACTTTGTTTCATTGAATTCAATGCTAGTTAAAAACGCAATTGACATAGCCGCCACGTTCAAATTACGCGGTAGTGATGCTATCTATGTAGCATTGGCTCATCAAAGAAACATCCCTTTGGTAAGTTGGGATAAGGAGCAATTAAAAAGAGCTAGCGGTGTACTTACTGCAACACATACGCCTGACGCTTATCCTTTTGAAGAGGACACAGAGGAGGTAAAGAATAATGATCACGGTTGAGTGGTTGACGCTTTGCGTCTACGGTAAAAACGGTTCGATTTTCTCGACCTGAAGGAAGTCGAAGACAAATGGTGTCTCTTTGCCAAAATAGGAAATCAGCACGGTCACTTTCTTGTGTTCCCTGTGACTTTCGCTGACTGTGCCCACAAATTCGATGAATGGACCCTCAACAATACGCACACCTTGACCTTTGGAGAAATTGAACTCCGGCTTCTCAGGCTCCTGCATTCCAGAAGGATCTGCTGTCATAGGTTGCTCCTCTTCTCTGACCTCAAGAGTGACACTTCACTAAGTTTATTCTAGCTGGTCTGTCAATACAGGTGGGGGCAGTCCAGCAAAGTTGAGATGCGTTCAATTATTCATAGCGCAACACATCTAACGGTCGCACCCGTACCGCATTCCAGGCCACAAGAGCGGCCACAAGCATCGTAATCAGAGCAGTTGAACTGATGATCAGCCCTACTAAACCAGGACCAATACTTATGGTTATATGAAAAGCAAAGGTACTCAGGGCGCTAATAGCACCGACAACCAGTAGCATCGCGACGAGCGAGCCCAGCGTGCCGACAAGGCCATTCTCGATGAGGACGGTGGCGAGAATGGAGCGGCTGGTGTGGCCGACGGATTTCAGAATGCCGATCTCACGTCGCCGTTCAAGCATGGCAAGGGCGACAGCATTGGCGATGATGATCAAACCAGCAATCATGGCGAGGGAAGCAACAGTGCTGAGCATAATGATCAGGTTGTCGAGAACTTGATTGATCAGCGAGTCAATATCAATGATGCTGAGGATGACGGCGTTGGGAATGGTCTTGTTCAGATGCTGTTTGAGAGCTGGCAGTTGGTCGGGATCGACTTTGAGCGAGAAGACTTCCACGGTAAGGGAACGGCCCAATTGTTCGGTGAGCGTTGAGTCGGCGAGAATACTGGCAAAGTTCTGGTTACCGGTGCGGGCTTTGCCATCATAGAAGCCGACGACTTTGAGGGTTCGGGTAACGCTGCCATCGACGCTTTGTACGATGACGGTATCACCGACATGCAGGTTGACAGGAGCATATTCGAGCAGAGAATTGAGTACAACATTATCGGTGCCCGCATCAGAAGCTTGCAAGTTGCGTCCATCTTTGAGAACGATGATCGGCAGATTGTTCTTATTACCATTGAGCACAAAACCTTCAACATCGGTCAGGTTATTGAGGACATCACCTTTGTCGATTTTGTCTTTGCTTTGGAGGCTCTTGAGAATGGTGTTAATGTCGCGTCCATTGACGAGCAGAGGATAAATTTGTGGCACGATGGGATTGATCAGGGTTTTACTGGAGTCAAGGCCCTTGAGGTGAGGCAGTTGGTTGAGCACAGCCTGTTTCTGATTGGGCGGGACGATGACAAAGACGTTACGGGTAAAGAGAGTACTGAGCGTGCTATTGATCGTGTCTTTGATACCCTGCCCCAACACAAGGATGAGACCAATGGCAAAGACACCGACAAAAAGGGCAGTGAGGGTCGTAGTGGTGCGTAATCGCTGCCGCCCCATATTGCGATAGGCCAGCATGACGGTGGTTTTCCAGGAACGCGGCAAGAACATGACAATACTATTGACGAGTGTTGCCAGGAAGAAGACCAGTGAACCACCGACGAGGACAATACCCAGGCCACCCAGGACAACGAGAAGATACGTGCCAATGACGCTATAGCCAAGTCCGCTGGCATAGTCATTCAGCTTTATACCAGCAAAGGCCAGCCCGGCCGCGATGAGAGCCGAGGCAACAAACAGACCAAGAGCAAGTAACACCCACAACAGCATACGGGGACGAGGGCGCTCATAAACGGGTAACTTCGAGACGGCCAACACAAGCAGACCAAAACCCAGAGCCAGGGCAAAAACGACGCCGGAACCGCCATACACGGCGATAGCAGCAGTGACGATATCACCCAGGATGGTTGAGGCAAGGATGACGAAGAGGAGCGAAAGTAGCACAAGTAGCACAATAGTGGTGAGGCGTGATGATGTCTTTGTACCTTCGCTGATCTCACGTAAGACGGCTAGAGGGCGTATCTGACTGGCCTGGACAATGGGTAACAAACCAAAGATCAGGGCGGTTGCCAAGCCGATGAGCAGGCCAGAGGAGATAGTCAGGGTATCCCAGATGACCGGCAAATGCAGGAAAAAAGCGTTCTCGACGACGGTCCGCACCAGATAACTGGCTCCGATACCTGCTGCTGTACCGATAACGCCGCCGGTGATGCCCAGGAGAGCCGCTTCCAAGCCAAAGAGGGCGTAGAGATCATGCTGGCGATAGCCGGTGGTTTTGAGCATGGCGATTTCGACCTGACGCCGCCGCAAGAGTACCTGCATGGTATTGATAATGCCTACGCCACCGATGAAGAGAGCCAGCAAGCCGACAATACGCAAGAAGAGCTGAATTTGATCGACTTCCTTCTGGCGTTGTTTGAGCAGGTCTTGAGCGGTAATGACACGCACCGAAGGAAGAGCCTGGCTCAATTGGCTTTTGACCGAGTTGATGTTTGCGCCCGGCACGGTGGCGTAAGCAGTATCATATTGGGCCGGTAGGGAAGAGCCGTTGGGGTCAGGAGTGGAGGTAAGAGTGGACTGCGCGATAAATACCTGGGGACCAAGAAATGCCCCACCTTCCTGAAACTCGGCGGCAACGGTGATGGGAACAAGGCGATTATCCAGCGTTTTGACGGTATAGGTACTGCCAATGTGAGCATGAATTTCCTGAAAAACGATAGAACTCATGGCTACGTTATGACCCGTAACGACCTTCTGGATGGTGAGGTTATGCGAGGGAGCGATGAAGTTGGCCTGCCCAACCAGGGGAAAGTTGTCGGAAACGGCGATAAAGCTAAAGGTATCTTCATCACCAGAGGGCAGGGTGATGCTGCCACCGGCATCATAAGAAGTGGCATAGTCAGTAATTTTCCCTTTTTGTTTCAACTGGTCAAGCACGCTGAGATCACGTTGACGCAGGGGCGTGATATTTGCGTTGAGGCGAATATCACCACCATTAGCCTCAATAATGTTGCCAATCAGAGCGCGATTGACGCTGAGACCGACTAACTGTAAGGCAACAATAGCCATGACGCCAACGGCAACGCAGAAAATAGCCAGAATAGTACGCTGCCCACCCCGTATGAGAGAACGAGTTGAGTATGACCAGTAGAGCGCGAGTTTCATGGATGTGGTTCCTTATATGTTTTCCTCTTCGAGAGTATGTGCTGGTTTTTGGGTACGAGATAGTCATGCTAAGACTTTAGCAGAGTTCGCGGAGTATCACAAGAGTTATCGTGATCATACGTTCTAGGCTCTGTCCTGGCAGTTGGGTTAAGTAATGCTAAGGAAGGTGCATATATAATAGTTATTAAAAAGTATTGACAAAGCATGAGCTATCATACTACAATTGTTCGCAATATCGGAATACATCTATAAGTCATCTTCTTCCCATTTTTATTTGTGTATCAAGGAGGGGCAACGTGTCAAGGCGAATTCAATCAATTGATGTATCACTCTCCAATTCTGATGATACAAAGTATCCGCGTCCTGCATGGCTTCGTATGACCCGTTCGATCCTGAAACATCGGCGGTCTATTCTCATTATTGGGATCGTTATCTGTAGCACCCTGGATATTTCTCTAGTAGCTATATTTAGTATTGCTCATGTTCTAGTGATCATCGCCAGTGTGACCGCCAGTTTCAGCGTCGTACTCCCGACTATTGCAGTAGGAGGACGTTGGGCCCAAAAAGATCAAGAGCGCGAAGAAGATATACTCAACGAACTCAGCCGTAAGGAAGAGGAGCGATGGCGCAAAGAACAGGAGGAGCGACTCGCGGAGCAAAAGCGACTCGATGAAGAGATGCTGCTCGCGGAGGAGGTGCAGCGCAAAAAAGACGAAAGGCAGCTCCAGCTAGCCAGAGAGAAACAAAAGAAACTCAAAAAGCAATCTTTCCCTCCCGGTTTCGATCTCGCTCAAGAGGTGGGACAAAACAGCCTGATTCTTAGCCTCTCGTGGTCTCCCGATGGACACAACCTGGCTTCTGGCTCTCGAGATAACATTATTCGGCTCTGGGATGCTCACACTGGCACCCTCCTGAATGCTCTGACGAAGCATACTCAGCCGGTCTATAGCATCGCCTGGTCTCCCGATGGACGGACCCTTGCCTCCTGTTCAGGCGACACCGCTATTCGGCACTGGGAGGCGTCTGGACGCCTCCTCTCTCCTCTCATGAAACATCCTAAGGCCGTCTTCAACATCGCCTGGTCCCCTGATGGCAGTCTTCTCGCCTCTGGCTCAGAGGATGCTCTCGTGCGGCTCTGGGATGCTAACAGCGGACACCTATTGCATACACTCACCAAACATGCTGCCCTCGTTGGCAGTCTGACCTGGTCACCCGATGGACACCTGCTGGCTTCCGGCTCAGATGATAATACCGTGCAGCTCTGGGATGCTAGCAGTGGACAACTCTTGCATACGCTCACACAACATGCTGGAGCTATCTTCGGTCTCAGCTGGTCTCCTGATGGACGCATGCTGGCCTCCTGTTCAGGCGACAATACAATTCGGCTGTGGGACGCAAGAGGAGGACGACAAATACGAATTCTTGAAGGACACACTGATGCCGTCTTTTGCATCTCCTTTTCTGCCGATGGTCGTCTTCTTGCCTCGAAATCTGCTGATGGCACCGTTCGTCTCTGGCGGACTGATACCTGGGATATGTTGACCATCCTTGATGAAGCCTCTTCCTCTTTCTGGACTATCGGTCTCGCCTTCCATCCTGAAAAACTGGTTTTAGCTACCTCGGGGAAAGAAGACCAGCAGATTCGTATCTGGAAGCTGGATATTGACACCATCTTCACTAACTATTCTTCTATCCCTTCTGTTAGTTATGCCAACGCGAAGGTAGTCCTGCTCGGGGATAGTGGTGTGGGTAAAACTGGTCTTGGCCTTGTTCTGAGCGGAGAAACATTCACGGCTACCATTTCTACCCATGGCCGTCACATCTGGACTTTCGACACTCAAGATGTTGATCTTGATGAAACTCATATAGAGACCCAAGAAACACTATTGTGGGATATGGCAGGCCAACCTGGTTATCGCCTCATCCACCAGTTATATCTGAATGAAGTGGCAGTAGCCCTTGTCGTCTATTACGCTAGCAGTGAGACGGATCCTTTTGCTGGTGTGTACCATTGGAGCCGCGCTTTATCTCAAGCACAACGTGTTCAGGGTGGTTCGGCTCTCCCACTCAAGAAGTTTTTAGTCGCAGCTCGTGTTGATGTAGGGGGAGTAGGTGTCAGTCGTGAACGTATCCAGACAGTGGTTAGAAGACTTACCTGCTCAGTTTGAGAATTGCATCAGGCGTCTGGAATCGGTGGGACTGATCAAACGACTCAGTTTCGGGAACTTCGTCTTGTTGCAACCAGAATTGCTCGATGCCTATGCTTCTGCCTTGGTTACCGCGGTCAAGGATGAGCCTGATGGACTGGGCTGCATCACCGAAGAACGAGTCCGTGAGGGGAATTTTCGGATGTCCATTGATGAACGTATCAAGAACAAAGACCAGGAAAAGCTGCTCCTGATTGCCATGGTCGAGGATCTGCTCAGTCGTGAGCTCGTTTTACGTGAGGAGCCCTTCCTCGTCTTTCCATCGCAGTCGACTCGTGAGAACCCCAACCTGCCCGATCCCGAAGGCAAAGCCGTCGTCTTCGACTTTGAAGGCCCGGTCCTCAATATTTACGCGACCCTTGCCGTACGTCTTGCCAACAGCGGCCTTTTCAAAAAGAACGAGCTATGGATGAACGCCATCACCTACACAGCCAAGGTGGGTGGAACTTGTGGCATCTTCCTACGCAACATCGGTGAAGGACGTGGCGAATTGACCCTCTTCTTTGATAAGGCTGCAAGCCAGGATACCCGCTTCTACTTTGAGGAATATGTCAAAACGCATCTGCAACGGAGAGCGTTAGCAGAAAGTCTCAAAATCCGTCGCGTCGTGATCTGCAGTGTCTGCAACTGGATTGTGTCAGAGCAAACCATTCGCATGCTTACGCTGCGTGAAGCTACTGATTTCAATTGCCCTATCTGCCAAAGTGTCATCTCATTGGTGGATAGAGAGGAACAGCTGACAGTGACGGATTCACAGCAGATGTTAGTCATGGATCGTGCTGCCGATAAGCAGCGTGAGATCGAGGTTAATAAATCTAAGGTGGAAGGTAAACGGCAGGCTCAAGACTTCGATGTTTTCCTCTGCTACAACAAGGCGGACAGAGAAGAGGTAGAGAAGGTAGGAGAAGAACTAGAAAAGCGAGGTATTTTGCCATGGTTTGACGAATGGGAACTACGCCCAGGCATGCCATGGCAGCGTCTCCTGGCAAAGCAAATCGATCAGATCAAATCAGCTGCTGTGTTTGTCGGTAGTAATGGTGTAGGTCCTTGGCAACAGCTTGAATTGGAAGCTTTTCTGCGCCAGTTTGTTTCTCGTGAACCTCCCTGTCCTGTTATCCCAGTAATGTTAAAAGAGGCACCGCAAAAGCCACAACTGCCACCATTCTTAGAGAGTATGACGTGGGTTGATTTTCGTCTGGAGGTGCCTGACCCCATGGACCGTTTAGAGTGGGGTATAACAGGAGAGCGGAAGGGCGGTCGATAATCTGTATTGTATGTTTTACTACAATCAACGTCTATCAGTAGTAGAAACTAGAAATGTCGATAGTGGCGCAAGTAAGAAGGATATGGTAGACTGAGAAGCCGATCAGGGAGCAAATCCAAACGAGGAGAGTTCAATGGTAACCATCACCCTTCACTGTCAACACTGTAGAAGCGAGGCCCTGGGGCGTGACGGCCACGCCCCCAACGGCAAGCAGAAGTATCGCTGTCAAGCCTGTCGACGTCGCAGCCGCGAGGAGATTCTGCATGCCTATCAAGAACGCAGCAGTTTGCGTGGCTCACCCGCACGTTCGGGGTCTCTCGCGCCACGGTGTCCAGTTGGATCAAAAAAAAGTAGCTCAGCTTCCTCCCTTACGTACCACCTTGCTGGCCCCTGATCCCGAAGATACCACTTCCACGATGCTGGAACTGGACGAACTGTGGTCGTTTGTGCTCAAAAAAGCGCACGACTCCTGGGTGTGGATTGCCCTGTGGCGCAAGACGCGTCAAGTGGTGGCGTATGCGGTTGGGGATCGGAGCAAAAAGATGTGTCAGCGGTTGTGGGAGGCCATTCTAGACATCTATCGCCAAGGGCATTGCTTCACGGACTTCTGGGCGGCCTACGCAGCGGTGATCCCGAGTGAGCAGCACACCGCAGTTGGGAAAGAGACGGGAGAAACGGCCCATGTGGAACGCTGGAATAACACGCTGCGCCAGCGTCTCGCTCGTTTTGTGCGCATGACGCTCTCCTTTTCCCGCGTCCGAAGTCATGCATGAGGCTTGCCTGCTCCTCTTTCTCCATCGCTCTAATGTAGACCGGGCTATCCTTCTCACATGAGCCACTACCCAGTTCCGCAACCCAGGCAACCTCAGCAACCACCATCAGATCCACCCATCGGGATTGTTCTTACTTCTTTTAGGCATGGTTCAAACGAATGTGACAGTTTATTTCGCTTGCATATACGCAATCACGCTCTGCAAGCCACAGCACATTTAATTGCGACTGTTCAAACTGTCACATCTGGCTGAGCGTGTGTTGAACCTTGCCTTATCATCATTATCGCATTCGTCCTGATATGTGTGGCGATCAGGAATAAAGAGAACAGACGGTTTGCTAGAAAACGAGGAAGTTGAATATGCCTCGAATATATTCTCATTGTAATAGGAAAATCGAAACGCTAAATAGTACAATTATTCTCTTGCATCTTTGCATGAAATATGCTAAAGTAACAACTAATAAGCCCATCACCATGCTAAAATGCCTTAATTACAGGTTAGCATAGTCAGATATGCGTTTACTTGCAACAGGTTGTTTTTCCTAGCGATGAAAGGTGTGCAACACAAATTTGAAGATTGTATTTTCGTTACGTCTATCATCATTAAATGAAACATTTTTTATGATAATTCAAATCATAGATCAAGGAGAGCTTATCTCTTTTCATCTTGTAAGGCATACTCGATTCTTTTAGTCATTGAGAGTGAGGGAGTGTTTGTCATGCTAGGTCTTGTATCCCATAAAGCTCTTATCCATTATCTTCGATACATCTTCCTCGTCAGCACCATCTTCAGCGTTTGTATTGTGGTCTTCCTGAATACACCTGCTGCGTATGCTAGCACGACTAGTCGCGCTCATGCATTCGCTTCCTGTCGCACTCCGTCAGTACCAACGTCTCAATCCTTGCTGATCGTCCTGCTAGACCGTTCAGGCAGTCTGACCGCGGAACCAGGAGCGACAGATCCGAAGCTCTATAGCACAAGTGTGACTAAGGCACTCGCTGATCTCTGGCCTGGTGATATGGCGGTTATTCCTTTCAGTAACGATAGTACCCCTGTGTTGGGGCCCGATACGTTGAGCGATCCCCAACAACAGGCGGATATTAAGAGCAAAGTCGAGCAGTATCCTATTAGAGGCAATACACCTTTGGCCCCTGCAGCCCAGGCCGCACTTGATCTGCTGCGTCAGCGAAACGCCCCTGCTGGTTCGCGTATGATCGTTATCACTGATGGCAATCCAACTGGCGAGGGTAACAACGACGGGCCACATCAGGAGCAAACTATTCGCAGCACATTGATTCCGCAGTTCTGTCAACAAGGGGTGCCTGTCAGTGCGTTCGGATTGACTATCAATTCCAACACCTCTGACGGACAAGATGCTAATAAACTGCTCTCAGACATCGCTAGCGGAACAGGGGCAACTTATACCAATGTTACAGGGCCAGAAGATCTGGCAAAAGAGGTGATCGGCCTATATGCACAGTGGCAAGGCTTGACCTTCACGCAAGTGCAGCCGACTCAGGGAGGGAACTACCCTGTATCCATCGATACCTTTGCCAGTCGGATTTCGATTGTCTCCTTCCGGTCAGGTAGCAATTATACCGTTAAACTCCTCGGGCCCGATGAAAAAGCTATCAGCCAGGGTATTCAGAGTTCAACAGATCGGCACTATATCATATACAACCTGAATGTCTCCGGGGCCATTGTTGCAGGCAACTACACCATCACTACCGGCGGAGATCCCAATGCCCAGGTTTATGCTCTGGTCAACTCTCCTCTCAAGATTCAACTGATTGAGCCAAATTCAACAACAGTAGCTCATGCAGATGAATCGGTACTGATCAAGGCACAATTCATCAATGACACCAACACGGTCACACCAGAAGAGGGTGTAGCACAAGTCATTGCTAAAGTAACCTTGTTGGTTAATGGACGACCAGTAGGACCTCCCACGAACACTGTTGTGCTGACCCAACAAAAGAGTGCACAAGGATCGCTCACACCAATCTTTAGTGGAGGAACGATTATCTACAATCAACCTGGAGAGTTACAAATCGAGATCTTGGGTACCTATCATCAGGCACAACGGCAGACAAGTTTCACCCTGCAATTACTCAAGCCCGTGGTCAAGCCCAGGCCAGTACCACCACCCAAGCCTGTGAACTATGTACTGCTCATCACCGGCATTATAGCGGCCATTGTCCTACTTGGATTACTCGCGCTGTTCGCTGCACTTTTCATGAAATGGCAAAGAGAGCAGCCAAAGCCATACGGCTATATAACCAATGGAAGACGGAATGGCGATGTGGCCCTGGACTTATTCTCCAAGCCAGTTGTTAGTTCCCATGATATACAGACGAGAGGCTTGTTTAACTTCTCAGCAAGCTTCGAACTGGTGTTTACAAAAGATGGCACCGTCAAAATTAGAGCAAGTTCACCCGGAGTCGCTGTTGATGTCCCAGGCAAGCTCAAACCAGAAAATGTGACCGCTACAGGAGTTGACCTCAAGCCCGGGCGCAAGATTTACACTAATGGGTATAAAGCTGCCTCCTTCGAGACTTCTGCAGGAAGACTCTGGACATAAAACGCGACACACCGTCAAACATAGTTTTTATCTTTTGGTCATCAAGTGAAAAGGAACAGAGAGAGCACGAGTTATGAAGCGTAAACTTCTCGTTATTACATCTGGTACTATCGCCGCTGGAGTTGGACAAGAATTGATCAAGCAGGTCAAAGCACACCCAGCCAGTGAGTTGCAGTTGGTGGTACGCTACATTGATACTGCAAACCTGCTGACCCGTTATAGTGGGCTGCGTAGCGGCGAATGGTTCCAGATGACGATCAATCC
>WNGJ01001564.1_pt1 | contig 23733 bp, 10 predicted proteins | sample 5400611 | NCBI WGS metagenome assembly WNGJ01 (sample SAMN13153375, study PRJNA577476) | soil metagenome | isolation source: 40 cm soil or saprolite under Garry oak tree replicate 1 | place: USA:California | collected 2016-06-15
ACTTGAGCTGCATTTTAGTCTTCCCATCAGGTGTGGGATCATGCTCAAGTAATTTGATCTTTTCCAACACCTGGTGTTCTTCCTTTCCAGACAATGCTCGCCAGGCAGCGAGAAATGCTGGCTTAGGCGTCCATAACCACTCATCGCCCATGTGTCAAATCCCCCAATCTCATACAATCACTCGAACAACAACTCCCCCTGTACTTCCCTGATCAAACCTTTCCCCGCACTATTGCCTTTCCCTCGCCCATTCTTCCCTTTCGCCCCTTTCTCATGCAACCCCATCGCCTCTTCCTCCGCATACCTCTCGTGATTCAGCTTCAACAACCTCCCCAACACCTCGCGCCTCGCCTCTTCGCTAATCGTATACCTCACCCCTTGCTTCGTCTCATGAAAACCATGCCTCAACTCCAGGTCACCCCAGCCATACGCATGAGCTACCGCCTCATCCATCTCCTTATGCAATTCCCGCAACAGCACAATATCCTCTTCCATTTCATGTGAGTCATGGAAACGATTGTAGGTTTTGGTCAGGCCCTCCTGGCGGGTGAGCGTGATGGATTGACGATGTTCATAGTAGCGTTTACCGATATCATTGAGGCATCCTATATTTTCTGGAAAAGGGAAGTTTTCAAAGCAGTCTGAGGGTGTGTAACGTTGGTCACTTTTAAGGCTTGAGGAGTACTTATTAACCCAAGATTCGTGTAATGATGACTGAATAACCGAGAATTCACCATCAGTGTGCAGTGCGAAGACTATCGTCATATTACTAAATACAATGCCTGGTTTAAAGAAGATGGGCGCGTGTATTCTACTTACCTGAGCGCGAACCAGCACTCGGTTCATATCTGAAATAGCAGAATAAAGTGCTGGACTCGTCCGTTTGTAAACCCACCATTTATCTTGAAGTGTTTTGTTGCTGTTGAGCTCTCTTTCTGGCTTCACCTTCTCGTATAAAATACAGAAACAATCAGAGTAAGTACTAGCTAACTCAAAAGGCCAGTCATGGAAATTTATTGTCCAGCGGCTAGGAGACTGATCAGGTCGAGAGTTTAGATCTTCTCCATTAAGATAAGGAAAGAGTACATCTTTATTGCGAGGATCTTTTTTAATAAGAGCTTGTGCTTCTTCAGCCCCCAAGACAAATCCCATTCCCAAAGGTTCTGAACCCTTGAAAGATTTACCTATGTTAGCGATAAGAGTATAAGGTTCCCCCAGAGCTTTCCCTGCAGAGGTCAAATAAGGCGTAACATCATCAACAACCATACCGTTCAGCATATACACGCCTTGCCATCGTCCTTCTCTTAGCCAGATATAAGCAACCTCTAAGCTTGCTTCACCGGGCCATCGGCGGCTAGATATAGCTCTTGGTATTGTCCAGCCTGATGCTATTATCTGATCTAAACCTACCTCACGAGTATCACCCTGAGCTATCGTGTTTGTCGCCAGTAACCCGCATATGCCATTGTGTCGCACCAGGTTGGTTGCTCGGAGAAAGAAATAGGTACAGAGATCAGCGCTTCCACGTTTGCCATTTGCCAGATACTCTACTAAATAATCACGATAGTCCGTTCCAAGTGCTCCTGTAATCTTGTTGCCACCCTGAAACGGCGGATTACTCACAATCGCTGCAAATCCTCTCTCCTCCATCGTACCCACAGCGAACACTTCGGGAAACTCAAGCGGCCAGTGGAAAGGACGACGACCATTGAGCAGTTCATCAACATCCTTGCGCAGTTTCTTGAACGCCGCTCGACCATCATACTTGCCAGTCTCAGAGAATCTCTCCTTGCGAGCCTCTTTGTAGGTGCTGACCAGCATCATATAATCTGCATGCACGGTGTCTTGCAGGATGGCCTGGCGTTTGGGGTCGCAGAGCATCGTGGCTATGAGCAGGTCGGCCCCAAGTTTGACCAGTTCCATTGCCTCTTCGGCCTCGGCTAGCAGGCGGGCTTTGGCTTCGATGTCGCGCACGTCGTTCTCGGGCATGGTGCGTATCTGGCGGCGCAGCTTGAGGGCGGTATCCAGGGTATCTTTGATTAATGGCTCGATCCAGACCATCTGCCGTGCTCTGGCATTGCTGTGATTGTCGTCCATCGACCAGGAGGTGAGCTGGCGCAGGTTGACGCCCAGCAGGGAGTCGCCACAGCGCAGGGCGTGGTCGAGGAAGGTGAAAGGGCGGTTCTTGCTGAGGGTGATGAGCCAGAGCGAGAGCTTGGCCATCTCGACGGCAATCAGATTTTTGTCCACGCCGTAGATACAACGTTCGCACACGATACGCATGGCGATGGCAAGGCGCTCATTGGGGTCGCCCGGCAGCAGCAGTTCGTTCGATGCACCCGTCGACGGGTGACCCTCCGGCGTGATCTGCGGTTTGCCGGGCAGGCGCTGCTCGGCGTTCTCCCAGGCCTCAACGAGCTTTGCGGCGAGGTAGCGACAGGCTTGCACCAGGAAGGCACCCGAGCCCATCGCCATATCACACACCTTCAGGTTGAGGATGTCGGCTGCCGGGCGCAGTTGCCACTCCTGCTGCGGCTTGCCCTCGGCCGGGCCGGTGTAGACCAGCGGGTCGAGGGTGTGCTGCACGATCGGTTCGGTCAGGCTGCGCGGTGTGTAGTGCGTGCCTGTCGAGCGCCGGTCGCTGCCCTGTGTGACATAAACGGAACCCGCGGTGATGACCACAGGGTTGTCGAACGTGTCCGTGCGCAGCAAACCGGCAAAGGGCAATACACGCTCAAATAAAGTCGTGTCGTTATCGCACGCCGCCAGCAAACTATTGCGGCTGAAGCGCTTGGGCATGGGCGAGTTTATCAAGGCGTTCTTGATGGCGTTGCGGCCGCGGCCCGTTTTCTCCTCTACGAAATCCAACAGGGCCGTCTCGCTTTTAGCTGCCAGTCCTTCAAGTTCGGCCAGTTCTACCTCGGTCTCATGCTCTCGCGACCCGAATAAGCCCAGTACGGGGGCAAGCGCTCGCCGGGCTGTGTGATCGAGCAAGCCTTCGTAGACATGCCCGATCTGTTCAACGTCTAACGCACGGAACGATAAACGCCGCCGTTCGGTGGGACCTCCACCCTGTACGCGCACCTGGAGGAATTGCAGTGCTTCCAGCAGGTGCAGTACGGTGCGGTTGTTGATTGTGAGCGGTTCCGCTGGCGCACGCAGCCAGGAGGTGCCTGGAGTGCGGCCCTCTAAGAACGGGTAACGGTCGGGGTCGAAGAGGTGACCACCGTAGGCGGGCAGGCGCAAATCTTGATACTCAACGCCGCCGTAGACGACGCGAAAGACCGCCAGCAGGCGGCTCCAGGCATCGCTGCGCCGCTCTAAGATCTCTTCACCATACTGGTCGGCCTGCTCGCGCAAGTTGGCTTGCAGCGTGGAGATAGCGTAATTCTGTTCATAGAGCGGCTCGCCCAGCAGCAGCATGTCGCGCTCCTCCGCCGACATGAGGAAGACCAGCCGCATCATGACTGTGAGCGCGGCCTCGTACAGTTCTGACTCGCCCAGGTTGCCCAGCAGTACGCGGTTGCGGTCTTTATCCATACGGTCAAGCGCCTGCACCAGTACTTCGACCGCCTGGCGCACCTGGTAGCCCAACTGGCTGGTCACTTCCTGCTGGTTGCTGGCGCTCTCCGTGAGCATGGCTGCGAGTGTTTCGTTTTCGGGCACGCCAAAGAAGCGCTGCGCCCGCAGTAGACTGCGGAAGGCGCGCAGCGTGATGGGTTCTTCGAGCCAGAGCGCGGCATACCAGGAGGCGAAGCCGGTAGTTTCGTTGGGAGGCGCATCCACCAGCATCCAGCGCTCGCCATTGGTCACCAGTCCCAGCCGCACCCCGGTATTACGCAGCAGTTCCATCATGCGCGTGGCGGGTGAGGCGGGCCAGCGCTGGCCCGCGACAGGCTTCTCCAGGTCTTGCCCTGCCGGGTAGAGCTTGATTAAGAGGCGCGGCTTGCGCTCATCAGGGGAAACAAGCGCCATGTCAGGGCGCAGGGTCTCGTTTTCGTCAGCGATATGCGCGTACAGGCCGGGCGGCAAAGCGGGACCTTCGGCCAGCACCTCGCCCGGCATTTCCAAAGCATTGGCAAGTACGAAGCGGAGCCACTGGCTATGAATGGCGGGATCGGGCCGGGCCCCCGCCTGGTTATCGGCCCATTCGTCATACGCCATACGCAGCAGGCGGCTGAGATCGGGATCGTGCGCATCCAGGCCCTGGGGAAAGACCTCCAGCAAGACGGGCATGCTCAGAAATGGGCCGGATACCTCTATCAGCGATAGCCACTCGGCGTGGTGACGAGGAACATTCATATTGGTCCTTTCCAGGTGGGCGCGATAATGCACTTTACCTTTTTAAACTGGATTTCGGAACATCCACCGAGGCCGATAAATCGGCGCTGCGCCAATAAATTGTGCGCCTACGGGGTATTACCGATCTTGGTTGGTAATCATCGCGGGTCGCTTGTCATCCTGAGCGAAGCGAAGGATCTCTCTCGATGGGCAACCAGATGCTTCGCTGCGCTCAGCATGACACGACCGGCTTTGGTCGTTACTCTTCAGAATCGGCGGTGCGCCAATAAATTGTGCGCCTACGGGTGGCCGGATGAGTTTGTTAAATGCCATAATTACGCTCCTACGAATTTGCCAGGTGTTCTGGAACGAGATAGGTCACTGCTACCGGGAAGAGGCGAGGCTGCGGATCGGCGTAACGCTTGCGGATGGCTGCTCGCTCTTGCTCAATTTCGGCATCGATCTGTTCGACGCGCTCCTCCAGGGTGGACATGTTACGCTCGAACTGTTCCCTTTCCGCCGTACTGAACCCGGCCAGTTGCAACTGTACCACCTCGGGTTGGCGCAACTCTGCCAGGATGTTGGTACGCAGTTCGCTCAGAATAGCGGTGATGTCACTCATCTCTTTGTGCGCCCGTTCATCCAGCAGGTTTTTCAAGCTGCTGGCGCGTTCCTTCATACGCGCCTCTAACGCCTGCATCAGAGGGTCACGCTGTTCAGGCCATAGCTCCTGTAGTCGCTGCTGCACCTGGGGAGAGACGGGCTCGGACCGGGCAGCGGCCAGCGCCTGCTGGACCTGGCCCACGTTCATACGTACCAGGCGTCCCTCGCGCATGTAGCCGCCCGCGGCAATCAGTTCTTCGTGCAGGCGCTGGCTATCTCCGCCTAAGAGCAGCAGCCGCGCATGAGCGATGACGGCTGGTGTATCGAGCGCCAGCCTGGGGACGGTGCGCGCTGTGACGCGGTGCAGTTTGCGCCAGGCACCCGGCGACCAGATCTCGGCCCGCAAGAGGCGCAGCGACATGGTGACCAGCCGGTGATTGAGATGAGCCAGCACCACGTCATCGCGTCCCCTGGCCTGTTCATGGTCAAACACCACGGGTCGCATCCGGTGTGTGTAAGGATGCTCCAGCCCCTCCGTACACGCCGCCCAGCTTCCCCTGAGCTGGGGCAGGTAGAAGACCTCGATGCCGGGTCTTTCGCCATTGGGGTCGTGCAGGATCTCGCGTTGCAGCGGGGGCTGCCCGGCCAGTTCCAGGGCAATCTCAACCACCGCCTGCACATTTTCTGGAGTCAGGTAGAGTTCGCGCCTGCTTTCCTGCAACTGCTCGTGCAAACGCTCGATCTGCTCGCGCAGCTTGCGCTCAAACTTCAGGAGGCTGCGCAGCGGCGCGGCTTTTTCCTCGGCGATGCGCGTATCCAGCGTGCGCCTGCGCCCCAGCATAGCATCCTCCACCTGCTCGGCAATCACCGGGCCGACTTTGCCGAGGTCCTCACGGATGATTTCTACTTTGCGCACGGCGCGCAGCAAAAATTCCAGGTCATCGTCCAACTCGCCGACGTTCAGGTCTTCCACCGCCCACAGAGAACGGTCGCGGAACTTGCTGCTGGCGAAGTGATAGATATTGACCTCGGGGGCGGATTGGCCGTGGCGATCGATGCGCCCGTTGCGCTGCTCCAGGCGATTGGGGTTCCAGGGAATCTCGTAGTGAATGAGCCGGGCACAATGGTTTTGCAGGTCAATGCCCTCTGAGGCGGCATCTGTCGCCAGCAAGATACGCACCTCTGATTCCCTGGGGTCGGCCTGAAAGGCGGCTTTGATGGCTTCACGCTCCTCGGTGCGCATGCCGCCATAAAGCGTGAGCAGGCGTCCGGGAGTGGCCAGGCCGTGGCGCTCCAGCAGGTCGTGCAGCCACTTCTGAGTAGCGCGATATTCGGTAAAGATAATTACGCGCTGCATAGACCACGCTCCCCCTGGTTTGATAGTGGTATGCAGCCAGTTGATCAATTTAGCGGCTTTGCTATCGGGGCGGGCGCGGGCACCGGCTGCCCAGGTGCGCATCTGTGTAAGCAGCTGCATTTCTTGAGCAGAGGGTTCGCGGAAGAGTGGGGCGGCAGCTTCCAGGGCTGCTGTATTGGCCTCCTCCAATTCCTCATCGTTGTCCGTCTCCTCTTCGGCCTGTTCCACCTGCCTGCGCAGGATGCCCATATTGGTCTTAAACGAGCTGGCAGCACGTCGCCGGGCATGAGCCAGCGACTCCTCGTGCTGCCTGAGCGTGAGGGCAAAGGCTTCCGGCGATGAGAAGAGGCGTTTCTTGAGCAGCTTAAGCACAAACTCGGTCGCATATTGCTCAACGTCATCTCTGGCCTTTTCCAGGCGCGAACGAGTGTAGGTTCGCAGCAGGGAGTGGATAGTGCGCTCTTCCGCCGTATAGTCGACTTCGATGGGCTCCAACACGCGGGCCGGGAAACGCGGCGTGCCATCCCACCTGGGCGGCAACTCAGACTTGAGGCGGCGTATCATGACAGCCTGGAGCTGTGTACGGTCGATCTTGATGCCCCTGGCAAAACGCTGGTTATCCAGCAATTCCAGCAGGGCGGTGAAGCTCTCCGGGTAACCATTGTGCGGCGTGGCCGAGAGAAATAGTTTATGTTCAAAGTGCGGTGCAATCCGGCGCATAGCATGTGTGCGCAGGGAATCGGTGGCGTACTGGCCCCGACCTGACGGCGCGATGTTATGCGCTTCGTCCACGATCAGCAGGTCAAACTTGCGCGGGTAGGTCGGCTCGCCACCGGGGGGCAGCACTTCGCTGAAGAGGCGCAGCGGTCGCTCGCGTTTGAGAAAATCTATCGAGGTGATGAGCCGTGGGAAGTGCGTCCAGGGGTTAACATGCAGCCCACGCTCACGCCGCAGGAGCTTGAGCAGGTCGCTATCGACGATGCGAAATTCCAGGCCGAACTTGTCGCGCAACTGGTCCCGCCATTGTAGCTGTAGTGCAGCGGGACAGACGATCAGTATCTTGCGGGCGCGATGACGAATAATGAGTTCCTGGCAGACCAGCCCGGCCTCGATGGTTTTGCCCAGGCCAACATCATCGGCGATCAGCAGATTGACGCGGGGCATCTGAATGGCGCGCGCCACGGGGTCAAGCTGGTAGTCCTCGAGTTCGACGCCGCTGCGGAACGGCGACTGTAAAGCCTTTACGTCGGCACTCGAGGCTGCTCCCCAGCGGACCGCGTTAAGAAAGGTGTCGAGCCGGTGGGGTGTGTCAAAGCCACCGGGCATGGGCAGCGCATTTTTTTCGGTAACCTTCGCGCCTGGCTCTACCTCCCAGATGACCTGCAGTTCCTCGCCGAGTGCATCGTCCTCAACCGAGGTAAGCGTGACCAGGTGTTGGGGCCGGTGATCCTGGTGAAGCTGGGGATGCGCAACAGATTTGAGCGGGTCTGGAGGAAGGACACTCTGCGCAATATCTACCACGACGTAACGACGCTGCCGCACATCTACCAATTGCCCAGGCTCAGGTATGTTGAGTATGAGACTCACAACAAGAGGTCTCCTCGCTAGCACTTAGCAATAAAACACCCCTTATTATACAGTTCACATATTTTTTATGCTATAGGGGTAGGTAATTCAGACGGGGCTTTTCGAGAATCTGCCTTATTTGACGATTCCCTTGCACTTATAGCTCCCTCGCCCAAAGCGCAAACGCGAAATATGTGGCCGAATACGTAATTTTTACGATACATAGCAGAGCTGCAAACAGTAAACTATAAGCAACACGATAGGCATACCAGCTCCAGCCGATTGCATGTCTCAACGTTGTACGCTCGCAAAGGTGTAAGACAAGCAGAGAGAAAGGAGAAGACACGTGGGTATGACCATTGACGGCCTGTCATATCATGTATAAACTCAGCAGCCTCCTCTTAAACTTTCGAAAAGAGCTCCTCCATGTCATAGCGACTAAAGTGAAAGCAAAATACTATGTTGTAGATGCATCAGAGATTGTAAAGGAACTCACTAAGATAGGTAATGAACTAGCCGAATTAGCTGGCTACAATGACATAATTCAGTAAGCTATTCGTCATACACTCCCAATCTACATTATGTGCAAAGCCACCTACAAATATATGTCCACCCCCGCCCTCGGCCCATACGCCACCGCCGCATCAGCAGGCGGCGGCTCCAACCGCGTCCTATACGGCTCACCCATCTCTACCCCGGGCTTCGTCCGGTAATCCATCCTTCGGTCTATTTGAGTGCTTCATAAATCGATTATGGAAGTAATACCGACTTCACCCAGCATAGCTACTCTAACGGGTACATCTGAATAACCGATCCAAAGGGCATATCCGGCGTCTGCACATAGGCAGATCCGACTGAAAGTTGTTCAATCCGTGAGGCTATATCCTGGCCCTGATGTCCCCTGATAAAACCCGCTACTTTCTTAGAGTCAGGATAGTTAACGCGAAAGATGACCTTTGTTCCTGCATTGCTCAGAATATCCTGATGGAAGTCACCAATACCTTGACTGGCTACAACCACTGCTATTCCAAACTTGCGACCCTCTTTCATAATTTTGGGTAGAGTTACATCTCGCGCCAGGCGATGCGCCTCATCCAGCACTATAACGAGTCGTATACGATCTGAATATCCCCAGGTAAACATGTCCCGGTAGAGTTTGCGTAGTACAAACGCACCCGCCGCCAGCTGCAACTCCTCGGCATAGAGATTGTGCAAGTCAATAACCAACCCGCCGCGAATGGAGGAGAGCATATCCGGTGCATTCTTGATGGGTTGGAAAAGGTCCATCTCTAGCAGGGGGCGGCAACGGGCAGCGACATTATTCACATGGCGTGCCTGCTCCTCCTGTCTGATACGTCTGAGTACTTCATCAGAAGTTGGATAGTCCGGGTCTGGTATATCTTCTTCCTCAAACCCATTCGCTCGATAGGCATCCTGTATAGCCGTATAGATGATATCACGCTGCATTGGCCCCAAACCTGTCACATTAGCGAAAATTTCGGCCAGTGCATAACTGGTCGCTTTCCATCCACCCGCACCATACTCGCGCGTACATTCAAAAGGCGAGAAAGGCAGACCTTGCACAGCATCAAGAACCGAGGGGTGAATCAGGCGCACAAATGGGCCATCAGGGTCGGCAAACTGGCCATGAAAATCTAGCACCAGTGATGGTATGTCTTGTTTGCCAAGTTCGCGTAGTATACGCGTAATCGTCCATGATTTACCCTGACCAGGAATGCCCATAATGAAAAGATGAGGGCTACCTACTGTACTGGGTGTCCATTCCACCGACGTGCCGGACGCCTCTCCTAATGGCACGACAACCTCGCCGGGAGCGGATAGCGTTTGTTCAACGAGTGAGTTATTAAAAGCAGGTTGATCGCCATCTTTTGACTCGGTAGTTTCGCCCTCCTCCTTATGCATCCACGTAGTAGGAGATGGACTGTCATCAATCTCAAGGTATTCGTTATATGGTGACTCTTCTACAAAGTCAGTGGCTCTATCCCTGCTATCAATGGAAGATGACAGCACAGGTAAGAGCCATGTGACATCCTCAAGGTCTTGCGCGGTAAGAACTTTGATGACCGCCTTCGCAGTTTGTGTATCTATTATTAAGGATTTACGCTGGACACTTTCGAGGCTGACAATATAGCCTTCATAGCTGGGTCGGTATTCCAGGCCTGATTTTTCCAGTTTGGTAAGTTGCTCAATGAAAGTTGCCTCAGCCGCAGGATCAAAAAGTTGGTAGCGGCGCGAGCGCTCAAAATAGAACCTGATGATATTCGCGAGATAGGAACGTTGCAGCACACTATCAATGCGTTCCTCATCAAAAAAGCGACTGCGGATTGCCTGCGCTGACCCGTCCATCTGGAGTATCATATCTTCGGCTAGTTCTTGTAAGAGAGGCGTTTGCCCCTTGCGCCACTTGACCTCAATGAAAGTCGCATGGAAAATGTTCCGCTTGAAGGAGATGAGTACCAGGTCACAGTGCCGCTCGCCTCTCATAGCTCTTCCTGAACCTTCAAGAGAGAAAAGACGCGGATAGATATCGACTGGCACAAGCACTGCCTGTTTCAATCGCCCTGTTTTCTGTAGCCAGGCTGCAACAGTACCAAGCCCAATGGCTGCAGCGGCGTTGGTCGGGGATTCGAGAGCCTGCAAAGCCAGCCTTCCTGAAATGATTTTCAAGTAGTGCAGTAGGTGACTGACGCTTTGATCTACACTGGCAAAGCCCAGTTCCCTCATCGCTTGGCTCAGCAATGTCTCGATTTCTTCGTGCCAGGCCGTAGTTACCATCATGCGATGCCCTAGACCTTCGATGGTCTCCGGAGTGTAATCTAACACGTATTTTCTGGCAACCTCTCCAAGACCCGGCTGGTTGGGCGAGTCGTAGTAGTCAAGAGTAAAGAAACGATCCAGCGTGATAATCCAGTTGGTATTAGTATGCAGGCGCTCTAGCAGGTCGCGACGTTGCGTTTCAAGTCGCACCTCCAATATCGGCCGCATGTCGGATCGCAGGGTGGCAAGATAGCCACTGGCATCAAGAAATGCATCGTGCAGGTCTATCAGCGTTTCGCTGTACCTATTTCCTGCTGGATGTTCTGTTTTCTTCGCGCTTTCCGGCGTGATGTAATGCTGCCAGAGTAATCCCTTTTCATCTATCGAAAACTGCGAGATAAAGCGCGTGATAAGGCCATAAAGCGTATTGCTAGAGGCAACATTCGCAGGCTCTTGTGCGATTGGTCTATATGCGATGGCAGGCCGGGTAAAATCGGTCACGATAGCGATATGCGCTTCCGGCGGTGCTTGCTCCTCTAGCTGGCTCATCGGGCGTACAGTCGTTGAGAGGCTCGGCAAGAAGTAATCACTTGCCCGTAAATATTGCTGGTCGATTCGCCTCCCAACTTCCTCCAAAGCCTTGAGCGGCCTTTTATGCTCATCTTCCATGTACGCTGTAATCTGGAAAGATGGCACGGTATATCCTTCTCCGCTATCCTGAGAGGAGATTGCAGTGTTGCCCTCCTGTAAAAAATCTGCATCGGAGAGTAAATTTTGTAGCGCCGTCGCGAAAAAGGTACCTCGATCGGGATTCACCAGCGTGGTTACAAGTGTGTCTGTGTACGTATGTAATGTTCTGAAGCGCGCAAGGTGTTCCTTCAATTGGTCAGGTTGAATGTCGCCCATCGTAGCCTGATCGTGCTCGAGGCCAAAAATGAAGGCCAGATCATTATAACGACGATGCGGATCAACTACCTCTGCCGGCAATGCTACTCCATGAAAGAAACGCAGATTCTGGAAGAAAACAAATGCCTCAGTCGAAGCTGCATGATGTGCGAAAGCAGGCACATTGGTAGGTTCTAACAGTCGTAGCGCCCGCATATCAATAGCGCGCTTACGCGCCCGCATAGAATACTCGAGCAGTTTTGTCTCCCATATTCTCAGCAGTTGTGTATGGTTTGCCAGCCAGGCTACCCTGATAGGATGGGTCGGTAAAATGACAACGGCTTCTTCCTGCGTATTGCCTCTTCCTGTCACTTTAACCAGCAGGGAATCAACGGAAAGCGCATCCAACATCTCATCACGATTGCATCGCCGGGCGACAAGCGCATCAAGTAGTTCCCGGTAACCCTGTGCGTAGCGCAGCGCAGCCCCTGCCAGCTCTGGTGTCCAATCTGCTGTCTCTACAAGATCGCGCAGTGGCATTTTTCTCAGACGATTGAAGAACGCCTCACGAGTTTTCCAGAATGCTGACCACGATTCGTGCGAACTAGATTGCAATGTATAAGGAACACAGGCTGTGATATCGACTGGTCTTATCTCATCCACTGAGAGAGTATAGCAACCACTGTTACGTGGCTCGTCTCGAATTTGTTTCTCAAGCCCCAGAAGAATGTCGCTTAACCCGATGTTTAGCACGCCACGTCCTGAAAACGAGAGGCTAAAATAGGCAATATCCTTGTTGATCCACTGTGCTTTAACCTCTTCCAGCATGTTTTCGTGTATGCCTATGGCGATTTCCAGGCGCCCATACGCAATCGTTGGTACAGTACGCCTGCTCTCACGATGTAGCGCAGGAGGAGCAGTAGCGATGTCCTTTACCAGAAAAAACTCGGTGCTGAGATCAAAAATCGGCTGCCCTGTGTTCTCATCAACAATCTCGTTGCCCGCTGCGTCAAGGGGAGCTACTCTCACGCAAACTGGGCTGGTAGGAATCTCCTCTTCCTCAATATCAAGTTTAATAGTCACACTGTGTCGATGCCCCGGCACGCGCGGTATCTTTGGCTCGATAAAGTCGCTGTCCTCATCCAGTTCGTCCTCGGCATCGGATGGCAGAATCCTGACACTCCAGCTACTCAGGTTATCCGGTTGCAGTGGCTCGCTGCTCCAGCGCACAACCATCGAACCTTTCGGTCCGCAGGCTGCTTTCAGGCTACCATTGGCATCGTCTGGTTGAGCAAGCTTGCAATATCGCTCCACGATCCCTCTTGCATTTACGAAAGGTTGTACCTTCACCGAACGTATATTGCTCCGATCCAACTGCGGGAATTTCCAACAGTCAAAGGTTAAAGCTCCCTGGCGGGCAAGATCACGTGACCAGGTTGGCACATCGTTCATCGATCTGCCCTGAAAGAACCGCTCTAAAGCAGTAGCCGTCTCCCTGTCAACTTTCAAGCTCTGAATACGTTCACGGGTCATAGCGTTTATACGTGTTGGGCGCGATAGATCGATGGTACAATGGCGGTTGGCTTCCAGGTTATCAGCGAAGTTTGGGCTGGCATCAACAATCAACCCGACACGCCACAGTTCCAGTCCAAGCTTTGCAAGTTCCCCAGCTTGCGTCAGTTCAAGAACGGTAATGGTGAAATCCAGGCGTTGTTCATAACTGGCCTGAAGCGTTCCGCGCGAAACCGCTCGGATCACTTTCTGTGCCACATCGGGCAACTGTCTCATGATCCGTTTCAAAAGGGCCGCGTGTAGTTTTCTTCCATCGATCAAGGCAAACGAGTTGGCAAGCGAGCTATAGGCGGCATCCACCAGATCTGAAGGAATAAAGAGGCAGAGACGCTCCTTTTTACGATTACGCATCTCAATCGCCTGATCCGTCGTGATAAACATCAAATCATCGCGATCAGGTGCGTTGTGTGTGGTGAGTATACGAAAAGCAATATCCTGTCCCGCGGTTTTCTGAGCCAGATACTGACAAACAGCAATTGCCTCTGCGCGCTCAAGAAAATCTGCACGAGCGCAATGTCCTTCTGTTGTGTCATTGAGTTGTGCTGCTATTTCATCGGAAAGCCATTCTGTGCGTATCGTGTTCATAGATCTCTTATGCCTCCATCCTGGTTGTCTCTGTACCTGCATAGGGAGGATGCAGACGTTGTGCCGTAAAATCATCTGAGAGGTCGCGGAAGATTCCCATTTGCCGTAGCCTGTTCAGCATGGCATGCAAATTGTCACGCGCTGCTGCCGCATACTCCGCGCCCTTAAATATATCAGGAGGACGATCTATCAAGATGCCAAAGTGTTCTTCCAGAAATGCCAAAAACTCCTGCAAGCGAAATGAACGTACTCCTTGTTGAGACAAACGCACCGCAGCCAACTGCACGAATACTGCCAGCAGGTCGTTTGTTGGCGCGTAGCGCCAAGATTGACGCGAAGCACTGCCGCGTAGTATACCGTGCGGCTTTTTGATGCCACCCACACTATAGTACCAGCTAATAAAATTTTTAATAGCATTATCTCGTTGCCCCTCCACCAGCAGATTCACAACCCGCTCGAGGTCGCTATCCGCAGCGCTGGTGATGTCATCCAACCATGAGAGGCTCTCTTCGCTCTCCTCAACTACTACATCATCACCTTGCAGTTCGTTCAGTTCGCGGATACGCTCCTCATCTATGCGCGCCTGTGCCTGTATATGCACTTCCAGGGTGGGCTCGTTCAGCAGCCACAACAAGCGCTGCAGATAGAGCGGGCCAGACATACTTCCATCAAGGATTGCATCGATTTTTGCGCGCCTGGTCGCATTTCGACTAAGCTGTTCAACATAGCGATCAAGTAATCGAAGGCGTAAAACGGATGAAAGATATTGCTGATATGCCTCGACATCGCGCCGTACACAGGCTTTCGCCATCTGCTGGCTATAACTTCCCGCATCGTTGGTGAAGTCCAGGTAGAGTTGAGGCGGGGATAGATGCAGCGACTCATGCATCGCTGCCGGTAACTTCTCCGGGTTTCGCGCCAGTTCGTTCATCGCGTAGACAAGCTTTAGTGTATAGCTGAACAATTCAAAATTAATCAGCGCGAGCAAGTGGTAGGTAAATGCCTGGATGGGCATACATCTGTAGTACATAAAGAGATAACGGAGCAGATCCGTTGCCAGTTCGTGAGTCAGTATCGGGCAAGCAGGCGTGACACTCTTTTCGCGACTTAAGCCCATCCTTGTGTTCTGGAAACCATCTAAAAAAGCAATTGAGAGACGTGTCAGGATATCGAGTTCTGTCTTATGATCATATTGCCCACCCAATTCTGGCATGTTCCCAATAATTACCCCTTGCCCAAAAATCTGTGTGATCGCTTTTTGAAGCGCATCGTCAGCCCTGCTCATATTCTCTCGCAGGGCCTGGTAAATAAAAGTATCCGCTCCGCGCTGGCGGCTCCCCTCGACCGGAAAACCAGCTTTATGAGCTAACAATGAGTACGGTACAATTGAAGTAATCTGCTCACCCTGGCTGGCTCGGCCAACTCCACCGGTCGTAATCAATGTGGTACGGGCTAACCGCTCCAGGACTCGGCGCCCTGCGGCATCATTAAAGCCCTCTAACGCCGGGTGCTGTGCCAACACGTCAATATAGTCTTTAATTTTGGTGGGGTCGTTGGCTCTCCGTGCCTTGCCGTGTCCCTGTGACAGGATAGTAAAGAAGAGTGAGGGCAGAAACAGATCAATGTCGAAATTATTCATTTCGATCACAAACACTTGTGGAAATTTTATACCACTCAAATCCTTTGGCAATTTGACTTTCATGCTCAGTCCTCTTTCTACAGCACGATTCGCGTGATCTTGCCGTCATGTTGGGTAATATGATGCATCCGATACTGGTTCTCGATCAGTACCAGATCATGTGTTTCTTGCAGAAGCAGTGCGTCCTTAAACCGTTTGAGGTCTTCAAGCAATGGTTGGTATTCTTGCGCGTCTGGTAGCAATCCATCGGCCATACGCATGAGTAACTCAAACAGGTCGAGTGTGATCTCGAGACGAGGCGTACCTGAGATGTGTTCGAATATCACATATTCCGGTATCCGCTCAAGCACCTGCATGTCATCAACCGGTTCTCGATAGACATCAAAGTCTTCGAGATTGATTTGCTTGAGTACGATCAGTTGCTGCTCTTCCGATGCATTGACCTTGATGCTCAGTTTGCCAGGTGGCATATCCTCTATGATGCCGTCGGAATGCAAGATGCCAAGTGCGAGACGTTCACGTATCCACGTTATGCCCTCGTCATCGAAGCGATCATCCAGGAGCGCGACAAAGTCTTTCGCGTATTGATATGGCAATAATGGCAGTCTGCGAATGCGTGGAACGACTTGAGAAACATTGTCCTGTGTCTTCGCTCCCTTGCTGATCTCAAAGTAGAGACGGCGTTTGGTTGCCGCCATCCACTCCCGCTCATCTCTGAAACGTTGCGAAGGGAGATCGACATGGTTGGCAAAAAGATGTCGCCGCGCTTCTGCTTCTTCTGGCGCGTCGTGAAAATGCAGAAACCGGTCAAGCTGGGGATGCGCAAACCGGGCCGGGTCAAGGTTTGCCATATCCTTCAACAACTCATCATTCAATTCGAGGGGCGCGAAAGCTGAGCGCCAGTAGGTCAGGTTGATAAGTGAAGCCCCGGCTTCTTCACCATGCCGCGCTTCATGTACTTGCTGGCAACTGGAATTACCCGTGATAAGATAGGCTAGAGCAGAGCGCAGGTCACGCATCGTCATATGTCGCTGGCGGCGCAGGTGGGTGAGCAACAGCAGGTATTCCAGCCATTTACTGATACTGTGCTTGCGTAACGCCGCAGCATTGCTCCGTATAGGACAGATATCAGCGGCAGCGCAGTCCTCACATACCTGCCAGTGTTCCTGGGCAACGAGACTTTGCAGCACACGAGTGAATATTGATAACTCTTCTGCATCAGGCATGCTCACAAATGCCCGACGTTTTAAATCGACCAACCAGACGGAGAGATGCGCTAACTCGTTTTCATCCTCTGAGCGTTCTATCTGTTTCACCAGCCAGTGAAAATGCTCCTTATGGTGATCGAAGTAGTCCATCAGGCGGCCATCGTTAATGGCGATCAACACGGTCAGGGCAACTTCTGGCTTGCTGGTTCCTTCCAACCCATGTAATTTTTGCGCGAGCTGCTCATCCGCGCTGAGTCCCTGATACGCTTCTGATGCGTCATAGCAACTGCGGAAAATATGTCCTTCGTAGTCACACTCCCATCCACTGGCATCTTGTTTGTGGAAAGAGGCCTGCTTACTCTCTAACTCCTTTTTCAACTGTTCCAGGAAAGCTGTCTTTCCGTCGCCGGGATTGCCGGACAGAAATACCACTTTCGGACGATATTCAAAAATTGCGGGAAGCAGGCGCAAATCAAGCGCAGTTGCAACGTAGGTTTCGCGCACGAACGGAGTATCCAGTCCCCGATTATTAGCATTGCCGCTCTCGCTATTGCGGTAGAGGCTGCGAATATCATCCACCCAGGGATTGACTAGTTCTGCTGATATAGGCGTCTGTGGCAATTCTTCGACAGCCAATACAGCGGCTTGCAATTCCTGGCGCATCTGATCAATCGAAGCTGGTCGCTCTGTTGGATCATTTGAGGCCACACGCAGTAGAACTGTCGCAATCCTGCGAACTTTCCCGTCGATAATATGCTCAGGGATGCGCAGGATGCGCTGCTGAGTACCCGACAATTCAAATGGCAGAGAGTTGGTGAGCATTCTGAACAGTACAATCCCGGCAGCGTAGCGATCACATGTGGATGGTGGTACCGGAGACAATAATGCTTCAGGTGGCATGTAAAGCGGCGTACCAGCTACTCGAACATCAAGAGTCGTTCCCTGCTGAACAGCGAAGCCCAGGTCAATCAAGACAGGATGTTGTTCGCCTTCATAGAGAATAATGTTTTCCGGTTTGATATCGCGATGCAGCAGGTGCCTATTTTCCAGTTCCTCGATAGCGTTCATCAAATCCTGCGCGAATGACCACCAGCGATCTACGGGCCAGGGAAACGTCGCTTCGAGTTCTTTCAAGGTAGGCCCAGGAATATATTCCATCTTAATATGCGCGTCATCTTGCTGTCGGTAAATCTCCAGGATGCTGGGCAAATATTTACTCTTGATGTGCATCAGCGCGCGATATTCCGCAACTGCTTGTTCATAAACTTCTGACGGTCTGAGGAACTGCTTGAGCACAAAAAGCCCCAACCCGGCATCGGCATAATCAGCATAACTGGCAAGATACGTTTTTGCCATTCTGCCCTGTCCCAGCATTCGATGCACTTTGAAACGCCTATCAAGCAGATATTTTTCTTCTTCCTGTGTCGTTCCGGCTTGCAGGCGGCGGCCCAGTTCACCCAGACGCGACACAATTTCTTTTGCCGAAGGTAGTGGCGCAAGATGATCAGGCATAACGATTTGTCGGAAAAGATCGGAGAGTTCGGCTGTGAAATCAGCCGGAAGAATCGACCAGCGTTTTTGCAGATCAGGAAAAGTGATGTCGCTTTCAATGGAAGATCGTATAGTGGCAATCGGAACACCCGCTATGCGCTCCAGAAACACCAACGCCAGGCTAAAGGCATCGGTTGCAGACGTGGCATACTCGTAACCAATGGCGAGATCAATAGAGGCGTAGGGATCCTCGGCTGCCAGTGCAAGTTTGTCGAGAGGTGCTGCAATTGAACTGGTACCCACGCGAGCCGCGAAAAAATTGGTAAAGGCAATCTTTGGCGTCTGCCCTCCCTGCAAGACGTAAACGGTATCAGGTCCAATAGCACGATGCAGTATACCCTTACTATGGATCACATCCAGCCCTTTGAAGCTCGCAGCGGCCAGCAGCAGTTCTTGGGCAAGCTCCTCACGTGTCTCCGGGCGCGGATAGACACTTAATGGTTTGCCATTCAGGGGAACGATGGGAATAATGAGAAAATCATCGGACCATTTGGACGGGTCTCTTACCTCGGCTACCAGTCCTGTAGTACGCAGTTCCTGGAGTGCCTTAAACTCCCGTAGGTAAAACTCATAATTCTCGCGCGCCGCCAGTGGGTCTTTACCCAGATCATAGACCATGAGCAAGCGTGGTTCTCCTCCATCCATCGTGGCGTGGAACAGGCGCACCCCGGAACGAATCAAGATGGAATCATCGATGGTATAGAGGTCAATGCGTTTAGGGATGGCAGGGCGATCAGACAGATTCACGAGTGCATTTTTCACCAGGTTATGTACCTGTCCTACATCTGGATTGCCTTCCTGACGGTCGAGTACTTGCAGACGCTGGCATACGTCCGTCAAAAGAAAAATGCCATCGGTAGCGCGGGGGTCAAATATCTGTGGGAGGTGATCGGCAGCAGAGAGCAAAACGCCGCCGCGCACGAAATGGCCTCCACCTTTTAATGTAGGCACGCGCCAACTTAGATGGCCTGCTAATACCTTTGCTACATAATCAACATTTGCCAGAGGACTGCGTTCCGAAGAGCCATCCGCTCTAATCCATAGTTCATCATTGCCGCGTATCTTCCCTATCCAGGACTTCTCATCTAGCAGAAACACCCAGCGTTTTCCAACAACCACAAAGTCCATTTCGTGAGAGCGACCGTTGCGAGTTGGCAAAGTCTTATTACAGATAACGAGCCAGGAATCGGGTAATTGCTTCAACACCTCGGCGGCTCTTTTTTCCCCTTCGGTGACAAATGACCCGGTAACGCTCAACAATTCTGCCATCTTGTTCACCTCCGTCTCCCCTTGTGCTATGCATGCTTCAATCCGTACAGGTATTATACTACTTTACAAGTATTTCTATACTCTCTCGGCGCGGCTCTTGCTTGGTTCATGCACCGTCGATGATGGCTTTCAACCGCCTCTTAACATGGCTCCCCCGTCTCTATCGCCCTCTTCATCTCATCATATATTTCCAAAATCACCCGCTTCGTCCGGTACTCCCCGTACTTTTGCTCATCCTTGCGCTTCACAATCGGGAAAGTTTCCATGATATAGTCGACATTGCCTCGCTCGATACCATACAAGTGGAAATAGGCTGCATCTAATTCGTAGCGCAAGCTGATCTGCGGATCGCGGATCTGAATGAAGCTTTTGATGTGCGATGCGTAGTCACCGATGAGCTGGCTGCGGAAGTCGAAAATATTCATGTGGTTACCTCAAGAAGGAACAGCTTGTCAGCACTCCCATTCACGCCCAGGTCAAAAAGCATTGAACTTTTTCTCACTTCCAGCCACAAGTCCAAAAGAGGATACAGATCGTCTAAACTAAACATGTGAGGTTCATGCGCATTCTAAAGCTTTATTGCTACATTGTCAACTGAAATATAGTGCTAATCGTAAGCAATATATCTTTCATTGGGAGACCATGCTACAGCACTGGTATGGTTATGATAGGTACAGTGAGTGATTTCTAGTGGTATCATTGAGCTATCTCTAAGTCTTGAAATGAATCTCCCAATCTCTACAATCTACCATCAAATCAATTTGTAAAGTGAATCGATGATCTCCAAACTGCTTTACGAGACAACCGCTTTGTGCCTCCTCTCTATGAAGGATATGTCTCTTGGTCGAAGTCATTCACCGAACAAAAAAGCATAGAAAAAGCAGAGTTAAATTATGAAGCAATTACTAAAATATTGGAAGAGTATTCAGGTTATGATTTGGTTGAGAATAAGTTAAATTCTTTAGCACTTGCCTTGAAGCTTTGCCTGTTGCTTCGACAGCGGGTTGTGAACTGCATCTGGGCAGATCAACTGAGCAATGGGATATAATAGATATCAAAGATTCTCAGCCTTGGGATTGATTATCGCAGCTATGTGCGTTTCCAGTGGCTAACTCCTCCTGCTCATCTTATGATGGGAGGTGTACATTTTGGAATTCCATGGCTGATCCCACGCGATGCGCAACGAGAGGTAACTTGTAGCGAGCAGGGATAAAAATGTGCCTCTTTGATGAGGAAGAACAAAACACTTTCCATCAAGGAGGCACTCGGGTGATCTTCGCTATCGATGGCACGCGTGAGGCGGCCCCGCAGGGTCTGCTTCCCATTCCGTCTTGATCACGCGGATTGCGGAGACCGGATGCCGAGGCCGAAGCTCCTGGTCTCTCGACGCTTAGATCGTGATCCCAGTCAATCCATGCATGCCCAGCGTGAAGGAGAGTTCACCCCCATGATGCAGATCGTGCTCAATGAGATGCCAGATAACCCACTGGCGTATATAGGTTTGATCTTCTCCATTCTCATCGGTATCGTGAACAAGTTCTGCCAGATCGGCAATGGTCCAGTGGTTCAAGGCATCCTGAATGACTTGCCAGGTGGCTTCCAATCCATTGACCAGTTCGGCAGCCGAACGGGCAGGTTGACTCGCCAGAGAGACCAGATGTTCATCGCCCTTTTCCAGGGTATAATAAAGCCAGCCAGCACGCACCCCGATGATATGGGTTGCGAGATCGCCGATCGAACGGAGCTGCGGTGCGGGACGCAGGGACAGTTGATCGAGTGACAGCGGCTCAAGAGCCTTGATAAGCAGTTCCTGATAGGTATCCCAGCCTTGATACAAAGGGAGAAGAGAAATCGGTTGTTCAGCCATAAAGTTTACTCCTTTTTGCTTCTTTTCTCACAACTTAGCACAAAAAGCGGTGAGAAGCTGTCCTACTATCGAACGAATAGCGAGAAATGCTCAGGCAGTGAAAATCAATTGGAGCCGTCCTTCTCGAGCAAGGCATCACGCAGCGAGTCCCAACGTTCAGCAGGCCAGCAGGATCCACCACCCTTGGGCGCGTGGGGTGAACGACCGTGGTTGAGGAGCCGATTCACGCCAAGGAGCAACCTCGTTGCGCAACCCGTGGGCGTTTCATGACTTTTGACCCAATTTACCAACGGCGGTTTGCTGTCAACTCGCCTCGCGCATAGGATCAAGATCCTTTGGCTCTGTTTGTTGAGGAGACGGCGGCGCTTGCTCTCGCCTCTCCTTTTCAGTTGCCGGCAACTGCCTGGTGAGCTGATGGATCATCGCCGCCACGTTATCGGGGGTCACCCTGATCTGCTCCGCAAAGAATGCGTTGATCTCAGCTCCCATCAGGAGGATCACGGCGAAGTAGTAGAAGAAAAACAGCAGGATCACGACTAACCCCGTCGTCCCCACGTAACTCTTGAGAAAGTGGGTGATATAGAGCGGGAACAGCGCGAGATAAATCTGGAGCAAGACCGCCGCTACTACGGCTCCCAGCCAGCTCTTGCGAAAACCAATGCGCTGATTGGGCACCACCAGGTAGATGGCCTCAAACAGGACCCACGAGAGACACAATGAGACGAGGATACCGAGTAGACCAAAAAAGAAGCCGTTGCCAGGGAGCTGATGGACGATCGTATGCTCGAGTAACACCTGGAGCAGAGCGGGAATCGAGGAAGCAAGCAGCATAGGCACGGCCAAAACGATGAACAGCAGCAGCATGCAGAGAGCCATAATGTTCTGCGGAATGATGTTGCGTGGGCGGGTATGATAGATGACATCAAAGTATCCCTCCATGCTCACAAAGAGCCGCGAACCGCCGAAGAGGCCGAGCGAAACGGCGATGATGCTGAGGATACCGGCGCTGCGTTTCAGAGAAGCGAAGGCGAAATTCAGGAAAGTTTCCGACGAGGGGAAGAGACTTTGCAGGTGAGAGATCAGCTGTTGCTCTACCGCCGGGTCCAGGCTTCCAACGGTAAAGCCGACGATGGCGATGATGGCGATCAGCATCGGCAAGATCGCGGTGATGAGGTTAAAGGCAAGCGCCGATGCGAAGCCCATCACCCAGTCGTTGTTAAATTTGGTGAAGAAATCCCGCAGGGTTTTCGCGCTCTCTTTGGCGGCCCACTTGACTCCCGAAGTGCTATGTTGTTCTGCTCCAGTTGCCATGGCTTTTTTCTCCTCAGGCTCCTCCTTTTTGACACGCTACAGAGCACCCTTTCGTTTCATAATCGACGTTTTTGTTGATTGACAAATAAAACTGGCCTCTATACAGATTTGGTGAAGGATATGATATAAGGAACCCTTCCGAAATGGGTCCATCAGACCCGCTTTTGAGCATCATGAAGAAAATACCCGTTTTATCTGGATATCGGATGCACCAGGAATGTGCCAGAGCCCTCTCGGACCGGTTTGGTGGAGACTACTGATGTGATAGAATAAAGATTGTTCGACAGCTTTGGTAATGTAAGGTGATACCTCATGAATACACCTCATCCCTTGAATACAGGCAACAGACCGGCAGCGGCGACCGCCACCTCCCCGGTGATCCGCACGCCAGACCAGCGTGTGCGCGTCTTTGTCAGCTCGACGCTCGACGAGTTAGCTGCTGAGCGAGCAGCCGCGCTTGAGGCTATCACCCAACTGCCTCTCACGCCTGTCTTCTTCGAGTCGGGTGCGCGTCCCTACCCGCCGCGTGAGCTCTACCGGGCCTATTTAGCGCAGAGCGATATCTTCGTGGGCCTCTACTGGCAGCGCTACGGCTGGGTCGCGCCCACGATGCAGGTGTCCGGCCTGGAGGACGAGTACCAGCTCGCGGGCGAGCAACCCAAGCTGATCTACATCAAGACGCCCGCCCCCGCGATCGAGCCCCGCCTGCAGACGCTGCTCGATCGCATCCGCACCGAGGAGACTGCCTCCTACCAGAAGTTCGCCACCCCGGACGAATTGCGCGAACGGCTGGCCAACGACCTGGCACAGCTCTTGACCGAGCGCTTCACGAGCCCCCCGCAGACCGCAGTTCATGCTCGGCCTGCCCCTCTACCCGTGCCGCGTAGTCCACTGATTGACCGAGAACAGGAGGTCGCGTTGATGCGGGACCTCTTGCAGCGTGCGGATGTGGGTCTGTTGACCCTCACCGGGCCGGGAGGCGTGGGCAAGACGCGGCTGGCGATCCAGGTAGCCGCCGATCTCGCCTCCCAGTTCGCAGATGGCGTTGCCTTCATCTCGCTGGCCTCGCTCAAAGATCCGGAGCTTGTGGAGCCGACCGTGGCCCGGGCGCTCCAGGTGTCGGAGGCGGACGGCCAAGCGATCGGCGAGCGTCTGCTGGAGTATCTGCGGCCCAGACAACTCCTCCTGCTGCTGGACAACGCCGAGCAACTAGTTGCCGCCGCGGCTCCACTGGCGACCCGGCTGCTCGACGCCGCCCAAA
>WNGJ01001398.1_pt1 | contig 23713 bp, 22 predicted proteins | sample 5400611 | NCBI WGS metagenome assembly WNGJ01 (sample SAMN13153375, study PRJNA577476) | soil metagenome | isolation source: 40 cm soil or saprolite under Garry oak tree replicate 1 | place: USA:California | collected 2016-06-15
TCGTCGTCCGTCTTCCGCGGGCTGTCGTAGTCGGTAGCCATCTGAGTACTCCATCCCCCTTCATCCGTAGTGCGCTTTCGCTGCGCGGTTGTAACGCTTTCAAGGCCGTAGTTGTGCCCGATTCCGGCGGGGAATTCTGCCACGTTCGCGCCCAGCGCACACGCGGCACGCCGATAACTCCTGACGCACCCCGTTGCCGGCCCGCTGACGAGCGCCTTCCCGGTCCGCTTACGCGTCCCGTTCCTGACTACGTTGCGCGTCCCGCTCCGGGTTCAGCCGGGTCAGGAAAGTATCCAGCTTCTGGTAGAGGCCCGGGCCAGCGGCCACCGCCATCGAGGTGCTCTCCGTCTTGCCGGCCAGCCCGCCGACCATCGCGCCCGCCTCACGTGCGATCAGGCCGCCGGCCGCGAAGTCCCAGTAGTTCAGGCCGCGCTCGTAGAACCCGTCAAGCCGCCCGGCGGCCACCGAGCACAGGTCCACCGAGGCGGAGCCGCCGCGCCGGATATCCCGCACGTAGGGTAGCAGTGCCGCGATCACCTCGCCCTGCACCCGGCGGCGCCCCTCGTCATACCCGAACCCGGTCCCCACCAGCGCCTGGCCGAGCGGCACTCCCGAGGAGCAGTGCAGCGCCACCTTGGCCGCACCCCGGTGCAGCCAGGCGCCCTGGCCCGCCACCGCGGTGAACGTCTCGCCGTGCCGGGGCACCTCGACCACCCCGGCGACCACGGTGCCGTCCACCTCCGCCGCGATGGACACCGCCCAGTCATGCAGGCCGTACAGGTAGTTGACGGTCCCGTCCAAAGGATCGACGATCCAGCGCACCCTCCCGGGCCGACCGCCGTCGCTGGCGACCGGGCCGCCCGCGGTCTGGCCGCCTTCTTCGCCCAGGACGGCGTCGCCGGGTCGGTGCGCACGGATCCGGCTGGTGATCAGGGCCTCGGACCGGCGGTCCATCTCCGTCACGATGTCGGTCGGGCTGGATTTCGTTTCTACGACCTCGGGGCGCTCGTCACCTCGCCAGGAGGCCAGCAGCCGGGCCGCTTCGGTGGCCGCCGCCACCGCGATCCGCAGCAGTTCCTCGGCGTCCTCGCTAGCCTGCGGGCTGGTCATGTCGGCGATGCTCCCCTGGGCCGCCCGGCGGACGCCGTGTACCGGCAGCAGTCCGGCGGGCAGGCCTGTTCATCTGGCTGCGCGCGTTCATCTGGCTGCGCCATGCGTTCCCTGACCAGCTCGGTGATCATGGAGACGAACGCCGGGTGGCTGCCCGGGGTGGCTGCCCGGGCGAAGGCCAGACCCAGCGAGTCGGCGATGTCGGCGGCCTCGACGTCCAGATCGTGCCGGACCTCCATGTGGTCGGAGACGAACCCGACGGGGACCACCACTACGGCTCTGGTCCCGGACTTAGCCAGCTCACCCAGGTGGTCGCAGACGTCGGGTTCCAGCCACGGCTGGGAGGGCGGACCGCTCCGGCTCTGGTAGGCCAGCGTCCACGGGTGCGTGCCACCTCCGGCCCGTTCGGCAATAAGACCGGCAGCCTCGGTCAGCTCGGCTACGTACCTCCCGCCCCCCACCCCTGCCCCCTTCTCTGGCCCGCTGGCCTCGGCCATCGCGACCGGGACGCTGTGCGCGGTGAACACTAGGTGAGCTTCCTCTCGCAGGTCGGCGGGGAGCGTGGCCAGCGCGGCGCGCGTGCTGGCGGCGAACGGCTCGATGAAGCCGGGGTGGCTGAAGAAGCGCCTGATCTTGTCGATCCTGGGCGCGTCCGGGCCGACCGCGGCGCGGGCCCGTTCGATGTCGTCCAGGTACTGCCGACAGCTCGAGTAGGAGCTGTAGGCAGAGGTCACCAGGGCGACGGCGCACCGCACGCCGTCGTCGGCCATGGCCCGCACCGTGTCGGTCAGGTACGGCGTCCAGTTCCTGTTCCCCCAGTAGACCGGCAGCGACAGGCCGCTGGCCGGGAAGTCGGCGCGGATCGCGGCCAGCAGGTCCCGGCACTGCTGGTTGATCGGGCTGACCCCGCCGACCGCGTAGTAGTGCTCAGCCACGCTGGCCAGCCGCTCCGGCGGGATGCCGCGGCCGCGGGTGACGTTCTCCAGGAACGGCATGACCTCGTCGGGGCCTTCCGGGCCGCCGAACGAGACAAGCAGGAAGGCATCGTATGCCGGCATGCCTCCATCCAACCAGGGCCGCCGGCCGAGGGGGTCTGGGGGGCCCCGGGGGGGTATGGGGGGGCGGGCAGCCCCCCCATAAGCAGGGGGGTCTGGGGGGATCGTTCCCCCGGCTAACAGAGCCGATATCGTAATCATCATGGGGCAATGCGGCCGATGACGGGTATTGATGACGCGAAAGGGCCCGTCAGCCGCTCTCCCGCAGGCCTGCTGACCCGGCCGCTGCGGCCGTACGCGGAGATCTTCCGGATTCCCGGAGCCTGGCGTTTCTCCGCAGCCGCGGTCATCGGGCGGATGCCGATGTCGATGTTCGGGCTCGGCACCGTCCTGCTCATCTCGGCGGCCACTGGGAAGTACGGGGTGGCCGGCACGGTATCCGCGGTCGGCTCGCTAGGCTACGCGTTCACCTCGCCGCGAATCGCCCGGCTGATGGACGCCCGCGGCCAGCGGCGCGTCTTGCTCCCGTTGCTCACGGTGTTCGCCGTGGCCACGGCGGTGCTCATCGTGGCCGTGCAGCTTGGCCTGCCGACCTGGGCCTTCTTCGTGCCGGGGGCGATCGCGGGAGCGACCATGCCGTCCCTGGGCACGCTGGTCCGGGCCCGCTGGAGCGTCCTGCTGGCCGGCTCGCCCCGGCTGCACGCCGCGTTCTCCTTCGAGTCGGTCGCCGACGAGCTGTGCTTCGTCATCGGCCCGGCCGCGGTGACGCTGCTGGCCACCCAGGCCTTCCCCGCCGCCGGCGTGGGCGTGGCGGCCCTGCTGTGCGTGCTGGGGACGCTGTGGTTCGCCGCGCAGCGCGGTACCGAGCCGGTGGTGGTCCCGCCGCAGAAGGCCGCCACGGGTAGGGCCGTCCGGGTCCGCGGCGCGGCCGCGCCCGGGCTGGTCGTGCTGGTCCCGGTGTACCTGCTGCTCGGCGCGATGTTCGTGTCGATCGACCTGAGCACGGTGGCGTTTGCCCAGCACTTCGGGCACAAGCCGCTGGCTGGCTTCATCCTCGGCACGTATGCTCTCGGCAGCGCTACCGGCGGGCTCTGGTACGGGTCCCGGCAGTGGCGGGCGTCGGGCGAGAAGAGGTTCGCGCTCACCCTGACGCTGACCGTGCTCGGCGTGGCCACGTTCTGGGCCCAGCCGAACCTGATCACGCTGACCTGTGGGATCTACCTGTGCGGACTGACCATCGCCCCGACCCTCATCGCCGGGTTCAGCCTGCTCGAGGCGCAGGCCAGGCCCGGCCGCCGGACCGAGGCCATGTCCTGGCTGAGCAGCGGCATCGCGGTCGGGCTGGCCGTCGGGGCGTCCGTGGTCGGCTTCGTCATCGACGCGCACGGCCCGCGGTTCGGCTACGCGTTCGCCGCCCTGTGCGGCGCCGCCAGCGCCGCTACCTGCCTGGCGGGCCTGCGCCGCCTCAGGCCTGCAGCGGTGCTGCCCGCCCCCGCCACGCCCTAGGGGTAGTTCTGGGCGTACTCGCTGGCCAGCGCGAGCACCTCGTCGACGTACCAGGTCGCATGGTTGTAGGAGAAGATCGCCCCGCGCAGCGTCGCGGTGTTCCCGGCTCCGTCGGCGCACAGCATCCGCGCGGCTGAGGGCACCGCGTCGAGCGGGTTCATGATGTCCGGCGTCCCGGTCTGGCCGAACCCGTCGATGCCCCACACGGCCCAGGTGGCCGGCATGAACTGCATAGGGCCGAGCGCGCCCGCGCTGGACGGGCCGTTGTTGGCACCGTTACCGCTCTCGATCTCGCCGATCGCGGCCAGCACGGTCCAGGATAGGCCCGGGCAGAACTTCGCGGCGGACGCCTTGTACAGCATCAGGTAACTGGCCGGCACGCCGCTGGTCGGCACGTTCGTGCTGACCGGGAGCTTGCTCACCGTAACCACGGGCACCAGGTTGATCACCTGGGCACCCTTGCCGATGACCGACCGGACCTTCGCCATCAGCGTGACCAGGTCCACGCCGGGGGCGTTGATCAGCACGGCGAAGTTCTTCGCGAGCCCCAGCTGGGCCGACCGAGCCTGGTCCACGATCGCGTCCGCGCCGGGCACGCTGAGCGCGACCTGCGCGCCGAATGGCATTTGCACCTGGACGGCGGCCGAGACCTGGTAGGAGGCCCCGGCCGACAGGTGCAGCTTGCTGGCCGCGGCGTGGGTACTGACCAGCTGCCCCTTGCTCAGGCTGGCCCAGACCGCGTTCGCTGCCGCGGTCTCCGGCGGGGTCCAGGACCGGAACGCCTGCGGCGCCACGCCGAGCACGTCGACGCTCTGCCCGTTGACCGTGACCTTGCCGCCGTCGACGGGCAGCACGGATCGCACCCCGGCCAGCTTGCTGATCCTGGCCAGCTGCGCGGGGCTGAGCCCGGCCGGCGTCGCGGCGATCAGGTCGGGCACGAACAGCTGCCGCGGCGGCGCCCCGGCCGAACCGGGGACCTTCAGGGACTTCGGGACCGACCCGCCGGCCGCGGCGACGCCGGGAGGCGGGCTGACGGTGAAGCCGAAGGGGCCGACAGGCGGACCTGAGGTGGCGCCAGCCGGAACGGCGAACGCTGCCAGCGTCGCGCACGCCGCGGCGGTGACGACGAACAGTTGCGCGGCACGCCGCCGGGGACCGGCGGCACGCCACAGGGGCACAGACAGCACAATGTACTAGACGATATAAGGTGCCCCGCGCCAACAGAAAGTCCCCGTCGAATTATTAAAGGATCCTTAAGCCTCTTATCGATAGATCTTAGGCTTCTCCGGATCCCTGGAGTGTGCGCGTCACCAGCTCGCCGCCGGGCGGATCACGGGTTCCTGCCCGGCGCCTGGGCCAGCGGCGCGAACCAGACCTCGTGGGCCGCGCCGGGCGCGCCGAACGCGAGCACGCGCTCGGCCTCGGCGGTCAGCGCGTCGCGCTCTTCCGCATCACGCTCTGCTGCATCACGCCGGCGTGCCGGGCCGAACAGCTCGATGGTCAGCGTGGCCGCGTCCGGGCTCCGGGCCAGCCGCCACATCCCGGCCACGAACCCGTCGATGAGCACCGCCCCGGGGATCACGCCGTTGATGGTGTAGAGCCGCTTGGTGGCCTCGGTGCCGATGACCCGGGAGCGTTCGGCGTGCGAGAGCACGAGGTTGTCGAACTCGGCGACCAGCCGGACCGGCGCGGGGATCTCGCCGCCCGGGCGCGGTGCGGTGGGCAGGTCGAACAGCTCGGCGCCCTGCTCGTCGCGGAAGGTGACCAGGGACGGGCGGAGCTGTTCGAGCACCGCCTTCAGCCCGGTCAGCCCGGACCAGGCCTGCACGTCCCGCACCGTGGCCGGGCCGAACGCGCCGAGGTACCTGGTCACCAGCTGGGCAAGCTCGGCCCGGGAGGCCGGCCGCCCCGCGCGATGCGGCCCGGTGGCCGCGCGATCCGGCCCGGTGGGCGGGCGCCGCTGGCCGAGCCAGTGTTCGGCCGAAGTGTGCAGCGACTGCCCGGCCTGGCCCCAGACGGCGCGCGGCGGCACCTGAACCAGCGGCACGAACGCGCGCACCCCCTGGGCCAAGGCGGCGGGCGGGTGATCGGGCCAGCGTGCCGCCAGCGCCTGGCCGAGCTGGCTGAACGTCATCGGCGCGGCCTCCACCAGGCTGCGGCCCGCCGCGGCCAGCGCGTCGGGGTCCACCCCGGCCAGCTGCTTGCCGAACGCGCCACGCAGGCCGCGCTCGATCACCGGCTGGAGCAGCCGCCGCAGCGGCAGGCAGTCCCGGGCGGAGACCAGGTGTATGGTGCCGCGCATCAGCGCCATCCGGACCACGCTCCGGTCGGTGATCAGCGTGGCCAGGTCGTCGGGGCGGAACCCGTCCAGCCGGGAGTGCAGCCCGTAGTAGGGCGGGAACGGCGCCTGCGCCTGCAGCCCGACCAGGTGCTCGATGGTCTGCACCACCTGAGCGGCCCGGGCCGGCCCGGCTGCAGGCAGCCGGGGACGGTCGAGCAGCAGCTGGCGGGCGAGCAGTGCGCGGTTGACCGCGCGCAGGCTCAGCACCTGTGTGGCCGGCATCAGTAGCAGATGTTCGTGTGCAGGCGGGCCGCGGGCAGCGGGTGGGCCAGGGCCTGCGTGGTGCGCGCGTCGGCCGGGCGGTGCAGCACCACGTAGCCGTCATCGGCGAACACCTGCGCGTACCCGTGCGCCCGCAGGTAGGCCAGCTCCTGGGCCTGCTGGCTGGGCGTGCAGAACGGGAAGTCGAGCCCGAGGGTGTCCCCCACCACCCACGGCGCCCACCGGGGCGTCCCGTCGAGCAGCAGCACTGTGTCCCGGCCGGACAGCCGCGGTCCGATGTTGTTGGAGGCCTCCACCTCCGCCCCGGCGGGCACGTGCGCGATGGCCGCCGCGGCCGCCCGCATCCGCGTGTTGACCCCGTAGAAGCCTGGCTTCAGCAGCGGGCCGAACGGCGAAGACGGGAGGTAGACCAGGGCGGCGGCGCAGATCGCGGCGGCCCAGATCGTGGCGGGGCGCCCAAGGGGGGTCCGGGGCGATGGGTCCCTCCGGTCGCCGGGGGCTCCGGGGGGTCGCCCCCCCGGGCTAGCGTCGCGGGGGGCTCCGGGGGGTCGCCCCCCCGGGCTAGCACTGCGCAGCCAGGACGGGCGGCGTGCCGGATAGGTGAGGAACTTGTCCCAGCGTTCCGGGAAGCGCCGCTGCAGCCGCGCGGCGCCGTCCACCGCGGCGCAGCACAGCATCATCACCAGGAACGCGTCGTACTGGAACTTCGCCTGCCACCACAGCGGGTAGCCCGAGGCGAGCATCCGCTCGGCTAGCAGCGGCAGCACCGCGACCACCATCGGCGAGGCGAGCGGCAGGAAGCCGAACATCGCGAGCAGCCCGATCATGGTACGGGCCTTGACCCACGGGGTGACGAACACGTGCAGCGCGTGCAGCGGATGGGTGATCACGTTGAGCAGGGCGCTGCCCAGCGTGGACCCGAACTGGCCGTAGGCCCAGTAGAAGGTGGCCGAGCCGCCGAACGCGGGGATCAGCAGGTGGGTGGCTGCCCAGGTCGCGGCCACCCCGCCCACGACGAAGGCTAGCCCGGTCCAGCGCCGGCGGGTCAGCAGCAGGTAGCCGCCGAAGCCCGCGACGAGCAGGCCCATGTCCTCCTTGACCAGCAGCAGCGCCACGGCGGCCAGGATTCCCCCCAGCGGAGCTTGCGGAGCGCGGGGGGCCAGGGGGGTCTGGGGGGGTGGAACCCCCCCAGTCGCGGGGGGGTCTGGGGGGGTCGTCCCCCCGGGCCAGCACCGGTCGAAGCGCTCCACCATCACCGCGGTCAGCACGGGGACGAACGCCACCTCGTGGAAGTCGAAGATGACGGCTTCCATGACCGGCAGCGACAAGGCGTAGGCCACGCAGACGAAGTACGCAGCCCCCGCGCCGAGCTGGCGCCGGGTGAAAGCCCACAGCGGCGGGATGGCCAGCGCGAACAGCACCCCCTGGGCGACCAGCAGAGTGACCGGGCTGTCGTAGATCCAGTACAGCGGGGCGAACAGCGCCAGGACCGGCGACCAGTGGTCGGCCAGCAGCATGAAGTGCGCGCCCTCCCCGTCGGACACGCCCCGCGCGATCGAGACGGGCGCCTGGAAATGGGCGTAGCCGCGGATGCCCTGGTCGAAGATGACCAGGTCGAACGTGCTGGCCAGGAAGCGGCGGAACAGGATGAGCGAGTCCAGGCAGTAGGCAAAGGCGGCCGCTGCGGTCAGCATCCCGACCTTGACCCCACGGTGGCCCCAGAGCTTCCGGAACCGCCCGGTACCGCCGGCCGTCCCGTCAGCCATGCCGGGGGCGGTCGCTACGCTGGCAGGCCGGGAACCGGCGGCCTGACTGCTCACCGCAGGAAGAGTAGCAGCGTCGCTGTGTGGACCGAATGCGCGGCAGCATGCACGCGTAGGGCTACGCTCTTGCTATGAACCAGGCAAGCCCAGCCCCCGCCAATGCCGCGCCACGCGGGGCCGGGCGGTCATCGAGGAAACAACCCGCTAGGCCGTCGCTCGGCGGCGGTACCCCGGCCCAGGACCGCGAGTTGCGCGCGCAGGGCCGGGAGACCGTGCGCCGGCTGCTCGAGGCGGGGATGGTGGAGTTCGAGAACCGCGGCTTCCACGGCGTCCGCGTGGACGACGTGGTGCGCCGGGCCGGCATCTCGCACGGCACCTTCTACCTCTACTTCTCCAACAAGGAAGACCTGTTCAAGGCCCTGCTGAAGGACGCCCTGCACGACATGGAGATCGTGGCCGGCGACTTCCCCGTCGTCACCAGCGACGACACCGGGCTTAAGGTGCTGCGCCAATGGGTCCACAAGTTCTTCCGCGCCTACGCCGCGCACGCGACCGTGATCCGCATCCTCAGCCAGGCCGACCTGGTACCCGAGGAGGTGTTCGGCGACGGCCTGCGGCTGTTCTTCAGCATTGCGGAGGCTATGACCACGGGCATGACCGCCGCTGCCCAGGCGGCCGGGCAACAGCGAGAAGGCCGCGCCGAACTCACCGCGGTGGCCTGCCTGATGATGCTCGAGCGGGTGAACTATCTGATCAGCGCCGAGGTCCCGCTGCCGGAAGACGAGATGGCCGACCGGATCGCGGACATCATGTACTCCGCGTTCGGCCTCAACATTCCCTGACCGGTGCCGGTGGGGGCTATAGCACCCGCGTCGTTCGGGAAGAATCTCTAGCGTGCGATTTCTTAACGAGGCAGCTCCCGGGCACGACCTGACCTACAGCGACGTCTTCATGGTGCCCGGCCGGTCGGCGGTCGGCTCGCGGCTCGACGTCGACCTGGCCACCACCGACGGCAGCGGCGCCACCATCCCGATTGTGACCGCCAACATGACCGCCGTCTCCGGTCGGCGCATGGCGGAGACCATCGCCCGGCGAGGCGGTATGGCGATCTTGCCGCAGGACATCCCGGCCGACGTAGTCGCGGACGTGATCTCCTGGGTGAAGTCGCGGGACCTGGTGGTGGAGACGGCGCTGACGCTGGCGCCGACCGACACCGCAGGTGACGCGCTCAGCCTGCTGCCGAAGCGGGCGCACGGCGCGGTAATCGTGGTTTCGGAGGGCCGACCCGTGGGGGTCGTCACCGAGGCGGACTGCCTCGGCGTGGACCGGTTCACCCAGCTGCGCCAGGTGATGTCCGCCGACCCGTTCACATTGCCGGCCGGAACGCCGCCCGAGCAGGCGTTCTCTCTGCTGCACGACGGGAGGCACCGGCTTGCGCCCGTGGTGGATGGTACCAGCCGCTGCGTCGGCATCATGACCAGGACCGGGGCGCTGCGCGCGACCCTGTACTCCCCCGCCGTCGACGCCTCGGGCCGGCTGCGGGTCGGCGCGGCCATCGGGGTCAACGGCGACGTGGCGGCCAGGGCCAAGCTGCTGCTCGACGCGGGCGCCGACGTGCTCGTGGTCGACACCGCGCACGGGCACCAGGAGAAGATGATCTGCGCGCTGCAGGCGGTCCGCGGGCTGAACCCCGCGGTGCCGGTGGTGGCGGGCAACGTCGTCACCGCGGCCGGGGTCGCCGACCTGGTGTCGGCGGGAGCGGACATCGTCAAGGTCGGCGTCGGGCCGGGCGCGATGTGCACCACCCGGATGATGACCGGCGTGGGGCGCCCGCAGTTCTCCGCGGTGCTCGAGTGCGCCGAACAGGCCCGGCGGCTGGGCGCCTCGATCTGGGCCGACGGCGGGGTCCGGCATCCCAGGGATGTGGCGCTGGCGCTGGCCGCGGGCGCCTCGAACGTGATGATCGGGTCGTGGTTCGCGGGCACCTACGAGTCCCCCGGCGACACGTTCCGGTCGCCGGAGGGGCGGCTGTACAAGGAGAGCTTCGGCATGGCGTCGGCGCGGGCGGTGCGGCTGCGCTCGGCCAGCGACTCGGCGTTCGAGCGGGCCCGCAAGGCGCTGTTCGAGGAGGGCATCTCGTCGGCGCGGATGTACCTGGACCCGGTGCGCCCAGGGGTGGAGGACCTGATCGACATGATCGTGGCCGGGCTCCGCTCCTCATGCACCTATGCGGGCGCGCGGGACCTGGCGGAGTTCCACGAGCGCGCCGTGGTCGGCGTGCAGAGCGCGTCCGGCTACAGCGAGGGCATGCCGGTCCCCACCAGCTGGTGACCGCCCGGTTCAGCCGGTCGCCCCTCACCCGGTGGCATTGAGCCAGCGGACGGGCGCGCCGTCGGCGGCACGGCGGAACGGCTCGAGCTCGTTGTCCCAGGCCGTGCCCAGAAGCCGCCCGAGCTCGGCCTCCAGCGAGGTGCTGGTGCCGCCGCCGGAGGCGAGCAGCATGACCGACCTGAGCCGGTCCTCGGACACCATGATGTCGCCGTTGGCACCGGTTACCGCGGTGAACAGACCGAGGTCGGGCGTGTAGCAGTGGCGCACGCCGTCGCAGCCCGGCGAGCTGTCCTCGGTCACCTCGAACCTGAGCCGGTTCCAGCCAGCCAGCGCGGACGCGATCGCTCCCGCCGTGCCCGGGTGGGCACGCCAGGTGAGCTGTGCCCGTAGCGCGCCGGGAGCGGCCGGCTGGCCGACCCACGACATGCCAACGGGCGCCCCCACGATTCCGGCTACGGCCCACTCAATGTGCGGGCACAGCGCCGGGGGCGCGGAATGAACGTACAGAACACCATGCGCGGACACCGTGCCTCCTTATAGACGAGGTTCGCCTTCCCCAGCGGCCTCGCTAACGCGGCACGGACTGCCCAGCTACATATTGTGCCTCATGCCCTCCCTTGGCGCCAGCACTTCGGCCAGGAAAACCGCGTGAATTCGCAAACATGACCAGTGCGGCGAGGATCACGATGGCCAGCGCCGACCACGGAACGTAGTCACCGAACCGGTCGTAGATGGTCCGGGCCGAGGCCGCGGGCAGGCCGAGCCGGACGCTGACCACACCGTGCGAGGACTGCCCCATCCAGGCCAGCTGCCTGCCCCGGGCGTCGAACGCGGCCGTGACGCCGGTCAGCGCGGCCTGCACCACCGGCCGCCCGGTCTCGGCCGCGCGCACCGCGCTGAGCGAGGCGTGCTGATCCGGCCCCCAGGTGCCCTGGAAGGTGGAGGTCGCCGACTGGTAGACGATCAGCTGGGCGCCTTGTTCGGTGTCCACCCGGGACATGTCGGGAAAGGCCGACTCGAAGCAGATCAGCACGCCGATGGGCAGGGATCTGCCTGTCCTGTCGACCGGATACAGCAGGTGCGCGCCGGTGCCAGGGATCATGTTGGACGCCGCGGCCTTACTGATCTTGGTCAGCCAGCCGAGCTGCTGCCGGAACGGTATGTACTCGCCGAACGGCACCAGGCGCGTCTTGATGTACTGGCCGCGGATGCCCGTGGGGCTGACCAGCACTCCCACCTTCTCCTGGCCCTTGCCCGGGACCGTGGTGTCCTGGTTGACCAGCAGGTCGGCACCGTCTTCCTTCGCCAGCGTCTCCATTTCCCGCAGCTGAGCGCCGTTGCTGGTCAGGGTCAGGTCCACCGCAGTGCTGCTCTCGCCCCAGACGATCAGGTCGGGCTTGACCCCGCTGAGCTCGCCAGAGCTGCTCAGCTCGGCGGTCAGCCGCTCGCTCGCGTCCACCCGCTGGACCGCGTTGCTGACGATCCCCGGCTGCACCATGGCGACCGTCGCCGCGCGGACGGCGGGGCTGGCCGGGGTGAGCGCGAACACCAGCGGCCCGGCGCCCACGCTGGCCAGCCCCGCGATCACGCTGAGCACCGCCAGCCCGGGGCGCAGGCTCGGGCGGGTTGGCGCCTCCCCACGTGTCCCCTCCGGGCGCAGGACGGCGCCGATCCGCGGCAGCGACCCGATAACGAGCACGATCGCCACGTTGGCCATGATCAGCGCGAAGCTGATCAGCCACACCCCGCCGACCGCGGCCAGCGCGAGCACCGCCGGATGCTGCCACTGGCTGACGCCGTATACCGCCCACGGGCCGCCGAGCGCCTGCCATGACCTGAGCCATTCGGTGAGCAGCCAGCAGCTCGGCACGACCACGAGCGCGGCCAGCGCCCGCGGCCAGGTCAGCGGCGGCCTGAGCAGGCTGGCCGCCGCCACCCCGAACGGTACCCACAGCACGCCGACCACCGCGCCCACCAGCAGCACCGCAGGCCCGATCTCCGGCGTCATCCAGTACAGCGCCGCGATCAGGTACCCGGCCCCGAGCCACCAGGCGCGCATCCCGCCCTCCCGCGGCGAGGGCGACCTGACGATGAGCACGAGCCCGGGCACCAGCCCGAACCACGCCAGGAACTCCAGGTTCGCCGCCGGGAACGACAAGATCGGCAGCGCGCCCGCGAGCAGCATCAGCCGCCTCACCGACCAGATCCACCGGCCGGTCCTCGTCAGCGCCTTGCGCACACTTCTATTGTCGGCCAGGCACTCAGCTGCCCGCGACAGCGGGGACGGTCATCGCCGGGGCCTTTGCGTTCCGGGCGGGGCCGTTGTTACTGCTGCGCAGCCTGATAACGCCAACTCGGCAGCCGACTCGAAAAGATCTGGGTGGATTCGGGCTCCGGGGTGATTCTTGGGAAGGGCGCGCCGAGGCGGGGAAGACCTCAGGTAAGGGCGGAGACGGCGTCGGCGGTCAGGTCGGCCAGGCTGGGCAGGACCAGGCTGGCCGCGGCGAGCGCGTCGGGGTCCGGCGGATACTGCGGGTGCGGGATCGCGATGACGCGCAGGCCGGCGGCCGCCGCCGAGCGGAGGCCGTTCGAGGAGTCTTCGACCGCCGCGCAATCCGCTGGAGCGCAGCCGAGCTGGGCCGTCACGGCCAGGTAGATGTCCGGGGCCGGCTTGCCGTGCGGCACCTGCTCGGTGGAGATCGTGACCTGGAAGCAGGGGCGCAGGCCGGCGGATTGCAGCACGGTATCGATCAGCACGGCGGGCGCCGAGCTGGCCAGGCCGAGCGGCCATCGGGCGCCGAGCCGGTGTACCGCCTCGACGGCGCCGGGCAGGAGCGGCAGGTGCTCCCGGTAGCTGGCGGCCATCCGGTCGATGACCAGGGCCGCCACCTCATCCGGAGGCAGGCCCACGCCGAGGTCCCCGCTCAGGTACCTGGCCCATTCCGGCGTGCTCATGCCCATGAGCCTGCGCTGGGCGTCCGGGGCCCAATGGCCCCCGCGTTCCGCGACAAGCCCGCGACGCACCCGCTCCCATACCGGCTCGGAGTCGACCAGCACGCCGTCCAGGTCGAAAACGACCGCTGCGATCATTCGGGCACCGGGCCCGTCCGGGCCGTGGTGACGCCGGGGCGCGCACCACGGCCGTTCGGACTCTGCTGGCCCGGGGGGACGACCCCCCGGGGCCCTCCGATCACGACCTTGAACTTGCCTCGGTGAGCGCGCGGGAAACCAGGACCCGGGCCAGGTGCTCGCGGTAGGCCCGGGTGGCGCGGATGTCGTCGGCGGCGCTGGTGCCCTCGGCCGCGTGCGCGGCCGCGTCGGCCGGCGAGGCGCCGCCGGACAGGGCGGCTTCCACCCCGGCGGCCCGCAGCGGCGTCCCGCCCATGTTGACCAGCGTCACGCGGCCGTCCTGGACGGCGCAGCCGACAATGGCCCAGTCGATCGCCCGCTGGGTGAACTTCTGGAACGACCACGCGCCGGAGGCGGGCTTGGGCACCCGGATCTCGGTGAGCAGTTCGTCTGGCTCGAGCGCGGTCTCGAACAGGCTCTGGAAGAACTCCCCGATACCGATCTCCCGCGTGCCGCCGGCGCCGCGCGCGACCAGGGTCGCGTTCAGCGCGAGTAGCACGGCGGGCAGGTCCGAGGCGGGATCGGCGTGCGCGATCGAACCGCCGATGGTGCCCCGGTGCCTGATCTGCGGGTCACCGACCTGCCCGGCGGCGTGGGCGAGCAGCGGCACCTCGCGGCCGAGGACCTCGGAATGCTCGACGTCGTGGTGCCTGGTCAGGGCGCCGATCGCGACGTACGACCCCTGGTCGGTCACGTAGGACAGGTCATGCAGCCCGCCCAGGTCGATGATCACCTCGGGGGCGGCCAGCCGCAGCTTCATCAGCGGCAGCAGCGAGTGGCCGCCGGCCAGGAATTTCGCGTCCTCGCCGTGTTCGGCGACCAGGTCGAGTGCTTCCTCGGCCGAGCCTGCCCGCTTGTAGGTGAACGGCGACGGGATCACGAGGACACCTCCGCGGCCGCCAGCGCGGCCCTGACGATGTTGTGGTAGCCGGTACACCGGCACAGGTTGCCTTCCAGGCCCGACCGCACCTCTTCCTCGGTCGGGTGCGGGTTCTCCTTCAGCATGGACACGATGGCCATCACCATGCCCGGCGTGCAGAAGCCGCACTGCAGCCCGTGCTCCTGATGGAACGCGCGCTGCACCGGGTGCATCTCGCCGTTCGTGGCCAGCCCTTCCACCGTGGTGACCTCGTGCCCGCTGGCCTGGGCGGCGAGCACGGTGCAGGACTTGACGGACTCACCGTCGAGCAGCACCGTACAGGCCCCGCAGGAGGTGGTGTCGCAGCCTACGTTGGTCGCGGTGAGGTCGGCCACGTCGCGCAGGAAGTGCACGAGCAGCATGCGGTCCTCGACGTCCGCGGTGATGTCCTTGCCGTTGACCGTCAGGTCGACCTTCACTGGTTACTCGCCTTTCGTGCCTCGTTGATCGCTGTCCAGACTCGCTGAGGGGTGGTCGGCATGTCGATGTGCCGGATGCCGAGATGCGCGACCGCGTCGACGACCGCGTTCTGGACCGCCGGGGTCGCGCCGATCGTCCCCGCCTCGCCGATGCCCTTGACGCCGAGCGGGTTCAGCGTGGTCGGCGTCTCGCTGTCCACCAGCTCGTAGCTCGGCAGTTCGGCGGCGGTGATGGCCGCGTAGTCGGCGAGGGTGGAGGTCAGCGGGTTGCCGTCCGCGTCGTAGAGCACCTCTTCGAGCAGCGCCTGCGCCGCGCCCTGGGCGATGCCGCCGTGCCGCTGCCCCTCGGCGAGCACCGGGTTGAGCACCGGGCCCGCATCGTCCACGGTCACGTGGCGGAGCAGCGTCACCTTGCCGGTCTCGGTGTCCACTTCCACCACCGACACGTGCGCGCCGAACGGGAACGTGGGCATGTCCCCGGCGAAGCTCACGTCGGCGATGAGGCTGCCGCCGCTGGTGTGGCCCGCGACCTGACCCCAGTTGAGCGAGGTGTCCGGGTCGCCGCGCACCTGCCACAGGCCGGTCGCGGTGTCCAGGACCACGTCGGCCTCGGCGGCCTCGAGCATGTCCGCGGCCTGGCGCCGGGCCTCGTCCTTGACCTCGATCGCCGCCTTGTGCACCGCGGAGCCGCCGAGCTGCAGCGAGCGGGAGGCGTAGGTGCCGACGCCGACCGGGATCAGGTCGGTGTCACCGTGGATGACGGTGACCTGGTCCATCGGGATGCCGAGCTCGTCCTGGACGAGCATCGCCCACGCGGTGTGGTGGCCCTGGCCGTGGGCCGAACTCCCGGTGTAGACGGTCGCGGTCCCGTCGTCGTTGACCTCGAGCTTGGCCGTCTCGCCGGCGCCCGCGTCGGCCGCGGTGATCTCGACGTAGGTGGAGATGCCGATGCCGAGCTGCCTGACGTCGCCGCTGGCGCGCCTGCGCTCCTGCTCCTTGCGCAGGTCGTCGTAGCCGGCCGCGGCCAGCACCTTTTCCAGGGCCTCGGCGTAGCGACCGCTGTCGTACAGCGCGCCGGTCTTGGTCTGGAAGGGAAACCTGTCGGGGGCGACGAAGTTGCGCCGCCGGACCTCGGCCGGATCCATACCGATCTCGGCGGCGAACAGGTCGACGGCGCGCTCGATAGCGGCCGCGGCTTCCGGCCGTCCGGCGCCGCGGTAGGCGTGGATCGGCGTGGCGTTGGTGACCACCACCCGGAACCCGGCCTGCACCTCGGGGAGGTCGTACACGCCCGACGACATCAGGCAGGTGAGGAAGGGCAGGAAGCCACCGGTGCGCGGGTACGCGCCGGTGTCCTGGATGATGTCGATCCGGTAGGCCAGGATCTGGCCGTCCCGGTTGCCGCCGATCTTGACGTGGTGCAGCTGGGCCCGGCCCTGGGTCATGCCGACCAGGTTCTCGCTGCGGGTTTCGGTCCAGCGCAGCGCACGGCCGGTCTTCCTGGCCGCCCACGCGACGATGAGCGCGTCCCGGTCGATGCCGACCTTCGCGCCGAAGCCGCCGCCCACGTCGGGCACCACCACGCGGATCTGCTCCGGGGCCATGCCCAGGGCGCCGCACAGGATGAGCCGACAGAGCTGCGCGTTCTGCGAGCTGTGCCAGACGGTCAACTTGCCGCCTTCGAAGGCGGCCGCGGTCGCGCGTCCCTCCATCGGCAGGCAGGCGACCCGCTGGTTGACGATGTCCTGCTCGACGACCACGTCGCAGGCGTCAAACGGGGAGTCGTCGGTGGACACCGGGTTGGTGACCGCGACGTTGCTCCCGGCGGCGGGGAACAGCAGGGACTCGTCCTGGACCGAGGCCGCCGGGCCGACCACCGCGGGCAGCGGCTCGTAGTCCACGGTTACCAGGTCGGCAGCGTCTTCGCCCTGGTAGCTGCCGTCGGTGATCACGACCGCGACCGGTTCGCCGACGTACCGCACCGTGTCCACCGCCAGCAGCGGCTCGGACCACGGGCCGCCGAGCGGCATCGGGCCGCCTTCACCCCCGCCGCCCTCGCCGCTGTCCGGCGGGGGCGGCGCCAGGTCGTCCATGTCGCGAACGGTCAGCACCGCGATCACCCCGGGCTCGTTCACGGCCGCGCTGGTATCGATGCCGGTTATGCGTGCGTGGGCCATCGGGCTGCGCACGAACGTCAGGCGCGCCGCTCCGTTAAGTTCTGGCGTCCGCAGGTCGTCGACGTAGACCCCGCCGACTGTCAGCAGGCGCGGATCCTCCGTCCGTATCACCCGGGTGCCCAGGATGCTCATGTATCCCTCCGCAGCTGTGTGACCCTTCAGGGTTCCGCCAGCGAACCTACACCCGAGCAGGCCGGCGAACTATGGCTGGCCCCACAAACGGGCCTGGAGCACATTATGACTGACCGTGCAGGTAGATGATCAATCACAAGTCGGCCTAGGGGCGGCTGGCTGTGACGCGCGGGTGGTCCTGCCAGGCCGGCATGGTGGCCATGTAGTCGAGGGTCTGCCGCTCGATCTCCTGCCGGGACGCGCCCGGGTTACGCCGCGCCTGCCACGCGGTCATGCGTTCGAAACGCTCCTCGAACGACTGCAGGGCGCCGTCCTCGTCGGTGCAGTAGCCGCAGTAACGTCCCGTCTCGATGGGCATCCCGCAGCTCTCGCAGGCCGCTGTCGTGGTCATCAGGTCCTCCTCATGGGTCATTCCGGGGTTTCTGGATCGGGGTGGCCAGGTCAACCAGGGTCCGCAGGCCGGCGATGAGCTCGTCGGCTTGACCGGGCGGCAACAGGGCCATGGCGCTGGCGAGCATGTCCACGCTCAGCACCTCGCGGTCGCGGCGCAGCGTCTCGTGTCCCTGCGCGGTCAGCCAGATCAGCGTCCGCCGCCGGTCGGCGGGATCGTCCTCCCGCTCGAGCAGCCCCTGGCGTTCCAGGTGGATGACGATCTCGCTGATCACCGACTGCGCGCGGCTCATGTGCGCGGCGGCCTCCCCCACGGTGAGCGGGCCGGCCAGCGCCAGGTGCTCGAGCACCGCCCGGGACGCGCCCGGCAGCTGGCTCCGCGGCCCGTCCCGCCGGTGGAACGTCAGGTAGACGGCGCGGAAGAGGCCGGCGAACCGTTCGGCCCGCGCCCGTTCATCGGTCACGCCACCAGGGTTCCGGCCGGTCCATCCATCGTCAATCCCGATGGATCCGCCGACCTGCCTGACCTACCGCTTCGCATGGCCTTGAGGTTAGCTGGCTGCGGCAGGCACGCCGTGTCACTAGGGTGGTCGGGTGAAGCCGTTCCTGCTGCTGGCCATCCGCGCCGAGGATGCCGCAGCCGATAACGAGTACGACTCGTTCCTGACCATGGCCGGGCTCGAGGAAAGCGAGCTGCGCCGGGTACGGCTGGAGCAGCGCGCGCTCGGCGACGTCGACCTGCGGGACTGGTCGGGGATCATGCTCGGCGGCGGCCCGTTCAACTACACCGACCCAGCAGACCTCAAGACGCCGGTGCAGCGGCGGGTCGAGGCGGACCTGTCCGGCCTGCTCGACCGGGTGGTGAGCGCGGACTTCCCGTTCCTCGGGGCCTGTTACGGCATCGGGGCGCTCGGCTGTCACCAGGGAGCGGAGGTCGACCGGCGCTTTGCCGAGCCGGTGGGGGCCGTCGAGATTACCCTCACCCCTCCCGGCCGGCGGGACCCGCTGCTCGGCGAGCTGCCCCGCACCTTCCAGGCCTTCACCGGCCACAAGGAGGCGATCAGCCGCCTGCCCGGCCATGCCATCCTGCTGGCCAGCTCGGCCGGCTGCCCGGTGCAGGCGTTCCGGGTCGGCGCTAACGTCTACGCGACCCAGTTCCATCCCGAACTCGACGTGGCAGGCCTGTGCACCCGGATCGAGGTCTACAAGCACGCCGGCTACTTCGCCCCCGACCAGGCCGACGAGATCAAGGCGCGGGCCACCCGCAGCCACGTCAGCTGGCCGCCCGCCATCTTGCGCGGGTTCGTCGGGCGGTACGGTCAGGGCCGCCGGGCGCAGGCCCAGGCCGGCTAACCGCGGCCGTCCCGATGCTGGTCCAGCTCGGGTGAGCCAACCCCGGGTGAGCCCGGCTCGGGTAGCGAACGTCGTTGCAGCGGGCTTGCAACGCCACTGCAACTCCCCGGTGCACCCTGGCCCTGATGGCGTACCGAATGACCAAGGGGAGATTCATCATGGCTATCGACAACGACAAGCTCAACGAGTTCCTGGGCAAGTTCGTCACGGACCTCGGCGCGACGGTGGCGGCCGGCAATGTGGTCATCGGCCACAACCTCGGCCTGTACAAGGCGCTGGCGGCCGCGCCCGCGACCGCTGAGGAGCTGGCCACGCACACCCAGACCAGTCCGCGCTACGTGGCCGAATGGCTGCGCGGCCAGGCCGCGGGGGGCTACGTCGAGTACGACGCGGCCGACGACATCTACTCGATTACCGAGGAGCAGGCCTTCGTGCTGACCAACCCGGACGGCGGCGTCTACGCGCCCGGCGCGTTCGTGCTGGCCCTCGGTGCGCTGCGGGCCGAGCCGCGGATCACCGAGGCGTTCCGGTCCGGCGCCGGCCTGGGCTGGCATGAGCAGGACGCGGACGTCTTCACCGGCTGCGAGCAGTTCTTCCGGCCCGGTTACATCGCCAACCTCATCCCGTCCTGGATCCCGGCGCTGGACGACGTCGAGGACAAGCTGCGGGCCGGCGCCGAGGTGGCCGACATCGGCTGCGGGCTGGGCGCCTCGACCATCTTGCTCGCTAGGGAGTTCCCGAACTCCCGGTTCACCGGCTCGGATTACCACGACCAGTCGATCGAGATGGCCCGCAAGCATGCCGGCGACTCAGGCGTCGCCGACCGGGTGACCTTCGAGGTGTCCTCGGCCGCGACGTTCTCCGGCGCCGGCTACGACCTAGCCACCACCTTCGACTGCCTGCACGACATGGGCGACCCGCTGGCCGCGGCCCGGCACGTCCGGCAGGCGCTCAAGCCCGACGGCACCTGGCTCATCGTCGAGCCCTACGCCACCGACGAGATCGCGGGCAACCTGAACCCCGTCGGCCGGGCGTACTACAACTTCTCCACACTGCTGTGCGTGCCGAACGCGCTGTCCCAGTCCGGCGGCTACGCCCTCGGCGCCCAGGCAGGCGAGGCCGCCATCAGGCAGGTCGTCACCGACGCGGGCTTCACCAGGTTCCGGCGCGCGTCCGAAACGCCGTTCAACCTGGTCTACGAGGTCCGTCCCTAGCTCCTCGCGCAGGTCTTCGGCATCGCGGCGGTGACTACGGCCGCTTCGCCGCGCTGATGACGGTGCCCTGGCTGGCCGCCATCGGCGTGGAGTACGCGGTGTTCGGCCGGTTCTTCGCCGCCGATCTGAACACGGGTGCCCGGCCGCGCCGCGACCGGGCACCCCGGGACCAGGACACCGGGCTGCCGGTGTTCACGCTCGTCGTGGTGGCGCTGACGCTGGCCGGGTTCGCGGGCGCGTCGGCCGCGGGCGTCAACCCCGCCTGGGCCGCGTTCGCCGGCGCCGCGGTCCTGGCCGCCCGCGCGCTGGCCCGCCGCCGGGTGGCTCCCGTCAGCCTGGTTCGGGCCGCTGACCTGCCCTTCCTGCTGTTCCTGCTGGGCCTAGGCATCGTGGTCAAGGCGGTGACGGACAACGGGCTCGGCCGTGCGCTGGCGCCGCTGCTGCCGGGCGGGACCTCACTGCCCGCGCTGCTCGCGGTGGCCGCGCTGGCCGCGGCCCTGGCCAACGTCTGGCCGCGGACAGGCTCGGGCGCCGCTGTGAACGGCTGGAGATTCAGGATCGACCCGAACGAGCCGTGGTGGCAGCCTCGGCGGATACGGATCTGCTGGTCGTGGCGCGGGACGGCGACCGGACCCGGCTCGGCCCGAAGAGCCTGGGCAAGATCACCCGGTTCGTCGTGGATCACGCGGCCTGCCCCGTTCTGCTGGTCTGGCCAGAGCCTGCGTCCGATGTCGCCACCATTCCCCCGCCGCCACATCATCCTCCCCCTCCGGGCCGCTGAACCCGCGAAACCCGGACACGGCGTGCGACTGCTTGTAGCATCTCCCTCACCAAGCGTAGCGAAGAAGGGTTGGCTGACGTGGCGGAAATGACCGGAGAAGCCCGCGTAGTCACGCTCGACCGACTGCGGCCAGGTGACACCGCCGACCTGCTGGACGTCGTGTTCGGCTGGGCCGATTTCGCGAAGCTACGCCACCAGGTGGCCGGGCAGTGCGCGGCCGCGGGGCTGACCGGGACGCGGCTCGACGACTTCGTCCTCGCCGTGCACGAGATCGCGGCCAACGCGATCGTGCACGCGGGCACGGGCGGGAGGCTGATCCTGCGGGAGGCCGCCAACGGGCTGCGGTGCCTGATCGCGGACACCATCCCGAACACCCCGGCAAGCTGCCCGGCTCCGCGCCGGGGGGACGTCCGCGAGTGGCCGCGGGAGGCGGCCGGCGCGGAGTGGCCGCGGGAGGCGGCCGGCCCGGGCGAGCCGATCGGCACCGACAACGGCCGGGGGCTGTGGCTGGCCGCCACGCTCGCCGACGAGCTGAGCATCACCTCCGGGCCGGACAGCACCATCGTGTCGCTCTACATGCGGCTGGACTGATCACGGCTCGTCAACCTTCAGTTGACGTCTTATGGTGGGTCAACCTAAGGTTGACGTATGTCGCAACCACCAGTGAGGCTCGACGAGCTAATCGGCTACGTCAAGAGTCAGGACGGCACGGCGCTGGACCATGTGTCGGCGGCCGTGCGGATTACCGAGCAAATCGGCGAGCTGGCCGACCATCTGATCGGCCACTTCGTCGACCAGGCCCGCAAGACGGGCGCGTCCTGGACCGAGATCGGCCAGTCTATAGGCGTCACCAAGCAGGCGGCGCAGAAGCGCTTCGTGCCCAAGGCCACCGATACCGACTGGCAGAGCCTACTGGCCGACGCCTTCCACGCCCACCCGTTCTCCCGGTTCACCGACCGCGCGCGGCAGACGGTCAATGCCGCGCAGGAGGAGGCGCGAGAGCTCCGGCACGACCACATCTTCCCCGAGCACCTCGCCCTCGGCCTGCTGCACGATCCCGATTCCCTGGCCACCCGGGCCATATCGGCGCTGGGAGTGACCCTCGAGGCGGCCCGCGAGGCCCTCGTCGCGGCCCAGCAGCCGCCCGCCGTGGACGAGCCGGTGTCCGGCAGGATCCCGTTCACCTCGCGGGCCAAGAAGGTGCTCGAACTGGCCTTGCGGGAAGCCCTGCTGTTCGGGCACAACTACATCGGCACCGAGCACCTGCTGCTCAGCCTGCTCGATGAGGAGGAAAGCCTCGGCGGCGGCCCGCTGACCGGGCTCGGCATCACCAGGGAGCGGGCACGGGAGTGGCTCGTCCCGGTGCTCGGGCAACTGGCCGCGGCCAAGGGCCAGGTCGACTGAAACGCCGGGGCCTGGTACGTGCGCGGTTGGGTTTGGGCCCCGGGCGAGCAAAAGCCGCAAAGTGATACATTCCGGGCGGCGACAGTGCAGGGTAGCCGCAGCCGCGTGGGCAGCGCAGGCGCAGACCCCGGCCTCTAATTTCTGTAGCGGGCGGCCTACCGGTTTCTGTAGCGGGCGGCCTACCGGCGACGGCGGGCGGCGGGGTCGGTGAGCGCGGGCGGCTGCCAGCCCGCGTCGGCGGGGTTCAGCGTCACGCCGGGCGAGACGATCTGGTCTATGCGGTCGAGCACGTCGTCGTCCAGCGTCACGTCCGCGCCCGCCAGCAGGTCGGTGAGCTGATCCATGGTGCGCGGGCCGATGATCGCCGAGGTAACAGCGGGGTGCGTGATCACGAAGGCCAGCGCCAGGTGGGTCAGCGAGCAGCCGGCGTCGGCGGCGATCTTGATGAGCTCTTCGACGGCGGCCAGCTTGGCTGCGTTCCCCGGCAGCGCCGGATCGAAGCGCTGTGGCAGCCGTCGCGCGCGGCCGGTGGTCATGTCCGGGCCCGCGTCCCGGCGGATGCGGCCGGTCAGCCAGCCGCCCGCCAGCGGGCTCCAGGCGATGACGCCCATGCCGTACTTCTGGCAGGTCGGCAGCACCGACGCCTCGATGCCGCGGACCAGGATCGAGTAGGGCGGCTGCTCGCAGCGGAACCGCTCGCGGCCGCGTGCCTGCGCGACCCACTGCGCCTCGACGATCTGCTCGGCGGGGAACGTGGAGGAGCCTATCGCCCGGACCTTGCCGCTATGGACCAGGTCGGACAGCGCGGAAAGGGTCTCGTCGACATCGGTGTCCGGGTCCGGGCGGTGCATCTGGTACAGGTCGATGTAATCGGTCTGCAGGCGCCGCAGGCTGTTCTCCACCTCGCGGACGATCCAGCGGCGCGAGTTGCCGCGCATGTTGGCGTCCTCGCCCATCGGGGAGTGCGCCTTGGTGGCCAGGACCACGTCGCCCCGGCGGCCGCGCAGTGCCTTGCCGACTATCTCCTCGGACTCCCCCGCGGAGTACACGTCCGCGGTATCCACGAAGTTGACGCTGGCGTCCAGCGCGGCATGGATGATCCGGATGCTCTCCTCATGATCGGGATTGCCCCAGGCGCCGAACATCATCGCGCCGAGGCAGTAAGGGCTCACCTTGATCCCGGTACCACCGAGCGTCCGCATCCGCATGCCTGCCGCCTTCCTGGTTGCTTCCTGGTCGTACGAGCCGGTCAATTCCCCATCTTATTTGGGGAGAATCGGGCGCCCACGGGCGAGGCCGGTTCCAGCCGCCCGGATCCCCGCTTTGCTAAAAGGGCCCGCCATAGCGCTATCTGACCTGTCCGGGGGTTCGCCTCGGGCGGGCCGCTAGATGCCGCGCTGCCGTCCGCCGCGCTGGCCCGGGACCTGGACCAGGCGTCCGGGCCGCACCGCCGGTGCGGCGGCGCCGCCGATGACCAGGTCGCCGGGATGCTGGGCCGGTGGGAGGCCACCGAGGCGTGGTGCGCCG
>WNGJ01009173.1_pt1 | contig 23708 bp, 27 predicted proteins | sample 5400611 | NCBI WGS metagenome assembly WNGJ01 (sample SAMN13153375, study PRJNA577476) | soil metagenome | isolation source: 40 cm soil or saprolite under Garry oak tree replicate 1 | place: USA:California | collected 2016-06-15
TCTTCCTGACGCAGCCGGTCATCGATCGCGCCAGAATTGAAGAAAACGACTCCCCGCTCCCGCCCAGCGTCTGCCGCCTTAAGGAGGCCGTCCGCGGGTAGGTCCGTCACGATCAATGAGATTCCCGTACTGGACAACTTCTGCATCGCAGCAGACGCATCCTCTTCGCCATTCAGCAGGATTTTTTCGAGAGCAAAGGACTGATCGAGGAACTTGCCGGTCGTATTGTCGTCATCGATGGCAAGCTGTGCGCCAGCTAGGCCGGCATTTGACGCTGGCATCTCCAGAAGTGAAATCGTCGGTACCTTCTCGGTGGTGCCAAGGTATCCAATCTTGACGTTAAGCGCGTTTGCTGGCACTGCGGGTGAGGCTGCAGAAAACAGCAAAGTGATCAGAAGTACAGCGCGGATCACGCCTTCGCTCCTATCGTTTCGCCGCCACATCGCAACCTTAAACTATCGCCTGCATCAGCGAAGTTTGTTAGGAGGTCTACAGGACTTATAACAAGCTCGTCACCGGAGCATATAAAGGCAGCTAACCCTATCATGCGTTTGTCCTGGAAAATCGCAACAGCTCTGCTGCTTGGGATGCTGGTCGCCGGAGCCCATGCCGGCCAGCCGAGGGTTGCAGTGTTCGATTTTGAGCTTGTCGATACAAGTCTTGAAGGCGCGACATACGGTCCACGGGTCGATCAGCAGTTACGCCTTGCTCAGATAGCAGATCAGCTGCGCGATCAATTGGCGAAATCAGGGCGAGTGGCAGTGGTTGATATTGCGCCCGTCGCTGCGCCGGCAAAGGCCGCCGATCTACGGAGCTGCGGCGGCTGCGAGGCCGAACTTGCGCGGCAAGTGGAAGCCGATTTTTCAGTGACTGGATGGGTCCAGAAAGTCTCCAATCTGATCCTCAACATGAACATTATGGTGCGCGACGCGAAAACCGGGCGCGTGATATCACTCAGGAGCGTAGATATGCGCGGCAATACTGATGAAACCTGGTCGCGCGCAATCGATTGGCTTGTCCACCACGACCTGCTGGCGCCGCCCGGTCAGGGAGTTTTCTAATGACGTTCATGCTTGCCAGCGTCGTCGACCCCCGGGAGGCCGAAACCGCAGTGCGTTACGGCGCCGATATTGTCGACGTGAAAGACGTCCGTACCGCTTTTGGTTCCGTAGGTCCCTCCTTGGTCCGTACAATAGTGGATGTCCTCGGAGCGCACCAGCCGATTAGCGCGGTGATTGGCGAGCCGGAAATGGAACCGGAGAGTGTCCTGCGCAGGGTGACCGCGATTGCCGATGCTGGAGTCACTTATGTCAAAGTGGGCCTCTATCCCCACCCCATGCGCCTTGAGTGCATTACTGCACTACGCTCGCTCGCTGCCCGCTGTAGGTTAATCGGGGTGATGTTTGCCGATCATGGCGCCGACGAATCGCTTATCAAAGTCATGGCCCAAAATCGGTTTGCCGGCGCAATGATCGACACTTTCGAAAAAAGTCGCGGGCGCTTGTTTGATCATCTCGATATTGCCGCGATCGGACATTTTGTTGATGCGGTGCGCTCATATGGGATGATGGCTGGGCTTGCTGGTTCATTAGAGGTTCCAGACATCCCACGGTTGCTGTTGGCCGCACCAGACGTACTTGGCTTCCGTCGAGCGCTTTGTGCCAATGAAGATAGAACATCGGGCATCAGCCCGCATGCGTTCGATATTGTGCGTGGGTTAATCCCGAAAGAATCGCGCCGTATGGATGCCGGCGTCAGGCCCTTGCCAAAGGTAGATTATCGGCTTCTCGCCGCACGCGGTTATTCGCTCGATGCGCATAAAGATGACGTTGAGACTGACAGAATTTTTGTACGCAATTACACATTGCCTGTCCGTATTGGAGCCTACGCACGTGAACGCGACAATCCGCAACGCGTGCGATTCGACGTGGATGTCAAGGTGTTTCGAGCCGAGCACGTTCCCGAAGATATGCGCGATGTCGTGTCCTATGACTTAATCACGGATGCGATCCGCATGATAATCGCGCAAGAACACATTTCGTTGGTCGAAACGCTCACCGAACGAATTGCCGCGGTTATCTTGACTCATCCGCGGGTGAGCACCGTCACCGTACGCGCCGAGAAGCTCGAAGCCGGACCGGGCGGCGTCGGGGTACAGATCGTGCGTCATCGGCCTAAGGAGATCGCCAAGGCGCATCAGCTTTATCCGACCGCAATAGCAACCGACCCGAAGGTTGCTACTTGATCTGCCGACCTAATGCCCCCTGTCATTGTCAAACTCGGCGGTAGTCTCGCTTTTTCCGAAGTATTGATCGATTGGCTACGCGCGCTCGCGTCTTGTGCTGGCCACGTCGTGATTGTCCCCGGGGGTGGACCTTTTGCCGATGCGGTGCGGGTCACACAGCACCGAATGGGCTTCGACGATCGCACTGCGCATCACATAGCCTTACTTGCGATGGAGCAATATGGACGCGCGCTCATCAGTTTCAGTGATCTGTTATCGCCGGCGGATTCTTTGGAAGCCATAGAAACGCATCTCTCAGCAGAACGGGTTCCAGTCTGGATGCCGGCGCGAATGGTATTAGAGGCTGCTGATATTGCTGCGTCCTGGACAGTGACTTCGGATAGCCTCGCTGCGTGGCTAAGTGGCCTGATCGGGGCCGATCGACTGATACTGGTTAAACACGTCGATTCACTGTCAGGCCTAGAACATTGCGAAGACCTCGTCGCTATGGGCGTCATTGATGAAGCGTTCCCCCGATACCTGCGGAAAACTTCGGTCTCAGCATCAATAGTCGACCCGACCGAACATGCCAGGGTAGTCGCGGCAATACGTTGTGGCGCACCGGTGGGATTTTCAATCAAATAGTGTTGACGTGGTGACAATGCGCTAGGATGCGCAGTATGGCAAAGATCAAGACACTTTGCTTTGCGTGCACTCTCACAGGATTGGGACATTTCTTCAAAGAGTATCTGCGTCGCATGGTCGTTGAACTTGATGAAGTTGACTTGTTCGTGAGTAGGGCGGCGACAAAAGTCGCGAGAATGTACTGGCAGGAGTTCAAATTACGTAAAACCGCCCGCGTCTTCAGGGATACGACTGCCAGTGCCGTGCCGGTCGGATTATTGTAATGGCTTTGGGACGACGTAGGCGCGAATTGCATGACTGACCACATACTTTTCCTTACCGGCCACCTCGCTCGCGCGCGACTCGAAAAAATTCTCGGCGAGAGCGGCGATCTGGGTTTCACTTGGACGGTGCTCGACGTCGGCGTGAAGGTTGCGGCGCTCATGACCGAACAAATCATCAATCGGCGGCTCCCGCGGCCAGTAGAGGCTAACAAGGTCATGTTACCTGGCCGCTGCCGGGGCGATCTCAAGAACCTTAGCGCGGAATTTGGCGTTCAGTTCATTCGCGGTCCTGACGAATTGAAGGATCTGCCGTCGTATTTCGGCAGGCGAAGTCGTAATGACGATCTCTCACAACATGATATGAGAATTTTCGCCGAGATTGTTGATGCACCCACGCTGACAATTGACGCCATCATTGAGCGCGCGGCCTTGATGCGAGCAGCAGGCGCCGATGTGATCGATCTCGGTTGCTTGCCGGACACGCCATTTCCACACCTGGAAGATGCAGTACGCGCCCTGCAAGCCAACGAGCATGCAGTGAGCGTAGATTCGGCAAACACTGAAGAGTTGCGACGAGGTGCCCTAGCCGGCGCGCAATACCTGCTGAGCTTAACCGTGGATACCCTGCCGCTCGCAGCGGAAACAAGCGCGGTGCCGATCCTCATTCCGGCGGCTCATGGCGAGCTGTTATCTTTGCTTCAAGCGGCGGAAGCGGCCGAAAAGCTTGGAATCCGAGCAATTCTGGATCCCATTCTGGATCCAATCCATTTCGGATTCATGAATTCACTCGCACGGTATGCAGAACTTCGCAGCCGTCTACCGACGGCAGAGATTTTGATGGGCACAGGAAACCTGACGGAGTTGACCGACGCAGACTCCGATGGAGTAACCGCGATCCTGCTCGGCATTTGTTCCGAGCTCTACATTCGTAACTTACTCGTCGTTCAGGTCAGTCCACACACCAGGCGCACAATTCAAGAACACGATGCGGCGCGGCGCATCATGTTTGCGGCGCGCAAGGATGCAAGCATCCCTAAAGACTATAGCAACGCCTTGCTTGCCCTTCATGATCGAAAGCCGTTTCCTAATACGCCAACCGAAATCGGAGAAATCGCTGCCGAAGTGAAGGACCCAAACTTTCGAATCGAAACCAGTGTAGATGGCATTCACGTCTATAATCGTAACGGCCATCACCTTGGGCAGAACGCCATGTCATTATTTGAGAAGCTTGGCGTCAACAATGACGGCGCCCACGCCTTCTATCTTGGCACGGAGTTGATGAAGGCGGAGATCTCATGGCTCCTCGGCAAACGCTATGCCCAGGATGAGCCGCTTGATTGGGGTTGTGCCGCCGATCGGCCGGCCGAAGACCTGACGCGTCTAGCCCAAGCAGGCCATACACTTCGCATGCTGAAGAGATAATCAATGCCGATGATTCGCGAAGCCATCGTTTCGACGATGAATGCGTCGGGACAGGTCCACTTCGCTCCAATAGGCCTAATTGCGGAAGGAGACGGCTGGATTATTGCGCCGTTTTATCCATCGACAACACTGAGCAATTTGCGCAGCGTACCGTTTGCGGCTGCAAACTTCACTGATGATGTCCGGGTGTTTGCTGGTTGCCTGACGGGGCGCTCCCAATGGCCAATCGCCACTTGTGAAGGCATCCCAGTCCCGCGTCTTGCCAAAACACTCGCGCATTCCGAACTCGCGGTCACGCATGTCAGCGAGGACGATCAGCGGCCGCGATTTCATTGTCGCGTCTTGTGCACGACTGCGCACGAACCATTCCGCGGTTTCAATCGCGCACAAGCGGCTGTGATCGAAGCAGCAATCCTTGTCAGCCGGCTACATTTGCTGCCGCGCGAAAAGATCGAAAACGAGATGGCCTACTTGCAGAACGCAGTAAGCAAAACCGCCTCAAGCGCCGAGGAAGAGGCATGGAGCTGGCTGGCCGATGCCGTGAGAGCGTTTTATGATGCCAGAGGAAAAAAAAATCGTTCGCACGACTAGACCGCGCGCCAAGGAGAAAAATCTCCAAAGGAAAGGTGAAGAATTAGAATTCCGGTGGTACCGAGCCGTCGGCCGGCATGTAGCCGTTAATTTCGAGGCCGATGCAGATTTCAACCAGTACGGGTGTCGTCCACGCCACAGCGTCCTCCGTTTTTTCGATTTGAACTACCTGAATAATAGAGCCGAAGGGTTGGGAACTGCAAGACCCTTCCGGAGCGCTCTCCGGTCTCGCAGGACAGTCATGCAAGTCGGACGAGCTGGCTACCGGTAAAGTACCCATTCTGGTTGGACAATTGCCCTGCCCCCCGCCCCGATTGAAAAACTCTCAAACGGCTGAAAGGATGGGCCGCGGGGCGAGCGTTGCGACCCTTCATTACGCCAGCCGATCAAGGCAGCCTTGGATCAGTGCGGGGAGGACAACCATCAGCGCGCAAATTGCTTCTACTGCTGGGTCACTGACTTCGCCCGCTCCGCGGCAGCACATACTGCGTGGACTTTGGCAGGGGCGTTCGATCCGTCTGCAGCTTCTGGTGGTATTCATTGTAGTCGACCTGTTTGCCGTGCTGCTCTCCGGCACGGTCACGATTGTGCGGGCACGCGCGCAAACCCGCATCGAGATAGCAGCATCGGTTCACCTTGCTGAGCTCTTGGTCAGCGATGCCGCCAAAATTGTTAGCCAACAGCTTTCCGCAGAAGAATTTTTGCGGACGCTCCCGTCACAATTTCGTTCAATGCGCCACGTGCGTATCAGGGTGAAGGACGCGGCAGGTGTGCCCGTTGCATCGGCGCAGATGCTTGGCGCGCAAGAACACACGCCGGCGCCGAGTTGGTTTGCGGCGCTTGTTGCCCCGTCCATTGAGCCGCATGGCGTTCCGGTGATCGTCGCAGGGCGCCCTGTCGGGCAGGTCGAAATTCTCGGCGAGCCAGCCGACGAGATCGCTGAGATTTGGCAAAATTTAATCGCTCTTGGATCAGTAGCCGCGTTGCTCAATCTCACAATGATCGGCATTTTGTACATCCTGTTCGGCCGCGTGCTTGATCCCCTCACCGTTCTTGCGCGCGGCCTCTCAGATCTGCAGCGTCAAAGCTATGGTGTTCGACTGCCGCAACCATATTCGCGCGAATTGGCGGCCATCGTTGCCCAGTTTAATGAGCTCGCTCGCGCTCTCGAGATCGCGCGCGCGGAAAATCTTTCACTCAACCGGCAGCTGATCAGGGCACAAGACGACGAACGTCGCCGCACCGCGCTCGAGCTTCATGATGAGGTGGGCCCATGTCTCTTCGGACTGAAGGTCTGCGCATCCTCGATCGCCACAGCGGCCATTGAGCTTCCTGAAAAAGTCGCCAATACAATGTCCGAGCGCGCACGCGAGATTGTCGCAATGGTTGAGCATCTACAAGTTATAAATCGAACCATGCTTGCGCGCCTTCGTCCCATGGCACTAGGCCATGTGCCGCTCAAGGAAATTCTTGAGCAGCTTGTAAGCGAGCGAGCGCACCAAATTCCCGAGATCTCATTTCGCTTCAGTACCGAAGGGCTTGCTGCGAGCTATGGCGATTCTGTGGACCTGACCATCTACCGCTGTATTCAGGAGAGCCTAACCAACGCGATCCGCCACGCAAAACCAAAGCACGTCGATGTTGAAATCCACGATGATCGCGTCGCAAAAGTGCTGAAATTGCTGGTCCGGGACGACGGCCGCGGCATGTCCGTGGAGGCCCCCGCTGGGCTTGGAATCACTGGCATGCAGGAACGCGTTGAGGGCCTGGGCGGTCGTTATCATCTCCAGAGCCAAACCGGCCTCGGTACATGCGTGAACATCACCGTTCCATTAGGCAACTCTGAGACAGCTTACCGGAGTGGCAGCGAGATCATTGTTAGAGCAACATGACGACGGTCTTGATCATTGATGATCATCCAATCGTGCTGCAAGGTTGCCGGCGCATGCTGACGGACATCGGCATCGCTGATGTCATTGAGGCGGGCGATGCCACGTCGGGGTACCGCTTACTCAGCGACAAGCGTCCAGATGTCGTGATTGTCGATCTAGGATTACAAGATGGCGGGCTCGCCGGACTTGAATTAATTAGGCGGATTCGGGCTGACGATATCGATGTACGGATCCTCGTTTTCAGCATGCATAGCGATCCCGTGATTGTCGCCCGTGCATTGCAATTCGCGAACGCACCGGGGCGGCAGAATCTGCTCAGTGAGCTTACGCCTCGGGAATTGCAAACACTCGCGCTTTTAGCTGAAGGAAAGCCTTACAATCGCATCGCGGCTGACCTTAATGTGAGCTATAAAACCGTGGTCAATATTAGTTCTCAGCTCAAGCAGAAGCTGAACGCGGAGAATCTGCCGGAGCTAATCCGCATCGCCGTAAAAATGTTGTCAGCGGCTCTATAGTTCAAATACCTGTAAGTTGCCTGCATGTCATTCGCAGGCGACATTAGGTGCGGCAAGGCGGAAAGGACGCAAGAGGCGGCGCCGTGAGAAAACTTAATATCGCTGTGTTAACGCTTGCGATTGGTGTCAGCGTTCGCGACGGTTATGCACAACAACGCCCAGCACGATTCTGGAACTTGACCAAGAACACAATCTCGGAATTCCATCTGGCCCCGACTGGAACCTCGGACTGGGGACCCGACCAGTGTAGGAATGACAAGGACGGCCGGGTTGATTTCGATGAACGGCTGACAATCAGCGGTTTGCCGCCAGGTATTTATGACGCCAAGTTCACGGACGGAACGGGCCGCACCTGTATCGTGCCGAGGATTAAAATCGAGGCAGGCGCGATCTTCTCGATCGCGGAAAAAGATCTGCCATCCTGCGAGCAGCGCTGAGATCGGTACGATAAATTGTCGGGCGCCGACTTGCCGAAACCTGGACACGAACGTACTTAGCTTTCAAGCAGCTCATCAGCGCGAGGATTCGCCATGATTTCCCGACGGAATGCAATCTTAACGGCCATTACGGGGCTTGCCGGTATGGGGGCGGCGCATAGCGCCTTCGCCAAGAAGCCGTCCCCGGTCACAAGTTTCGACACCGACCATGACGGCACAGTGGACCTTGCCGAAGCCAAAAAGGCGGCAAGCGACCTGTTCGACAAGTTAGATGCCGACAGGGATGGCACGCTCGACATCAAGGAATTGCAGGGTCGCCTGAGCCGGAAGGACTTTGCTACCGCCGATCCGGACAACGACAAGACCTTGACCAAAGACGAATATCTTGCGGCAGTCGAAAAGCGGTTCAAGGCGGCTGACCCTGACAATGACGGGACGGTCAGCGCCGCAGAATTCCGCACCGCGTCGGGTCAGGCCCTCGCCCGATTGCTGCACTAGTAAACGCGGCGGCGCGAAATCGAGGCCGGTCGCAGCTATTGCGCCCCGGTCATTGCCAAAAATGCCTGCTCGATGGTGCTGGCCCCCGAGCGGGCAATAAGCTGCGCCGGTGTGCCCCGAGACCTCATCACACAGATGCGTCGCCCACAAAACCGCCACCGACCGCTCCAGGCGCATTGCAAGCATCAATTTGAGAAGATCACTGCGGCTTGACGGATCAAGCCCAACCGTGGGCTCATCCATCAGAAGCACCCGAGGATCGTGTAACAAGGCACGGGCGAGCTCAACCCGCCGACGATTGCCGCCACTCAACTGCCCCGCTTTGTCTCTTGCCCGTTCGGCAAGCCCAAGGCGCGTGAGCTCGGCTGCGATGCGCTGCTTTGCGGCGCTGCGCTCGATGCCGTGAAGCCCGGTGTGAAACAACAGATTTTCAGTAACGCTCAATTCCAGGTCCAGCGTTGGTTGTTGAAATACAATGCCCAGCATGGCCAAGGCCGGCACTGGCTTGCGCCGCATGTCTCGCCCCATGATTTCGACCCGACCGACATCCGGCAGGAACAGCCCGGAAAGAAGCTGGAAAAGTGTGGTCTTGCCGGCACCATTCGGACCCAGAAGCGCGACAAACTCGCCGGGCGCCACGCTAAAGCTCACGCCATCCACGGCACGGATGGAACCATAGGTTTTCACGACGTTATCGAGGAGCAGCGCAGGGGCACTCTCTTTAGGTGTCATAAACTTACTTGCATCACATGGACCCATCGGATCACTTGGCGTGACCGTTGGGCTTCGCTAGGTTGGCTTGCGTTTGTCCGTCAAACGACCGCATAACGACAACAGATCGCTCATGACGTTTATCCACGTCCTCCGCGCGTTGCGTGCCGTAACGGCGCGCGAAATCGTCAAGTTCGTGCAGCAACGCGGCCGATTGCTTTCTGCGCTTGTTCGTCCGCTGATGTGGCTTGCCGTCTTCGCGGCCGGCTTTTACGACGTATTCGGCGTATCAATTATCCCCCCTTACAAGGTTTATGTTACGTATCAGGTCTATATTGTCCCCGGTTTGCTTGGCATCATTCTTTTATTTCACGCCATGCAATCGTCGCTGTCTATGGTCTATGACCGCGAAATGGGCGTAATGCGTCTTTTGCTGACCGCGCCGTTGCCGCGTTGGGTACTCTTGGCCTGCAAACTCTGCGCCGGTACTGCTCTGTCCGTCATTACCTGTTACGCCTTCCTCGCCATTTGTATTCTGTTCGATGTCACGTTTGAGCCGCTGGCCTGGCTGGAAGTGCTGCCAGCGCTGATCATGTCCGGAATGATGCTTGGCGCGCTGTGGCTATTGCTGTCAGTCTACGTTCGCCAAGTCGAGAATTTTGCCGGTGCCATGAATTTTGTAATGTTTCCGATGTTCTTTTTTTCTTCAGCGCTCTATCCGCTCTGGAAGCTGGAGCAAAGCGGTTCGCAATGGGTCTATTTCGTGGCGGTAGTCAACCCCTTCACCTACGCTGTGGAACTGATTCGGTTTGCGCTGTACGGCGAATTTGAACCCCTTTCGGCGGTCGTCGTCTGCGCTTCAACTATTTTATTTTTTCTGATGGCGGTACTCGGTTATAACCCCCAGTGGGGCGTCATCCGTCGCGCTGCACAATCGCAAGCAGCTTGAGCGTTGACCTGAGAGTTGGCACCTTCGTCAATTTAGTACGCCGAATTACCGACATTCCTGATTCTATTCGCCATCACAGCGATCTCATCGACCGGGCGTGATCTTCGTGGATGCTCGATGGGCACGTCAGCAAGCACATGCGCAGGAGAAGCAGAAAGCAGAAATACACGATCAGCAAGCCCGATCGCTTCATCGATACTGTGAGTAACAAGCAGAGTGGTGACCGGACGACGGGAAACCAGTTCAATGAGTTCTCTACGCAGCCGCTCGGCAAGTGGCGCGTCGAGCGATACAAACGGTTCGTCCAGGATCAGTAGATCAGGTTCGACAGCGAAGGCTCGGGCCAAGGCCACTCGCCGTGCAAGACCAAGCGAGAGCTCGCCCGGATAGTGCAAACGGTGCTCGCTCAGACCAAGCGTTGTAAACAGTGCGCTTAATTCCGTGGCGCTCGCCCGCGGTGCGGCCAACCGAATATTTTCTTCGACCGTCCACCATGGAAGTAGACGCGGCTCCTGAAAGACTACCCCCAGGCTGCAATTGGCTGGGAGCGAAACGACACCTTCGAAATCGTGATCCAACCCCATAATGATGCGCAGCAACGTTGTTTTGCCGCACCCGGACGGCCCCACCAGAGCTGCCACCTCTCCTTTGGCGAGCGCGATTGATAGCTCACCGAGCACGTGCAGCAGTCCGCCGGTAACGGCTCGATAGGACTTGTGCTTGATATGGAGTTCAAGCCGGCCTGAGGCGCCAGCGGGATACATGTCGTTCAAGGGGCTGTACCAGAAGGGCTTCGATCGCGAGCATCACCACAGTAAAGGCCAAAGCATAGGCCAAGATGCGAGTGACGTCGAATAATTGGAAGGCGGCACCGATTTCGAAACCGACTCCGTTGGGCCGACCAAGCATTTCGACGATCAGCACGATCTTCCATACCAGTGATAGTCCGGATCGTGCGGTTGCAACAAGATACGGCGCAAGCTGCGGCAATATCACATATAGCAGACGTGCTCCGCTGCTCATCCGATACACCGTCGCCATCTCATCGAGCGTAGGATCAAGCGTACGCGCCCCCTCCCGGATAGTGACAATCGCTATTGGCAGCTTGTTCAAAGCAACTGCAATGATCGCGGCTGTATCCGTTAATCCAACCCAGATATACGCCAGCACAATAATGACCAGCGCAGGCAGATTGAGCAGCACGATCACCCACGGATCAGCGAGTGAGTCAAAGATTGGGTTGCGACCCATCAAGAGTCCGATGAATGCACCGAGTACCATCGCAATGGCGAACGAAGCAAAAACACGCAAAAGCGTAGCGCCAAGATTGAAAGTGAGCGCACCCGAGCGCGCTTCGTCAAAAAGTGCGAGCGCAACGGTTTTCGGTTCCGGTAACAATCGCTCGCCGATTAAATGCGAGACGACGATCCACATGGCGAGCAGCAGCATAAGTGAGCCAAAATGCAGCACCCGTTTCATTCGCCTGGTCCCGCCATGTAGAACGTGCCGGCAGCGAGTTCCCTCGCGGGGCCAACCAGATCGCGCCCACCAATATCCGCTAACACCCGATAAAGCGCTTTCGCGTCGACAGCCTCCTCGACCAGTGAGCGGTGTGGAATGCCTTCGGCATAGCGCCGGCGGTACGTTTCAAGTGCGGCGTTATCGTTAGTCCCGATGCGTGGAACCAGTCGCCGCCATTCGTCGGGCGAACCGGCAAGGATCTTCTTGGCCTCACCAGCTGCGGTTAGAAAACGGGTGACAGCGCCGCGATTGCGTTCCGCCCAGGCGCCATGGAACACGTAGCCAATCATGGCCACTGGTCCAGTTGCGCCGAGCCGTTTCATGACGTCGGCCATGTCGATAGCGCGCCGCATGCCTTTAGCCTCGAGGCGAGCACAAAAATTCCAGAATGTCAGTGTCGCGTCGGTTTCGCCCTGCAAAGCCTTTTCAGTCAAAAGCGGCGGTGCCCCATAGATGACATCCGACTGTTTCTTCAAATCAATACCAAAATTTCGTGCGAAGGCTTGCAACAATAGCCAGCTCTTGTCGAGTGGACCGCCCGCAACTCCGAGCTTTCGACCTTTCAAACCGGCCACATCCTCGATCGGGGAATTTGCTGAAACCATTACTGCGCCAAGGGTGCTCGAATAGGGATAGAATACGAGGTCGTCGCCGAGGGCGCGCTCGCGTGAGACCCATATCCAGTCCGACAAAACGAGATCAACTGACCCGCCTCTGAGCGCGATCTGTCCGCCCTCGGTGCTAGCGAGCTCCGTTATCTCAATATCCAAATCGGCTTGGCGGTCGAGCGAGTGGGCGCGTAGGACTTGGAGTTCCCAGCCCAGCGTGCCTGTGATCTGCGCTGCAACACGAATACGGTCCGCGCTATGCGCCGCTGAATTCACTAGAGCCAGGGCCGCGCCAAGCACACCAGCAGCGATCTGCCTGCAGCCTGTGGGTAAGAACATGATCAGAAGCTCGCCTTCAAAGTTTTAGTATTGTTCGGCATGCATGCGGTTCGACTGCTAGGCGCAAGCCGCGGCAATTTTGCGCAGGCTCAACGGACAGCTGCACCGCTGTCGGATTTACGGGGGTTCGTCCGAAACGAATACGGCACGTCATGCTGCCGCGCCGCAAGCGCAACGACATCCGCGTGGCGGGGCGAGAGATGGCAAACCGGATCGGCGGCTGCGGCATTTCCCGTGAGCATAAAGGCCTGGCACCGGCAGCCGCCATGATCGATTTCCCGCCGCGCGCAACTGCGGCAGGGTTCCTGCATCCAGGCAGTGCCACGAAATGCTTGGAAAGCCGGCGAGTTTGCCCAAATCTCGGCAAGAGAATGGTCTTGCACCCGCCAGAATTCGAGATCCGGGATAATCTCCGCGGCGTGGCACGGCAGCACCTTGCCAGACGGTGTCACATTGAGCGAGCGACGGCCCCAGCCACCGACACACGGTTTGGGAAAACGCGCGTAATAATCGGGTAATACCGCGTCAATTACTATTTTCCCGTGATGCAACCGGCGGAGCTCCTCGACCGCCCGGACCGCTCGTGCGACCTGCTCGGCGTTCGGCATAAGCGCGTCGCGGTTGAGCAAAGCCCACCCATAATACTGCACGTGGGCGATCTCAACTCGGCTGGCATCGAGCCCAATCGCAAGTTCGACCATGGCAGCAACGCGATCGATATTGGCGCGATGAACGAGCGTGCTCGCCGTTATGCCGACAGCGGACGTGATGAGATTTGTATACAGGCCGCTGGAATGCGCGGCGGCCGTGATCTCGACAAGGTCGCGCCGTGCGCCCGGTTCTCCGCCGGAGAGATGGACCTGTAATACGCCAAGCGCCACCGCCTCCCCGAAAACCCGAGCCCAAGTCTGGCTATCAAGCTCGCGGTCCCGAGGATCAAGCGCCAACGGATTGGAGCAATATGGACAGCCGAGTGGGCAACGATGCGTCAGTTCGGCGAGCAGTCCAATCGGACGCGTGAGCACAGGCTCCGCCGCTCCGTTCGTGGGGTGGGAGCCTGCAACGGGCTGATCGGGTTCGCCTGTAGCCATCAGTCAGAGTTCCAGCAGCCTGCGCTCGGCAAGTTGTTGCAATAGTGCCGTAACGTCGGTCAGGATACGTTCGCGAGGAGCCGAATAGGTCTGTGCGAGATCGTTCACAATGTCGCTAACTGTTGCTTGCCCAGTACATCGTTTGACGATCTCGGCGGCGATGGCATCGGCTTTAAATACACGCTCGGGCGCGAGCAGTACCCAACCGCCATGGGCCTCATTATGAACTAGCCGGACGCCGTGTGGCAATCGCGGTTGCGCATCAAGTGGAATTCCGGCTGGGGTTTGGTTCACCAATGCCTCTAATCCTGTGGTGAAAAAGAACCGGGTGGAAGGTGCCGCGGCGTAACATAAGCGTGATAAAGTGCGTCGAGCATTGCCCATAACACGTCGCACTTGAACTCAAGCGCTCGAAGCACGCTGTGCTGAGCCTCGGCTGTCCGGGCATTCTCTTTTACGTAATCAAGGGCAAGCCGAGAGTCCCGTTCTGCTTGCGGCGGACGCTGCGAGAAATACGCCAGCGTCTCAGCGGTCACGAAATCGTAGTTGTTAAGCATACCTTCGATGCGTTCATTGATGATCTGGGGAGAGAACAGCTCGGTAAGCGATGAGGCAATCGCCTCCAGAAGGGTCTTCTCGCGCACGAAATGGACATAGGCATCGACAGCAAATCGTGTTGTAGGAAGTAGTCCCTGCAATGAAACGACGTAGTCACGATCAAGCTGCAGCCCATCGGTAAGCTTGAGCCAACGCGCTATTCCGCCTTCGCCCTTCCCCTCGCCATCATGGTCGACCAGACGGCTACGCCACTCGCGCCGAATTTCCGAATCCGAGCAGCGGGCAATTAGGCTCGCGTCTTTTACTGGAATCATTGATTGGTAGTAGTAGCGATTTAGCGCCCAAGCCTGGACCTGCCCCTTGGTGCACTTTCCAGTGTGCAGGAGTCTGTGGAATGGATGCAGACGATGATAGCGCGTGGCGCCGATCTCGCGCAGTCGGCTTTCGAGCTCATCGGGAGACAGCAGTTTCAAATTACGATCTCCATTCCATCCACCGCGATCTCGAAGCCGGCCGCTTCCACTTCACGCCGTTCCGGTGAGCCGTCGATTAAGATTGGATTTGTATTGTTGATGTGCGTCAAGATTCGACGCGCGGTCAAGCCACCGAGGCGCCGCAGGGTGCCGTCCACGCCACTGAGTGGCATGTGGCCCATTCGCCGCCCGGTTTTGCTTCCGGTTCTGCCCCGGATCATCTCGTTATCGTCAAACAGGGTCGCGTCGAAAAGCACAACGTGAGCTCTATCGAGCCGCTCCGTCAGGGATTTGTTCAAATCTGCCGCTCCCGGAACGTAGATCAACCGCCTGTCGTCGCTGATGATCTCGACCCCGACATTGACGCCGCTCTGGGCTGCGATCTCTGGCTCGTCATTTTCCAAGTACAGCGCGACCTTGCCGGGGACCGCGAACAGTTCGGCAGCCAGACCACCCGGCAACTGGAAGTGTCGCGAGAGCGCGACCGGATGTCGCTCCACCACATCGGACGCCAGCACACCAAAGATAGGGTTGTTCGCGATCGCGGCAAGAGTCTCCGCAGTGGCGTACAAACTGAATTTGCTGCGTTCGCGCAGGGCTAGCAAGCCCGCAATCTGGTCGACCTCGGCGCCCGTCAAGACCACCGCGCCGATCGGGCTGCCACGCAGCCCATTGTGCGGATGTAACACTGCGGTCGCTTCGATCTGCGCCCGCAAATCGGGCGAGGCATTGATTAAAATCCAATCGTGGCCGTCAGCCGAAACTGCCAGCCCGGCCTGGGTGCGTGCTGTCACCCGAGGGTCACCGTCCCAAGCCAGCCGACAGACTGGGCATCGACAATTCCATTGCGGAAAGCCACCACCTGCCGCGGCACCGAGAACGATGGCGGTTAAACGACCCATTTTTGGAACATGTGCCGTACGCCCGACCGATCAAAGCGTCGTACGCGACCATTAAATGGCTAGTCCGACGCGGATTCCACCAGGAACCCAAAGGGTATGTCTGCCGTCCTGTCTTTCGCTTCTTAATAGATATCCGGCCGTTTCGGCGCCGCGGAAGCGTCAGGTCTTGAAGTAATCTCTCCGAAGCCTGCAAAGCAAGCCTCTCTCCCCATGGGCGGCCATCATGCGCGATCAGGCAGAATAGCCGTTGCTATCGGTTAGGATAACCGGGGGCAAAGCCGACTTGTGGAGCATCTGGTAGATGACCCGACCCCGGGTATAGCATGTCAGATGGGGAACCTGTTTGCATAGCCCGCCTGTTTGTATAGCCAATGATCTCTAGGGGCCGGCCCCACGTTCCGATGCAGCCAAGGAAGAAAAATGCGCACAATCTTGATTATCGCGGTTACAGTCACCCTTTTTTCGGCTGAGAATTCGGTGGCCCAGGATGCCGAGAAGGGCAAGATGGTGTTCAACATGTGCTTGCCATGCCACTCTATCGGCCCGGGCGCGCAGAACAAGATCGGTCCGGAACTGAATGGCCTAGACGGCCGCCATTCCGGCAGCGCTCCAGACTTCGACTATTCAGACGCGAACAAGAATTCGGGGATTGTTTGGAATGAGGCCACATTCAAAAAATACATCCCGAACCCGCAGGGAGTAATACCGGGCACTAAAATGATCTTCCCAGGCGTCAAGAATGAACAGCAGGTAAACGACCTTTGGGCCTATATCTCTCAATTCAATGTGGATGGCAGCATTAAAAAATGAGAATAGCACGCACCGGCTGCCGGCGCACCGGCGTTTTGGATCAGGATTTAACAGTCGCGGCTGGGAAATTGTTCGCAATAACGTCGTTGCTCGGCTGAGAGGAGCGAATATAGGATAACGATAAGCAGGCAAATGAGCTAGCGGCCATGTCTTGGTTCGCGTTTGTACCAGTTGCTCTCGTGGCGATACTAGGGTTAGCCGTCCTCTATGCATTGTCGACCGGACCTACCCGGCAATGAGCAGCATTCGCTCGACGCGAATGCCTCACCGAATGCCGATGTGAAAGTCCGGTCTTGAAAAGGCGCCCAGCCGCCACGTCAAATCGCATCAGTGCTTCGGCGGTTCTTGTGAGGCCCGGATTTGTTGCCCGGCAATCCGAGAAATTTGCTCTGGCCTTACCTGTAGCCACTGGACTGCTCGCTCGGATTTTTCAGAGGCGGTGTTACGGCCGGACCAGACTTGTTCCCGGGCGCGCTTCGCACGCCGACTCCGCTATTCAGTCCTTCACTTGCGCATGGGCTGATCCTCCTAGTGGTGGCTACGATCAGCAAAGACACAATCCGCAGGGCCTTTTTTTTCCATTTAATCCTAAATGCCGTCGTTCTGCCGCGAAGGCACCTAGCTGAATAGCGGATCTCACAATATCGTCACGATGGAAGGCAAACGATGGAATAGACATGAGGGAAAAGAAGCAAACGACATGGCTGCCCAACGCCATACCTAGCCTGCTCGGCGCAGCCGCTGCTACCGCGCTTGCTCTCTTGCTGGTCTGGGGGTTCATCGGCCATAACCAGGCGGTGGTTGAAGCCAACCGCAGTCATGCGGTTAAGGCGCCATCACGGGTAGCCACCAGAAACGGCGCAACCGTCATCACGATCGATGACGAGATTCAACAGCGCAGCGGTCTAAAAACAGACATGCTGGTAGCGGCGGTGCATCAGGAGGAAATCCGCGCCTACGGCATGGTCCTCGACGTCGCGCGGCTCACCGAACTAAGCAACAACTACAATCGCGCCCAGGCGCAGATGCAGACCGCGCAGGCCAAGCTCGCGCTGTCGCGCGCCGTGTTTGATCGTGCCACGAGGCTCTACAAGGGTACTAACGCGATTTCAGAAGCGCAAATGCAATCTGCGGAAGCCGCCTTTGTCACGGATCAGGCAAACTTGGCGGCGGCGCAAGCGCAGGTGCGCAGCCTCACGGCGACGGCGTATCAAGACTGGGGCTCGGTGATTGGCAAATCGCTGGTCGACCAATCCGAAACGGTCGTGCGTCTGATCGAACGACAGGAATTTCTGTTGCAGATCACGTTACCGCCCGGCGTCGTGCTGACGGTAGCGCCCGCGACGGCGGCGGTAGAAAGCAGCAAGGGCTCACGCGCAAAGATCACATTCGTCTCGCCGGCAACGCACGTTGATCCCAAGATCCAAGGAGTCACTTTCTTCTATGCTGCGCCTGCGGAGAGCGGCCTGCTACCCGGCATGAACGTGCTTGCCTTTCTGGCGACCGGAAAGATTATCGATGGTGTCGCCGTACCAGCGTCGGCCGTTGTGTGGTGGCAGGATCGGGCTTGGGTTTATCAGCGCATGGGCCCGCAAAAGTTCGTGCGCGTCGAAATCGCGACTGACCTGCCAGCGGCGGGTGGCGGATATATTGTTGCCGGTATGCCCCCGGACATCCAGATCGTCTCCAGTGGCGCGCAATTGTTGCTGTCGGAGGAATTCCGCGCGCAAATTCAGGTCGAGGACAATTAGTGAGCACCGTCGCACCGTCTGGTCCGCAGGCTTCGATCATCCGCTTCTCAATCCGGTACCGTGGCATCGTCATCGCGCTTGCATGCATTCTCGTTGCCGTCGGCGTGCACGCGCTCGGCGACGCCAAGTTGGATGTGTTTCCGGAATTTGCGCCGCCACAGGTTAGCATTCAGACCGAGGCGATAGGGCTTACTCCGGAGCAAGTCGAAATTTTAGTGACGCGTCCCATCGAGAACGCTGTCAACGGCGCACCCGGAGTGGAGAAGTTGCGCTCCAGCTCGATCCAAGGTCTCTCCGTGGTGACGGTATTCTTCGCTTCGTCGAGCGATATCTACCGAGATCGTCAGGTCGTCGCCGAACGACTTGCCGCCGCTACTCAGGAGCTGCCGCAAGGTATCGAGCCACCGATCATGACGCCGCTCACCTCGTCGACCAGCCGAATGCTCGTAATCGGTCTCACCTCGCAGAAGCGGTCGCTGCGGGAATTGCGTGACGTCGCCGACTGGACCGTACGCTTACGGCTGCTTGCGGTTTCGGGGGTGGCCAGCGTCACGGTGTTTGGTGCCGACAAGCGTTCGATCCAGATTCAAGTCCATCCCGACGAGTTGATCCGGTTTGGCCTGGCGCTCGAGGACATTGTGAGCGCAGCTCGGCGAGCTACCGGCGTGCGCGGCGCCGGTTTTGTCGACACGACTAACCAGCGCATCGTGTTCCAGACTGAGGGACAATCGCTCACGCCTGCTGACATTGGTCGTACGGTTTTGTTCAGCCATGGCGCGGCGAGCGTCACATTAAGCAATGTGGCTGATGTGATTGAAGCTCCCGAGCCCCCGATCGGGGGCGCCAGCATCCAAGGCAAACCCGGCGTGATCCTCAACGTAGCGGAACAGTACGCCGCCGACACCGTCGAGGTGACGAAGCGAGTAGAGACGGCGCTGGAAGAATTACGACCGGGCCTTGTGGCCGACGGGATTATGCTGGAGCCCGATCTGTTCCGGCCGGCGAATTTCATCACGATTGCGACCACCAATGTTCGGGACTCGCTAATCATTGGCGGCGTGCTTGTGATCGTCGTCTTATATCTATTCCTGTTCGACCTGCCGACGGCCGCGATCTCCTGCACAGCCATCCCGCTCTCACTTCTCACCGCGACCCTGGTTCTGGAGCGCCTCGGCATCACGCTCAACACTATGACCCTCGGCGGTCTCGCAATCGCTATTGGCGTTGTCGTCGATGATGCGGTGATCGATGTCGAAAACATCGTACGGCGGCTGCGGGAGAATGCTCGATTAGCAGCACCGCGGCCGTTCGCGCATGTGGTTCTGGATGCTACGTTCGAGGTCCGCAGCGCCGTGGTCTATGCCACTTTCGCCGTAATTCTTGTCGTCTTCCCAATTGTAACATTGTCTGGGTTGACTGGGCGTCTGTTCGCGCCGATGGGGTTCGCCTATTCGCTCGCGGTGCTCGCTTCCCTGATCGTGGCGCTCACCGTAACGCCGGCACTAGCAACGGCGCTCCTTCCCGGCCGGGTACCGCCACGTGATCCACCAATGGTGCGCTGGGCGCGGGCCACCTACGAGGCGCTGTTGCAGCAGTTTGCCAGGCGGCCGCGAACGCTCATGGCTACGGCAGCGGTATTCACGGTGGCTGGCTGCACGGCACTGCCGTTTTTTGCCGGCGAGTTCATCCCCGAGCTGAAGGAAGGTCATTTTGTCGTCCACATGTCCGCAGTACCCGGCACTTCACTCGAGCAGTCGCTGCGCGTCGGGTCGCACGTCGCGGACACGCTGCTCAAACTGCCGGCAGTGCGCTCGGTGGCGCAACGCGCGGGACGCGCAGAGCAGTCCTCTGAAGACACCTGGGGTCCGCACTATAGCGAATTCGAAGTCGATCTGAAGTCGGACGTCTCGGGAGATGATGCCGAACACGCGCAAACGGATATTCGTCGCGCGTTCGCCGACCTGGTCGGCGTGAATTCGTCGGTCATGACGTTTCTCACTGAGCGCATCGAGGAGACGCTGTCGGGCTATACAGCGGCGGTTGTTATCAACGTATTCGGCAACGATCTTAATGTGCTCGATCAGCAGGCGCAGGAAATCGCCCGTGTGGTTGGCGAGCTTGAGGGCGCGACCGACGTCGAGGTCCAGTCGCCGCCCGGCCTGCCGCAACTCACTATCAGCTTGCGCAAGCCCGATCTTGAACGCTGGGGCTTTGATGCAGTCACCGTGCTCGACCTGATTAGAGTCGCCTATCAGGGCGACATCGTAGGACAAACCTTTAAGGGCAACGAAGCTTTCCACGTCATCACGATTCTGGATCCGACAAGTCGCGACAACATCACGAAAATCGGTGAGTTGCCGCTCCGCAGCCCGAGCGGTTCGTACGTCGCGTTGAAACAAATCGCCGATATCCGCGAGGTTGCGGGGCGCTATCAAGTCCTGCACGAGGGAGCGCGCCGGGTGCAAACAGTGACTGTGAACGTTACTGGTACCGATGTCCCTTCATTCGTGCAGGCGGCCAAGGCAGCCATCGCGAAGAAGGTGCCGCTGGCGTCCGGAACCTACATACAGTTCGCCGGCACAGGAGAAGCGCAATCGCGGTCGCAGCGCGACCTGGCCCTGAATTCGTTGATCGCCGGTGTTTGTGTCATCCTTCTGCTGTCGATCATCACGCGCAACTGGCGAAACCTCCTTCTGATCCTGGCCAACCTGCCATTCGCGCTGGTCGGGGGCGTCCTGGCTGTATTTGTGACCGGCGGATTGTTATCATTGGGTGGCATGGTCGGCTTCGTCACTTTGTTCGGCATCACGCTGCGGAATTCGATTCTGATGATCGCGCATTACGAACATCTGGTCGAAGCCGAGGGCATGCAGTGGGAGCTCAAGACAGCCATCAAAGGCGCGTCCGATCGGCTCATTCCCATTCTTATGACTTCGATCGTGACCGCGCTTGGCATTTTGCCGCTCGCGTTGGGTCGCGATGATCCTGGCCGCGAGATCCAAGGACCAATGGCCATCGTCGTTCTTGGCGGCGTTTTGACATCGATGGCGCTGAATTTGCTCGTGCTACCGACACTGGCGGTGCGCTATGGCCGCTTCGGGCGGTCGCGCGACGAAGAAAGCAAGTGGCAGTCTTAATAACCTACGCCCCACGCCGACCTCGCGTGCTTGGGTTGAGTTGAGCCCCATTGGCGATCATCGGTCAATTTTCTGTGTGGCCGCCGATTACATACCTTCCGTCGCAAACGGGTCTGATCCAACACCGATGCACAACCGGATTTTTGACGGTTGCGGGCGAGGAAGCGTGCACCAGCTCCCAGTTCAGCGCCAAACCGGTGTTTCTGCGTGTGCGCTCATCCCAACACTCGTGAGATTTGTCGCCGAAATGGGTTGCTGGAGGTGGGTATTTGGGCTGATGGTGCTCGGACCTGGACGTTCAACAGGGTGGCGCTCACGGAGTCGACTCAATCCTCTAGAGCGGAAGCAGCTGCCGGGAGGTCTAAATCTATCTGCGACCTCGTTTGAAATGACAGCAAGCACCCGGTCGCGCAGCATGACAGCTAGCATCTATGCGCGAGTGAGACCCATTTGAGAGAACAAGCGACAAGCGCGCTGCTCGCGATTCGCCTACCGTACCAACGCATGCTCCAGGCGCCCTTCGATCCAAGCCTGCGTTCTGGTCGCCTGCTCCTCTGAACCGTCGGCATTTAGGCCAATGAACCGTCGGCCCACCCGTATTTTCACAAGGCTCCGCTGTGCCAACGCTAGGAGCTGCCCGTAATATGGCTCGCGCCGCCAAGCGTTCGGGTAGGCCGGATCGACAATTATCAGGAAACCTTTTTCAGCGGCACGCGAAATGATCATCTTGCAGTGAGCGGGAAACCACTCATCGCCAACTTTAAGTTCGCCAGATAGCCACCCGCAGATGAAACCACGACAGGAAGTCGGCCGATCTGGGTAGATCGAGCAGCCGCCGTGGCCCGGGCGCGCATGCCGGCACCACGTATCGATCGGCTTGTTCAGTTCAGCGACGTAGGGCAATTTGCAGCAAAGGCTGCAACTGCCGCAAATTCTCTCGGTCATAGGCGCTTCTTATCAGTTTCCGGAATCACGAACCCGCCATCGTAGGGCAGTAATTGTTGGCGCAAAAGCTCAGCGAACATGTTTATCGCGTGGTCGACCGTCTCTATGCTGATGGCATTTGCGCGAACATGATAGCATCAGTCGTGTATTTGAGTGCCGGTTGTTTGCTCGGACGCACAGCAAGTGAGCGAGTCGACTTAGTTGCTGATCACAGGACATGGCTCTTCCCGGTCTTCCAGCCAAGCCTGCGTTCGGGTTTCTTGCTGTTCCGTACCATCCGCATTTAGCCGGATGCATCGCCGACCTACCCGAATTTCGACCACCATGTGCTGCGCCCACCCTAAAAGCTGCACATAATACGGCTTACGTCGCCATGCATTCGGATAAGTGGGATCGACGGTTACTAGCATTCCCCGCTCGGTAAGATTGTATCGCGGTTCACGCCGCGTAACGATCATCTTGCAGCGAGCGGGGAACCACTCATCGCCGAGCTCACGCGCGCCAACTAACCAACCGCAGTTGAAATCCCTGCAGGAGGGCGGCCGATCCAGATAGATCGAGCAACCGCCCACGCCAGGGCGCGCATGCCGACACCAGCTATCGATCGATTTGTTCAGTTCGGGAATATAAGCGAGCTTGCAGCATAAGCTGCAAGTCCCGCAAGTTCTCTCGGTCATTCTGCGCTCCGCAGACGCCTTTTTCGCGACGCAGGAGGATATGGAAATTCTGTGGCCGCGGATAGGCATTGTGTTGGGCTTGGGGAGAGCGGCTCCCGGCTGGTTCGCGTCGTGTTGCGCTGAAATCTGCTACCGCCGGCAGATGGCGCATCGAAACAAATGGTTTGCCCGAAGATCGCACCTGACGCTGCGCTAACAAAAAAGACCCCACTAAGGCGACTTCTAGCCGTTATTGGGAGGGATCGCTCTCAGTCTATGCCCACCAGCACGCTCCTTGCCTTGATAAGCCTACGCGATTTTGCCGGCGGCGAGCTGGAGTTCTTCGGCGGATTCGTTCGTGATGGAAGCAGTGATCGTGTCCGCCAATGTCGATGCGGACGTGCGTAGTCGTGGCGCCTTTCTTCACTTCGATAATCTTGCCTTTGAGTTGGTTGCGAGCGCTGAGTTTCACGGATCTCTCCTCTCATTATCGGCCGGGGACAACCCGTGATCGGCCAGGGTTTTCTGTCCCTGCCGGCGACAGAATAATCGAAGATCGCGCTCGCCGGCCTTTAAGCGTTGACAACGCCTTCGGGGTGCGTCTCGGCAAAACGCTCCTCTTCTGTGGGCTTCCTCTCCTTGGCCATGACAGTTGCCCGGAAGTGTGCCTGGGCCGCGGCCACGCCGCTTCCGAGCTGGACGTTGATGCCGACGTCGCGCATTGCCTAGCTTGCCCGCGAGCTGTGCGAGACCAGCACCGAGCGCCAAGT
>WNGJ01008727.1_pt1 | contig 23704 bp, 40 predicted proteins | sample 5400611 | NCBI WGS metagenome assembly WNGJ01 (sample SAMN13153375, study PRJNA577476) | soil metagenome | isolation source: 40 cm soil or saprolite under Garry oak tree replicate 1 | place: USA:California | collected 2016-06-15
ACGCCACGGCCTCCGCGCGGTCACGCCGTCAAACCCGCCTCGACCTTTCCGGACGCAAGCGGTGATCGTCACTCAAGCAAGATTGTTGATTACCCGCGAGCGACGGCCGCGGCACCCACCTGTTCGCCAAGCCGGAGCAAAGTTTCGACCCCCTCCTTCGTGTGCATCGAGCGGATGAGTCGTTCACCTAAAGCGTCTTGCATTCTTCTTCGCACCGCCCTCGAACACGGCACGGCAGGCGGGACTGAGGTAGCGACGGTAACGCGACATGCACGCCCTGATACGGCCAATGTCAGAGACGTACTGCTGGCAGAGCCGCATCGCGTCCGGTTCACAGGCCGCGCGTTGCTGCGGGGTCCATTGCTGCGCGGCGGCGGGCCAAGCCGCAAACGTGAGCGCGAGGCCCAGCAGCACCGCAGACGCGGCTGTGATCGGCCGGAGGTTTGGTTGGGCGCTACGAATGTCCATTATCGCCCTCCATTTGGAGATCATGTATTTCGCCTCATCCACGGCTTCCTGGCGCGCACCAGCCGGCGTCCCATTCCGTCGCCTTCTCGATGATTTTCTCCAATGTTTCGACTGCGATCATGGCACTGTCCTTTCCGTCGCGTTCAGGCCGCGCGCGCCTGTTCGCGCCTTCGCCTGCCAAAATGCCTCGTGATCTGTCGCAGCGAAAGACAATTGAGCACCCGATCCGCCGGCACGCCACCTTTGCGCGCCATCTCGACGCCCCAATGCGTCAGATCGATTTCGCGGGTCGAATGCGCGTCCGGGTTGATGCTCATCATGCAGCCAAGATCGAGCGCGCATTGATGCCAGCGCCAGTCCAAATCGAGCCGCCACGGATTGGCATTGATCTCGACGGCGACGCCATGAGCGGCGCACGCGGCAAGGATTTTCTCGACATCGACCTCGTAGCCGGCACGGCGCAATAGCTGACGCCCCGTCATGTGCCCGAGGATAGTAGTGTAGGGATTGGCGACCGCGCGCATGATGCGCTCGGTCTGCTCGGTGCGGTCCATTCTGAAGTGGCTGTGCACACTTGCGACCACGAAGTCGAACCGGTCGAGCACAACATCCGGATAATCGAGTAACCCGTCGGCGAGAATGTCGGATTCGATGCCTTTGAAAATCCGAAAGCCGCCCCCGAAAGTCTTATTCAGCTTGTCGATGGCGCGGTGCTGCGCGCCGATCTCACTGACTGAAAGGCCGCCGGCGTAATGCGCCGACCTGGAATGATCGGCGACTCCAAAATATTGGTAGCCGCGCGCCCGCGTCACCTTCGCCATAGTTTCCAGGGTATCGATGCCGTCCGACAAGTCCCTCGCGCAGCTCGGGCGGAATAAATGGCAGGTCCAGAGTAGCGTATATTTCTTCCTCGGTTTTGGCGGCAATGATGGTGCGGCTACGCTTGAGACCTTGAGGGGTCAGCGTCATGCCGCGGTTGCGGGCCACGGCGCACAGCGTGTCCAGATGCACTCTCGATCCGGTCGCGGATAGCAATGCCGCGCCGTAATGTGTCGCGTCGGCCAGATGCACAGCCAGCGTTCCGCCGCCGCGCAACACGACTTGTCCTCGCTCAAGCGTGGGCGCTAGCGCCACGATGGCGAGATCGCCGATGAGCTCGCAGCCCCGCCGGAAATCTCCCGCAGGCGTGATCCGCGAGAGTTCGGGGTGGGCCTGACGCAACATGGTTTGCGCGTTTTCCAGTAAGGCCGCCGCACGGTGGATGTGAAGCCGTCCGGCCCCAGCGCGGCTGAGTTCTATGTTCCGTAATATCTTTGTTTGCAGGGCGGCGCCAAGGCCTTTGACGCCCTTGATCCGATCTTCGCGGGCGGCTGTCTCCAGTTCGGCCAGCGAGGTGATGCCAAGCTCTCTATAGAGCTTCAACACCTTGTCCGGCCGCAGTCCCCACACGGAGAGCATTTCCAGCACGCTCGCCGGGATTTCCTGGCGCATAGCCTCTAGGTAGGGATGGGTGCCATTCGCATGCAGTCTGATGATGATGTCAGCAATGACGTCGCCGACGCCAGGAATCTCGCGGAGGCGGCCTTGCGCAATCATCTGGTCGAGCGGCTCGGCTAGCGCGCTCAGGCTGTCGGCGGCGCGGATATAGGCTTTGGCGCGGTAGGGGTTGCCGCCGCGCAAGGCGGCGCGTTGCCCGTATTCTCGGAGCAAGGCGGCAACGGCGGCGGTATCAAGCGATGCCATGCGAGTGAAATCGAGCGGATGCCCTAGGACAACGCCTGAACGCGCTTTTCGCTCCGAGCGGGGCACCAGCGGGCGCAGGAATGCGAGGCAGGCAAGAGTCCCCGTACCCTTTTTATAAAGCCCCTGGGCCCAGGCGGCTTCGGACAGCGCTCCTGTTGATGCAGGTCTGCGCCAATTCGCTCAGGGCTTGATCGGTCTCCTCCTCCTCCAGCAACCAGCCCGCCTGGGTCAGGGCGGCAGGCGGGCGGATGCAACCGCGTTCGGACGCGGGAAGGAACCACGCGCCGCGGCAGCGCGTTGTCCGTTTGTTGATTTCATGGGTTTTTTCATGTCGCCCCGTTCCGCGCGCCATACCGTCCTGTCCGAAATCTCGCCCTTTGACAGCGACGGCGACGTGCGGATTGTGATTGAGACGCCGCGCGGCAGCCGCAGCAAATACAGCTACGATCCCGAATGCGATTGTATGCAGCTTTCGACCGTTCTGCCGGAAGGCATGGTCTTTCCCTATGATTTTGGCTTTATCCCCTCGACGCTCGGCGAGGACGGCGACCCGCTCGACATCCTCGTGCTCATGGAAGCGTCCGTGATCCCGGGCTGCGTGGTACGCGCGCGCCTTGTCGGCGCGATCGAGGCCGAGCAGAAGGAAAAGGGCGAAGGCTGGACGCGCAACGACCGCCTCATAGCGATCGCGACCCATGCCCAGACGTACGACAAGGCAAAGAAGCTCAGCGACCTGCGGCCGCACCTTCTCGACGAGATCAAGGAATTTTTCGTCAGCTACAACAAGCTGCGCAACCGCAAATTCCGGGCGACACACGACGCCAGTCCGGACAAGGCGCGGAAACTCATCGAAGAGGGAATGAACACCTTCAAGAAAAAGCGGCGCAAGGCTGCGTGACGCGCGGCTTGCGGCGCGCCGCGAAGGAGTCTCAACCCCCTCGGCCGCTGTGCTCGAGGTCGCTTCTCCGTCAGTTCGATCCTGGCTTACACCCTGTCGTTCCCGAAAATCCCATCCGGCTCGGATTCGCGCGGCGAAACAGAATCAGGGCTTCATCTCGTGCGGGTCACAAGCAGACCTCACGCCGTCGTTAACGCCGCCGCCACCGGCCACGCGGCCGCCGCGCCGCCGAGAAGCGATATGGACTCGCGCCTTTTCATTCGATCACCTCGTCGGCGAGCGCGAGCAGCCTGTCAGGCACATCAAGGGCAATCGCCTTCGCAGCCTTGAGGTTGATCACAAGCTCGAACTTAGTTGGCTGCTCGACGGGTAGCTCGGAGGGGGTCCTACCCTTGAGAATCATATTGACGTACTCAGCGGCGCGACGGTACATATGCCGTCGGTCGACGCCGTACGAGATCAATCCGCCCGCCTCGGGAAACGCTCTGCTTCCATACACGATCGCAGCCGAGTCGTTATGGCGCGATCGGCGATTTGCCGACGAGTACTCACCAGCAACGCATCTTCCAGCGTGACCGGGTGCGCCAGCCTTCGCGGCGGCTTCGACGCCGGTCACGACCTGATCGGCGCTTCTTGCTTCGACCGCCTGGATCGGCTGCGCCGTCACCGCAGCCGCCGCCTTGAGCTCCCGCAATGCCAGCGCCGAGAACGGCGTATCCGGATTCATCAACACTGCGACAGTCCGGTTACCTGGGACGAGCTCGTCCAAGACTTGTAGTCGCTTGCCTACGACATCGCTTGCTTCCGATGTGACACCGGTGACGTTTCCGCCTGGAAGCTGTCCGGAAGCCGTCTTATGAAATCCTGACGCAGACAGGGGCTGAACCCAATGTTCCGCCTACGCGTTAAACGGTAGGTTGGGCAAGGGATACCGATGGCCAGCAAACCGCTTCCGCTACCTGTCTTTGACCGCAAGGCCGGGCGGCTCATCGAGGAATTCATGGACGACGCGCCCAGCACCTATGAGAGCGCGCCGCGCCGCTCGCTGAACCAGTGGCTGGAATCGCACCCGCTCTACGACTGGCTGCTTGCGGCGTACCAGAATTCCCGCTTCAGCGCGAAAAAGATCCTGCCGTTCATCCGCAAGCACGCGATCGACATGAGCGAATTCGAGCCGGGCCCCTACCGGAGTTACGCGGAATTCTTCGAGCGGCGTTACCGCCCGGGCCTGCGGCATTTTCCGACCGAACCGGGCAGCATGGGAGCCTTCGCCGAGGCACGGTACATGGGGTGGGAAAAGATGGACGCCCAGCAGGAATTCCCGGTAAAGGGGCATAGCCTCGAGGCCGCGCGCATCCTCGGCAGCGCGACGCTCGCCCGGAGCTTTGCAGGCGGTCCGGTCATCCTCGCGCGGCTCTCGCCGATGGACTACCACCACGTCCATTACTTTGATGATGGCCGGACGGGGGAGCACCATCGCGCCGCCGGGCGTCTCTGGACCGTCAACTGGCACGCGCTGCTCAATAAGCCGGACATCCTGTTCCGCAACGAGCGGCACATAAACATTCTGGACACAGCAAATTTCGGGCGGATGGGGTTCGTCGAGATCGGCGCGCTGTCGGTCGGGCGAATCGTACAGGTCCATGGGGTCGACGCGCCCTATACCCGTGGCCAGGAGAAATCCGTCTTTCGTTTCGGCGGCTCGGCGATTGCCGTATTCGGCGAGTCGGGACGCTGGCGTCCGACCGCCGACCTCCTTGAGAACACCGCGAAGGGCATCGAGACGCTGCTGCGCCTTGGCGAGCCGGCGGCATCGCGGGAGTAACCTCGGAGCAGGCCTGGAGCGTTGCACATGCGTCATTGATATCGCGGCGCCTGTTCCGTGTTTCGAACCAACGCGGCTTCTCGGACGTTGGAGGGCAGGAAGGTAGATGGAGTTTTTGATGTCACAGCCCCAGAAACAGCCGCGCTTCGAAGCGAAGGCCGAAGAGACCGTGAAGCAAGGCGTGAAGATCCAGCGCGAGATCAACGAGGCCGAAGGGAGTTCGTCGGAAGGCGGTAAGAAAAAGCCTCACGCGATGCAGGCCGGCCAGCGCGAATATCCGACCCATTTTGCGCGCCAGCATCAGGCAAAACCCGGAAGCGAGGCGGAACTCTGGCCGGAGCCCATGTATGAGGCTCCGGACTACAAGGGCTCGGAGAAGCTGAAGGGTAAGGTCGCCCTGATTACTGGCGGTGACAGCGGCATCGGCCGCGCCGTCGCCGTTCTCTATGCGCGCGAAGGAGCGGATATCGCCGTCGTCTATTTGAACGAGCACAAGGACGCCGAGATCACGAAGAAGGCGGTCGGAGCCGAGGGGCAGCGCTGCATACTGATCCCGGGAGATGTGTCGGAGGAGGCGTTCTGCCGGGCGGCCGTTGCGCAGACACTCAAGGAGCTCGGCAAGCTGGACATCCTCGTCAACAACGCGGCTTTCCAGGAGCACGCACCGGATATCGAGCATCTCACCAGGGAGCATTTTGATCGCACGCTGAAGACCAACCTGTACGGCTATTTCTTCATGGCCAGGGAAGCGGCCAAGCACATCCCCTATGGCGGCGCGATTGTGAACACCGGTTCCGTCACTGGCATCGAGGGCAGCAAGGAGTTGCTCGACTATTCGATGACGAAGGGTGGCATCCATGCCTTCACGCGCTCGCTGGCGGGAAGCCTCATGGAGCGGGGCATCCGCGTCAATGCGGTAGCCCCCGGTCCGGTGTGGACCCCGCTCAACCCGGCGGACCGTCCGGCCGAGCAAGTCGCGAGATTCGGATCGCAGTCGAAGATGAAGCGCGCGGCGCAGCCCGAAGAACTCGCCCCCGCCTACGTGTTCCTCGCGGCGCCCTGCTGCTCGAGCTACATCACGGGCGAGATATTGCCGGTCATCGGCGGCTATTGATTCTGACAAGGAGAGTGCCATGGCAAAGAAACGGAAACGGAAACGCAAATATTCGAAAGGTTCGCAGAACGAAGTGCGCAATGAAATGCGGCGCTACAAGAAGGGCACCGCCAAGAGCGGGCGTGGCGGCAAGGGCGGCAAGGTGAAAAGCCGCAAGCAGGCGATCGCGATCGCCCTCTCGAAAGCCCGGAAGAAAGGAAAGAAGGTGCCGCGCAGGAAGAAGTAGCGGACCGTCCCGCGCGACTCGCGGCATAGGCAAATAGGCACTCCATCTTTAGGGGGTAATGAACCGAAAGGCGGACTGTCAAATGCGCACGCTTACCGCTTACGGGATCGGCGTCGTTATCGTTCTCGCTATCCTCAACGGCATAGCATGGTTAGTAGGAACACCGCGGCTGCACGGCCTAAACGTGTTCTCTGCTGGGTTCGTCCTTGGGGTGCTCGGGACGTACATTTCGGCTTGGCTTAACGGATACCGCCGGGTCACCTGATTGGCTGTCGCACGGTTAGCCTCGCGCCACCGAACTGATTGCGGAATGCGTCGGCATCTACCGCATCGGCGAAACAGTAGTGCACGTAGGATTGACCGTCGTAATTGCGCCCCTGGCCGCGACGGATTTGAATGTCGCGCTCGCGGTGGAACGCCAGCATGTCATCGGCTGCTCGAAAGCCCCCCGGCGGCACGGGCAACTCTACTATGTGCGGATAATCCCGCTCATTCATGCGCGCGGTGATTTCACTCTTGCGGCGCGTCATTCAACCTCGCTTGGCTCGGCCGCATCTCGCCGATCAGCGACGCGTCGCCCGACTGGCTCAAGATGAAAAACCTAGGCGTCGGCGGTGAAGCGCGAAGCCGAGGAAGATTGGGGCCGATGAAATTGCCACCGGCACAGGCTTTTATTCAGGTTGTGCACATGCGACTGATGGCAAGCCAGCGCGGCACGCCCAGTCGTCATACGCTACCCATCCCTGGGTAGCTACCCCGATCGCGCCAATTAGTGCGGATACCACAACAATCACTGCCCCGACCTGTTGCCAACGCGTGAGCGTGAGCCCGAAATATCTGACTTCGATTGGCTTGCCGTCCCAGTAAAGGTTTCCTCGTCGATCAATGCCTAAGCAGTCTTGTTCCTCCATAGCGATTTCCCGAACCCCGGGCGGCCACCTTTCCTTGTTCGCCTTCCAAAGCGGAACCTCTCTCAACTCGTCCTCTCTCGAGCGGGCTGTCATGAGTAATACCTCCGGCACGTTGCTACTCTGGTGTGAATTTAACCCGATGAGTTGACGAGGATTGGGCAAGTGACGGAGACCATGAAGAACCGGGTCATGATTTTCGGCCCGAAGGTTGCTGATGGCACCTACGTCGTCGAGCTTAGGACGGCCGAGGGCGAGGCGTTGGCGATTTCAATACCGCAACAGCTGTGCACGCTTCGTGTTCGGCGTCGCCGCCGCCTCATGCAACACTCGCTTCCAGGGCGGCGCTACGGCTTTACCGGGGTTTGCACCGGCCGATCGCGCCCAGCGTTGCCTGGCGCCTTCCCTCATTCGATACCTCGTCGGCAGCGCACGAGCAGTGTCGATGGCACGTCGAGGCCGAGCACTTTCGCCGCGGCAGGTTGATCACCAGCTCCAATTTCGTCGGAAACTCAAGCAACACATTGCCCAGCTTTGTGCCCTTCAGTATCTTGTCCACATAGATCGCCGCACGCCGAAATAGGTCGCGATAATTCAGCGTGGACTCAGGCGTCCCTTTCACATTTCTGCATGAAACTGTTCTTTGCAGCGCCAGAGAGCTTCTTGCCTTCCGCGCTCACCGCCTTTGGCTCACATGCCTCCCGTTTGCACTTTTTCAGGAAGCTGTTGAGCGCGGCGCCAGCCAGGGGCTTGCCATTCTTGTCAACCGCTTTGGTTGCGCACGTTTCTTGCGCCATTGCCGGGCCGAGCGCCAAGGCCGCAATCATTCCAGCAAGAAGAATTCGTTTCATGGACTTTCTCCTGTTAGTGAACCTGCCGTTTATAGCAAAATTGCAGACCCAAGTGCCGCTCAGCGTGTGGGTAGATGTTCGATGACCTCGTATGGAAACGGTGTCATAGCTCAGATATGCGCTCTTCTTATTCTCGGCCTGCCTTCCTGGATTTGATCCAACGGTCGAGCATTCCCTGGCCTTGCCAGCCCGCGCTGTCGGGTCGCAATTCACCCATCGTTAACCGCTCTGCCGCAATGGTGCGCGCCTCGGGCGTCGCGGGGATTCGCAACGCTGGCGAGGCTGACGCCGGGGGCTTCGCTTCGGCCAATGCTTGCAGCGCAACGCTGGGCGCACGACCCAACATGGCCGTAGTTGAATAAACAGACGGGTCCTGAAACTCGGTGTCGCCAGTGTTCGGCCCCTAGAACAAGGACATTTGCGGCCGCCGCGTCATCTCGATTCAGAACAATTCAGGTTTGCCCCAAGGATGCCTATCCGTTCAGTGGCAGGCCGAGCGTGCGCGGGATCCATGCGTGCCATTTGTCAAATTTGCGACCGCAAGGAGAGTGCACCATGACTCCACGCAGCATCAAGGAGCAACCGGGGCGCGGCTTGACAAGGTGTTCGAAGAATATCGACGAGACGCCGCGCGGGAGAACCTGCGACGCCATCATGGGCATCATCGAGGAAGGCCAGGAAGTGATGAAGGAGTTCAAGGGCGCGCTCGCCCTGGATGGAGGCCTCCTCGCGGCGGCGCAGGTGGTCGAGCATTACGAGATCGCCCGCTACGAACACTCAAAACGTGGGCCGCTGAGCTCGGCCTAACCAGGCGGTGAAGCTTCTGGAGACGATGCTTGGCGAGGAAAAGAAGACCGACGAAACGCTCACCAAGCTCGCGCAAAGCGAGGTCAACCACCACGCGCAGGCGGCGTGACGCCAATGCCGGAGGAAGGACGAAGGTCATTCCCACCGCGTGAGGATTGTCGCGGCATCGGCGGTCTCTATCTGTTCCGTATACCGGGCGTGATAGAGCCGCATCAGCATGTTGTGACCTTCGTCAGACGAGCTGCACACCGCGTCGCGCACGACGATGACGCGGTAGCCGATATCAACCGCGTCCAGTATCGTTGCCAGCACACAAACATCGGTCTCGGATCCCGAGACGATCAGCGCGTCCGCCTCGCGCTCCCGCAAATGCTCGGCCAGCCTGGGTTCGGAGAGGGCGGAATAACGTGTTTTGTCGATGACGGTCGCCGGCGGGCAAAGCGCCGCCAGCGGCGGCATCAACTCCAATAACCGCAGATCAAGGCACTCGCGGGTCGCTATGCGCCAGCGCGTGTAATAGCGCCGCCACATGCCTGGCATCTGGTCGGGACGTTCGGGCGGGATGAAGCGGGTGAATACGGTTCGTTCGGGATGACGGTTCGCGAGCGCCGCCGCGACCGGCAAGACTCTGTCCATCCATGGCGTGGGCCAAGGACCTTCGGCCGAAAAAATGCGCTGCATGTCCACGCACAGGTGGACGCTGCGCTCAGTCAGGGGAAGAGGCAACAGCTGATCGCCCATGCCACGCTCAGCCTTCTACACCCATCGCCGCACCTGCCATGCGAGCACCGCGACGGCGAGCCACGAAGCCGACGCGTTTCACCGTGAACGCCGTATCCCAGTCCGCCGCGGCCGGAGTCGACACGAGGTTGAGCAATTTTATATTCGATTCTGCTTCCCAGACACCGCCACAGCGGATGCATTCCGCAATCGCTTTGGCGGCGAATGCTTGACCTATCGGGGAAGCCGGATGGACCGGCGGTGAAGCGCGAGGCGGAAGACTGGGGCAAATGACCCGCCCTCATTCGCTGCCGTGTGAACGCTGAGGCGAAAAATAGGCCGCCCAAAGGAAAGGGCGGCCCAAGGCTCGGAAGTGTAGATAAAGACTGGGTGCCGTCATGAGCGGAGACTCAACGACAGCGAATCATGTTGAGCACGAAATTGCGACTTTTCCCGGATCACCGGGGCGGCCAGCAGCGTCGGCGCGGAAACAAGAGGCGGAAGAGGACTGGGGAAAAAGGGCGGTGACAGAACTTGAGCGCAAGCACTTAATCGAGACCGACCGACAGATTGCCGAATGCGAGGCGTATATCGCCAAGCAACGCGACCTAATCGAAAGGGCGATTCAACAAGGTCGTTCCACGGAAGTGGCGGAAGAAACGCTAGAGGCCTTAGAGGCAAGCCTTCGCGCGCTTGAGAGGCAGCGTCAGCGGCTTCTTGATCGGCTCAAAGAGCGCGAGTGATGACCACCACCGGCAAGAACCGGATCATGATCTTCGGCCCGAAGCTGATGGCACCTACGTTGTCGAATTTAGGACGGCCAAGGGCGAGGCGCTGGCGATCTCGATCCCCAGAACAGAGGCGGCAGTTATCCGACCAGGAACGCATGCTCACTGGGGCGCGACTTGGGCATTCGAGCCTTTGGGCCCGTGCCTACGACCATCACAGCTACATGGAGGAGAAGAAGGCCGCGATGAAAGGAAGAAAATGGAAGATCGCAATACGGTTGGCAGTCTTGTCCTCCATTTGGCTATTGCATGTAGCCTTCCTTGCCGTGTTCAAGTTCAGTTTGCTCTAGGTGATGGTGTGCCTGGAGCTGGCGTGGCTATTCACTGAGGAGAGAAGGGCAATGTCGAAGAAGGTACTGCTAGACCCGAGCACTGGACTTGAGGATCGCAACGCACGCCCGGAAGTGGTCGCGGCCAAGTTGCACGAGATGGCGGAGCACTGCGGGGGGAACGCCCTCGTCATCGGGCCAACCGAGCGTGGAGTGCTCTGGAACCACCTCGCCCGTGTGCTGATACCCGCCGCTGAGCGGTGCGAGCGAATATGCCAGGGAGACCCCGGCCCTGCCGACGAGGAGCAGGAGTGAACATGTAGCCTCTCCGGGGGGTCAGATGCCATGGTCGGTTTCTAGACCGAAATTGGAAAGAAAGCTGTGACGGCTGTGAGGCGGTCCGGATGGCTCATTTTTGCCTGACGCTAATCCAGCTATGATAAAGCGGGAGAGAAGTGATGCCTGCTGAAGACGACCTTACGGCAATTGTAGAAATCGAACGACTGATCAATGAAGCCGCGCGAACGCAGCCGGGCAGCGAGCGGGTCCGGTTGAGCAAGGCTCTTGAGGATGCTGTCGGGAAGGTTGTTCGTCAGCCGCAGCAACATGTCGCCGGCGAGGAAGCGCTGAACAACGCGCGTGCGGACGCTGCGCGAGCCATAAACACCGTGCGGGTGGCGCTCGAGCAGGCTCCGGGCGCACCTTCACTCGCACACACCATCAATATGGCCGAGGCCGCAATGCACACCTGGCGTGCGGAAGCCGAAAAATGATGATTGCCGTCCCGTTAGAGGCGCGCGTCGAACAGCCGTTCAGGAGAAAGTGATGCAGGAGAACGAGGCCGTTCGCGAGGCGCGCTTGCGAGAACTGGCATCACGTCTCTTTTTCAAACTCGAAACTCGGGGCGCGCGCTTCGCACTGTGCCGAGATGTCGATGTATCCCAGCCTGTTCGGCACGATCACCTCACCCTTGATGAGGTGGAAGACGTGCTGAATACATGGAAGCTACGTGGGCCGCACGGCGGGTGAGAGCCGCCTCATTGATAAATCGGAGGCGCAATGCTGTATAGGCATAACGCAAGCGATCCAATCATCATGGAACGGCCTTCGAGAGCCGCATATGCGGGTCCGTCCTTCCAAAAAGCTATCGCTAGCGTCGCCAGCGCAATTGATGGGGCGGCGCTAAACAATCCAGCGAAACTCTTTGGGCGAAAGACATCGGCCAGCAGGGCGAAGGTTGAGACGGCAAATCCCCCGATGAAAAAACGAATGACATATTCTGTCACGCCACGGCCTCCGCGCGGTCACGCCGTCAAACCCGCCTCGACCTTTCCGGACGCAAGCGGTGATCGTCACTCAAGCAAGATTGTTGATTACCCGCGAGCGACGGCCGCGGCACCCACCTGTTCGCCAAGCCGGAGCACACCTGTTCGCCAAGCCGGAGCATGTCCTGCATCGTCGATGGTGGAGCTGTCGCCTGCGATAAGAACGGCGTTGCCTCGTTTGAATGGCGACGCCCGGCACCCTTCACGCCCGAACAAGACCTGCACTTCGTCCTTTGTCTGGCCATGCCTATGTTGAGACCGATCCAGCCCAAGCAGACGCCCCATGCCTGCAAGATGGGGCTTGAAGGTATCGTGTCGGGCTGCTTGTGCAGCGGTGACCCGCGAAGCCGAGGAGGGCATGACTGAAGGAGTGCCCTGTTCTTGGATTTTTTGGATTCGCCAGATGCTCAATCAATTCTCCGGCGTCGTCACGGGATTGGAACCAAATAAGTCGGAACAAGCCGTATGCACTTGAATCGGATACGCCGATTGGGAACGTAATTCGGGCTCCCGCGTTAAAGTCTCATATCCCCATAAGTCGGGAGGCTCGCCTAACAAAGGAGGCAACGAATGACTACGACGGTTAGCGATCGTCGTGAAACCGTATCGCTGATTGGAAGTGACAAGGTGGAGGGAACAGCGGTTTACGGCGCCGACAAAAAGAAAATCGGAAGCGTTCAGCGGGTGATGATTGACAAGATCAGCGGTAAGGTTGCCTACGCCGTGGTTTCGTTCGGCGGATTTTTGGGCATGGGAGAGGACTACTACCCATTGCCCTGGTCCAAGCTAGACTACGACACGCAGCTTGGCGGCTATCGCGCGGACATCACGGAGAATCAACTTAAGGGCGCTCCGAAGTTCAGTCGATCGACGGACTGGGACTGGAGCAACCGCACGAACGACGAAAGAGTGTACAAGTACTATAACGAACCACTCTGGTACTAACCTGATCGGCCCCGCGCTCACCGCGGGGTCTTTTTCTGCCAGCCGCGTCCGCCGAGTTATCGTAAATTCACCACGCAACTGCCGGTGAGCGACGCGAGCCATCAATGGGGGAAGAAGAAAAGCATTAGTTGCCGGCAGCTGTCTACAGATTTTCGCCAAATGCTTGAGGCCGCCTATTTCAGCCTCATAAGCACGGTGTGCCCGGCCCCTTCGCCGGTGCTGGACTGTTTTCTGTCGCTACCTGTCGGCCCGCGCTGACATATAAGGCGAACGCTGGACTGATTAGCCGTTCCAATAAGGGCACCGGAACCAGGCGATCCGCCATCCTCTTGCCGCGGGTCGGGACGACGCGGAAATCAAGGCGTTGGTAAAGCAGCTACGATTTCTTTGGATAGTCGAGCACCACTTTTGCGAGCTTGGTCTTACCGAGGTGTGACCACGACTTCGCATTGAACCTAAACTCGGCGACAGCACACGTCGGCATGTGGGTGATCTCGCTTGAGAGGCGATGCGCGAACTCGGTCAACTCGGGGTTATGGCCAAAAAGTATCACGCGCTTCGGCTTGTCGCCGAGCTTGTGAATCACGTTGAGCAGGTCATGCACCGCGCCGGCATACAGCCGATCATCCACCACGATATCCTTGAGCTTGTAATCGAGCTTCTTGGCAATGATCTCCGCCGTCGTGAGCGCGCGCTTCGCCGGACTCGACAGGATCAAATCGGGCTTCACATCGCGCTTCGCTAATCGCTTGCCCATCTTCGGCGCGTCGCGCTTGCCGCGGTCGTTCAATGGCCGATCTTTGTCGGGCAACGTGGTGTCATCCCAACTCGACTTCGCGTGCCGGATGAGAAATATCGTCTTCATGCCACATTCCCTACGGCTGTCCCTTGCCGCGCCGCGGAAGGTTGGCGTCCCGCTCAACGCTTGGTTCTGGCAAACTTGAGAACCATGTCAACCAGCGATGGATGCAAAAGCGAAATGCCTTTGCCGCTTGTGCTGATCTAGCCCTTCCTGCCTTCCGCGGGCCGCTGGCGGTTAGCTGTCGCATCGGCAGCTCGGTGAAGCGCGCATGGCGGTTGCCGCGTCGCACCGCAAGCAATCAGCCGATAGCCGATAGTGGATCAGTGTTTGGATCCAAGTGCGACGACAACGTCGGTCGGTTCGGGTTCGTGCGGCTCCAGCCGGTTCGGATCGGCGTCGCTCCAGTTGGCAACGTTCACCACCTTGGCCGACTGGGCACCCGAGGCCCCGGCCTCGGCCGGCTCCACGATGTTGAGCCCGTGGCGGTCGAGGAAGAACGTGTGCTCCCCGAACAAGCTGTTCAGCTGCGGAATCACTGGATGGTTGTCAGGAATGGCCTCGCCTCGGAATTGGGTCAGAGTTCGTTCGACCTGTGCGGACGTTAATTTCATCGCACACTCCTTTCGGTTGAGTTTGTGTCGATTAGGCTTGCGTTCAACGCCCCCGCCAAGCAACAGGCCCCTCATAGTGATCACGCGCTACGGGTCATCGCGCAGGCATCCACGTAAGGTCTTCCCGCGCACCGTCAAGTAAGCCATGCAAACGGCCCCGCAACCCCGGGGAAATCGGGCAGAGACGATAGGCTCCGAGCGCAATTTCCTGATCCTCGTGCGACTCCTCGACGCATCCGATTGAGCGGCGCAAGACTTTAGTTCCCGTTGGAAGCATGGACATAACTAGATTTTGCGCGTCATCGTTGGCACGAAGATGATCATTTCGTTCGATATCGTCTTTGGGCTGGCATGTCTTTTTGCATGCCACTGATGCCCGAATTGCTGGTGCAACGTGCAAAACGCGCGCTGTATTCGATGAGCGAGAGTGGCGGCCGGTCAGACCGTCGATCGTCATGCGACGTCCGTCGACACGCGATCGCCATCGTGATGTGGTGTGACCATCCCGGCTGTTTGCAGCAGGAGGGCTACCTTCAATGTGCGATTACAGTCTTTCACAACATCGCGTCGCGGCAAAGGTCGGAGACGAGCTAGTGAGTACAAAGTTCGACTTTCTCACGCGAGGTTTGCTGCCATCGGAGAACCGAATGTGGCAGTGTGCCTTCTTCCCGGCACCGAAGTGGCATTCGAGAGCGAGGTAGAGCGCGACCATCCGTTTGGCTGGCTGCTGCTGTCCGCGGGTGGCGAACAGGCCTCCGCGCAGTCGACATCAGCGGAGAACGGATTCGTTGTGAGCAACCCCTTCCCGTTCACTGAGACGGCGAGCGGCAACAAAGATCATTCCGCCTTCCAGTTCAAGCCAAGCATGGACCATCACGCGGTCACCGATCCGGAAATCAACGACATCACCAAGGAGCACCCTGAGCACCCGGCCCATCCTCATTCTGACAGCTTCAAGTTCGCTGATAATGACGACCATCCTGGCAAGGGCTCACACGATGATTCGAAAATCAACGACATCGCTAAGGAGCAGCCTGAGCACCCGGCCCATCCTCATTCTGATAATTTCAAGTTCGCTGATGACGACGGCAGCGCCCATCCAGGACACGCAACCGGCAAAGACAAGGATATCTCAGTGCAGCCGAGCGCTGATCCGAAAATCGGCGACATCGCCAAGGAGCACCCGGAGCATCCTGCCCATCCTCATTCTGACGTAAACCAATTGGCTGGCTGCTGCGCGCGCGCCGCGAACGGCCAAGCCGCCGCGCCGCCGAGTGTGGCTAAGAATTTTCGTCGTTCGATGTGGCTTGCCATGTGACCCCTCCGGTTGGGGGTCATTCATGCAATGGAAGGATGATACCACGCTTCCCATCGCGCGGTCTTGTGACTAAGGCCGATAGGCAAGTCGAAATTGGCAGCGTTCGACGCCGCCGGGAAATCTCCAACGCACCGATACGATAGAGCCTGCCGGAATCCTGTGTGCGTGCCGGGAGCGTCCCCGGCGCCGCCGCGCAACCGAGCAGCGCTGAACGCGCGGCTTCACCCCTGCAAGCAGACATGGTTCAGCGGGGCTGAGCGCGAAATGCAAGCGGAGGCCGCCCCGCCGCGTGCCTACGGACGATCTTTCGCGATCGGGAGGACGTCGAGAATGAGACCAAAAGGTGTAACCAAAGGCGTGGTCGCCGATTTGAACGCGCCTCAGCCGGAACTAATCGACCTAAGGAGGCGGGATAGGCCAACCCTCGCCTCCTTTACTCCAGCCCCGCGTCGAGCGGGCTTTTTCTTTGCAGGCCGCGACTGGCAGGTGCAATTCGGGGGGCATGAAGCGCCGGTCTACCTTTCGCCGGAGTTTTCTTAGCCTATCGACCGCCTGATTCGGAGTTGGCGGCTTCTCCGACAAGTTCAACTCGCTGCATACCTATGGGCTCGCCGTGGATATCATGGCATAGGCAGCCTCGGTTCTCCCGAAGCGCAGTTGTGGCAATGTCGCTTGTCCCTACGGTCCTCGCGATCGGGCCGAGTGGAATCATTGTCAGCCGACAGCGTCAAGATCATCTTGGCCGAGAATCCTTTGCGCGAGACCGTGAGCTGCGCCGGCCCGTTAGACCTTGAGAGCATGTTCGAGGCCGGCAATTCCATGATTGAGGATATCGCGAACGCAGCCGATTCACCCACGCCGATACGCACACTGGAAGCTGCTGCTAAGCTATCGGGCCGTGCCGCAAGCGGCCACGCCGCCGCCGAGAAGGGATATGAACGGCTGCGCGTGCTGGAGCCCGGCTCACTCCGGGGACTCAGGCAAGCCTCATTCAGATAGCCGTTGCTGTCGCTCGCTGTCGCGTGCTGTGGCGGCCAGTGTCTCGAAGTAACCTAATGGGCCTTCCTTTTACGCTACTAGGAGGCGTGGCGAGCTTCGTATGACGCACCGATTTGGCGGCGGCGACGCGATGCTTCCGACAGCGATGGTCGGTGTTTCCCTCGCTGCCGCGGGCTATTCCAGCGGAGGTGCGTGTCCCTGATATTCGGCGGCTGGCCTCAATCTGAGGGACTGGCTCAGGGTGCGAGATGATCTAGATTTGCGACCGACCCGCACCCCGCTTACGACAGTGAGTTGAACCAAGCCTCCACATCCTTTTTGGCCTGGTCCCTAGCAAGTCCGTAGCGTTCCTGAATCTTACCCTCAAGCTGCTCTTGGCGCCCGTTGATAACGTCGAGGTCATCGTCAGTGAGCCGGCCCCACTTCTCCTTGGCTCGGCCCTTGAACTGCTTCCAGTTCCCCTCGATTCGATTCCAGTCCATAGCACGCTCCTGTTTGTTCCTTTTTCGGCTGGCGCAGAAGCTACTCAGCGTGACAACGCGCGACTGGCGCGATTCTACGGCTACTTTGCTCCAGAGGGGGGCCTTACCGCTGGGCCACTCTTGTTTCCAGGTTGCCCGGGAATCTTGGACGAGTCTTGCTGGCGAACCGCACGATTATGGTCGTTCATGTCCGAGCCGGTAGTTTCCGGTGAAGACTTTGCCGCCGGACCGCTCTTGCTGCCTGGCTGACCCGGAATCCCAGTGCCCGAGTTTTGTCCGCTCGGCACGGTGACTTGGCCGTCTCCCGGACGGTCCGTAGTCTGCGCCGAAGCAGGTAGCGTTACGATTGCAAGCGCAATAGCGCCCATAAGCAACCTCAACATGGCGAACTCCCTTCTGTATGACAAGAAAGCAGAAGCCTGGGGGCTTCATACTGCTTTCCCCAGAAACGCTTTCGCGGACCACTTCGTTCCTGGGCAGCAGCATCCAGGCGACAACCCGAACAGCGGCGATACTTCCCCCCACGGATGAACTTGCAGGGTCGAAAATCAGGACTCGGTCTCGGGTGATGGGCTAGGGTCGATGCTTCGCGCACCAATCCCTCACTTTCTCCGAAGTGATAGTCTTATTCGGACCCACAATGCGATTAACAGCATGACCTTGGAGCAATTGAGAACAGGCATCTTTTAGCGCTGCATTTCTTGTAGGCTGACTACGCCTTATGTGGCGCTGATTGACTTCACAATGCAGCACCCACTCCGACATTGCCTTTCTCGGGCGGCTCATGAAGCTGATGCTATTTTTCACGGCAGCTCCCAAAAATGTTAACGCAAGAGGAGCGGAATTTATTCTTTACTCGGACGCTCGGTCACCGCGGTCACCCTGACCCTTTTAGAGAGGGATCGGCTGATAGCGAACTGACGACGTTGTATTTGACATAGCGCAATTGGCGCTGCACCCCCGAAACCCGCGTAAGTGGCTGCGGTCGTCAGTTGGTCTAAATTTCTGATCAGAAAGATGTCCCCAAGCCAAAGGAAAATGCCCCAAGTCAAAGGTCGGCCGCTTCCCTTCTGTACGACAATGAAAGCAGCCTGCCGGCTTGATCATTTCCCCAGAAACGCTTTCGCGCACCACTTCGTTCCTAGGCAGCAGCCAGGCGCCAACCCGAACTGCGGCGAAACTTTCACCAAGACACGCCGGATGTATCAGCCGCTTCCGGGCTTAGCTGGGCTGATCCTTTGACGGCGGGACGGCCCCGGAACTTTCTTTCTTGAAGGGGGTTTCGTTTTCGGGTTGCCACGGGGGAAAGCGGCAGCTTAGGGAGCGCGCCATGAATGGTTTGATTTATCTCGTCGGCTTGATTGTCGTGATTCTGTTCATCCTCTCGGCGCTTGGCCTGCGGTAACGGCGATAAGAAAGGTTGTGCCATGACATCCGTTTATCCCGGACCTGGGCGTGGGGATCCCCGTCCGGCGCCAGACCCGCGCCCGTCGTCCTTGTTGGAGCGAATCCTCTATCCGGAATGGGGTCCGATCGTCGCTGGTGCAATTGCTGCGGCAGCGCTCGCGCTGGTGCTGCAGGCCTTCGCTGTCGCAATCGGGCTCTCAGTCAGCTCGACCGCACCGACGTGGCGGGACACTTCGTTTGCACTGGTTCTGCTGTCGGGACTGTATGTGGTGTTGGCAGCGCTCGCGTCTTACGGCCTCGGCGGTTACCTAGCGGGCCTTATGTGCGCGCGGCTGTCCTCTCGCGAGGATACCGACTTGCGCGATGGATTGCATGGTCTTCTGGTATGGGCGCTCGCCACGTTGCTGGCTACACTGATCGGATTGGCCACTGCCCAGTCGCTGGCTCGTCTCGGGGCTCCATCCGGCGTTCAGGGGTCATCCACGTCCGTTGGCGGTGAAAACCTCATCGCCTACGATCTCGACCGGCTGTTCCGCGCCGAACGCCGGCCCAACGCCGATCTCGATTATTCCCGCGCAGAGGCGGCCCGCATCCTGCTGACCACCTCGAGTCATAGCGGTATGCAACCGGAGGATCGTGCCTACCTCGTGCGCCTGACCGCCGCCAATACCGGCCTTGCCCAACCCGATGCGGAACGGCGCGTCGATGAGGTGGCCGCTCGAGCGAAGGAAAATATCGCCCGTGCCCGCAGGAGCGCGGTCATTCTGGCCTTTAGCGCAGCCGCGGCGGCGCTGCTCGGGGCCGCCGTCGCCTGGTTCGCCGCATGTGCGGGCGGACGGGTACGTGACGGCGAAGTTTCGCCTCACGCGCTCTTAGATTGGGGAAGGCCAATAAGGCGAACCTGAATACGGTCCGACGACAAGGGCTTGTGTCCGACGAAAAGGGCTTGTGGTTGGTACGGTACGGTGCCAGCACGTCGCCTGTCACCTTGGCGAGAAACGCGTGCGCGGCGAAGCCAGTAGTCATAGCGATTGCATCAAAACTGCTCCAGCCGATGTCATCGCCCGTCAGTGGATGACTCCTAGGACAAGCAGAGTGTAGTGCGCGGCGAACCCTCCTGAGAGTCCGAGGAGCAATGCCAGGATTCTAGTCGCCATCCACTCTGGCATAAGCGTGAACTCGCTTATCGCGTTTTGCGCAGACGCACGTGGGACTCGCGCCACTTCGGGCCAGGGCCGCGCATATAGTGCAGCTCGGGACGATATCCCTGATCGGCCAGCACTGTCCGCCAATAACGGGCCAGCTTAATGCACAATTTCAAAGCCGCAGAGGCTAGGCTTGACGTTGCATTCGAAAACCGCCTGTCCATCTAAAATGCTCCTATCGCTTAATAGCTCCTATCGCTCGTGGTTTCATATCCGCTTAAGGGGTTCCCCACGACCCCTTAGCTCTTATGGTCTTTCGTGGCTGTGATCTGCCGAAGGGGACACGATGTCCCCGCGCATGGCAAAACACGTCCGCGGATCGCGCCCATTGAACAACCCGAAATGAGCGAATGGGCGGTTATATTGTTGCTGGTCCACCATCCACTTTTCTATCTCAATCAAACGATAGTAGGACCGTTCGATATCCTGCAACATTTGCTTTGCGCGTGGATTTCGTTCGCTCTGTGCGCGTTGATGCGCAGTGAAGGCATCATCACCTACTCCGGCGCCGCTGTTAATTGTCTCTGCTCCGACCAACCCCTCTTCTCGATCTCATGCTTACATGAGCTTGGTTGATCTGAGGTGACGCAACGGCGCGAAATTGCCAGCAGCTCTTCGGAGAGTTTTCCAGCAAGATAACTCTCAAAAATTGCGTCTGCAGCGGCCGTATCGCCTCTCACCGCATGTAAAATAAAACCATACACATGCCTGAAGGCGTGCCGGAGAGTGGGGCGACTCTCAGCTAAAGATTCACCCTCAGCAGGACATTCTCCCCATTTTTGTTCGGCATCCACTTCTGAGTCCAAAAAAACACCCTCGCCATTCGAGCAAGGCGGGGGGTCCGCACTCTACTGGAAAGCTTGCGCTGCCGTGACAACTCACAAGTCGCCATTAGGTTCCGAAAGGAGAGACGAACGGTCGGTCACATCTCGCGGCCTGCCGTGTTGTCTCATATCCGTGCGTCGGCGTTCGGGCCTCGTGATCTCCGTAAGCAGCGTCCAATCCAGGGTGAGCTACCCGTTCCTTTACTGGAGGCGCGCCGCGAGCGGTCGGGCGACCGTCCGGCCGCCGACCGGCGGATGACCTGACGGCATCTCGACGAGCTAACGGCATCTCAAAGTCCGTTCATGTTTTCGCTTTGGTTCTGCGCGCGGAAAGGGAACCCGACTTCCATTCCAACCGTTTGGAATTCTGATCCCTTTTTTCTCTAGTCTGGGAGTGGTCAGTCGTCGGACCGCTTTTTTAGAATGAGGTCGATCAACCTACGCCTCGGAAACAAGTCAATCGGCAAAAGGCTGATTGCTGCTCTGGCTCCGCTCCTTGGGCGCTACCACGAAGCCCGCAAATCACTGCGTGGCTCCATCTCAAAACAAAGCCGGCAAGGGCTCGACTGGATGAATTTCTTTCTGGCCGACGTGCAGACCGCATTCGGTGCCTTCGTCGCGTTTTAATCTCGCTGATCTGGGCTGGACGAAAGATCAGGTTGGTCTGGCCCTCACCGTCGGTACGCTTGCCGCTGTCATCAGCCAGATTCCAGGCGGGGCCCTTGTGGATGCGCTACGGTGGAAACGAGCCCTTGCGGCGATCGGCATCAGCATGCTGTGCGCATCGGCCCTGATCCTTGCGCTCATCCCGAGGGGCGGTTTCGTGTTTCTTGCCGAACTCCTGCACGGGCTCACCGCCGGCATAGTGACACCAACGATTGCCGCCATCAGCCTTGGTCTCGTCGGTCGGCGGGCCATGTCGGTGCGGACCGGGCGCAACTATCGCTTCAACGCCGCAGGCAACGCCCTGACCGCAGGGCTCATGGGATTGGCCGGCCAGTATTTTGCCAAGAGCGCGATCTTTTTTGGCGCCGCCGCTTTATGCGTCCCCGCGCTCATTGCCCTGAGCCGGATCCGCGCCGACGAGATCGATTATGCCCGAGCCCGTAATGCGGGATCGCATCTTCGATCTTGGCAAAAACCCATAATCTATACATCTTTGCTGCTTGCGTTTTCTTGTTCCAGTTGGCTGATGCTTCGCTGCTGCCGGTCGTTGGCCAGAACCTGGCTCAAAGCAAAGCGGAATACGCATCCTTGCTCATGGCTGGGTTGATCGTCGTGCCCCAAATCGTGGTTGCGTTATTGTCACCATGGGTGGGTTACCATTCCGAGAAGTGGGGACGTAAGCCGTTGCTGCTTCTCGGTTTTGGCCTGGAAATCGTTCGCGTGGTGCTGTTTGCGTTCTCTGCCGACGCCTCGATACTTTTGATCGCACAAGTGCTCGGCGGCATTAGCGCTGCGGCCGTGACCGTGCTCACGGTCCTGGTGATCACTGACCTGACCACCGGCACGGGTCGGTTCAATTTCGTGCGAGGCTCGGTGGGTACCCTGCTCGCGATCGCGGCTTCCATCAGCACCACCGCGACCGGCTTCATCTTTGAGGGACTGAGTCAATGGGCAGGTTTTCTGATCCTGGCGGCGATCTCCGTCGTTGCAACCGCATTGCTGTGGGCGGCAATGCCGGAGACGATGCCGGCTAAATATCTCGATTGATTGCTCATCTCGAGCGTTCGAATGGTTGCGGACGTGCGGTCAGACGTTATCAAATCGTTTGTGAATCATTTGGGACTTCGCCGGGCTGCGCGACTAGATCAATCCTGACTTGCTCCAACCGTGTCGGCCATTGTCGCGCCGCGGGCACCCATGGGCTTTGGCCTGCCGGTGGTCGTATCGAGAACCGTTTGATGCTCGGTTTCCGCGTTGAGTTCGGCGCCGATCAACACTACTATGATCGACAGCCAAATCCAAAACATGAAGCCGATGATGGCGCCCAGAGAACCGTAAGTCTTGTTGTAGCTGCCAAAATTCTCCGCGTACCAAGAAAATAATATTGACACGACGAGCCAAGAGACTGCCGCAGCCGCGCTGCCCCATGTGATCCAGCGCCACCGCGGTTTTTCGCGGCTCGGTCCGTAACGATAGAGAAACGCGAGCGCCAAGCTCACGATAATAAACAAGGCCGGCCAGCGTGCGATCTTGATCACGACCTCGGTTGCGCCCGCAAGTCCTAAGAAATTCAGGACGATCGGCACAACGATCATTGTGCAAATCGCGACGAGGGCGAAGAAAATAGCCAGCACCGTGAACGTCAGCGATATGACATTCAGCCAGACAAAGCTCCGTTTCTCCGGCTCGTTGTAAACCAAATTGAGTGCATCGAAGAGCGACTTCATGCCGGCATTGGCGCTCCATAATGATGCCAGCAAACCCGCAACGAAAGTTAGACCTAGGGTGGTTGTTCCTTGCGAAGCCACGCGCGTGATCTGATCACGAATGACCTCAATAGCTCCCCCAGGCACCAGCCCGGCGATACTGTCAAGGTGAGACGTGATGGTCATCGGATCAGCGAATAGGCCATAGAGCGCAACGAGTGCGGCAATTGCAGGAAACAGCGCCAATATCGAGTAAAAGGTCACTCCGGCGGCAACGACGATGACGCGGTCCTTGCCTATGTTCTTCCAGATGCGAAGAAAAATGTCCTTCCAACCGCGGGCGGGAACTTCCGATGGCGTTGTCGCCGACCTGCCGCGACCGGGCTGAACCGCAATTGCCCGGCCTTCCCGCTGGCCGCTGCTTGCGCTCGATCCCGAGGAACGGAAAGGTCGCGAGCGACTGAACCCGAGCGCAAGAAGGGCCACCGTTATGCCGGTGGCCCACAACGGGGTGCGATTCAGCTGGCCTCGCGCGATTTGTCGCCAGCCGCGCGCGCTAGTCGCGCTCACGAGCCGGCTCCAGCTTTCTCTCGCCGATTTCGCCGTTGCAAGTATCTGCTTCGCTCGAAGGCGCGATGCTCGTGTCTTGTATTCTGGATGCTGATTCCTTCACAAAAGCCTCGCCGGATAGGCCTTGACGCTCCGCCTCCTGCTGTGCCGCGTTGGAAGCGCGTTCGCCCACCTTCTTGGCCTTCTGTAACTGCTCTCCCGCAAATTCCTTGGTCTGCTCTTTGAGC
>WNGJ01004937.1_pt1 | contig 23695 bp, 20 predicted proteins | sample 5400611 | NCBI WGS metagenome assembly WNGJ01 (sample SAMN13153375, study PRJNA577476) | soil metagenome | isolation source: 40 cm soil or saprolite under Garry oak tree replicate 1 | place: USA:California | collected 2016-06-15
CATCGCTGAGCGTAGCCAGATGTTTATGCGTCTCCAATGAGTGTTTGATGTTGGCCAGCAGGTGGTCGATGTCAAATGGTTTGAAGATTACGTGAACGCCCTGGGAGACCAGGTAGCCTTCTTGCTCGCGCACCATATTGAGAGCGGCGGTACAGACGATCACAGGAATAGATGCCGTTGATCTCTGCATTTTGAGCATTTGCAGCATCTGCCAGCCGCTTGTCTGGTCACCAAAGATAAAGTCCAGGATGATGAGATCAGGATTGATCTGCTCGACATCAGCGATCTGCTGGATGGGGAAACCGGCTAATATGACTTCATACCCCTCCGTTTCGAGTAGAATACGGAACAGCTCTAAGATTTCTTGCGTGTCATTAACGACCAGAATACGGGTTGGCACTAGCTTGCTCCTTTTTTGCAAGAATGTTCATCCACAGAATGATAACACACTTGCAGTATTCTTACGAAAGAGCTTATTTCGCTGAGGATGGTTACCTCAGCAAATAGGTTATGAACGCAATAAGTACTCCGGCGATGCCCAGGATGAAGAAGAGTCTGGGTCATCTTTTTCCTCCTATGAAGCCAGTTTCAAGATGAATATAACACATGAAGTTATTTTCTTGTCAAGAAATTACGGCAGGAACTATTTCGGTACTCGATTCAGGCCGTAGATGGCCTGGGCCAGCTCTTCGAGGGTCGTAATGGATGGGTTCGCAACCAGATCTTCGATGATCCAGTTCAGGTCACGGTAACGATGGACGAGAGTATAGGCCATCAGGCGGTGCGTCAGATGTTCGAGAAGCCAATGCGCGCATCATCGAAGTCGAAGAACCCGCATAGTTGCCAGCCAGTATCCTCCTGCTCCACAAGCAGGTGATAGTGATGCAAGTCGGCGCTTAATAATACAGGGGTGTAATCTGATGGATATAGAGGGGAGGCGTGCGCCAGGTAGCCAGGAATCTGGTCGAGCCAATGGGCGGCTACGCCTTTTTCTCGATGATGTTGCTGGCACCGGTCCAGCCGCTGTTGGATAAAAATGGGCCAGTTCAGCTCAAGGCCGGAGAAATCCGCGATGGAGAGGCTATGCAGGCTCACCAGGAGCTTCCCCAGTTCGATGACGATAGCGCGCCGGTTCTCGTACTCTAAAGTGTCCCATATATCGATGAGATAGGTACCTTTCAAGCGGCTCATAACGATGTAGGGCCAACCCTCCAGTTCGCCATGCGCATAGATTTGTGGTGTGGTGACAGGCAGCTTGCCATAGATATGTGCGGCCACGGAGCGGTCTGCCTGTACTTCGCGTTTCCAATAGGGCGGAAAGAGCTTGATGATAAACTCTTCTCCATTGGCGAAAACGACATTGGTTCCTCCCCCCAGACGAACAAGTGGCGCAGCGGGCAGATCGTGTCGCTGGCAAATTGCGCGCATGGCAGAAAGCCAGGTCATCGTTATGTCTTCCCGAAGCGGCACATAATCTGCACGGCTGGCGACCCTGGGCAAAAGCGGTTCAGATTGTCTCATACATCAAGCACTCGAATGTTAGAACTCTTTCAAGAAGGTGATCCAACCAACCGTTATACGATAAACTTGCCTTTTTCGTAGCACAGTTGCCCGTCGGCGTATACTCTACCATCCTCGCGGAGATCGCAGACCATGTCCCAGTGCAGGGCTGATACGTTCACGCCGCCGGATTCGGGGAGGGAAGCACCAAGCGCCATGTGCATGGTACCGCCGATCTTTTCGTCGAACAGGGTATCTTTTGAGAAACGCTGGATGTTGTAGTTCAGGCCAAAGGCTACTTCACCCAGGTAACGCGCGCCCTCGTCGGTGTCGAGCATGCCGTTGAGGAAATCCAGGCCGCGACTGGCGTAGCTCTCGATGACTTTGCCATCGCGGAAGGTCAGTTGCACATCTGCGACCTCGTTTCCGGCGAAAATAGCCGGGTAGGTAAAGCGCACGTTGCCGTTGACCGAGTTTTCGATTGGACCGCTAAAGACTTCTCCGTCGGGAAAATTTTCTGTTCCGGCACAGTTGATCCATTTTCGACCACCAACGCGATAGGTGATATCTGTTCCTGGCGCGATGATATGGATTTCATCATGCTTTTCAAGAAATTCAACGATACGCTGCTGTTGTTTATATACGTTGCCCCATGCCGCTATGGGATCATCCTGGTCGAGCATACCTACGCCATACACAAAATCTTCGTAATCGCTCAACGACATGCCCGCGTCCTGTGCACTGGAATGCGTTGGGAAAAGTGTGCCACACCAGCGCGCTTCACCCGATGCGATACGTTCAATCGAACGTTTAAAGAGGGGCGCGCGGGAACCGTTTCTCAATGCCATACGCGCAGGGTCAGCTCCGCTTAATGACCGGGTATTGCGCTGCGCCCAGATGGTAAGCACTGCATCGTAATACTCTATTCCTACCCTCTCAAGTTCAGAAATATGCGTGAGTTGCTCATCATTGCCTTCACGCAGCAGTATTTCGCCCAACCCGTCGATAGTAATATAGGTCTCCGGGTGAGCGCCTGCACGGAGGGCCTCGCGATAGACTTCGCGTATCAAAGGCGCGGCAATATCTGAACTCATGATGTTGAGCTTATCGCCCGGCTTGAGACGCAGCGAGTATTGGACTAAGACCTTTGCTAATTTCTGAAGACGAATATCAGCCATGAACTTATCCTTTCTGGTCAAACATATGAATTATACTGCTGGCGAACCGCGGAGGGCGACCGCAAGGGTCCCTACCGCTCCACCCAGCCACTCCCGCCCTTACTATAGACGAGGAATGCGGGCGGAAAATCCGGGCAACATCGAGTAACAGGCTCTCTCTTTGGCAGGGCTAGTATAACATTGTTTCCATGGCAAGGGCAAGCGCAGTTCTTGCATCTCTGCTTCAACATGCACTTTATGCAAAAATATGAAGCTCAGCCCTTGATAATGGAAGAATTTCAATTTATACTTCTGATGTACCATGGATGATAACTGCAAGGGAATGCGTATCTCTATAAGGGGGACATATGACAGACCGCACAGGCCAATCGTTGGGCCACTATACGCTTATACGCATGCTTGGACGTGGTGGCTTCGCTGACGTGTATCTCGGCGAACATATCTACCTGAAGACACAGGCTGCAATCAAAGTGCTGCACGCGCAAATTTCGCATGATTCGATGGAACAATTTCTTGCCGAGGCCCGGACGATTGCGCGCCTGATGCATCCGCATATTGTGCGCGTCCATGATTTTGGGGTCGATAATGCTACTCCATTTCTGGTTATGGAATACGCGCCAAATGGCACACTGCGCCAGCGTCACCCCAGGGGTACAGTGCTACCGCTCGCGCTGGTCGTTCCCTACAGCAGGCAAATAGCCGGGGCATTACAGTACGCGCATGACCAGCGGCTCATCCACCGGGATGTCAAGCCGGAGAACATGCTGCTGGGATACAATAACGAGGTGTTGTTGAGCGATTTTGGCATCGCGACGATTGCCCAGACATCACGCTCGCTGCCCACGCAGGATATTTCAGGCACCATCGCCTATATGGCGCCTGAGCAGGTGCAGGGAAAAGCACGCCCGACCAGCGACCAGTATTCGCTGGCAGTCATCGTCTACGAGTGGTTGACGGGACGCTGCCCTTTTCAGGGTTCTTTTACTGAAATCGCCACGCAGCAACTCTTCACTACGCCTGCATCACCTCGTTCGCTCAACCCATCGATCTCGCCAGAAGTTGAGCACATCTTAATGACAGCCCTGTCTAAAAATCCAGAAGCTCGTTTCGCGCGCGTGGAAGCATTTGCCAATGCTCTTGATCAGGCAAGCCGACCCGGGCAAATCTCGCCTACCGTCGTTGAGACGCCATTCATGAACCCCTCTCCTCAACCGCCAATTTTAGTCGCACCACCTCCAGTACTTGTGACACTGGCAGATACCGGGCCAACGTATATTTCCAATCAACCTGCCGAGACACCTGCTCCCGCGCCTCCTGCCGCGTTATTGGAGGCAACCGTAGTTGCCTCCGATACACGTACTCAATCCAGGCGCGGCTTTTCCAGGCGGGCTTTGATTGGAGCCGCGCTCGGTATTGTCGTAGTGGCGGGAGGCAGCGGGCTTGCCTGGTCCCTACTTGCACATTCATCCTCGAACCCAAACGCGGTCAATGTTACGCCGGGTGCTGGAAAAGGCCCTACGACACCTGTAGCCGGCATTACTCCACATGCTACACCCACTACACATGCTACACCTACTACACCTGCTACACCTACAACGGCGGTGAATATGCCGCTCATTTATACGGGTCCGAATCAGGAATTTAGCGCGGCGTGGTCGCCTGATGGAGCGCGCATTGTTTCTGCGGGCGCCGGGTCAGTAATCGAGGTATGGGATGCGAGGACCAGCAGCCGTTTATTTACGATGAATAGTAATGGAGCCACTTCGGTTTTCCGGGCTGCATGGTCGCCTGACGGCTCGAAAATAGCTTCGGGTGACTCCACCGGCAACATCAATATATGGGATGCCTCTAATGGGAACCTGATCCGCGCTACCTCCGCCCATCAATCCCAGGTGAATAGTGTGGCATGGTCGCCCGATAGCAGTAAAGTGGTTTCCGGGAGTGGAGATAAGACGGCGAAGGTCTGGGATGTGGCTACCGGGTCTAACCTGGTTACGTACTCAAAGCACGCGCATTATCTCAATACGGTGGCATGGTCGCACGATGGGGCGCGTATTGTTTCTGGGAGTGGGGATAATACGGCGCATGTCTGGGACGCCAGCACGGGACAGCAGTACTTCATCTATACCGGTCATAGCAACGAAGTCTTAGCCCTGGCCTGGTCGCCTGGTAGCGATCGCATCGTTTCCGCCAGCGACGATAAGACGGCGCGTATATGGGATGCCTTTAACGCGAACACCTACGTCATCTACCCACAACATACCGATTACGTTGTAGCCGTCGATTGGTCGCCCGATGGACAGAAGATCGTCTCCGGCAGCAGGGACAGGACGACGCGCGTATGGAGCGCAATTTCTGGAGTAACAATTCAGGTCTTTACTTCAGGTCTTTACGGGTCATACAAATGAGGTGGAGAGCGTGGCGTGGGCCTTTGACAGCAAACGGGTGGCGTCGGCGAGTAGAGATGGAACGGTGGAGGTGTGGGTGGTATCCTGAATTGGTTCTCCGTCAAAGTTATACTTTTGTGATTTTCCAAAATAATATTTATTGACTTTTTTGGAGTCACCGTTTACAATAGGGAGAGATGAAAGGCTTTGCGTTAGTAACAGGAGGCAGTTTCATGGCAGTTGTACAACCAGACTATTATCGTCATGATAGCTTCGTCCGCAAATCAATACAAATTCCCTCAACGCAACATAAAGAGCTAAAGGCTCTCGCCGTTGAGCTAGAATCCTCGCTAGGAGATGTAGTGGAAACAATTATGGACCTGATGCGCCAGGATAACTACGAACAGCTACGAGCAGCAATCATACAAAAACGCGAACGCGAACTCTCCACTCTCAGTTCCTCCCTCGATGAAGCCTACGCCTACCTCGGTTCCCTCCCAGAAACTCTTGAAGACGCGCGCTTCTTTTTTATTGCCAGTTACGAAGGTATGTTTGCGTAGGATAATGATAGATGAGTAGTGAGGCGAAGGCATCATCGCCCAGCCCCCAACAAAAAAATGTAGAGCAGCCAACATCTCCACCATTTACACCCCCAGGTCCCAGGCGCGGAGAAATCTGGGATGTGAACTGGTCTCCTGGTCGAGGCGCTGAACAACAGGGCATCCGCCCTGCCCTGATTATCCAGAATGACCGGGGCAATGCTTCTTCCACCTATCCCCTGACAATTGTTGCATCAATGAGCCGCACTGAACGTGAATTGCCCCTGCATGTACGTATCGCCCCCAACGAAGAAAATGGCCTGACCGATTATACCGATGTGAAGTGTGAGCAGGTGATGACCATTGAGAAATCACGGCTGTTGCGTCGGCGCGGGGTGATTACCAACGAAGAGTTGACAAGAGTTGATATTGCGCTGAAATTGAGTTTGAATTTGTTGGCATAGTCATGGCTGGCATCCTCCCCCTCACTTGGCTGTAGCAGCCTCCCATCCAATGTGGTAAGATGATAGTACATGATAGTAGGACTATCATACTTTTACCCCAGTGGTATCCTTGTTATTCCGACTGCCAACGCACTGCGTGCCAAAAGCAGACAGGAACGATATCAATTAAGCGAAGTTTTCCAGAGATGCTCAAGGGCGGCGTGATCTGTGATGTGGTGAATGCGGAACAGGCGCGTATCGCGGAGGACGCGGGAGCCTCGGCAGTGATGGCGCTGGAGCGCGTGCCAGCCGACATTCGCGCGCAGGGCGGCGTGGCGCGCATGAGCGATCCGGAGTTGATTATTCAGATTAAAGAGGCGGTGACTATTCCGGTGATGGCCAAATGCCGCATCGGACATTTTGTGGAGGCGGAGATTCTCCAGGCTATCGGCGTGGACTGCATCGACGAATCGGAGGTGCTGACGCCAGCCGATGAGCATTTCCATGTCAATAAACATCTCTTTACCGTGCCGTTCGTGTGCGGGGCACGCGATCTTGGCGAGGCATTACGGCGCATTGGCGAGGGCGCGGCGATGATTCGCACGAAGGGTGAGGCAGGTTCGGGTAATATTGTGGAGGCGGTGCGCCATATCCGCGCGGTTATGGATGGTATTCGCCGCCTGCAGATGTTGCCGGAAGAGGAGTTGATGACCGAGGCGAAGAACCTGGGCGCGCCCTATGAACTGGTACGCGAGGTGGCGCAAAAGGGCAAACTGCCGGTGGTGAACTTCTCGGCGGGCGGCTGCGCGACGCCAGCGGACGCGGCGCTGATGATGCGCCTGGGCGCGGAGGGTGTGTTTGTTGGTTCAGGCATTTTCAAGTCGGGCGATCCGTTGAAACGCGCGAAGGCCATTGTGCGCGCTACAACGCACTACCAGGACCCCGCTATTATCGCGGAGGTGTCGAGAAATCTGGGCGAGCCGATGGTTGGAATTAACCTGGACAAGTTGCCAGAGAGCGAGCAGATGGCGCGGCGTGGCTGGTAAGCAGACAATCTATGGATACACATACACAAAAAAAGTTACGTATCGGCGTCTTAGCATTGCAGGGTGATTTTGAAGCGCACTTGAAAATGTTGGCCGAAATGGAAGTCGAGGGAATCCCTGTACGACTCCCTAAACATTTGACCGATTTAGATGGTATAATATTACCAGGTGGTGAAAGTACTGCCATTGGCAAATTGATGGTGTTGTATGGTTTGCACGAGCCATTACAGCAGAAGATTCGGGAAGGCCTCCCCGCGTGGGGAACGTGCGCAGGATTGATCTTATTAGCAGATGAGACGGATAACGCGCTTGCAGGTCAGCCATTACTGGCCTCGATGCATATCCGGGTTCGTCGAAATACGTTTGGCAGTCAGCGGGAAAGTTTTGAGACTGATCTCTCTGTGCCAGTACTAGGAGAAGCGGGAAGGAAATTCCATGCATTCTTCATCCGCGGCCCATCCATTGAGGCGGTTGGTCCAGAGGTGGAGGTGCTGGCAACGCTCGACGATGGAACTATCGTCGCCGTCCGCGAAGGACACTTACTCGGCACAGCATTCCACCCGGAGGTAGCAGGAGACCCACGTTTCCATCACTACTTTCTTCGCATAGTACAGAGCGTCAAGGGGTAGTCTCCTTGCAGAACACGCCCCACCGGCGCGGGAGCACTGGATGATACGACCGGTACTATATGTGGACCTGCCGGGCATCATCTACTCGATTGACCGCCGTGCTCGCAGCAAACAGCACGAGTTCGCAAACTTCGTGTGCTGGCTCGAACCGGTAGAAAATCGTGTTCCTCTGCCACCCATCCTGAGGAATATCTTCCCCGTCAATCCCACTTCGCGTACCTGGATTTGTGAAGATCACTGGCATATTCTTGGTTTTGCCCAGGTGCGGGAACGACCATCGCGCATTACCTGGGATATCTCATATCTAGCTTCGATGGTCAATCGCAATGTCTCCAGCGACGAAGTCCTCACGGCATTGCTCGAATACATGCTGGAGATTGCGTCAAGCCACGGCATCCTCCGTATTTTCGCGAAGGTTGAAGATGATATTCCAGAGATGGAATTGTTCCAGAAAGCTTCCTTCCAACGCTATGCTCGCCAGTTGACGTATGTCTTTGAACCTGAAGGGCGCGATACATCAAGCCCCTTCGGAGGCGAGGAAGCGGGAGAGCATGATAAATTTGGCACCTTCGACCTGCCAACGCTGCGGCGCTGGAATCGCCACCACGTGTGGGGATTGCACCAGTTGTACCGCGCTGTCACCCCACAGCGGGTGCAGATGGCGGAAATGCTGGACAGCAGCGAAGAATTAGCTAAGCTTTACGTCGGCTCACTGCGTCCGTTGCCATCAGCCCTCGCCAGGGGAGATGAAACGTACGTGTGTGATGTTGGCGTTCGTTTAGGAGCCTGGTTACGGATTCGTCGAGGTCACGGCTCGACCCCGCACCAGCTCTTCTTGATGGTACATCCTGAACATGCCGAACTGGCTGAACCATTATTACGGTTCGGCGCTCGTCGGCTTTTGGAGGGAAGCGTGCGCCCCATCTATTGCCAGGTGCGGGAGTACGAGTCCTTCGTTATTAACGCTCTGCGTTCCAGTGGATTTGAGCATGTCTCGACCAAAGCCCTGCTCGTGCGCCACATCGCGCTTTTAGCGACGAACCCGCGCACTGTCCCTGCGCTGGAACAACGAGTAGTCTATGGTGTGAAGGGACTGGGGACGGTCAATTCGCGCCAAACATAAAGAGGTGATAGAACAGCCTATGCAACACACGATCACTGACGATCTGGAAGCTCTGGTGGTAACTTTACCGCCAGACATCCACGACGCGGTCAATCGGCTCGACAACCGAAGCGAACTGCTAGAGATCGTAATGGACCTCGGACGCTTGCCTGAGGGCCGGTTCCCAGATGGGGAGGTGATCCTAAGTACTCAGCCTGTTACCTACGCCGACCTCGAATACGTGGTCGAGCGTATTGGTGAATTTGGTGACGACAACCGCGCTGGCATCGAGCGTACGCTCCATCGCATCAGCGCGCTGCGCAATCGTAAAGGGAAAGTAGTTGGCCTGACCTGCCGCATTGGTCGAGCGGTACTCGGCAGTATTGCACTGATCCGCGATATTGTCGAACAGGGTCAATCGATCTTGATTCTTGGTCGCCCAGGTGTGGGTAAAACCACCCTGTTGCGTGAAATAGCGCGCGTCCTCGCGGACGAAGCCAATAAACGGGTAGTGGTAGTGGATACCTCGAACGAAATCGCGGGTGATGGAGATATTCCGCATCCCGGCATCGGGCGAGCGCGCCGTATGCAGGTAGCTCGCACGGCTGAGCAGCACGCGGTGATGATCGAGGCGGTGGAAAACCATATGCCGCAGGTCATCGTAATCGACGAAATTGGTACTGAACTGGAAGCCGCCGCCGCGCGCACCATCGCGGAACGCGGTGTGCAACTGGTAGCCACCGCACACGGTAATTCGCTGGGCAACCTGCTGGTCAACCCGACGCTCTCGGACCTGGTAGGTGGCATTCAAACTGTGACACTGGGAGATGAGGAGGCGCGCAGGCGTCATACCCAAAAGAGTATCCTTGAGCGTAAAGCGCCGCCGACCTTCGATGTCGTGGTCGAGCAGCAAAGCTGGCAGGAATTGGTCGTGCATCGCGATGTCGCCGATACGGTCGACAGCATGCTGCGCGGTCAGGCGGTGGTTGCCGAGGAACGCACGCGCGACGAGGAGACTGGGCGCGTCACCGCCCGGCGCATCACATCAGGTGGTATGGAAGTGCCAACCTGGGGTATTGAGGGCTTCGGCACCTCGCTGCGTCAATCTGGCGGCGCGAACGCGAGCCGTCCCGACAACGATTGGAATACAGTCCGTCGTATGGGGCAGCAGGGACTTCAGGGACCACGCGGCAACGTTGGCAACGGAGGGAATGGGGGGAGTCGCGGACAGATTGCGGCGCAGCCGCCTGTGCAGGTACGAGCGCTGGCCCCAACCGGCACGGCTCCTGGCGATGTCAAACGGCATAACGGGAGCGCGCTAAAGCTGGCTCCTGCGCTGGTGGATCATCCAATGTTGTCCGAGGGCATTTACCAGCCCGAAGGCGCAAAGGAGCAACTGCCCATTCTCAAGACGCTGCGCATTTACCCGTTCGGGGTGAGTCGCGACCGCCTGACGGAATCTGCCCGCCAACTGCGTGTTCCGATTATCGTCGCCAACAACCAGCATGATGCTGACGCAGTCATCACGGTCAAGAACTACTACCGTCGCCAGCCGGAACGCTTGCAGCAGGCCGAAGAGGACCGCAAGACCATCATCATTCTGAAGAATAACACGATTACCCAGATGCAGCACGCCCTGGCCCGCATCTTCGATATCCCCATGGAAAATCCTGTGGAAGACGACGAGGGCGAGTCGGGCGAAAGCAACGGCTCGCATATCGACGATCCGACCATGCGCGCACTGCTGGAGACGGAAGACACCATCCACCAGGTACTCAACAAGGGCCTGACGACAGCTGAACTGCCGCCCGCCAACGCCTACATCCGCCGCTTGCAGCACCAGATGGCGACACGCTACAACCTCGGCTCGCGCAGCCGGGGGAAGGAACCTAATCGCAGGGTGAAGATTTTCCGGTCAAGGGACGCGTAGAATAAAGAAGCGGGGCAACCATCAGAGTTGCCCCGCTTCTTTATTCTAGCCATGCGGTAAGAGCGGCAGCACCTTCTGTTTCAGTTGTTCAGAAAGCAGATCAACGGGCAGACTGGCGTCGATGACCTGGAAGCCATATTCGCGCGTCATAAGCTCAAATTGCTCGAGGAGGAGCGTTTGATAATTGACGAAGCTCTCAAAGAGATCACCGCCCAGGCGCATATCCATGCCTGACTCCCAGTAATCGAAGCCGCCGCGCTGCAGTACACGCGGGATCAAATCATCGATGCCGATCTTGAGGTAAAAAACGGCGTCCGGTATGAGCGCGAGTCCATAGATGGAGCGAATCCAGCCCGGGTCAGCTCCACGCACAATGGCGCGCGCCATCAGCGAGTAGATGTAGCGGTCGGTGAGGACGATAAAACCGGCGCGCAGGGCGGGTAGAATCTGGTTTTCGAAGCGGTCTACAAAATCGGTGGCATAGAAGAGGTTCAGCGTAATGGGGCCGAGGGTATGCCCTGCTTTGGCCTGCTTGAGGCCCGCCCCGGCCAGTACCGAGCGCGTCATCTCTGTATTAACAACCGCATAACCACTGCTCTCGAGCCAGGGACGCAATAGGTTGAGTTGGGTTGAACGGCCAACACTATCGGTACCTTCAATCACGATGAGACGACCCGGCAAAATTGCGTCGCGTTCCTTCAGGTGAATGGCATCGAGACCATAAAAAGCGAGTTCGGTCATCTTCCACTTCTCCCGGGAACATCAATATGAGAGGGTCGCATCTCGCGCGCCAATCCTGCCCAGGCCGTCTCTTTGGCAGGTCCGCGCATGCGGCGCACGCCTTGTAGATAGGGGCGAATGATTTTACGCATACGGCGCTGCTGCTCTGGTATGGGAAGCGTGGCATCCATGACCGTCAGGCCGAACTCATCGATCATCGACTCGTACTCGCCTACAATGCGTTCCTGGAACAGCTTGAAGCTTTCATATGGGTCATGACTCAGACCTAAATCCAGGCCAGCTTCATAGTATTTGAGTTCATTGCGCCCGGTTAAAATGCGGCTGAGTGATACTTCAAGCGGGACGCGATAATAGAAAGCCACCGTCGGCTTCACCGCGAACTGGTACAACTCACGCACCCACTGGCGATCCACGTTGCGCGCTACATCACGCGCAAAGGCGGTGTAAATGTAACGGTCAGCCAGCACAATTGCTCCAGCCTTGAGCGGGGGAATTATATCGTGTTCTGTGCGATCAGCAAAATCCGTAGCATGGATCAGGCTAAACGTGGTTGGCGTCAGCAATTGCCTTTTTTTGCCCTTGCTGGTTGTCTTTTTCACAAGAGGGGATGAGTTCCACTCACTGAAGAAAACCGCGTACCCTTCACTGATGAGCCACTGGCGCAGCAACGCGATTTGCGTACTCTTTCCAGACCCATCTACCCCTTCCACGACAAAGAGCCGACCAGGATAGATATGTGATCCATAGGTTTCCATCGAAGTTCCTTCCACTGCCTAAAAGATGGGAAAGATATATTATATGGATTATCATGAACTTAAGAAGTCTTGTCAAGACTAACAGGGCATACATTTGCGTAGTAGCTACAGATATGTCCGGTAAGACCAGTATAACGTCTATCTCCAATCGTTCCTTGATTCGTGTTATACGGTAAACTGGCATGCGAGCGCCATGAGAGACCACTACCGTTTGACCATGCAATTTGACAGTCACCACCAAACCAGGTAAATCAAGAGGCATCAATCGTTGAATCTATGGTACTTCTTTAGCCCGCTATGATTTTTCTATTCTCCTTTGAGCGTAAGAAGCGATCGAGGCACGAGCCACAGTGCGAGCAGGATCAGGACAAGGGCAACGATCCATCGCTAAAACAGTTATCATCCAATCACATCAATCCGCAATCGATAAATTTGCTAAGAAGAAAAGATAAGACTATAATATGTTAAGAGTAATACCAACCAGACTGTGTCGGAGAAGCATCGACGCACAAACATGGCTTCGAGTGGGAAAAATTGGTACATGGTATAGAAAAACTAGTTTCCCTACAATGGGTAAAGCCGCCTGAGAAGGGCAACGAACGAGCATTCTTCGATGCAGAAAGAGCAGGGGAAAGATAGGTCAGATTTTACATATCAACATCCCGACTCCGACAGGTCACTTAGAGGGGATTCTCAAGCCTGAAGAGGAGGGAATCGATCTGCGGTACGCCGCGATTGTCTGCCATCCTCACCCGTTGGGTGGTGGCACGATGCATAACAAAGTAGTATTTAAAGTCGCGCAGACGTTGCAGACGCTGGGCATGCCCACGCTGCGTTTCAACTTCCGGGGTGTGGGTCACAGCACGGGCACCTACGATGAGGGGCGCGGCGAAATGGATGATGCGCGCTATGCATTAGAATTTTTGAGCCGTCGCTATCCTGGCTTGCCCGTGATTATGGCTGGCTTTTCGTTTGGCGCCTACATTGGATTACGAGTGGCCGCCGTTGATGATCGCGTCCAGGCAATGATTGGTCTGGGTGTACCCGCGCGTATGTTTGAGGGAGACTATCTCCAGGGTTCTCACAAGCCGAAGCTCATCATTCATGGAACAAACGATGAGCTTGCGCCCTACGACCTGGCAGTTCAATGGTTTGAGCAGGTGCCAGCTCCTAAAAGCATGATAGCGGTGCAGGGCGCGGATCACTTTTTTCAGGGACATCTCGAAGAGGTGCAGGCTATTATCGCTACATTCGTACAGAATATGATGAAGTAAGGAAAAGGAAAGAGCATGACGGCGCATCCAACTCATCTTCAATTTATCAACCCCCCAAGCTTGTTTACCCCGCCAGGTTTCACCCATGTCGTCGAGGTCACGGGTGGACGAACCGTCTACATCGCGGGACAAGTTGCTCTCGACCAATCATTTCGTATCGTTGGTAAGGGTGATTTTCGTGCGCAAGCGCAACAGGTCTTTGAAAACCTCAAGGTGGCTCTGGCAGCCGTAGGAGCTGACTTCACACACGTGGTCAAACTGAATATATACCTCGTTGATATGACGCAGCGGCCCATCTTAGCTGAAGTGCGTGATCGCTACGTGAATACGCAATATCCACCTGCAAGTACCGCAGTTGAGGTACGAAAACTGGCTCTCGATGATTTACTGCTTGAGATTGAAGCCGTCGTGAGTTTGCCTGCATAAGTGAATGAACGTTTAATGCATCAATACTTGTCAGTTGTGTGTTCCGTTTTGTCTGAGGAAAGGCATAAAACGTCAAGAGATGCTCTTCGTCCTCAGCCAAGCTTCGGAGCACTTCTGGATAGCGCTTGCTATATTTGGCTTTGAAGGCTGCCAATTGGATCGATGAACTTCACAGATTTTCCGCTTTTTTACCATCCGGCTGTATATTAATTGGAAAGGAGTTGTTTTATAAGAGGCTTGACCCTTAACGATAACACTGCTATATTTGGTTCGGTGAACAATATATCCTACTACCGAACAAATGTGCAAATAGCATGTTATAATTATGAGTGTCTGGTCTGTTTTGTTCAACCTGAGGACTTGTATGAACGATGATCAAGTTTGGCAAACTCGAATTTTCGAGAATGATTGCCTGGATATTTTACGCTGGTTGCCCCCTAATTGTATTGATTTGATAGTCACATCTCCACCTTATGCAGACCAACGTAAGCATACCTATGGGGGAGTGCATCCAGATAAGTACGTCGAATGGTTTCTTCCTATTGCTGCCGAACTAAAAAGGGTGTTGAAGCAGGAAGGGTCATTTATCCTGAACATCAAAGAGCGCGTTATGGATGGCGAACGTCATACCTATGTGCTTGAATTGATTCTTGCTTTACGTAAACAGGGATGGTTGTGGACTGAAGAGTATGTCTGGCACAAACGCAATAGTTATCCTGGTAAGTGGCCTAACCGTTTCCGAGACGCCTGGGAACGCTGTCTACACTTCACAAAAGATAAACACTTCGCAATGTACCAGGATGCCGTTCGTGTTCCAATGGGCGATTGGAGCCAATCACGCTTGCGTAACCTCAGCGAGACAGATAAACGACGTGATAATTCCCATGTGCAGAGTGGTTTTGGTAAAAAAATTGAAAACTGGGTAGGTCGTGAGTTAGCTTATCCAGATAATGTACTGCATCTAGCGACGGAATGTAGCAATCGCGGTCATAGCGCCACTTTTCCAGTAGAGTTGCCAGCATGGTTTATTAAACTTTTTACCCAACCTGGTGATGTCGTTCTTGATCCATTCATGGGTTCTGGAACAACCACTGTTGCTGCAAAACAATTAGACAGGCGCTGTATTGGTATCGACATCAACCCTGAATATGTCCAACTTGCCCAGGAACGTATTGATGCCTTACAACGCCCAAATTCTCTATTTAATTTCCTTCCTAAAGAGGAGGGAAAAGAAGGTATTTCTAAACAACGATCAGGCGCTGTAGAAGCCTCACCAACACTATTCGCAGAAGGTATGCCTATGGAAGGTAACGAGTATTATGAGTCCTTCGGAACTTGAGGATTTGATACGCCGAAGTCTGGACGATTTTTACCAGAGACGTATGAAGAAACTTACTGAACTCAAGTTAAGTGACGTCTTGCGTAAGAAGAACCCATATCTTCTTCGTGCTGTCGGTATCCGAAAAGCATCTGAGATCGTCGCAGAAATACTACGAGCTTATATGTCATCATCTGATGAAAGTATTTTTGGTGACGCCTTCTTTGAACCAATAGCAAGGCTATGCAGTGGAGGAACTGTTTCGCCGAGTGAGGGTGTTGATGTTGCTGTTGAGACCGACAGCGTTTATAAAGCATTCTCGATAAAATCTGGGCCCAACATTTTCAATGCCAGCCAATCCAAACGCCAAAACGATGAATTTAATAGCCTACGGCAACGAATGCACAAGATACATAAGCAGTTTGATCCAATTCTGGGACACTGCTATGGCCGAAGGGCTTCTGGTCAAAAAGGGAAACTCAGTTATCGTGTTGTATCTGGCCAGGCTTTATGGGAGGAATTAACAGGAGACCCCGGTTTTTATATCAAGTTGATCGATTTAATGCGCCATTATCCAACCGAACACCGCCAAAAATTTGAGGAAGAGTGGGATAATGCGATTAATAGATTTGAAAAAGAATTTCTCGTAAACTTTGACAATCCAGACGGTAGTATTAACTGGGAGAAGTTGTTACGTTTCAATAGCGGGAAAAAGAAGATTCCCTGGGTGAAGATTGCGACTGTAATCAGTGTAGAAGATCATAATGAAAACGACGATACAGAAGATTTAGATGAGTAATACCATCTCCAGACACATGTCTCTTCATCAAAGCGCTTGTCTCCTCACATCCCTTTCCCTCGCTCCCTCAACACTCGACAACACCACACACCCACTCACACACGTCCCCCCATGCCTCACCGCCTCGCCATTATCGATCAATTGCTGCGCCTTATCATGTGTCATTATTTTATAGTGCAGTTTCATCTCCAGGATGCGCTGCACCGAGGCATTGATTCTATTCATTGAAATCTGACCGCTGGTGACGTCTTGTTTCAGGTTGGTGAGCATGGTGACGGTGTCTTGCAGGCCGCGTGGGCCGAGGATGAGGTCAGTTCCGGCATTGATGGCAAGCATGGCAGCCTGCGAGAGGCTGTAGGTGTTGCTGATGCCGCCCATCCAGAGGGTGTCGCTGATGATGACGCCATTGAAATGGAGTTGATTGCGCAGCAGATCAGTTACAACCTTTGGAGAGAGCGAGGTTGGCAGGGTTGGGTCAAGCTGTGGGTTGAGAATGTGCGTCACCATGACCATCGGCACGATGCCCTCGTTGATGAGCGTGTTGTAGGGAACAAAGTCAACGGATTGCAGTTGGGCAAGGCTGCGATCCATGTGGGGGAGCGAAAAATGCGGGTCGATGCTGGCGCTGCCTAACCCTGGAAAGTGCTTGAGGCAGCCTACCACGCCGCCATCGGTGAGACCTTTGAGATAGGCGCGCCCCATGTCCGTCACCAATTTCGGGTCGGAGCCGAAGGTGCGCATGGGCAGGCCGGGATTATTGGGATTGGTCAATACATCCACGATGGGCATGAAGTTGACGTTCAAGCCCAGCGCTGTCAGGTCTTTGGCGGCATTGAAGCCAGCGTTATAGGCAACCTTGGGATCGTGTGTTGCGCCGATGGATGCATCAGAGGGACGTTCACCCGTGATCTGGCGCAGTTCATTGACGATGCCGCCTTCGTAGTCGGTCGTGATAAAGAGGGGAATATGCGTCTGGCCCTGCATTGCCTGGTTGAGCGTGGCCAGTTGCTGGCGTGTCTGGGCGTTGCCGTTCTTATTCTCAATCAGCACGCCGCTGACGCGGTTGATCGAGATCATATGGATCAGGTCAGCGTTGAGCGTCGAGCCATAGAACTCGACAATCACCATCTGTCCCAACTTTTCATCCAGGGTCATACCCTGCACGAGTTTGCTCGCCAGGTCGCTATCACTGGCGGGAGTGGGGGAGGCATCGGTCACGGCGGTCAGTCCGGTCACCGTTACAACCGGGGCGGTAGTACTCCCATTGCTGCTTACGCCTGAAAATAACGAGGCACAGCCACTGAGAATCAACAAGAGGCAGCAGAGCGTGGCGATATAGTGTCTGCGTTTCCAACACCTTCTATCCGTATTGCTCATGGTAATTGCCTCCTGCTGAAATGCTCAACGCCTGCGCACCTGGCGCCTTACGCCGGTGCCGGGATCAGGCCAAGCTGTTGCATCAAACCCAGCGTATCCATCTGACCCCAGTGTTCCACGATCCTGCCATCTGCTAAACGCGCGATGTCGATAGCGGTTGCTGTTATCTGCTTGCCGGTGGGAGCGGCGCCCATGAATGCTCCCTGGTGGGTACCGCGAATTGTGACACGAAAGACTACCCGGTCTCCTTCAGCAAACAGGTCATCAATTGCAAGATGTACATCGGGCATGGCTTTATGGAATCCGGCAATGCGTTGTTTCTGACCTTCCCGGTCAAGCGGCTTAGCCTGTCCAACCAGATATCGGGCATAATTCGGGGCCATTAACTCGTCAATTATACCTACGTTCCCTTTATTCCATGACTCTTCGAGATATCGGCGCACAATGGCTTTGTTCTCCTCGGTTGACATAGACAATGGACCTTTCTAGCGTGTTCGTCCGTTTCGTGTGGTTCCCTGGAGGACAAGCACCAGGCCCCCGCATCAGCTCCACACCTCCCCTTGTCCCTACGGATGAACCACTTCATGCTGTTTTAATCTGAGCTGCGCTTTCCAGACCTAGCGCTTTTATGGCCTGGTCACGCAGGATAAATTTTTGCACCTTGCCACTGGCGGTTAACGGATAGGCTTCGACGAACTGGAAGTAGCGCGGGATTTTCTGGTGGCTGATCTGGCCTTTGCAGAATTCGCGCAGCTCCTCTTCGGTGAGTTGCTCGCCTTTTTGGGGCACGACGACGGCCAGCAACTCTTCGCCAAAGAATTTGTCGGGAACGCCGATAATCTGCACATCGGCGATTTTGGGATGGCGAATCAAGAACTCTTCAACCTCACGCGGGAAGATATTTTCGCCGCCGCGTATCACCATGTCTTTGAGGCGGCCAACGATGTTGACATAGCCCTGCGCGTTCATGGTTGCCAGGTCGCCAGAATGCAGCCAGCCATCGCTATCAATAGCGTCGGCGGTCTTCTCCGGCATGTTGTAATAGCCCGCCATCACCAGGTAGCCCCGGCAGCATAATTCGCCGCGTTCTCCACATGGTACGCTCTCACCCGTGGCCGGGTTGATAATCTTGACCTCACCATGCGGCATCGTCACCCCTACGGTGGATGATTTAAGTTCAAACGAGTCATCCTGTCGTGTGAGGGTAATCGCTGCGCTGGCCTCGGTCTGGCCGAAAACGATGGCAACGTCTGCTCCCATGCGCTCTTTGACCTGTTCCATGAGATAGACTGGCACAGGCGAGCCACCGCTCACGACGCTTCTTAACGAGGAAAGGTCATACTGGGCGAAATCGGCATGCTGCATAATGGCAAGCAGCATGGTGGGAACGCCACCTAGCATGCCACAACGCTCGGTACTGATGACCTGCATCGTCTTGACGGGATCAAAGGCGATCAAGGGATGCAGGGTCGCGCCCACTCCTAGCGAGGCCATAATACCCAGTACACAGCCACCTACGTGGAAAAATGGCATGGCGGTACATACGTGCTCTCCCTGGTGAATCCCCCAGCTCAGCGCGAAAATCCTGCCGTTATTCAGAATAGCGCGCTGGGTCTGAATAGCGCCTTTGGGAAAGCCGGTTGTGCCGGAGGTATACAGGATTTGGGCGGGATCGGTTGGCCTGGCCGATGCCTGGCGTTCACGCAGCTGATCGTGGCCGACTTGCTCGCCGGCTGCTACCGTCTCGCGGAAGAGCGCGGGCCGCCAGCCTTCCTGCTCCAACAAACCTTGCGGGGGAGCGCCCAGCAGGCTGACGTAGCGCAGCCGGGGTAGTGTTTCGCTGTTGACTGCGCCGTGTTGCATGCCAGGGGTAATCAAGGAGCGTATAGTAGCCAGGCAATCATGATCGCGCACGCGCGCCATGAAGAAGAGCGCGGCCACATCGCCCTGTCTCAGAATATACTCGACTTCCTGCGCGCGCAGAACGGGGTTGATGGTGACGAGCACCAGCCCGGCTTTCGATGCCGCCAGTTCGAGCAGCGGCCACTCTGGAAGATTGATGGCCCAGACGGCGATATGCTCTCCTTTTTTGAGGCCGAGCACCATCAGGCCGCGTGCTACGGCATCGACCCGTTCGCGGTACTCTTGATACGTCCAGCGAATGTCGAGCGCTCCACCGAATTCGGGGTAGCACGAGTAGACAAGCGCTTCTTGCGTAGGAATCTCTGATGCGCGGCGATCTAAGAGTTCGCCGGGCGTCATTTCGAGGAGTGAAATACCATCTGCTTCGGCCTGCCAGTATGACAGACCATCACCGGTCATGCCCATCGCTGCTCTCCGTTCATTCATAATTATCTCAAGGCGATGATATAGAAAGCATTTCTTATCAGGAGCTAATATGTAGGATACGCTTTGTAGAGATTAGTTGCAAGTATTCGTAATTCACTACCTCGAGGTAATCAACAATATTCCCGCCGTGGTTGGACCGATTTCCCTGGCTGCGTGGCATAGGCCTGGGCCTGGGCGAGCGTGTGCCAGCTTGATTCGACGAGGCCGAATATTGCGAGTAGCACGCATTTTACCAGCACATTGGGGAGCAGTAGAAATGCAGCAAAGCTGGCAAGGCCTATCCAGACGCCTATTTTCAGCAAGCGCATACCTGTTGTAAAGCGCAGCAGCAGGGGAAGCAGCGCTTTTCCAACAAGAGAACTGATAATGATGATTAGTAACGTGGAACTGGCGGCGACGGCATTTAGTCCTACTACGTCATGGAAATACAGCACGATAAAAGCGTTGACGGGCATTTCCAGTAGTGGCAAGATGAGCGCCCAGCGCAGCAGCGCCAGGTTGAATATGGCAGTTTTGAGCGCGGCCCAGTTCGAGATAGATGGTGTTTCTGCTGTCTCTCTTGTCCCTGTTGTCTCAGCTATCTCTGCTCCTTCTTTGCCTGATTCTTGAGCCAGTCCTGGTTGCGGGAAGCGCAGGCGTGTCAGGAAGAGAGCATAGAGGATGAACAGGATGCCACCTGTAACGAAGAGTGGCCGCCAATCGATGCCGAGGGCGTAGGCGACGGCAACGGTCAACAGAGTGACGAGAAAGCCCAGGTTGCCAATGATCGACCACCACGCCATCATGTGATCGTGCCGTCCGGGATGGGCATCGATCAGTGATGCCTGGCTCAAACCAACAAAGGGGCCACCCGCAAAGCCCTGCAGCGCGACACCGGCCAGAAGGACGAGATAGCCGGGCGCAATCCCCATCAAGATCAAGCCAAGACCGGCAGCAATCGTTCCAACGACAATGAGCAAGCGGCGCGGCCAGATATCTCCAACTACACCGAAGATGCCATCACTGATGACATCGGTTCCTTCTAAGACGGTGAAGAGAAAACTGACCTGGATATAGTTCAAGCCAAGCGCGGACTTGACCGCAGGAAGGATGGCGGCCAGTAGATTGCTGAACCACTCGTTCATGAACTCGACGCCTAACAGCAGCGTCGTCAATCCGCGTTTTGAGAACATGGATGTTCCTCTCGCTCAGGATTAGCGCATCTCAAAACGCGCTTCAACTCTGCCAAAATGGAGGGTATCACCATCCTTGAGCGGCTGCAACTCATAGGGAGATACGTTCTTCCCGTTTAAGCGGGTCTTGTTGCGCGAGTTGCGGTCTTCTACCATCCATTTGCCATCCTGAAACAGGAGCCGGGCATGTTTGCGCCCCAGCGTCATGGTCTGGTCATCGATCTGAATATCAGGGTGGATCTCATGTTTCGGGTCTTCGCGCCCAATGATCAACTTTTCCCCATTCAATGGAAACGCTTGCCCGGTAGTGACGATCACCAGGCGCGCCTGAATTGGCCGCGAGACAGGCCCGCGTATGATTTGTTGCACCTCTTCGAGCGCGCCGATAAACTCGCGCGGCGTCTGGTAGCGCGCGTAGGGCGATTTGGCTAAAGCCCGTTGCAGAAATGAATCCATTTCGGGCGGGACGTCGGGACGCTGGCGGTAGATCGATGGGATCGGGTCATTGAGATGTTTGAAGATAATGTCTACTATCGTTCCTCCCGCATATGGCGGACGACCGGTCAGACACTCGAAGAAGACGATGGCCAGCGAATAGAGATCAGCGCGAATATCGGCTGTATGACCCTGCTGTACCTGTTCCGGGGCGCTGTAGTAAGCTGTTCCCATGAATTTATTAGATGTGGTAATCGTTGGTGTGTCCATGCCGCGTGATAATCCAAAGTCCACAATCTTCACAACGCCCTTGTTACTGACAAGGATGTTCAGCGGCTTAATATCGCGATGTACGATGCCCGCCTTGAACGCCGCATCCAGACCTTCAGCAGCTTGAATAGTGTAGTTAAGGGCGCGCAATACTTCCATTGGCCCGTAGGTCTCGATATACCACTTGAGGTTCTGTCCATCGACATGGTGCATAATAATGAAGTAAATCCCGCCATCGTTGCCATAGTCTACCAGGCGCGCCACGTGGGGATCATTCAGTCTTTGCAGGATATAGGCTTCTCGTTTGAAACGTTCGAGTAACTCGCTATCCTGCGACTGGTCAAGATGCATGATCTTGGCGGCGTAGAGATAGTTGGTAAGCATGTCGCGCGCGATATAGACCGAGCCAAAACTGCCGCTTCCACGTTCATCGATCAATTTATAACGGCCATTGATAGTACGCCCAACCAGGTCGTTGCTCATAATTGTATTCCTATCCGAGAGGCTATGTTTTTCATGCATACAGATATTTGGAGGAGGGCCCAATTCATTGTGCCCCTACATTCTGCTATATTACATTATTTACCAGCCGTTGTCATGCCTGAGTTTCCCACTGCATTGCACCTTTGCAGCCTTCTGTCTCGTTCTACCTATTGAAGTATACTTTTTTACCCGATACAAGGATTGATGATTCAGTTTCACGTGGATTTCACAGGTGTAATGGTATACTACCCTCACGGAATGTCGTCACGTCTAGTAGCGCATGGGCCGGGCTAGAGGAGGAAGCTCCGGTTGACGAGGTGGAGGCTGTTCGGATCATCAGCGGGGAGCCTCCAGGGTATGTCACTACCCTGAGAAGATGGCACTCAAACCTGGTTGGTAACAACCAGCACAAAACGCTATCAGTGATGTAGGTAGAAAAACAACAACGAACATTCGTTTACATCTACCTGACAATAGAAAGGGTACCCGACCTCATGTGCGGTATCATTGGCTACGTCGGGCCGCAGGGCACCGATGTAACTTCCATATTGCTTGAAGGACTCAGCAAGCTCGAATATCGCGGCTATGACTCCGCGGGCATCGCCGTCCTCACCTCGACTGGACACCTTGAAGTGCGCCGCCGCGCCGGTAAAATTGCCAATCTAGTAGAAAGCGTCGAAAATGGCTCGCGTCCTCATGTCGGCTCGCTCGGCATAGGCCACACGCGCTGGGCCACCCATGGGCGCCCCAACGACACGAATGCCCATCCTCATTCCGATTGCACAGGCATCTTGACGGTGGTGCATAACGGAATCATCGAGAACTACGCCGAACTGCGCTCGGAATTAGAGCGTGAGGGGCACATCTTTCGCAGCGAGACGGACACGGAGGTGTTATCGCACCTGGTTGAACGCTACTACTTCGGTGAGCAGGTGACCAGGACAAGCACAAGGCCCCCGCATCCATCCCACACTGCCCCTTGTCCCTACACACAAGGGGAGCAGGCGCCTGGGACAAGCACAAGGCCCCCACATCCGCACCACACTGCCCCTTGTCCCTACACGCAAGGGGAGGCAATGCATGACCTTGAACGGTCTGTGCGTCTCGCTTTGCAGTGCGTTACGGGCGCGTATGCCATTGCCGTTGTCTCTTCCGAACAGCCCAACTTACTGGTTGGAGCGCGTTTAGGAGGCGGGCCACTCATCGTGGGCGTTGGCGAGGGCGAACAATACCTGTCATCGGATATCCCCGCCATCCTCAAACATACGCGCCGCGTACTGATTCTGGATGAGGGCGAAATCGCCACGCTGCGGCCAGAAGGCGTCTCAATCACAAAACTCGATGGCACGCCAGCGCCGCGGGAACCCCTGACCATCGAATGGGACGCGGAGGCAGCCGAGAAGGGAGGTTATCCTCATTTTGTACTCAAGGAAATTCATGAGCAGCCGGAGGCGATGCGGCGGGCGCTGACCGGTCGCATACGCGATGGGCAACTACGCCTGACCGAACTGGAACAGCTGCGGCAGGCACTCGACAAGATAC
>WNGJ01005229.1_pt1 | contig 23692 bp, 23 predicted proteins | sample 5400611 | NCBI WGS metagenome assembly WNGJ01 (sample SAMN13153375, study PRJNA577476) | soil metagenome | isolation source: 40 cm soil or saprolite under Garry oak tree replicate 1 | place: USA:California | collected 2016-06-15
AAGTCGCGAGGGCCGCTGAAGGTGCGGGTGCCGACGCTATCACGGCGATCAATACGGTCTTGGGAACAGCGGTCGACGTAGATTCAGGTTTCCCGATCCTTGGAGGCGTCCTCGGCGGGCTCTCAGGTCCAGCCATACACCCGATCGCGCTTCGAGCGGTCTTTCAGATAAGTCAGGCAGTTCGAATCCCCGTCATCGGGGTCGGGGGGATTGAGGATTGGAAGGGCGCTGTGCAAATGATGATGGCGGGTGCGTCTGCAGTTCAGATCGGAAGCGCGGTTACAAGCAAAGGTCTCGAGGTGTTTCGAGAAGTGAACACTGGGATAGAGAAGTTTCTGGAACGAAAGGAATACAGTTCAGTTCGCGAAATTGTATCGCTGGCCTCGACTCGCAGAATAGAGGGTTAGTGAGACACGAAGCTCTTACCCTCAAGATAGTGGGCTGGAAGCGAAGCCGCTCCTTCGAGAGTCTCGCGATCGTTTTCGTTGAATGCGGAGACCTGACTGCTGTCGATATCTATCTCACCAAGCACCCCTTTCACTCCCTTTATCGGGACAACGATCTCTGATCGGGTTGCGGCGAAGCACATGAGATACCGTCGGGCCTCGCTAACATCCGGAACCACTATTGTCGCTCCTTCCTTAGCCGCAGAGCCGCATATGCCCTGTCCAATTGGTATGCTAACGTGTTCTGTCTCTTCATCGCCCGCGTAGGCCTCCAAGACTAGATCGTTTTCTCGTATGAGATAGATGCCCACCCAGTCGAAGTGATCAGAACTCTTCCGCAATAGCCGCACCGATATCGTCAATGCCTTAGCTAAGGGCTCGCTTGAAAGCGCACTGCTTAGGCTAACGAGAACTCTAGAATAATATTGGGCTTGGCTGGTTTGTGCCGCAGGCTTGGACATTCTCACCTATAGTTCATTCTAGGGTTCTTATATGATTCTCGACAATCGTACTGTCGTCGGCTTCCTCTTGAACAAGATCCAATGGCTCGAATGGGGAAAGGATAGCTTCGAAAAAGCACAATCTCTCGGTAGGCCAATTCTATTGGACATAACAGGTTCTTGGTGTCACTGGTGCCACGTTATGGACAACACGTCCTACTCCGATCCCGCAGTCATTGACCTAGTGAACAAGAATTTCATTCCAGTCAGAGTCGACACTGACAAGAGACCCGATGTCAATCGACGCTACAACATGGGGGGTTGGCCTACCACCGCTTTCTTGGACAATGACGGGAGAATTATCACTGGCGGAACTTACATCCCTCCTCAGCAACTGAGGGAAGTTCTCCGCTCGGTTCTCGACTTCTACGGAACAAACAAAGGCAAGGTTGGAAGTAAACTCCAATCGACTCGAATCAGTCCAGCCAAGAACGAACCGCTGTCTGACAGCATCACAAAGGACATTGCAACCACAGTCGCGGTCAACTTTGACATAGATTATGGAGGATTTGGCTCCGAGCCCAAGTTCCCTCATACCGAGGCTTTAGAGTACGCCCTCCTACGTTACCGCTATCACGGGGAAAAGGAAATGCTGACCGTTGTCACTAAGACCCTTGACAAGATGGGCAGTGGAGGAGTCTATGACCGGGTAGAACAGGGATTCTTCCGGTACAGCACTACTCGAGACTGGTCGATTCCCCATTTCGAGAAGATGGCCGAGGACAATGCAAAACTCCTCGCGGTATACTTGCACGCATTCCAGATGACAGGTAAAGCGCCATACAGAGATGTGGCTGAAGGAATCGTGAAGTACGTTAACATGAGTCTATCCGACTCGGAGCGCGGAGGGTTCTTTGGCAGTCAGGATGCAGATGAAGAGTACTACAAGCTTGAGCTCTCTGCGCGAAAGACTCGGAAGAGTCCAGCTGTTGACAAGACACTCTATACAAATTACAACGCGCTATTCATCTCGTCATTCCTTCTCTCTAGTATCGTCCTCGATCGGCCAGAGCTTGGCAGGTTTGCGATCAAGAGTCTAGATCGCATACTCACCCTACCATCTGATGAAGCACTGCCCTTTCACTACTGGAAAGAAGATGAGGGTGTGAAGTTGAAGGGGCTCCTGGTTGATTATGCGTCGCTACTCCACTCACTTCTTGACGCCTATGAATATTCAGGCAAACTGGCCTATCTCGAAAAGGCCACGGCATTGGCGGACGATTCGATTGAGAGGCTAAGCGACAAGGCCATTGGAGGCTTCTTCGATATTCCACTGGACGCTTCGACCTTGGGTGAGCTTAAGATGAGGGACAAACCAATCGATGAAAACAGCCTGATGGCAAATGGGCTGATGAGGCTCTCATGGCTCTTGGAGCGAGCTGACTACGCAACGGTCGCGGGCAAAGCATTGAGTTTGTTCAACGGGGACTACGAGAGATACGGAGTTGCGGGAGCGAGCTACGCGCTAGCACTGGACTCTTACATTAGCGGTCCAATAGGGATCACGATCATCTCATCTCCAAAGTCAAAACAATCCGGTGCCTTCAAGGCGGTTTCTCTGAAACTGTATCCGGGTAGAAGATACGTCAGGTATCTTGATCCGGCTAAAGACATGGACCAAATAGGCCGACTCGGATTCGACGGGGCTAAGGCTCCGGTAGCGTATGTATGCGCAGGGAAAACTTGCGGTCCTCCCATCAATGATCCCTCGCTATTAGAGCCCACAGTTTCTTCCCTAATTGCCCAGTAGTCATCAGCTCGCAGCAACTCTATGCCTAGAGCTCAGGACTCATCAAGAGCATCGATCCCTTATCAGAACAAAACCTCAAAATCTTTGTCGAGGGCCAATCCTTGTCTAATCCAGATCTGATCCTTCATACCGGCAAAATCTATCCAGATGCTGGATCTCGGAGGCGTTTTGAAGCACTCGCAGTTCGCAAAGGCAGAGTCACAGATATTGGAACTAACAAACGGATCATCGCAACAAAATCGAAAACCGCCAAAATAATCAATCTTCAGGGCCGGACTGTATTACCTGGATTCCACGACTCGCACATTCATCTCCTAAATTACGGAATGCTTCTTCGGACTCTCGACCTTTCACGCGCTCGATCGATTGAGGAGGTCAAGAAGCGAGTAAGGGGGTGGAACACTACCGGATCCCACGATACTTGGGTGCTCGGTAGAGGATGGGATGATGAGAGGCTTCGGGAACATCGATATCCGACAAGAGACGATTTGGACCTTGCAACTTCGAAAGCTGTTTTCCTAAAACGAATCTGTGGCCACGTAGCGGTTGCTAACTCCGCCGCCCTGTCCCTGGCCGGAATCAATAATCGGACCGTCGACCCCCCGGGGGGCCGAATTGTCAGAGATTCAAGTGGAAAGCCCAACGGGGTCCTAAAGGAGACTGCAATAGAACTGGTTGAGAAGGTGATCCCCGAGTCGATGGAGAAGACAAAATCCTCCTTGGTCCATGCCTCTAGGAAGCTCGCAAAGGTCGGATTGACATCTTTGCACTGCATCATTAGCAGCTTAACGGAGCTGAACGCTCTCCGAGAGTTGAAGCTTGAACAGCAGCTTCCGCAGTCAATTTACGCAATCATACCCGCGAACCTTGCCGACAGGCTTGGATCCCGGGGCCTCTCAAGAGTACGAAGCAGAGGCCGTTTTCGGATTGGAGGGGTAAAGCTATACCTAGATGGTTCCCTAGGAGCACGCACCGCCGCTCTCAATCAGCCCTACGACGATGATCCCAGCTCAAGTGGCATGATTACATTAAGCAGCAGAGAACTGAGGAGGGTGGCCTCGAGGGCGAGAGATTCGAAATTCCAGTTGTGCATCCATGCCATTGGAGACAAGGCCGTAGGTCTCGCAGTCGAGGTCCTTGGCGAGGTCTTTGGGACAAAGGGTTGCAGGCAGCTCCGGCATCGAATAGAACACGCGTCAATAGTTGATGAAAAGTCGATGAAGGAAATGCGCAGGTTAGGGATAATCGCCTCCATACAACCGAGATTCATTTATTCGGACAAGTGGGCGGAAGATAGGCTAGGTCATAGAAGGCTGCCTCAGCTCTACCCTTTTGCATCAATGACTAAGGCTGGGATCAGGCTAACTGCAGGGTCCGATTGCCCAGTCGAGGACCCAGATCCGTTTGAAGGGATCTGGTCAGCGGTCGTCAGGCCGGGTCTCGATGACATGGAAGGACTGACAGTGAGCGAAGCTCTGATAGCCTATACAAAGAGCGGGGCTTACGCTTCCTTTTCCGAGGACTTCACGGGCACTCTCGCTCCCGGCAATGCCGCTGATATGATTGTGTTGGACAAAGACCCTTACGAGTCCAGTCGTGAGTCCCTGCGAGAAATAAGAGTAGTAAGGACCATAATTGACGGAAAAGTGGTCTCTTAGACTCTTTCCGGAGACTCGGACGGTAACAATACATCGTGGGGCCTCGCTTCTTCGGCGCCAGAGTTGGTAATGCCCGCCAGCTTAGATTTTTCCCAGAGTTCAGGAATCGTCTTAGCGCCCGCATAGCCCATTGATGCCTGTAGGCCTGCGACCATCTCTTGCACTACTACGCTCAGCTCGCCTTTGTACGGGACCCATCCCTCAACTCCCTCAGGCAAGCCTTTTGATGGTTGAGCATATCGGTCAGAGGAGAATCTCTTCGCCATTGCAGATGGGCTTCCCATTCCTCGATATTGCTTGTAGTATCTTCCCCCGATAGTTATCAGCGTGCCCGGTGCCTCCTTTGAGCGGGCGAAGATATTGCCCATCATAACAGCTGAGGCTCCGAGGGAAAGTGCGATCGCTGCGTCACCCGGTCCTCTGATTCCTCCGTCGGCGATTATTGGTAGCTTTGACCCGTATGTGCGTAGAGCGTCTGCGACTTGTGCGGTGGCGAAAACAGTCGGGGACCCGGCCTTGGTCGCCTCCATTGTCGTGCAGATGGAGCCCGATCCAATTCCAACTCTGAACCCCGCCACTCCGTCGAGTTTGGTCAGAATATCTTCAGCAGCCTGGTAGGTTCCAATGCTACCCACCACAACGTCAGTGTTTACCTCTTCCAGCATCTTCTTCATCGAACTGAACACGTTTGCGTTGTGGAAGTGAGCAACGTCTATGACGAGGATGTCAGCGACCTCGCTAAGTTTCTTCGCTCGCTTGAGGTCGAAGGGTGAGACCGCGGCCCCGCAGAGGAGCTGGCCGTTCTCGTCCCGCGCGGCATTTGGAAACCGTCCCCGCTGGAGAATGTCCTTTATGGTCATGAGACCCTTCAATCGGCCTTCCTTGTCGATGAGCGGAAGTTTTTCCACGCGATGCTTGTGAAGAATCTCCTTCGCGCCTTCGATGTTGGTCTCTGCGGGAGCAGTGATTACCTTCTTCGTCATTACGTCGCTTGTGAGAAGACTCGAATCCGCAAAACGAACGTCTCGTCCTGTCAGTATGCCGACGAGGTGTTCTCCCTGGACGACCGGTAGTCCTGAAATATTGTGTTTCTGCATCAGGTCTGTCGCATACTTCACGGTTGCATCGGGGCTAATCGTGATGACTTCCTTGATGACTAGGGACTCTGCCCTCTTCACTTTCTTCGCCATCTCCAATTCCTCTTCGGCGGTACAATTTCGATGAATAACTCCTAGTCCGCCCAACCGGGCCAATCCTATGGCCATCTCGCTCTCTGTAACGGTGTCCATGGGACTAGAAACTAACGGGATGTTGATCGAATGTTTCTGAGATACTTGAGTGGATAACTCGACCTGGCTGGGTTCGACTTCAGTCCATCCGGGGAGGAGAATCAGGTCTCTGAACGTGACCGCGACATCAGAGTCTTTGAACTTCGCCCTGAATCCTTTCTCAGACACCTATTCTCGAATACTCCCAGTGAGTTTCACCGTAGCATGTCCCCTTTCCTTATTATACATGGCGGCGGTTACCGCCAGTTTGAAGCCGTTCTAGTCATGAAAGGAACAGCTGTCCCATTATTTCTAAGCTAGGTGGGAAACGATGCAGAGGTTGGGCATTCCGATTGGAATATCTATACGCTAGACCCTATATAATTGGAATATTGCACTCTCGATCCTGAGCAAGTCTTGAGTCTAGTCAAGGATTCCGCGCTCGCGCCGTCTGGGCGCGTCAAACTTGCCTGGGCCCAGGAAAACATGCCAGTGCTTGCGAGAATTTCCCGACGAATCGCCGCGACCAAGGTCTTCAAGGGACACCGGGTCGGAATGTGTCTCCACCTAGAAGCCAAGACTGCGGTTCTTAGTGAGACCTTCTTGAAAGCAGGGGCAGAAGTTGCCATCACAGGAAGTAATCCTCTTTCTACTCAAGATGATGTGGCGGCTGCGCTGTCCGAAACTGGAGTTCACGTGTATGCTTGGCGTGGCGTGACCGATAGAGAACATAAGGCAAACCTCGACCGAGTTCTCGGATTGAACCCTGACATCCTGATCGATGATGGTGCTGAGCTTTCTATTGCAGCGCATCTGAAAGGCAAACGGTTTGTTGAGAAGATCATTGGGGCTTGTGAAGAAACCACCACGGGAGTCACTCGGTTGAGGGCAATGGAGAAGGACGGGCGTCTGAATTTTCCAGTCATAGCGGTGAATGATGCTCTTACCAAGTTTCTCTTTGACAGCAGGTACGGGACGGGACAGTCGGCCCTTGAGGGCGTCATGCGCGCGACAAACCTCCTCTTGGCGGGCAGGGCCGTAGTTGTCGCTGGGTTTGGCTGGGTCGGACGGGGCGTTGCACTGAGAGCCAAAGGAATGGGGTCAAGGGTAATCGTGACCGAAGTAGACCCAGTGCGAGCGCTAGAGGCGCTAATGGAAGGCTTTGACGTAATGCAGATGGCGGAGGCTGCCGAAGTAGGGGATCTCTTCATCACCGCAACGGGCAACACCGGCGTCGTCACTGCTGCTCATATGGGTTTGATGAAGGACAGGGCGATTCTCTGCAATGTGGGGCACTATGATGTAGAGGTGAGGGTCAAGGACCTTGAGAGGATAGCGGTTGCGCGGAAAAAGGTTAGACCAGAAGTCACCGAGTACAGATTGAAGTCTGGGAAGCGACTCTATCTCCTGTCAGAGGGTCGACTTGTAAACCTCGCGGCGGCTGACGGGCATCCGGCGGAAGTCATGGACATGAGCTTCGCTGGTCAAGCTTTGTCAGCTGAATATCTTCTGCGAGAACGTTCTAAACTCGAGTCGAAGGTGATTCGAGTTCCAGAAGAGTTGGACTTGCAGATTGCACGCTGGCGACTGGAGGCATTCGGGAAGAGAATTGACTCTTTGACAAAGGTCCAGCAAAAATACGCGAAGTCATGGCGTCCCTGAGCATTGCGCACACCGATATGCACAGTTATGCACAGTTAGGTCCCGACTTTACGCGACCAAAGTTTGGACTTAACTGAGTCAATCGAGCTAACCTCTAGCAACAATCTTTCCTTCTAACCGGTAACAGTTCCGGGCAGGTCCGTGGAATAGACCTCGCTCTCAGCGTAGCATTTTACCTAATTTTCGTCTAAAGCTAATTAGTTCTGACGACCGACTTGCGACGTCCCGGAGTTATGGGCTTGTGTCTCGTCTGTTCGGCTCAAAGTCTTTTCATCGAGTACGAGAGAAGAGAGTAAGAAAATTCCGCCCACCAGCTTGGGCAGTATTGCTATTCGCGATCTTCGCCCTCTGGGAGTCGGTCTCCCTCTCCGGCCTCGTGTCAAGCACCCAGCTCCCAGCACTGCACGACGTTTTCTTAGCTCTCATTCAACTCGCGGGAACGCCATTCTTCTTGGTGCACGTCGGCCAAAGTTTTGCCAATGTTACGACGGGAGTCTCGTTGGCGCTAGTTTTGGTATTCCCCCTAGCTCTACTTGTGGGAATGCGGAGTCAACTTGACCAGGCGATCACACCGATCATTATGCTCGTGGGTGCTCTGCCTGATCTAGCGATTCTCACGCTCTTGGTTACAGTAATCGGCCGAGGAAATGTTGCCGCCGTTGCAATCTCCGCTTTCAGTGCTTTTTTCCCTGTGTATTTTACGATCCGACAGGGGGTTAAAGAAATACCTGGCGATTATTTCCACGTCACATCAGTATTCAAGGCCGGAAGAGTTCAGACTTTCACGAAAATGATCCTTCCATCGATCTTTCCCAACCTTGTCACAGGCCTCCGCTTATCTTTTGAATTCAGCTGGAACGTGTTGCTTGCGGTTGAGGTCATTGCAAGTGTGGCTGGGATTGGAACCTTCATTTCTTCCAGCCTAGGAAGTTCAGCCCATTCGTTGACCTATGGCCTAGCCGCAATAATGACGGTTGGTCTTATCACGATTGCGATAGACAGAGCCTTCTTTGAGAGGTTTGAGAATCGCATCAAGAGGTGGCGGTAGGACTTGCATGTAGAACTGTCCAACGTTACGAAGGTCTACGAGGACCCACCTCAACTCGTAACTGCCCTCAAAGATATCTCGTTCCATGTGAATGAGGGAGAGTTTCTGTGCATCGTAGGACCGAGCGGATGCGGCAAGTCCACACTCTTGAGGATGATTGCCGGACTAGATCATCCCTCCTCTGGCCAGATTCGTTTCAGGGGTGATCTCCTTACCGCACCTCACTCAAAGATCAGCATGGTCTTCCAGACCTTTGCTCTGCTTCCTTGGAGAACCGTAATTCAGAACGTCGAATTCGGACTTGAGGTCCAAGGGCGATCGAAAAAGGAGAGAGCTGAGGTTGCGATGGATCTTCTCGAAATGGTTGGGCTCAAGGGATCAGAGAATCTCTTTCCAAAGCAACTCTCAGGGGGAATGAAACAACGAGTCGGAATCGCTCGTGCACTCGCCATAGATCCAGAGGTGGTTTTGATGGATGAGGCGTTTAGTGCTATCGATGAGTTCACTGCGGAGTCTTTGCGAGCCGAGGTTGCTGAGATTCACAATGAGACCCGGAAGACGTTCCTTCTGGTAACTCACAACCTTCCTGAGGCGATTGAGCTGGCCGACCGCATCCTTGTCCTTTCAGCACGTCCGGCCAAAGTCAAGAGCATTGTAGGTGTAGAGCTGGAGCGCCCGAGAATTCAGACAGATTCAGAGTTTGTGAGTATTCATCGTGACATTTTCGCGTTGCTCCAGGCGGAACTGGAAAACAGCATCATGCGACATAGACTCAGCGGACTAAAGGAGTTCAAGAGACTCCAAGACATGGAGGATCGCTGAGATCGAATGAAATTCGGGATAGTTGTCGGGGGAGCATTTCTCTTACTGGCTGGACTTTTGGCGTACTCCATGATTCCCAATTTTCACACGGTTCCCCTTCAGTCTGCTCAGATGGTTGTCAATCCGAAGCCAATCCCAGTGAGCTCAGCTTCCTTGTCCGAAACTCCCGAAAACGTCACTCTCTTTCCAGGGAAAGAGAACGAATTGCTCGTCAATCTGACGGTTTCCACTCAATCAGGAGTACCGTCTACTATTCAGTTCAAGTTCTTTCCAGAAGGGGCGTTCCAAAGCTGTATGCTTGATGCGCAACAGAGGGGGTGCCTCATCAACCAGACTGTTTCAAACTCTAGCATTCGTATCCCCTTGAACGCCTCGACGACTTACTATTTCGGTTTTGACAATAGGGGTTCCAGGAGTTCAAAACAAGTGCTGATGTCGGCGACTCTGGTTGCCAGTTCAGTAAGCACACTAGTGGCGAGAGATGGAGGGATGAATTTTGCCGGACTAGGGATGAGCTTGATTGGGCTCTTGGTCACCCTTTACGGCGTCTTTGCCAAGACCGTCATTCCGTGGGAGTGATTGGGAACTCTCGCTGACGGCCGGTGAGCTAGGCGGTCCGAGAGGCGCAGAAGACATGGTAGGTTGAGTCTTGTTCTTAATTCGTCTGCGATTCAGCGTTATTCCTGTGGCAACTACTGCGAGGAGAATCGCGGCTGTTGCGGCCGTCGCGAATGACGGTTCTACGGTTACTCGATAAGTTGCGGTAATGACAGTATCCGTAACGACGGAAACCCAACGCGGATTAGCCGTACTCCCGTCATTCCATGCAGCGAATGAGTTCGTCAATCCCACTTGGATTGTCGTGGGGCCTAAAGTGAGGGGTATCTGGGATTGGATGTAGACCTCATGAGGCCCGTAGTGTACAGGTAGCCGTAATTCGTTGGACCCGTCTGAGGTCAGGTTCGCACCGTCAATTGAGATGAGCATTCCCGGTGCGGGAGTGTTTACTTGAAGAAGTAGGAGGGGAGAGCTGGTTCTGTCGACGATTATCGTGTAAGCGGTGGAGTTCGTGGCGGTTAGAATGATCTTGACGAAGTTAGTAAGGTCTGAGAAGGTGTTGTTGCTAACGCATGGGGAGGAACAGGGTCCAAACGGGGCATCACTTAGGTCTCCGCCTGGGTGTGCGTCGATGAGTCTCAGATTCCCATGTCCTCCTGCGATACTCTCGTTCACCTTGTAGATTAGGAGACCTGCTCCTGGATAATCCGATGGGAATGGGAGATATTGGTCATACGTTCCGAGTCTTGCTCTCATCTCTACGAGGTAATATGACAAAGATCCGTCGGAGTTCACGCTGATCGGGATCTTAACCGCCTGGGTACCCGACGTGGGAAGTTCTAGATTACGGACGGATATTGTTGTCAAGTTCCCAGGGTAGACTGTTCGTATGCTTGAGTTGGAGATCCATCCCAGCTTGTTCTTTGACCATGATGAGTGTTGTGATGGGTACGTTCCGGGCGATGGTTGGAGTGGATTCGCATTGTTTGGGTTCCATTCTCCGAGCGCCATGATTTCCCAATACCCGACAAAATTGTTAACGGGGTCTATTTGTTGCGTGAGGTCGTAGAGGTCTGGCAGACCCTGAAGATGGCCAGCTTCGTGGGCGTAGACCCCTACCGGGTCGGACTCTGAGACTACCGAGGTTGAGATCTGAAAGGAGTCTAGAGGAGAGGGATTGAAAACATACCCGGGAATTGTAAATGAGTGAATATCGGTAGACGCATGTGGCGGCATCGCCTCATCGTTCCCGGCATGGACTATTATCGCGTACTTGTAATCATGAAAATTCACTCCGGCTTTGTATGCAGCCTGAAGTGAGTCTGTGACTAATTGATTGTCAACCGATGCTGTGTTGGCGCTGTAGTATTCCATAGTCTGCTGCAGCGAATACCATGGGGAGGTTGCTGAGGGACTGAGCGTCGTCGCAAACGAGACGCTCCCGTACGAGTCCTCGGCGTAATAGTTGTTCATAGTGGAAAGCGTCCCAGCTATCCCAGTTGGAGAAGTGCTGTTGGTCTTGTCGGAAAACCCTACGAGCACTACGAGAGTGGACTGGGCGCCGCTAACCGGAGTGAAAGGAAGTTCGGAATTCCCAGCAGTCAATGGAGCCGGATTATAGAGTTGTATGGGTCCAATTTGGGATATGAGAAGGGCAGTTATTAGTGCTGGAGCGATTAGAAAGCTGACCCGGAAAGGCATCTACCGTCCTGGAGCGATTTCCGCTTCTCGCTTGCTCTTGGACCGCAAAAGCCGTCTGTAACTGGTTCAATTGGAGCGAAGTTCCATAGGCAATTGCAGATTCGCTTCTTCGACACTTCTCTTGACATCAGTCAAGAGGACAATCGCTTGACAGCGTTGCATCAAGACTGCAGTCCGGCTAGCCTTAAATATGGTGATTCGCGAGAGTCGCCGTTCATAGAAGATCGTTCTCGGGGATCACGGATGAGTCATAGAGATGTAGGAGTTGTCGGCTATGGCGTGTACATTCCATGGGAACGGATCGAGACCGAGAAGATTGTAAGAGAACGGGAGAGAAAGCGAGGCAAAGAGCTGGAAAGAGTCCTCGAGAAGGTTAGACACGGGCTTCTTCTCAGAGAGAAAGCTCTCGCGGGTCACACTGAGGATACGATTACGATCGCCACGGAGGCGGCTGAGAACGCGGTTAGAATGGCGGGTATATCCCCGGATGAGATTGGAACCGTCACGGCAGGCTCCGAATCGAAACCGTATGCGGTTGGAACGATCGCACGTCACGTCGCCTCATTCATCGGAATGGGACAGAATGTCTTCGTCGCCGATCTTGAGGGAGCGTGCAATTCAGGCATGCAGGGAGTCGGCTTCATAGATTCAGAGATTCGTAGCGGTCGCATCAAGTACGGCCTGGCGATAGGTGCAGACGTCGCACAAGCAGAGAGAGGCGACCCTCTAGAATATTCTTGCGGGGCGGGTGCCGGAGCCTTCGTTCTTGGTCGGACGGATCTGATCGCAACAATCGAAGATATTGCGCCGTTTTCAAGTCTGTTTATGGACTTTTGGAGACGCGACCAGGCGGCAGTACCGTCGCATTTCGGCCGCACCACAGTAGAAGCCTACAAGTCGCATGTCATCGGTGCCATCGCCAATCTCTTCCGTAAGCATCCTGATCTTTCTCTATCAGAGTTCGATGCAATAACCTTCCATCAACCCTCTGGATACCTGCCCATGAAGACATGCGCAGCTCTGACCGAGGACAAGATTCCTTACGTGGAGGATGAATCGATCGCCGAAAGAATGAGGCTTACCGAGCAGGATATCGAGAAGAAAGTCAAGCCTTGGCTTAAAGTGTTGGACACAGGCAACACTTATGCGGCTTCGACACTCATATCTCTAGCATCCGTTTTCGACAATTCCAAGCCCGGAGATCAGGTTCTAGCAGTCTCCTACGGCTCTGGAGCATATTCCAACGCAACTTGGTTCGAGGTTCAAGATGGTATAGAAGACAAGAGGGGGCGGACACCCACTGTGGAGGAATATGTCAAGAGGAAGACGACGATAAAGATAGAAACCTACCAGGACCTGATCAGGGCTCGTCTGCATAGAATAAAGCAACGGCTTGAGATCCCTAGACTCGTGGGGGATGTAGAGCCGGTGAACGGCAAATCCTTCCCTCTCAGTCTATGCTATGGATGCGAACGGATCTACTTCCCTGCCAGAGAGAAGTGTCTTGATTCAGAATGCACGGGGAAGATGGAGGTTAAGCGTTACCCTCTCATTGCTCGATTGAAAAGCGTATCCAAGCTACCTCTCAAAAAGAGATTCACGTCAAACTTCGAGCTACTCGACCAGAACAAAGTGTTGTTTGTAGACGCAAAGCTTCAGGACTTGAAACCCGGTGTCAAGCTTGAGGGCGTCCTGCGGAGACTCGACTACGAGGGAAAGGATGGCCTAATCATGTACGGGATCGCATACCGGCCTGTCTTCCAAGAGACCCTGGCGCTGATCGCACGGCCAAAGCCTCTAATAATCGCGCCCACGCAATACGCTTAGCAGGTTTTGAGGCAACAGGGTCGCCACTATTAGTCTCAGCCAGACATCCGGTCGCGTAGCATGGACCTTTTCGAATCAAATCATGAAGCTAAATTCAGAAAGAAAGTTCAGCGCTTCACAAAGGAGCATGTTGCTCCCGTAGCTGAGAAAGTCGAAGAGGGATGGTTTCCCCGGGATATACTTCGGAAACTGGGAGAGCAACAGTTTCTCGGTGTCGCCTTTTCGAAGAGTGATGGAGGCCATGGACTAGGGTGGAGCTTTGAAGTCATTGTAGCCGAGGAGATCTCAGCCGTAAGCGCCGCTACAGAAATGGCCCGCTTGGCTTCAGGGGCATTGTACGCTGCGCCACTCGCCTACTTTGCAAGTAGGCCGCAGAAACAGAGGTTTCTCTGGCCCTGACCGAGCCGGGAGCGGGGTCAGACGCGGGCTCTATCATGACGTCCGCAGAACGTCGAGGGCAGGATTTCGTTCTCAACGGTGAGAAGCGTTTCATCACAAATGGTGGAGTTGCTGATTTCCTCTTCGTCTTCGCCGTCACTGAGCCTCGAAAGCCTCCAAAGTCTGGAGTCAGCGCCATTGTTGTCCCGAGGGAATCCGAAGGTGTACAAGTGGTGAAGACGTATGGTCTCCTTGGGATGCACGGCGCAAACGTCGTCCACCTCAGATTTCGCAACGTAAGAGTTCCTGAAGAAAATGTGGTTGGGGGGCTTCACCGAGGATTCCCGATTCTGCTTGATGAGCTTGATCGGGAACGCCCCGCGGTCGCGGCGGGAATGCTGGGGATCGCTCGGTCAGCCTTTGAGTCAGCCGTAGACTATTCGTCAAAGAGACGGCAGTTTGGCCGGCCAATCAAGGAGTTCGAAGGGGTTAGTTTCAAACTGTCGGACATGATGGTCAAACTCGAAGCCGCCCGACTACTCATCCTCAAGGCCGCTCGTTTGCTGGATGAGGGAAAGCTTGCTCGGCTTGAGGGTGCCATAGCGAAGGTCTTCGCCACGGAATCTGCTTTCGAGATAACACATCAAGCTTTGCAGGTCCATGGAGGAATAGGGTACACTAAGGATCTGCCGATCGAACGGTATTTTCGTGATGCCAGATTCATGATGATTGGCGGGGGAACGAGCGAGATCATGCGGTTCCTGATTCAACGAGAGATCTACAGGGAGAGGAGCCGACGGTCGTCATGATTGTTACTGGGAATTTTGCCGGCTAGTTACGCGAGGCTTTAGTCGATTTGGGGAAAGGGAGCATGCGAAGAAAGGCTCTATTTTATGTCCACAGTCGAGATCGAAAATTATCGGTGGAAGTGCGAGAATTTCCTGAAGGGCTATTGTCCAGGCAAAGATTGTGATATCTGCGCAAAGATGACGAATAGATTGTTGTTGAAGGGTCTGGTCAAGATCACTCACGCGGATGAGATTCTTCAGCCCCAACAGGCTGCAACTCCAACCAACCCACCGTAAGCTTTTCTTTCCGTTTCAGAACCGCGCAATGAACGATAGAAGAATTGAGCATTTTCTATCCGAGGTAGGTTTATACCATCTGCCGGCCAATATAGCCTATGGATTCCAGATACGATCCACACGGCTATCCACAGCAATCTCACGCCGGCCCGGGGGACGCCTAACAAATGGTCGACTTTCACTATTTCATTTTCATCATCAACGCTGACGCCGCGGTTTTCGGAGTCATCGTCTTTCTCATGAGCTACATCGCGTTAAGGCTGGTCTACAGAATGTGGCGGCGCAGCCTGCGCTGCCCGCACTGTGGCGAAGTCTACGCGACCAAGCATATCGCGCATATTCCGGAGAAAACGCTGCCCAACACACTTTGGACTTGAAGCGCAAAACCACTGGCCAGCGCGCACCTTTAGTCTGTAGGGAAAGCTAGGCTTACGTTGTCCTGAGAAAGGACAGCGCGAACTCTTTTGCGTGTCTTTCCGTGCCGCGATGTTTCCCTCCGACATTTCTCAGGTGGTGGTAGAATTCGTGAATCAGCACGTACGGGTCGTAGAGATACTCCTGGCTGGATATGTAGATCGTCTTCTCTCGATGAACGTAGCAGCCCAAGGCCTTCTTCTCTCCCGGGGGAAGCCCGATTCTAAGAGTAGGGATGTCAACACGATAGTGTTTGGAGAGGAGTTCGAGCGCGTCCTCGGGACGTCTCTCGGTTGAGATTAGCTGAACGACTCTGTCCTGGAATTGCTTCTCATTGGACGTAGGATTCGACTTGAATGCTGACAGGTTCGTAATCCACAAGTCTGCCTGCTTGAAAGTCTTCGTATGCTTTGAGGTCCAAGAGCCCGTGTCCGCAATTGTTGAAGGCTATGACTTTTTGTTCGTTTGATTCCTTGCATCTTATTGCTTCGTCAATGACGTATTTTATGCAATGCGCAGTCTCTGGAGCGGGGATCATACCCTCGGTTTGGGCGAATGTTCTCGCGGCTTGGAAAACCTCTGTCTGATGGTAGGCTACCGACTTCACGTGTCCCTTGTTGATGAGGTAGCAGAGTGAAGGAGCTTTTCCGTGATATCGGAGGCCTCCCGAGTGGATAGGCGGTGAAATGTACTTGTGCCCAACTGTATACATTTTCAATAACGGAGTCATTTCCCCAGTGTCCCCGAAGTCGTAGGTGTACGTTCCCCGTGTTGTTGAGGGCACAGCCTTTGGTTCACAGGCGACAAACTCTGTCTCAGATTTGTTTCTCAACTTGTCTGATAGGAAAGGATAGGCGAAGCCGGCAAAGTTCGATCCTCCTCCGATGCACCCTGCGATGACGTCAGGGTCGATGTCGATGCTCTCGAACTGTTTCTTGGCCTCAAGGCCGATGATTGATTGATGCAGCAGGACATGATTCAAGACAGAACCAAGACAGTAACGAGAATCTTCGTGAGTTACGGTGTCCTCCAACGCCTCGCTGATCGCAATTCCCAGAGTCCCGGGATGGTCTTGATTCTGGTCAAGTAGGGATTTTCCAAATCTTGTTTCCTTGCTAGGCGATGGTAGGACTTGTGCACCATAAGTTTCCATCATCGTTCGTCGTCCTGGCTTCTGGTCGTAGCTGACTCTGACCATGTAGACGCGGCACTTCAGGTTGAAGATGGATGAAGCCAGGGCGAGCGCTGATCCCCATTGACCGGCGCCGGATTCGGTTACAAGCCTCTGAGTGCCCTGCTGACTGTTGTAGTAAGCCTGTGCTAGGGCCGTGTTAGGCTTGTGACTTCCTGTTGGGCTGAGATATTCAGCCTTGTAGAAGATCTTGGCAGGGGTCTTGAGATACCTCTCGAGTCTCCTCGCCCTTACCAGGGGTGTTGGCCTCCCTATCTGGATATAGGCGTCTCGAACCGTTTCCGGGATCGTGATATTCTGTTCGGAACTGATTTCTTGGCGAATCAGTTCTTTTGCGAAGATTCTCTCCAAGGAGGTGGGGTTGATGGGTTGCTTGGTTCCGGGGTCGAGCGGTGGAGGCAGGGGCTCGGTAAGATCAGCCTGAATATTGTACCAGTGAGTCGGAATTTCTTCCTGAGACAGCCTAATCCTTGTGAGTTCGAGTGTAGCGAGCTTCTGCAAATGAAGCGTCTATGAATGTTCGTCTAGGCAAGATTTTAAGCTTGCCAGTACAGTTCTGTACATGAGCGTTCGGCGAATAATGTGGAGTAAGATACAGGCCATGATGGAAGGACACCCTGAGAGGTTGAGGGTGGTACGTATCCTTCTTGAAAACGGCCTGGGGCTTAGGGGAAATGAGGTCTATCTGAATGATATCGAGATCCCCATAGTGAGAATCGCAAAGTCCGCGGGGGTCGATAGACGCACCGTTGACGAGACAATAAGAATGGTGGAGACCAACCCAGAGCTTAGATCGCTCTTTTCAAATCTCCGATCCGCCGGGCTATCCCTGAAAGGGGTCGCGAAGCAGCTAGGGCTGGGTGTGGTGGAAATTATTGTTGAAGACCCTCACAAACCGGGAATCATCGCTGGAGCCTCTCTATTATTTTCGCAGCTGGGAATTAGCATCCGACAGGCCCTGGTCGATGATCCAGAACTGACCCCGGAGCCTAAACTCATCTTGATTGGAGACAAAGCGATCCCTGGAGAGATCATCCCCAAGCTTCTCAAGATCAATGGCGTGACAAGAGTCTCAGTCTACTAGTGTTACTAACACGCGACTGGTTACTTCAGGTAACATTTATCTGTCCCACCTGTTACCCTAGGTAACAGAAGAGGGTTAGCGCGACGAACCTAAGACTTTCGAACGAAGATGCAGCACGAAGGGTTGAGCCACGATCAGCTCTAGATTACGGGACGTTCAGCAACAGGTTCGGAGATTCAGCCGGCGACAAGGAGCTCGAGGTCTTCCAAAAATACATAGCATCGAGGACGCTGCTAAGCAAAGGATTCGATACATATCTAGACCCCTCTCTGGAGGAAGACGAGGACCGTTCCACCATTGATGCGGATGTTTGCGGAGTCAAGAAAGACGAGATCATCGTCGTATTCTGCTCTGCGAGTCTTCCAGAAGAGTCGGTCTGGAATAGCGTCCGGCTCGTCAGCCATTCACAGAACGCTCGATCCTTGATTCTCTCTCCTGAAGAGATCGCTCCAGATCTAATTGAGGAAGAGGTCCCTGGAGCGCTAAGTAACGGGAAGCTACAGATCGAGACGCTTGGATGGTTCGAGGACACGCTAGAGCGGACCTTACAACAAACACTACGCACCATAGAGCTCCTAGTGAACGAGACTCGAATGAGAATGCTGGCGCCACTGCTTCAGAAATCAGCTCTCAAGAGAGAGTTTCGGGCGAGAATCAACCCCAAACTCGTCTATCACAACCTCACGGCTTTATCAGAAGCAGGGATCGTCAATGAACCGGTTGAAGGAACCTTCGAGCTGAGCCAGCTTGGCAAAGCAGTCCTACCGGAGTTCATTGCATTTTTGGAGAACACCCGCAAGACCCTCGACGATTATAGGCACAAGGAGGTGAAATCGGTTGGAAGACAATGAATTCTTCCCAGAATGGTTCAAGCGACGCTTCCGATCTCCATCGACAGGCTGGTTCGACGATTTCGACAAGAACTTCGAAGAGATGCTCCGCGGCCTCGAACTACCAAAGGACCTAGTCAGGGAGAGAAAACTGCCCGACGGAGGAACAGTCAGAGAAATGGGACCCTTCGTCTACGGCTACTCGTTCAGCATGGGACCGGACGGCAAACCAATAGTCAGAGAATTCGGCAACGTTAAACCATCATTCAAAGGAGGACCCTTTGGAACCGCGAAGCCAAGCTTCGACGTCAAAGAGGAGCGCGAACCCCTAGTTGACGCAATGGTTCAGTCAGACACCGTCAAAGTTGTCGCTGAACTTCCAGGCGTAGAGAAGTCAGACATTACACTCGAATGCGACGGAAGAAACCTCGTACTGAAAGTAGACACAGACAAGAGGCGCTACTCTAAGTCCCTGGAACTCCCCGTTGAAGTGGACCCTGATACGTCGAAGGCGAGCTACAAGAACGGAGTTCTGGAACTGGTCCTCACACGCAAGAGCCCTGGGAACAAACCCAAACAAATAAAGATCGACTAGGCTGCTTTTTTCCTCAGCCTGCCGCTTCTTTTTCCGAGTGAGGATTACCTGTTATTAACAGGTCGAATCCGCCAACCGTAGCATATGGCTGCCGATGAGTTGAAGATCAGCACCGGGGAACACAAAAACCGAATCGCCAAGATACAGAACACGCTTCGAAAAAATAGGATAGAAGCTCTCTATCTGACGAACTCGACGAGAATCCTATACTCCACAGGCTTCGCACATATATCGACAGAACGCCCACTTGCGGCGGTAATTCCCAATGAGAAGCCGCCCTTCTTCATGGCTCCACACTTAGAGTATGACCACATTCGGGAGGAATGCCCGCTAGCCGACGAGGTCCTGACCTATCCTGACTATCCCGGGGAAATGCATCCTATGCGGGTCTTTGCCAAGTTCTTGGCTCAGAAGGCACTTGCTTCTTCCAGAATTGCTACAGACTCCGCTGAGGGAGCGGCCGGAGGCTATGGGTATCGAGGACCTTCATTGCGGGATCTAATGGGTCGGGCGAAGTTCATTGATGGACGAGACATTGTGGACAAATTACGGCTCATTAAATCTAGACAGGAAATAAGGCTCCTCCGAGAAAGCGCGAAATGGTCTGAGGTAGCACACGAGATCCTGCTCGAAAATACTCACGCTGGTCTTCACGATTCCTTGGTCGCCGTAAAATCCAGCTACGATGCACTCGCCAGAATGCTGAAGAAACTCGGACAATCCTACGTCCAATTGAAAATAGCCCTCTCTCCAGTAGTCGTTGGCTTCCGAGGACAAGTCGGTGCCAACTCCGCGATTCCTCATGCAGTCTACACCATGAACAAGATTCGGAGAGGAGACGTTCTTGTTACAGAAGCCGGAGTGGAAGTGGGGGGCTACACGAGCGAGCTTGAACGAACCGTGATTGTTGGAAAACCCAGCTCTAGAGCCAAGCGATGCTTTGAAGCAATGCTGAAAGCCCAAGACGCCGCCCTCAAAGAATTTCGTCCCGGAATAAGGTGCAGCGGGATAGACCAAGCGGCTAGAAAATCTATTGAAGACTCCGGGCTCATTGACGGTCATAGACATCACACGGGGCACGGAATAGGTTTAGACGGTCACGAACCACCATGGCTTGATCCGGGGGACAGCACAGTCATTCGCGAAGGAATGGTGTTCTCCTGTGAACCAGGTCTCTACTTTCCGGGCTATGCGGGATTCAGACACTCCGACACAGTTGTGATTACGAAGAGAGGAATGGACTTTGTTACCCATTACCGACGCGAACTAGAGGAGCTCACGATCTAGAACAGACGCGTCGTTCTTCACGCCTTGAACCATTGGAACACAAGATAACGGATCTTTCCAGACTTCGTGTCGGGAATCGCAATTATGAAGTGTTTTCTTACCGTGGTGGCCAGTCTTCCCGCTCTGACCACTTCGAACGGGCCCATTACTGATTGAGGAGTCTCGACAGATACAATGAATGGGGCATGATCTATTCCCGGACCGTGTTCGTAGACGGCGAAGTCGGCTCCGAACTTTATTCCCGGCGTTACGACGTAGCCTTTCTCCCTCAAGTCCTTGTAGACTTGGTAGGCGGCGCTGAAGCCTCGGTAGGTTTCCTTAGCAGCCTTCAGCAAGACGCTCCTTCCGACGGGTTTCTTGCTGCGCCCGTCGATGACGCCGATTCTTTTGTGTTCGAGGAGGTAAAGTCCTTCCATTAGATCTAGGAGAAGTGGGACTTCAAAGTCCTGGTCAGGTTTTGGCTTGGGAATACCTACTGGTTTCCCGAAGAATCCTGATCTGTATATGCCGAGTCCTGACTTGTAGTCCCAGACTATTAGCCTCGTCCCGATGAGTTCGGCTTGATCCTGAGCCGAAGGAGTCTTCATGGCCTCACTAGGCGGTGAGGGCGATGACTCTGATAAGGTCCACAACATCCACCCCGAGATCAGCCATGTTCTCCATATGTGCACTGAGATCTCTGATCAATAGGAGTGTGCGCAGGGGAATCTTCTCGTCAAGAACTTCTAGGTCTAGCGACCGATAAGCGGTGTCCACCTTCCTCTCGGTCTCTTCAACGCCCTTGGAGAGCTCCATAGCCTTGGTTGGATTGAATCCGAGAGACATCATGGTTTCGCGAATCTTGGACATTTCTTCCAGAACTAGTCCGATGAGTTCGGAGAGGCGTTTTGTATACCTCTTGTCTACCTTCCAGCTGCGGTCGATTACGGCGGTCAGTCGGTAACCTATCCCCTGAGCGTAGTCGGCTACCTCACCTACCCGGAAGATGAGTCGGATGAAATCTTCACGGTTGCTTAGCAAAGCACCGAATGATGCGACCTCTTCCAGAAGCTTCTTCTTGGTGCCTTCGAAATTATCCAGGATCTTTACCATGTTCTGATAGTGGTCCTTTGCGTCCTTGCCCTTTCCTTCGCCAACGCTGTCCGTCATCAGGGCAAGCTCACGTGTTATTTCGACTACGTTTCTCGTCTGATCTCGACATATGTCGAGGATTCTACGTCTTATGCTAGCTTCGGTTTCAACTGGAAAGGTCAACATCGATACCGGCTGGGTCTAATGCAAGGAAGAGGCGACATTCCCATAAAAACTAGTTGCAGTGAGCCTAGCCAGTATTCGAAGGGAATCCGGTATTGACAATCGAGTCGATCGTCGGTTTCAGTCCCTTGATTTTGACTCTTATCTGGTTCCATGAGTCTCGGTCTCGAAGAGTGACAGTATCGTCTTTCAGTGTATCATAGTCGACGGTGATTCCGAGGGGTATGCCGGCTTCATCAGCCCGGGCATACCTTCGCCCTATGGACCCTGAATCATCATACTCGACCCGCAGACCGCTCTCGCGGAGGCTTCGATGGACACTCTGGGCCTTTTCCACGAGTCCATCCTTGTTCACTAAGGGGTAGACCGCTGCTTGTGTCGGGGCGATGCCGAAGGGCAGGCTCAGAATCAGTCTTTCCTCCTTCATCCTGAGGTTATGTTCCAGGGTCGAGTAGACTAGTCTCTCTACCCCAAAGCTGGGCTCTATGACATGAGGAAGGAATCTTGTCCCGGCTTCCTTGATGGTCTCATCTTTTGTGTCGAAGAGTTCGATTGGAATGTCATGCGCCTCAATTCTGATTGAATCACCCGACTTCTTCCCTTGGAGGATTCGGGGTAGGTCTTCCTTTGCTAGGAGGCTGATGATTCTCCCGGCGTCAGATCCAAATCTTTTCCGTATTTTTTCGTGGTTCGGCCTAACAGTACGAACTGTCTTCTCTACTGGTGAGTCATAAGATTTGAAGACTCGCATATCGATGCCTGTAGCCTTCATATGGCTTCGAAGGTCGTAATCGGTCCGGTAGGCGAACCCAGCCACTTCCACCCAATCCCATCTGTCAAGCTTCACTTCATGATCAAAAGTTTGAGCGGAATAATGCGCTCTCTCCGTTGATAGTTTCTCGAAGAATCGCTGGTTGCGTTGTTCGATCCCTAGCTTTGCCAAGAACCTCGTGGATTGGGCCATGAAATACGCCATCCACGGGGATTTGACGAGTCTTTTTTCGAGAGCTTCAGCAGTCGTGACTCTAGTCGTTTCACTCTTTCCATTCTTTCTAGTGTCCTCAGTTATGATGAATAGCCTGTCGTCGTTCACCTCGCCAAGGTAAGGACATTCTGGTTTCTCAGGATCGAAGAAAACCTCAAAGTCCATTATCGTGAATTCGCGTAGTCGTATGGGTCCTTGGCGGGGCGAAATTTCGTTTCTCAACACCGTCCCGACCTGAGCGATGCCCAAGGGGAATTTTTCCCTCATCACTTCGAGCACTCGATGGAAGTCTACGAATATTCCCTGCGCTGCTTCGGGGCGTGTGTATGCAGGATCTTCACCATAGGGGCCGATGTTTGTCTTGAACATCGTGACGAAGTATTGGGGTGATCCTAGGATTCCTCCACACTCGGGACATTTTACCTGTTTCATGAGGACGGATAGTTGGTCTAGGTCGAGACCTTCGGTTTCAGTTCCGGTGGCCTCCTTGATCAATTGGTCGGCTCTGAACCTTCGATGGCAGATGGTGCATTCCGTCATCGGATCTTTGAAATTCTGGACGTGTCCGGAGGCTTCGAGGACCCGTTCGGGGGTTATGATTGGGGTCGATATCTCGACGAATCCATGCCGCCTAAGGAAGAACTCTCTCCATGTATCCTCGATTTCCCGCTTCAGACCGGTTCCCAAGGGGCCTAAGTCAATGAAACCGCTTACGCCCCCGTATATTTCGAAGGAACCCCAGAAGAAACCTCTGCGTCTCGCGAGTTCAGAGAGCAGCCTATGTTTGTCTCGTAGCTGGGGGGTCGGCTGATCCAAGCTGTTGATCGTCGTTGAATCGTTCAGGAATCAGTATAATGTTTTACCCGAGAAGCGATAAGGTGGAGGTTGAAAACACAGTTCTGTTTCTATCTGGCCTTCACGTGCTTGACGATGGGCGGTCTAACCTTTCTGAGGATCCTATAGCCGCAGAAGGGGCATTTGATCTCTGGCGTCATGGCCAATTGGTCTGCTGTAAGTCTAGATCCGCAATTGATGCATTCATAGAACAATCCGCCGGGATTTCTCTGCCGGGCAGGTGGTTCTTGTAAGGGGGCTTCCGTTGATGCTTCTTCAGGACCCGATTCCATCTAGATTACAGCCCTCTAGGGTCTTGGGTTCGAGTTAAGGATTTTGCGGGCGAGGGCCTGACTCCGCCAGGTCTCGTTTTTTCACTTGCGGGCTTCGTTCTCGTTTTCTCTTCGACTTTTTCCTCGTCTGGTTGTCTTCTTACTAGGTAGAAGCCTAGAACGATTATTGCGGCGACAACGCCTATTGCTGCTGGGATCAGAATCTGCAGGTTGCTCTGAAG
>WNGJ01004147.1_pt1 | contig 23677 bp, 20 predicted proteins | sample 5400611 | NCBI WGS metagenome assembly WNGJ01 (sample SAMN13153375, study PRJNA577476) | soil metagenome | isolation source: 40 cm soil or saprolite under Garry oak tree replicate 1 | place: USA:California | collected 2016-06-15
CCCGGCACGCGCTGACGCGCGCGCTGGCCGACCATCTGGCGCTGGTGTTTCGCGGCCAGTCCTTGACGCCGGTCCAGTATCTCGCCGCCGCGTCGATACTCGGGCCGCCGATGGAGCAGCACTATTCACAGCACAACATGCCGGACTTCCCGATGATCGGGCTGATCTGGCACCGGAACGGTCAGCAGCCGGCCGAGCAGTGGCACACCGACCATACCAACCGTGAGCGTCCGCCGGCGGCCACCATCCTGTACGGGGTGGAGATCCCGTCGGCCGGCGGCGGCACGAGCGTGGCGAGCATGCGCGCGGCGTACGTCGCGCTTCCGGAGAGCGAGCGCCGTCGCCTCGAGTCGCTCACCACGTTCAACGGCCTGGACGGCCACGCCGACACGCGCCCGGAGGACCGGGACAAGTACGGCAAGCCGGTCGAGCATCCGATGGTGCGCACCCATCCCGTGCATGGCTCGAAGGCGGTGTACTTTCACATCTCCAAGGCCACGCACATCGACGGCATGACGCCCGAAGCGAGCAAAGCCTACATGCGCGATCTGCTCGACCGGATGATCCGGCCGGAGATCGTCTATCAGCACGTCTGGCGCAAGGGCGACGTCCTAGTCATCGACGACCGCGCGACCATGCACCGGGCCCATGGCGACTACGACCGGAGCCAGAGCCGCGTGCTGTGGCGGATCATCGTCGAGGGCGATCGTCCTCGGCTCGCGTGAGGCGCGTCGGCGGCCCGGCGTGGACGCGACGCCTCGCCTCATGAGGCACGGCTGATCGATGCGCGCCGTGCTCTGTCACGCGTGGGGACCTGTCGAGGGTCTCCGCCTCGGCGACGCGCCGTCGCCCATTCCTGCCGACGGTGAGGTGGTCATCGCGGTCAGGGCCGCGGGGATCAACTACGCCGATGCCATCATGGTGGCCGGGCACTACCAGACGAAGCCGCCGCTGCCGTTCAGCCCCGGCCTCGAGGCGGCGGGGATTGTCGCCGCCTGCGGAGACGGCGTGACGCGCTTCAGGCCGGGCGATCGCGTGATGGCGATCCTCGCCCACGGTGGCCTCGCCGAGCTCGCGGCCGCTCCCGAGGCGGAAACCTTCGCGATTCCCGGCCGCATGAGCTTCGAGGAGGCCGGCGCGTTTCCCATCGCATACATCTCGAGCCACGTCGCGCTCCGCTGGCAGGCCCGGCTGGAGCCAGGCGAGACGCTGCTCGTGCTGGGAGCGGCAGGAGGGGTGGGGCTCACCGCCGTCGAGATCGGCAAGGCCATGGGCGCCCGCGTGATCGCCGCGGCCAGCACGGCCGAGAAGCTCGCGGCGGCCCAGGAGCGCGGGGCGGACGACGTCGTCAACTATGTCGAAGAAAAGCTCACGGACCGCGTGATGACCCTGACGAACGGCAAGGGCGCCGACGTGTGCTTCGATCCCGTCGGCGGAGATCTCTTCGACTCCGCGCTGTCGTCGCTCGGGTGGGGCGGCCGCATCCTCCTCATCGGCTTCGTGGCCGGCGTGCCGCAGATCCCGGCCAACCGGCTCCTCGTGAAGCATCGCGCCGCGCTCGGATCCTCGTTGCGGTACTTCCGCTGGCACGCGCCGGACAAGCTCCTCCGGTCCGTCGAGGAGCTCGTGCGGTGGTACGGCGAGGGCAAGCTCCGGCCGCTCGTCACTCACCGCCTGCCGCTCGAGCAGAGCGTGGAGGCGATCCGGCTGCTCACGGACCGCAAGGCCCACGGCAAGGTCGTGGTGCTGGTGGAGCCTCGATGATGGAGATCCGCGTGGAGCAGCACGGGCGGCACATCGTGATGGTGACGATCGATAACCAGCCGCGCCGCAACGCCATGACCAGGCCGATGATGGCGGAGCTGGCGCGGGTGTGGGACGAGCTCGAGCGGGGCGACTGCCGTTGCATCGTGCTGACCGGAGCCGGAGACCGCGCTTTCTCCGCCGGGGCCGACATCAGCGGCGACCTCTCGGCTCGCGCGGAGACCGCCAAGGTTCTCAGCCGCGCGCTCCTGAAGACCGACGCGTACTCGAAACCGATCGTGGCCGCGGTCAACGGCGACTGCGTCGGCGGCGGGCTGGAGCTCCTCCTCTCCACGGACATCCGGGCCACCGCGCCCCACGCGCGGTTCGGCCTTCCCGAGGTGCGCTGGTCGATCTATCCCTTCGGCGGCGCCACGATCAAGCTGATCCAGCAGATCGGGCACGTCCACGCGATGGATCTCCTGCTCACCGGCCGGCTCGTGGATGCGGAGGAGGCGATGCGCCGGGGTCTCGTCAACCGCATCGTGCCTGCCGCCGACCTCATGGCGTGGGCGCTCGAGACCGCGGAGGTCATCGCGGCCAACAGCCCGTCCGCGGTGCAGGCCGTGAAGCAGCAGATCAGCGCGACGATCGCCGAGCACGCGCGCTCACGCGAGGCGCTCGACCAGGAGCTCGGCGACCGGGTGCGGGCCAGCGCGGAGTTCGCCGAGGGCGTTGCCGCGTTCCGGGAGAAGCGCCCGCCCCGCTACGAGTGACCGGCGGCCCGTCCGGCGCCACGACGGCTGCACCGGAACGGTGGCGAGTGCTAGCATACGCGCATCATGACCCCCGGGATCCCGCCGTCAGCATCCGACGTGCGCGTGGAGCGCGCTGACCGCGTCCTCACGCTGACCTTCGATCGTCCGGGCGACCAGAACCGGCTCACCCGTGACGTCCTCCTGACGATGCAGGGGATTGCCGACGATCTCCGCGATGACGACGAGATCCAGGCCGTGGTCGTCACGGGAAGCGGCTCAGAGTTCTTCTCGATGGGTATCCTGAACCCGGCCGTGCGGGCCAGCTATACGAAAGAGCAGATCATCGACCTGGTCCGGATCGCGAACCGGCTCTACGATGCCATCGAGGCGCTGCCCCAGATCGTCATCGCGGCATTCAACGGCGCCGCGCGAGCGGGCGCGGCGGAGCTGGCCCTCGCGTGCGACATCCGGCTGGCCGCCGCCCACGCGACCTTCAGGCTTCCGGAGGCGCTGTGGGGAGGCTTTCCTGGAGCGGGCGGGCCGGTGCGGCTCCCCGCCATCGTCGGCCGCGGGCGCGCCCTCGAGCTCATCTGCACGGGCCGCGAGATCGACGCGGGGGAGATGGAGCGCCTCGGCCTCGTCCTGGCCGTGTACCCCGCCGACCGCGTGCGGGCGGAGGCCCAGGCCCTGGCCGCCCGCATCGGCGCGAGCGGTCCGCTCGCCACGCGGGGAGCCAAGCCATCATGAACGCCGGCCGGGCCGCCGGCTTCGCTGCTGCCCGTTCCCTCTCCGACGCCCTCCGTCACGCCCTCGAGTGGAGCCGTGACGTCGACGAGGGCATGGCCGCGCACCGCGAGGGCCGGCCGCCGCGATTCACCGGGCGATGAGCGCGCGCCCGACGAGCCGGACGCTGGGGGATCTCCTCGACGAGATGGCCGCGGAACGGCCGCACGCCCAGGCGCTCGCCTTTCGCGACGAGCAGCTCACCTACGCCGCGCTGCGCGCTCGCGTCGACGAGCTCGCGCGCGCGCTCGTCGCGGTGGGGGTGACGCGCGGCGATCGAGTCGCGGTACTGCTGCCGAACCGCCCGGAGTGGGTGGTGGCCGCGCTCGCCATCGCCAAGATCGGCGGCATCGTGTCGGCGATCAGCACCTTCTCCACGGCCCGCGAGCTGGGCTGGATGCTCGAGCATTCCGAGGCGGTGGCCCTCATCACGGTCTCGGCCTTTCGGGGGCGCGCCTACCTCGACGCGCTCCACGACCTCTGTCCCGAGCTGGCCGCGAGCGCGCCCGGAGCCCTTCGAAGCGAACGACTGCCGAGGCTCCGGACCGTCGTGTCCATGGACGGGCGGCGCGTGGACGGAGTGTTCCAGCCGGAGGACTTCTTGGGGCGGGGGGCCGACCTGGGCACCGCGGCGCTGAGGGAGAGGCAGCGGTCGGTGAGCCCGAGTGACGTGTGCTACCTCCTGTACACCTCGGGATCGACGGCCACGCCGAAAGGCGTCACGCTCGCGCACGGCAGCATCATCGAGAACGGGTTCAACATCGGAGAGCGCCAGCATCTGACGCCCGCGGATCGGCTCTGGCTCGCCGTGCCGCTCTTCTGGTCGTTCGGCGCGGCGAACGCGCTGCCCGCGATCCTGACGCACGGCGGGTGCGCGGTGCTGCAGGAGAGCTTCGAGCCGGGGGAAGCGCTGGAGCTGCTCGAGCGCGAGCGGTGCAGCGTCTACTACGGCATGGCGAACATGGCGCGCGCCATGCTGGAGCATCCCGATCGTCGCCGGCGGCGGCTCGACTCCATGCGCACCGGCCTGACCATCGGTCTCCCGGAGGACATCGAGATGACGATGGAGGCGGTGGGCGCTCGCGAGCTCTGCAACGTGTACGGGTCGACGGAGACGTACGGCAACTGCGCGGTCACCGACGCCCACGATCCCCTCGCGCGGCGCCTGCACACGCAGGGCCTGCCCCTGCCCGGCATGGACATCCGCGTGGCGGACCCCGAGACGCGGCGGCCACTGCCGGCGGGAGAGGTGGGCGAGCTATGCGTCGCCGGTCATGTCACGCCAGGCTACTTTCGGGCGCCGGAGCTCGACGCGGCCGCCTTCGACGCTGAAGGATATTTTTACACGGGCGATCTCGGGCTGGTGGGCGACGACGGGCGGGTGCGCTTCCGGGGTCGGTTGAAGGAGATGATCAAGACCGGCGGCATCAACGTCGCGCCGCTCGAGGTGGAGAGCGTCCTTCTCCAGCATCCGGGCGTCAAGCAGGCGTACGTGGTCGGTGTGCCCGACCATGACAAGGACGAGGTCGTGGTCGCGGTCCTGGAGCTGCACGAGGCCGCGGCGGTCGACGCGGGGGCGATCGTCGCCTTCTGCCGCGAGCGGCTCGCCAGCTACAAGGTCCCCACCCGGCTCGTCTTCCGCAAGGCCGAGGAGCTTCCTCGCACGCCGACGGGCAAGATTCACAAGCCTGGACTCCGGGAGGAGCTCATGTGAGCTAGGCGACGGCCGCGAGGTTCTCGATGATCGAGAGGCACGCGCTGGCCAGCTCTGTGCCCTTGGTGACCATGTGCGAGCGAAAGAACTCTTGATGATCGGCATGATCGTGGAAGTGGTGCGGGGTCAGGACGGCGGACAGGATGGGCACCTCGGTCTCGAGGGATGTCTGCACGATGCCCTGCAGGACGGCCTGGGCGACGAACTCATGCCGGTAGATCCCGCCGTCGACCACGAACCCGCTCGCGCACACCGCGGCGTACTTGCCCGTCTTGGCGAGCTTCTTCGCCATGAGCGGGATCTCCAGGCTGCCCGGCGCCGAGAAGAACTCGATGCCGCTCTGGTCGTACCCGTGCCGGGCGAGCTCTGCGACGAAGGCCTGCTTGCAGCGGTCGGTGATGTCGGTGTGCCACGCGGCCTGAACGTAGGCGATCTTCGTTTGGCGAGTCATGGTTCCCTCTCTTGCCGTCGAGGTTCCCTTCAGTGCTTTCGAGCTCATCATACCTTGGCGATGCGCTCCTCGGAACGACGCGAAAACGGGTCAACGACGCGGGGCCCACACGCCCTCGATCCGTCGGAAGACGCCGAGGGCCAGGGCGGGCAGCGCGATCATGCCGGCGGCGAAGAAGAGGGGCGCCGAGGGGCTGGCGGTGAGATCGCGGAGCAGGCCCGCCACGGGCTGTAGGGCCGCCATGCCGAGGTAGTACGTCGCGTAGAAGAGACCCAAGGCAGCCGCAACGTGCTCCGAGCGCACGCCGCCCGGGACGAGCGCCACCATAGCCCCGGGCGGCACGCCGGCCAGGACACCCGCCAGCAGGAGCCAGACGACCGGGGCGGGCATGAGCGGCATGGCCGCGATGGCAAGCGCCGTGAGCACGCAGCCGACCACGATGGCAACATTGGGACGCCGCATGCGGTCCACAACGACGCCGCCAAGCGGCACCGAAAGCACGCTGATCCACACCGCCAGGCTTACCTGGAAGCCGGCCCCGCCGAGCGAGGCGCCGCGCGAGACGAGCATTCCGGGACCGAAACCGAGCAGCACGATGAAGCCCACGTTGAACAGCATCCACATGGACCCGGCCGTCAAGGCCAGCGCCCAGTCGCGCGGAGGGAGATTCGGCACGAAGCGAAGCGCCGCGCGGGAGGTCCCGACACCCGGCGCGTCCCGATAGAGGCACGCCAGGAGCGCGAACGTGACGGCAGCGAGCAGCGCCGCAAGGTATTGGACGAGCCGCCAAGAGGAACCTGCCGCGACAGCGCCGAAGATCGCCGTGCTGAGACCGATGCCTAGCGGCCACCCGGTGAGCATGATGCCCATGGCCGTGGAGATCTCCTTGCCCGCGAACCACTCTGCCGTCATCTTCGCCACGACGAGAGTCAGGAGCACCCCACCGGCGCCGCTCACGAGCCGTCCGGCGCCGGCCATCCACAGGGAGTGACTGGCCGCGGTCACGAGGCCGCCGCCGACCATGAGCCCCAGCGCCGACAAGACCACGGGGCGATTGCCGAAGCGCTGGCCGAGCAACCCACCGGGCAGGGCGAGGGCGGCGCCCGGCAGCAGGTAGAGTCCGATGAGCAGGCCGAGCTCCGCGTAGCTGAGGGTGAGATCGGCGACAAGCAGAGGGCCCACGGGCGCGATGGACTGGAACTGCACCGCCATGCTGACTCGCGCCAGCAAGATGAGCACGAGGGCGAACCACCGACTTCCGAGGACATGCCGAGCCATGTCGGTGCGACGCGGATATTCCGGCCCGGCCCGACTCAAGTCAAGGACGCAAGCGAGGCGCGTCCGATCCGCTCTCCTTCGGCGCGGCGCTGGTCTCCCGCTCAGCTCGGCGGGCCGGCGCGAAGCACCCGGCCGGGAAGGGCCCCGGTGTGGCGCCCGTGGTCGAGCACCACCTTGCCGCCGACGATGACGTGATGCACGCCCTCGGCGCGCTGCACGCGCCGGGGCACGCCCGCGGGTCCGTCGTGCGAGACCTCGTCCTCCTTCACCCCGATGCTCGAGAGGTCGAAGACCATCAGATCGGCGGCAAATCCCTTCCGCACGAGGCCGCGGTCGCGCAAGCCCACGACGCAGGCGGGCTGGAAGGTCAACCGACGGACGGCGTCCTCCAGGGTCAGGAGCTGCCGTTCCCGCACCCACTGGCCGAGGACGTAGCTCGACTCGCCCGCCGTGCAGAAATTCGTGTTGAGATGCGCCCCCGCGTCCGACTGCGACGGCAGGGCATGGCCGGTCTTCACCATCTCGACGAGCTCGACATCCTCTTCGGGGGAGCGCGTCTGCAGCTCGAACACCGTCTCCAGCCGCTCCTCGACCGCGAGGTCGAGCATCGCGTCGGCGACGTGCGTGCCCCGCTCGGCGGCGAGATCCGCGAGGCGGCGGCCCTCCAGCGGGCGGTTCTTGTCGAGCGCGACCCGGCGCACGACGATCCCCGGCCAGGGGATGAAGCGCCCGAGGACGCCGGGCCGGCGGCGCTGACGCTGCATGGCCGCCTCGCGCAAGGCCGGACGCCTCGCGGGATCGGCCAGGGCGGCGAGTCGCTCCGTCACCGGCAAGTCCATGGTGACATCCCACACGTCGAGGTTCTTGAAGAAGGTCGTGTTCGTGAGGGTGATGCGGGGATTGAAGGGAATGGCCCGCAGGAGGTTGTAGAGCTGCACGCCGTCGCGGGCCGCCGCTTCCACGTAGGAGCGGGCATCGGCGTCGAAACCCAGGAAGAAGACGGGGCGCCCGCTCGCCAGCGAGACCTCACGCAGGTGCTGGCGATCAGCCTCATCGGGCTTGCCCACCGAGGGTGGGAGGATCTCGATCACCCCGCGGTTGAACTCGCCCACGGTACGGGCGAGCGCCAGGCGCTCGTAGTTGTGAGCGAGCCGCGTGGGCACCGGCTCGCCGGAAGGACCGGCGTGAGTCGGCGACGCGGTGGTGCTCCATCCCCAGGCGCCCGCTTCCATGCAGGTCCCGAGGAGGCGCTGCATGGCGGCGGTCTCGTCCGCGTCCGCCGCGCGCTCCCATGCGGCCGGCCCCATGGCGCCGAGCCGCAGAGGGTTGTGCCCGACCAGGGGCATCATGTTGACGCCGAGCCCCTGATCGATGGCGTCCATGTACTCCGCGAAGCTCTCCCAGTTCCAGGGCAGCACGGCGGCGAGGGACTTCACGGGCAGGTCCTCGACGCAGCAGAAGGTGGCGAGCATCGCCTCGCGGTGCTCGGGCTTCAATGGCGCCAGGGTGAGCCCGCAGTTGCCCGTCAAGACCGTGGTGACACCGTGCCACACCGAGGACGTGCACAGCTTGTCCCAGAACGGCTGCGCGTCGTAGTGCGTGTGCAGATCGATAATCCCCGGCGCGACGAAGAGCCCATCGGCATCGATGGTCGCGGCCGCCGCGCCCCGGATCTTCCCGATCTCCACGACCGTCCCATCCTGGATCGCGACATCGGCCCGATAGCGCGAAAATCCCGTCCCGTCGACGACCATCCCGTTCCTGATCACGAGGTCGTACGCCATGATGTTCCCGGCCTCAGGCGGCTTGATACCGGGCGTTGTGCAGCACGCGGCCGGGGTAGCTCCCCGTGTGGGTGCCCTTCTCCATCAGCACCTCGCCGTTGACCACGGTGTAGTGGATGCCCTCGGCCAGCTCGCGCATGCGCCAGCCGTTGCTCGGAAAATCGTGGACCACGTCTTCCGGGACGGGACGGACGGTGTCGGGATCGAAGATGACGAGGTCGGCGGCCATCCCCGGCTGCAGCAGGCCGCGATCGTAGATGCCGAAGGCCGAGAGGATCTGCGCGACCGCCTCCGCGTCCATGTTGATCTCGCCGAGGCTGAACACCGTCTCCAGATTCTCCTCGACGGCCAGGTCGAGGAAGGCGTCGAGCGGGTGCTTGCCCTGCGCCTTCGCGATCTCTTCGATGTGCTGTCCCCGGAGGCCGCGGTTCTTCGGAAGCGCCGGCTCCTCGACCACCATCAGGTCCCATCGCTTGGAGAACGTCGAGTCCGGCCCGAGCGGCGCCTCGACCTCGCTGCGGAGCTTCACCCGGATCTCCGCGCTCCGATAGGCCGCGAGCTTCTCGTCATCGGAGGCCTGGAGGATGGGCAGCCACGTGGGCATGCTGCGGAACACCTGGCAGTTCTTCATGGTGAACCGGTTCACCACGCTCCCGGGATTGCAGAGGGGGATCGCGCGGATCCCTTGCTTCGCCGTCGCCTCGACGTGGGCCAGGTGCTTTTGCCACCGCCCCGGCTGGCGCGCCTGCTCGAGGAGCGTGTTGTACATGATCGTCCGGCCACAGGCCTGAGAGAGCCGGCTGAGCAGGCCGTCCTTCAGCTCGGGATTGGTGCCTCCGCCACACTGGATCACGCCGGTGCCGGCCTCGCGCAGGACGTCGGCGAGCGCGAACAGCTCCGACTCGGGCGCGCACGCGGCGGGGATGCGCGTCCCCGCGATGTCGAAATGGTTCATGTTGCGCGTGATCGACAAGCCGAGGGCCCCCGCCTCGAGCGCCTCTCGCACCACGCGCCGCATGGCCTCGAGCTCGGCGTCGGTGGCCGGGCGCTCCGAGCAGTCCGCGCCCATGGCGTAGAGCCGGACGGCCGAGTGGCCGACCAGCGTCCCCACGTTCACGCCGAGCCGCTGGCCGATCGCGCTCATGTACTCGGGGTACGTCTCCCACGTCCAGGGCACGCCCGCCTCGAGCACGTCCATGGGGATGGCCTCGACGTAGGACAGCATGCCGGCCAGCTTCTGGCGCTCGTGGGCCTTGACGGGAGCGAGGGCCAGCGAGCAGTTGCCGATGATGACGGTGGTCGCCCCGTGATGGGACGAGAAGGTGCAGAGCGGGTCCCACAGGACCTGGGCGTCGTAGTGGCAGTGGTTGTCGACGAACCCCGGCGCCACCACGCGTCCATCCGCCTCGATCACCCGCCGCGCGGGGCCGTCGAGGCGCCCAAGCTCCACGATCTTGCCGCGGGCCACCGCCACATCGCCGTTGAAGGCGGGCCGACCGGAGCCATCGATGATGCGACCGTTCTTGACCAGGAGGTCGTAGGCCATGGGTTCCTCCAGTTGAGAGTTCGTCCGCGAGAAGGTTATCCCAACCGCGCGACGTGTGCGAGGCCCGACAGGGAGGATTGTCGTGCCGGCGCCGAGAGCAGTCAAGCGAGGTCTCCGAGACACACAGGTTTCTTGGTCTGGCCGGAGCCGCCGCCTATACTGGTCGCGATCGTCAGGCGCGGGTGCGCACAGGAGGGCGCCGCATGGGCTGGCTCGATCGCTTCCCCGGCCGCAAGCGCACGAATGGCCCCGAGGCCCTCACGAGCGTCCAGCCGGGCGATCAGATCCAGGCGGGCGGCGAGACGTGGAACGTCACCGCTGTCCTCTTCTACAAGGACGCCGGCAGCGAATGGCCGGTGGTCAAGATCGAGCGCGGCGTGGACTCCGCCTGGCTGGCCCTCGAGGAGGGAGAGATCGTCCGGTACGATCACCTCGACCTCCCCGTCGGCCCCGACGGCCGCGCGACCTGGCAGGGCCGCACCTATGCGCGGGCGGAGGTCGGCACGGCCACCGTCTCGAGGGTCCTGGGCAGCGTGGATGCCGTGCCCGGGGACGGCCTTTCCTATCAAGTGCTGCGCTCTCAGGGCGACGACCGCGCGTGGCTCTCCGTGGAGACGTGGAACAGCGGCTTCGTCGAGGTCTCCGCGGGCCGGCTCTGGCCCGTCGACAAGATCGTGACCGCCGCGAGAAGCCGCTAGTGGCTCTCCTTCGGGGCTATGGCACCGCCTTGGGCTGGGCCGTCTCGTTTCTGGCCCTCGCCTTCTTGGTGCGCTTCGCTTTCCACCTGCTCACGCCCTTCTCGCTGCGCTGGGCGTCGGACCGGAGGGACGCCGCCGTCGGCCACGTTCTCCGTGGTCTCTACATCGCGCTCGCCATCATCTCGCTGGCCGCCATCCAGTCCACGCGACATCTCGGCTGGGCGCTGGCGGACACGGCGATCAGCATGCTGCTCCTCCTCATCTTCTTCAAGGTCTACGACTGGATCGACCCGCGCGACTTCGTCAGCGAGCTGGCCACGGGCAACACCATGCTGGGCATGGAGCTCGAAGGGCTCTTCATCGTGCTGGCCGCGGTCATCGTCGGCGCGATGGGCTTCCTGGGCTTCTGATGGCGCGCGCGGGCACGCTCGCCGCGTGGCCCGAGGCCCGCGTGACCCAGGCCATGCGCGCGTGGCGCCGGGGCGCGGGGCCGCTCGAGCCGTGGTTTCGCGCCACGCCGTTCGCCGCGGCCTGTCACTATCGCGATCGGGCGCTCCCGGTCAAAGACCACGGCGCGCCGCCTCGCGCCGTCGAGAAGCTGCTGCGCCTTCTTCCCGCTCCCGATCCGCGCACGCTCTGGATCTTCGATCTGCCCGGCCCGCTCGCCATCTGGCTCGCCTATGCGCTTCGCCGGCGGCGCGCGCTCACGGCGGCCCTCGCCTGGAATGGCTGGTACGACCCGCGCGGCATTCTCGACGGCCGCGAGGAGATCCCCCTCCTCCTCGCCCTCGGAGCGAAGCTCGGGCACGCGCCGGCGTGCGGCGTCTACCTGCTCCTCGACAGCTCGCGGCACGCCGAGCCGCGGTCGGCCCGCCTCGACAATCGCTATGCCCTGGGCGAAGAAGACGTGCCCACGCTCGAGCATCTCGCCGAGATGGGGGTGACGCGCGCGCGCGCGTGGGCGTGGACCGAGCCGGAGGAAGACCTCGCGGCCTACCTCGCCTACCTGGGTCGGCGGCTCAGGGTCAGGGTGACGGCAAGCGTGAGGCGGAAGGTCGGCGCCGATGGCTAGGCGCCGCCGCAGGCCGCGCGCGCCTCATCCGAAGCACCTCGCGCTGACGCTCACCGCGGGTATCCTGGCCGCGGCCGCACTCGCGGGCTGCGACTCGCAGCCGCCATCGGCCAAGGCGCCCACCTGCGCCCCGCGCGCCACGGCGCCGGGCTCCGCGGGCTGGGACGATCCCGACGGCTGCTGGGAGCGCCGACCCGACGGCCGGACGTACTACCGCACGACCTTCGGCGGCTATTCCTACTATCACGCCGAGCCGCCGGGGTACTCGAAGTTCTCTGATACCTCGCGCGGGGGCTGGTTCTCCGGCTCGAAGTCCTCCACGGGCGGCTACCATGGCGCGCCCAGCGCCGCTGCCTGACGGGCCGCGCGGCACCCGAGCGCGCGACCTCACCGACCACCTTCTTCTCGGCTGGGCGCAGCAGAGCGCAGGCGGAGAGGAATCCGTGGCGGCGAGCGAGCCGCTCTGGATCGATCCCTCGCTTCACCAGGAGCTCTCGCGCACCGGGGCTGCGCTCGATCGGCTCTTGCGTCGTCTCGCCGATGGAGTTCTCAGCGGCGATCCCGCCCTCGCCGGGTTCTCGCCGCCGGACTTTCCCCTCGCCAAGGACATCTACGCCCGCGGCCCCTTGGCCTCGCCCTTCTTCTGGGGGCGCTTCGACATCTTCGAGCGAGCGGGCGGCGGGCTCGCCGTCCTCGAGTACAACTGCGACAAGCCGGCGGGCCAGCGCGAGATCTGGGCGTCGGGGGCCGGGGGCCCCACGCGCGGCAATCCCAACCGCCATGCTCGCGCGCGCTTCCGTCATGCGCTCGGGCGCGCCTGGCACGAGCACTCCCACGGCGCCCGCCGCCCGCCACGGCTCGCCATCCTCGCCGATCCCGCGCATCGCGAGGAGTTCCGGCTCGCCTACCTCTTCGGCCGCGAGGCGGCCGCCCTGGGCTGGCGCTGGGACGTGGTGGGGCCCGAGAACCTCGCCGTGGACGACGGCGTCCCTTCGTCCTACGGGGAGCCGGTGGACATCGTCCTGCGCCAGTACCCGGCCGAGTATCTCCACGAGATGCCCGCGGCGGCCGCGCTGCTCGAGGCCGCGCGGGATGGGCGCCTCCTCTCGCTGAACGATCCCCGCGCCGTTGTGGCTCAGTCGAAGAGCATGCTCGCTGCCCTCTGGGCTCTTGCCGGCGATGGACAGTGGCTGACTCGACGTGAAGCCGAGCTGGTCCGGCGCGTCGTCCCGCGGACGGGCCTCGCCTCCCAGGCCGGCTGGCTCGAGCGCGCGCGCTCGAGACCCGAAGACTGGGTGCTCAAGCCCGCGCTGGGGCGATATTCCGAGCGCGTGGCGACGGGGGCGCTTTCGACTTTAACCGAATGGCAGGCCGCGCTCGATGTGGCCACCGCGAGTCCCGGGGACTGGATCGCCCAGGCCTTCGTGCCGCCGCGGCGCCGCTGGCTGCCCGGTCCCGGCGGCGCGCGGCCGGGCTATGTCAACTGGGGCGTCTATCTCACCGAGGGCGAGGTGTCGGGTCTCTGCCCGCGGCTTCAGCCGACTCCCCTGACCCAGGAAGGCACGACGTGGTGGGCGCCTCCGATTGTGCGGCGCGAGCGGCGCGCGCGCCCCGTCGTCCGCGGGCCAGGCCGAGCGGCCATGAGAGGCGCCGGGCCAGGCTCGGCATGGCGCGGCATCGCTGATCGCCTCGCCCTCGCAGGCTATACGAACGTGTGGACGGATGGGCTCGCCAACTTCAGCCTCGCCGCCGTCGAGCTGTCGCCACCCGACTGGGACGAGCTCTCGCATGCGACGCTCGTGCTCGGGCAGGCCGTGGGGCGAGCGCTCGCTCACCTGACGGCGCGGCCGGAGCTCCTGCGCGTGCTCGGAATTCCGCCGAGCGTCGCTTCGCTGGCGGCGGCCGTCGAGGCGCCCGAGGACTGGAGCTTCCTCTCGCGCTTCGACTGGGCGCGGACGCTGGACGGGCGCTGGAAGCTCCTCGAGATCAACAGCGACACGCCGGCCGGGCTCTGGGAGACGGGCTCGGCAGAGACGGAAGTAGCGCGGCTTCATCGAGCTTCGCGTGGGCTGAGCGGCGGCTTCTGGCCCGCGCTCGTGTCCGCCTGGCGGCGCTGGGCCGAGCGCAAGCTCGGGCCGGGCTCGGCGACACGGAGGCTTCGCATCGGGCTGGTGGGCCTTCTCGCATCGCCCGAGGACCAGGACCAGCTCCGCGCGCACGCCCGGGCGGCGCGCGAGGCCTTGCCCAACACGTCCATCGACACGGGTACTCTGGAAGACATCCGGATCGACAGGCGAGGCGTGATGCTCGGCGGCCGACGCGTCGACCTCCTCTTCCGCTACTATCCGCTCGAGTGGCTGGCGGGGCCGAGCCACCGCCCGCTGCTCGAGGCGGTCGGATCCGGCGCTCTCGCCATGCTGCCGCCTGCGCACGCGCTGATCCCGCAGAGCAAGGCCTTCCTGGCGCTCGCCGGGGAGCTGGAAGCGCAGGGCTTCTTCCCGCCCACCGAGGCCGCGGCCATCCGGCAGTACGTGGCGAGGACAACGCTCACACCGGAGGTGCTCGGACGCGGGCCTTACGTCATCAAGCCCTATCTCGAGCGCGAGGGGCACGGCGTGCGCTTCTCGACCGACCTCTCGCCGCGCGAGCGCCGGCGGCTCGTCGATGGGCCCGTGGTCTGCCAGGAGCAGCTCGACGTGCTGAGCGCCCGCGTGCCCGTGGCGACGGCCCGGGGCTGGACCCGCGAGTCGCGCCACCTGATCTTCGGTGTCTTCTTGGCCGGTCGGGAGATCGCGGGAATCTACACGCGCGCCGGCGCCCGCATCACAGGCCGTGAAGCCGTCTATCTCCCGGCGGTTCTTCGTACTGCCTCCCCCTCACCCTGCCCTCTCCCCCGCGACGGGGGAGAGGGATGACCGGAGATTCTCGCGTGAATTCCTAATCTTTATCCCTCTCCCCCACTGGGGGAGAGGGCAGGGTGAGGGGGGATCGGCCTACCGGCTGAAGTCGCGGAAGCCCTTGCCTTCCTTCGCGAGACGCTCGAGGAGCGGAGCTGGCGTCCAGGGCTCGCCGTGCTGGGTGTGGAAGGCCGCCACGTCGCCATAGACCTGCTTGAGCCCGACCTGGTCGGCGTAGAACATGGGGCCGCCCCGGTAGCGCGGGAAGCCGTAGCCGTACAGGTAGGTGACGTCGATATCGCTCGAGCGCAGCGCAATGCCCTCTTCGAGAATGCGGGAGCCTTCATTGACGAGGGCCCAGAGGCAGCGCTTGAGGACCTCCTCGTCGCTGACCTGCCGTCGCGTGATGCCACCCTCCTTGGCCGCCGCCGCGATCAATGCCTCGACTTCGGGATCGGGCCTGGGAGTCCGCGAGCCGGGCTCGTAGCGGTACCACCCGCTTCCCGTCTTCTGGCCGAAGCGCCCCTGCTCGCAGAGCCGGTCGCCGACATGTGAGTAGCGCAGGTCCTTCCGGCGCGCGGCCGCCTTGCCCTTGCGGATGCGCCAGCCCACGTCGAGCCCCGCCAGGTCCTGCATGGCGAAGGGACCCATGGCGAAGCCGAAGTCATAGATGACCTTGTCGACCTGCTGGGGCGTGGCGCCCTCTTCCACGAGGAACTCGGCCTCGCGGAGATAGGGCGCGAGCATGCGGTTGCCGATGAAGCCGTCGCAGTTGCCCGCGAGCACCCAGACCTTTCCGATGCGCCGGGACAGCTCGGACGAGGTGGCGATGGTCTCCTTGGCGGTCTTGGCCCCGCGCACGAGCTCGAGGAGGCGCATGACGTTCGCTGGGCTGAAGAAGTGCGTGCCGATCACAGCCTCGGGTCGCGACGTGGCGGAAGCGATCTGGTCGATGTCGAGGGTGGAGGTGTTCGAGGCGAGCACGGCGCCGGGCTTGGCGATCTTGTCGAGGGCGGCGAAGACGTCCTTCTTCACTGCCATCTCCTCGAAGACGGCCTCGATCACGATGTCCGCCTCGCGGATCGCCCCCCGATCCAGCGTGCCCGTGATGAGCCCCATCCGCTTGTCCATGTCGGCCTGGGAGAGCCGCCCCTTCTCGACGGTGCCCGCGTAGTTCTTCTTCACGACGGCGAGACCGCGGTCGAGGGCCTCCTGGGACATCTCCACGACGGTGACGGGGATGCCGGCGTTGGCGAAGTTCATCGCGATGCCCCCGCCCATCGTCCCGGCGCCGATGACGGCCGCGCGCTCGATCTTCCGGGCGGGCGTGCCCGGCGGCACGTCGGGGATCTTGGTCGCCTCGCGCTCGGCGAAGAAGGCGTGGATCTGCCCCTTGGACTGGGGCGAGGCCATGCACTCCTGGAAGAGCTGGCGCTCGCGCTTGAGTCCCTCCGCGAAGGGCAGCGTCACCGCCGCCTGCACCGCCTCGATGCACTTGAAGGGCGCGAGATAGCCCCGCGCCTCGCGCTCGATGCCCTTCTTGAAGGTCTCGAAGAGGGCCGGGTTCTGGCGGGCGGCCTGGAGCTTGTCGTCCGCGGCGGAGATCTTCCTGAGGGGCTTCGTCTCGGCCACGAGCTTCTCGGCGAAGGCGACGGCGCCCGCGCGGAGATCCTCGCCCACCACCTCGTCCACGATGCCGAGCTCCTTGGCCCGCGGCGCGCGCACGGGATCGCCGCTCACGATCATCTTGAGGGCGGCCTCGGCGCCGATCAGGCGCGGCAGCCGCTGCGTGCCGCCCGCGCCCGGCAGGAGGCCGAGCTTGACCTCGGGCAGCCCCACCTGCCCCGCGGCGACGGCGACGCGATAGTGACAGGCCAGACAGACCTCGAGCCCGCCTCCGAGCGCCGTGCCGTGAATGGCGGCCACCACGGGCTTGGGGCTCGATTCGATCTTCTCGAGCACGCTGTGCAGATCGGGCGGCTGGGGCGGCTTGCCGAACTCGCGGATATCGGCGCCCGCGATGAAGGTGCGCCCGCCGCCGATGATGACCATGGCGCTGACGCCGGGATCGTCGATTCCCCTGGCCAGGCCCTCGATCAGCCCCTGGCGCACCCCCTGGGCGAGCGCGTTGACGGGTGGATTGTTGACGGTGATGACGCCGACGCTGCCTTGCTTTTCGAAGCTGACGAGCTCGCTCACGAGGCTCCTCCTTGATGCAGCAGGCTCTCCGCGGCCTCCATGAGGCCTTCCGAGAGCGTGGGATGGGCATGGATGGTCAGGGCCAGGTCCTCGGCCGTGACGGCGGTCTCCACCGCGAGCGAGGCCTCGGCGATCAGCTCGCCCGCGCCGGGGCCGACGATGCCGACGCCGAGCACGCGGCTCGTGGCGGCGTCCACCACGAGCTTCGTGAGGCCGTCGCTCCGGCCAATGCTCGCCGCGCGGCCCGAGGCCGCCCACGGGAACTTCGTGACCTTGATCTGGCGCCCCGCGCGCCGCGCCTCCGTCTCCATGAGCCCGACCCAGGCGACTTCGGGATCGGTGAAGACGACCGCCGGGATGGCGACATTGTCGAAGGCGGCAGCGCGCCCCGCGATGGCCTCGGCGGCCACCTTGCCCTGGCGCATGGCCCGGTGGGCGAGCATGGGATCGCCCGTCACGTCGCCCACCGCGTAGATGTGCGGATCGGCGGTCCGGCACCGCTCGTCCACGGCGACGAGCCCGCGCTCTTCGATCTTGACCTTCGTGGTCTGAAGGCCAAGCCCGTCACTCACCGCCCGCCGGCCGACAGCAATGAGGACGCGATCGAAGACCAGGCTCTCCTGCCCCTCGATGGCGGCCTCGATCGCGCCGCCGGCCTCCTTCAGGCCCGTCACCTTGGTCTTCAGGAAAATGGCCGCGAACATCTTCTCGCAGCGCCGCTGGAGCGGCTGCACCAGCTCACGATCCACGCCGGGCAAGAGCCCGTCCGTCATCTCCACCACCGTCACCCGGCTGCCCAATGCGGCATACACCTGGCCGAGCTCGAGCCCGATGTAGCCGCCGCCGATGACGAGGAGCCGCTCGGGGATCTCGGGCACCTCGAGCGCCGCCGTCGAGTCCATGATGCGATCGCTCACGAGGTCGAGGCCGGGCACGCGAGACGGCAGCGATCCCGTGGCGATGACGGCGTGCTTGAAGCGGATCACCTGCGGCTCCTCGCCGCCGACCCGGATGCTCCGCGAGTCCTCGAAGGCGCCGCGCCCTCCCACGACCTCGACCTTCCTGGCCTTGGCGACGGAGGCGAGACCGCGCGCGAGCTTGCCGACCACGCGCTCGGCCTTCCACTTGCGCAGGGGATCGAGCGTGATGCGCGGCTCGCCGAAGTCGAGTCCGAACTCCTTCGCGCGCTCGGCCTCGCCGATGATCGCCGCCACGTGCAGGAGCGCCTTGGAGGGGATGCAGCCCTCGTAGAGGCAGGCGCCCCCCAGCCGCTTGCCCGCGTCCACCACCACCGTCTCGAGCCCCAGTTCCGCGCAGCGGAACGCCGCGGAGTACCCCCCGGGTCCGCCGCCCAGGATGGCGACATCCACCTCGTTGACGAGATCGCCCATCACCATGACGGGTCTCTTGACGAAGTATGCATGTCATGCATATAGTTCAACCGTGGAGTTCGAGTGGGCATGAGGAAAAGCGACTTCGAAACATTCGGGCGCACACAGTGGATTTCAAGGAGGCAGAAGCGACGTTTGAAGACAGACACGCCTTCATCCAGTTCGACCGCCGGCATTCACAAGTTGAGGATAGGTTCTTCATCATCGGAAAGACACGGAACGGAGCGCTCCTGATGACGGTCTTCACGGTGAGGGGCCAAAAGATCCGCATCATTTCGTCACGCCGGGCGCGCCGGCGAGAGGTCAAAGGTTATGAGGAAAGATTTTGACTTTAGTAAGGCCTGGCGGTCGGAGTACTGGAAGAAGATGCCGCCTCCGAACCAGCTCGCTCGCCACACCAAGGTGCGCATAACCATCTTCCTCGATCTCGACATCCTGGACTTCTTCAAGGCCCGCGCGGCCAAGCGGGGGAAAGCGCCATACCAGACCCAGATCAACCAGGCCTTGCGCGAGTACATGGAAGGCAGCCCTCCTCGCGGCAAGGGCGCTCTGGTGGCCGACGACAAGCTCATCTCTCGCCTGGCGGAGCGAATCGCCGAGTACTCGGTGGCCAAGCGCAAGAAGCGAGCAAGGAAGTCCAAGTCCTGAGCCCTACCATTCGACGAAGAGCGTCTCGGGCGCTTCCAAGCGGCGGATGATGGCCTGGGCGAAGCGGGCGCCGTCGGCGCCGTCGGCCACCCGGTGGTCGAAGGTGAGCGAGATGGGCAGGAGCAGGCGCGGCACGATCTGGCCCCCGCGCACCACGGCCTCCTCGCGGCCCCGCGCCACGCCGAGGATGGCCACCTCGGGGTAGTTGATGATGGGGATGGCACCGGTGCCGCCGAGGGCGCCAATATTGGTGATGGTGAAGGTGCCGCCGCGGAGATCGTCGAGCGCGGCCTTGCCGTCCCTCACCCGCTGAGCGAGCGTGGCGAGCTCGCGCGCCAGCTCCATGACGGGCTTCTTGTCGGCGTCGCGAATGACGGGAACGATCAGCCCCCGGTCCGTCGCCACCGCGATGCCGAGATGGCAGTAGCGCTTGACGATCAGCTCGCCCGCCGCGGCGTCCAGGCTCGCGTTGAACTGCGGGTGCTCCGCCAGGGCCAGCGCGGCCGCCTTGAGCAGAAAGCTCGTGAGGGTCAGCGTGATGCCGCGCTCCTTGGCCGCCTCGAAGCTCCGCGTCACCATGGCGTTGAGATCGGTGATGTCGGCCTTGTCGAAGTGCGTCACGTGCGGGATGAGCGCCGCGGACAGCGCCATCCGCTCCGCGATGGTGCGGCGGAGATGCGAGAGCGGCTGGCGCTCGACGCGCCCCCATTGCTCGAAGTTGGGAAGGGGCGGCGGCTCGAGCCCGACGCGGGCCAGCGGCTTGGCGGGGCCGGCAGGCATCGTCGGAGGCTTGGCGAGAGCGGGAGCGGGCTTGCCGACCGCGCCGCGGACGTCATCATCCGTGATGCGCCCACCCGGGCCGGTGCCGCGCAGGGCGGCGAGATCCACGCCCAGCTCGCGCGCGAGACGACGTGTCGAGGGGGTGGCGGCGGCGGGAGCGCCTTCCAGGCGGGGCGCGGCCTTGGCTTCGACCGGCGCCGCCGCGGGTGTGGCCGCCGCAGGTGTCGAGCGGGCCGGGGCGGAGCCGTCTCCACCATCGGCGAAGGTCACCAGCACCTGCCCCACCTTGACGGTCTGGCCCGGCTGCACGTGAATCTTCTCGACGCGGCCCCCGAAAGGCGACGGGATCTCGACCTGGGCCTTGTCGGTCTCCACTTCCAGGAGCGGGGCGTCCTCCTTCACGATGTCCCCCTCGCGAACGAGGACGGCGCGGATCTCGGCTTCGACGAGGCCTTCACCGAGATCGGGGAGAGCGAAGCTCCGAGCCATGGGGTGTCCTAGAGGGTCCGGCTGATCAAAAGGCCAGGGTCTCGCGCGCGGCGGCGAGCACGCGGGCAACGTCGGGCACGGAGGCCTTCTCGCGCGCGAAGCCCACGAACGGCACGTCGTAGGCCGCCACGCGACGGATGGGCGCCTCCAGCGAGAGGAAGGCGCCGTCCATGATGCTGGCGGCGATCTCGGCCCCGGGGCCAAAGCTCATCGGCGCTTCGTGCACGACGACGGCGCGTCCCGTCTTGGCCACCGAGGCCACGAGGGTCTCCCGGTCGAGCGGCGAGATGGTCAGGAGATCGATCACCTCCGGCGTCACGCCATCCTCGGCCTGCAGGGTCTCGGCGGCCTCGAGCGCCACGCGCAGCATGGCGCCGTAGGCGATCAGGGTCAGCCCGCGTCCCTCCTGGGCGATCTGGGCGCGGCCGATGGGCATCGTCTCGCTCTCGTCCGGCACTTCCTCCTTGGCCGCGTGGTAGAGACCCTTGTGCTCGAAGAAGATGACGGGGTCGGGGTCGCGGATGGCCGCCGTGAGGAGGGCGCGGGCCGTGCGCGGCCCCGAGGGGATGACCATCTTGATGCCCGGGATGTGGGCGTAGAACTGCTCCTCGCTCTCCGAATGGTGCTCGAGCGCGCGCACGCCGCCGCCATAGGGCATGCGCACGACCATCTGGCAGTGGAAGCGCCCCTGCGTGCGCTGGCGGTAGCGCGCGGCGTGGTTCTCGATCTGGTGGAAGCACTGGAAGGCGAAGCCGGAGAACTGGATCTCGCAGACGGGCTTGAGCCCGTAGATGGCCATGCCCACCGAGGAGCCGATGATCGCCGCCTCGGCCAGCGGGGTGTCGATGACGCGGCGGCTTCCGAACCGTCGGTGGAGGTCTTCCGTCACGCGGAAGACGCCGCCGTCCACGCCCACGTCCTCGCCGATGGCGAGCACGTCCGGATCGCGCTCCATCTCCTCGAGCAGGGCCAGGTTCAGGGCCTTGACCATGTTCAGTTTTGCCAACGGCTGGTCCTTCGCTGGCCCCGCATCGGGATGGAGTCGGGCTCGGCGGCCGGGGGCGCGCCGTCGCCGCCAGGGGCGGCGAGCCGGGCGGCCAGCTCCGCGCGCTCGGCGACGAGATGCGCCGGGGGCTCGGCGTAGGCGTGCTCGAACATTCCGAGAGGATCGGCGGGGGGCATTGCCTCGAAGCGCTCGACGCCGCGAGCGATCTCCTCGTCGACCTGCTCCTCGAGCCCCGGCTCGAGGAGGCTCTTCTTCTCGAGGTAGGCGCGGAAGCGTGTGAGGGGATCCTTCTGCTCCCAGGCCTTGACCTCCTCGTCCGTGCGGTACTTGGTCGGATCGTCGGCCGTGGTGTGGACGCCGAGCCGGTACGTGACGCACTCGATGAGGGTCGGTCCCTCTCCCGCCTGGGCACGGTCCACCGCCTCACGGCTCGCCGCATAGACGGCGAGCACGTCATTGCCGTCGACCTGAATGCCCGGGAAGCCGTAGGCGATCGCCTTCTGGGCGATGGTCCGCGAGTTGGTCTGCTTCTTGAGCGGCACCGAGATGGCCCACTGGTTGTTCTGGCAGACGAAGACCACGGGCACGTGCCAGACGCCGGCGAAGTTGCACGCCTCGTGGAAATCTCCTTCGGAGGTCGCGCCATCGCCGAAGTACGTCATGACCACGGCGTCTTCGCCCCGGTACTGGATTCCGTAGGCGATGCCGACGGCGTGAGGAAGCTGTGTGGCGACGGGGATGGTCACCGGCAGGTCACGCTGCTCTGGACCGGGAGAGCTCCCCTCCAGGCGTCCGGCGTAGAGAGAGAGGAGCTTCTCGATGGGCCAGCCGCGCCAGAGCATGGCGCCCGTCTCGCGGAACGAGGGCACAAGCCAGTCGGCGGGCCTCAGGGTGAATGCGCTGCCGATCTGGGCGGCCTCCTGCCCCTTGATGGGGGCAAAGGTGCCGATGCGTCCCTGGCGCTGGAGCTTCAGCATGCGCTCGTCGAGCCGGCGGCCGAGGACCATGGCCCGGTAGAGACGCTTGAGGTCGTCCGCGGCGAGCTTGGGCTCGAGCGCGGTGTCGAGGTTGCCCTCGCTGTCCAGGATGGACAGGCGCTCGATGGGAGATTGCGGCTCGATCAGCGTCCTGGGCATGGGCAACCAGACTCGCCTCTATCCTACCCGATGCCGCGGGGGCCCACCAGCGCGGGGTCAGGTCTTGCAATCCCACATCGGGTAGGGAGTTCCTAGAGGAGTGGGCTGCCTCATGTGTGATTGCAAGACCTGACCCCCGCATTTGTAAGCCGCCGCCGAAGGCGCCCTGGTGGGGGAGTCTGAGGGAGGAGCGACAGTGGCGCTCCCCCTCAGAACCGGATATGAGAGGATGGCGGCCTATGCCATTTTCCTCCTTCGGGCTTCACCCCGATCTCCTCCGCGGCATCAAGGAGATGGGCTTCACCCGCCCCACGCCGATCCAGCAAGACGCCATTCCGCCGGGCCTCCAGGGTCGCGACGTCCTGGCCTGTGCCATGACGGGGAGCGGCAAGACGGCGGCGTTCCTGCTGCCCATCCTCCACCGGCTCATGCCCAAGCGTCGCGGCGTGACGCGCGCCCTCATCCTGACCCCCACCCGCGAGCTCGCCGCTCAGATCGAGGAGCACCTGAGCCAGCTCGCCGTGCACACCCCGATGTCGGGCGCGGCCGTCTTCGGCGGCGTGGGCATGGGGCCCCAGGAGCACGCCTTCCGCACCGGCGTGGACGTGATCGTGGCCACGCCGGGACGACTGCTCGATCATTTCCGCTTCCCCTACGCCAAGCTCGACGGGCTCGAGATCCTGGTGCTGGACGAGGCAGACCGGATGCTCGACATGGGCTTCCTCCCGGACATTCGACGCGTCCTGAAGCACTTGCCGCCGCGCCGGCAGACGCTCTTCTTCTCGGCGACCATGCCGGAGCCCATCGTCACCTTGACCCGCGAGCTCCTGCGTCAGCCCGCGACGGTCAACCTCGAGCGCAAGGCGGCGCCCGCGGTCGGGATCACGCAGGCGGTGTACCCGGTCGCGCAGGAGGTGAAGTCCTCCCTGCTCCTCGAGCTTGTCAAGCGCGACGAGATGAAGAACGCCCTCGTCTTCACCCGCACCAAGCACCGCGCCAATCGCCTCGCCGATTTCCTCGCCCGCCACGGCGTCAACTGCGAGCGCATCCACGGCAACCGGAGCCAGGCGCAGCGCACCGCCGCCCTCGAAGGCTTCAAGAGCGGCCGCTTCCGGCTCCTCGTGGCCACCGACATCGCGGCCCGCGGGATCGACGTGGAAGCGCTCAGCCACGTCATCAACTTCGACGTGCCGGCGGTGCCCGACGACTACATCCACCGCGTGGGCCGCACGGCGCGCGCGGAGCTGACGGGCGACGCGGTGGATGTAGTCGTCGGGCACCGCCGGCACGTCGAAGTTGATGAC
>WNGJ01001404.1_pt1 | contig 23668 bp, 20 predicted proteins | sample 5400611 | NCBI WGS metagenome assembly WNGJ01 (sample SAMN13153375, study PRJNA577476) | soil metagenome | isolation source: 40 cm soil or saprolite under Garry oak tree replicate 1 | place: USA:California | collected 2016-06-15
AATAATTCGTCATCGTCATCCAACGGCTTTGGCTCGCGAACCCAGTCCGGAACCAATACCAACGGCGCGACGGGATTCGGCGCACCAATGGCCACCGCGCCGGCGGGCGCGAACACATCCGGCACCGGGTCACTCGACAGAAGCAGCACGGGCTCCGGCGGTCAGCCGTTGATGCAAGGCGTGCGGATCACGGCCGATAGCGTCAACAATACCCTGCTGATCTATGCCGATCAGGGAAATTACCGGATCATCGAAGCGACGTTGCAGCAGGTGGATCAACCGCAGCTCCAGGTCGCGATCGATGCAACGATCGCCGAGGTGACGCTGACCAACGAACTGAGCTATGGCGTTCAGGCTTACCTGACCAGCCACAATCTGGGACTAAGGCCCGACCAGGGCTCCTTCCTCAACAGCCAGTCGACATCCGCGCCGGCCGCCACCGCCGCGGCCGCTGGAACGGTCGCCAACGCGTTCATCAACCGCGCTTTCCCCGGCTTCAACTTCCTTGTCGGATCAGAATCACAGCCGAGCGCCATTCTGGACGCCTTGCACACCGTCACCGGCGTCAAGGTGTTGTCCAACCCGTCCCTGGTTGTGATCAACAATCAGGCGGCCACACTTCAGGTCGGCGACGTCGTGCCGGTCTCCACCGGCAGCGCCACGGTGCTGACAACGAACAATACGGTCGTCAACACCATCGATTATCGCAACACCGGCATCATTCTGCGGGTTTCTCCCCGCATCAACGTCAACGGAAATGTCCGGCTCGATGTTGAACAGGAAATCAGCAACGTTTCGCCGGCCACCGCCGCTAGTCTGACCCCGACTGTCTCCGAACGAAAGGTCAGGAGTTCCATTTCCGTGGCCACCGGCCAGACGGTGCTGCTGGCCGGACTGATCAGCGAACAGCAAAACAAAACGCGAAATGGGATTCCCCTGTTCGATGAGATTCCGGGTTTAGGCGACGCCTTCTCTCATCAGGACAAAAAGACCACCCGCACGGAGTTGATCATCTTTATCCGCCCCCAAATTATCCGCGACAGCCTGGATGCACATTACGTCGCCGAAGAAATTCGGTCAAAACTCCGTGGCAGCATCAACACCAGCGTGGCAAATGACACTCGAGTTCAAAGCGTTCGCTAATGGCGTGACGCAAATACCGGGATCTGCCCCGGCGGGACGTTGCTCAGGCCTCCCGAATGCGGCTGCCGTGCGACGGACCCTACCGACGATCTTGTTCGTCATCCTGTTTTTCGGCACAGCGACCATGCAGGCCGCCTTTGCCGACGGGCTGATGCGCGGGATTGCGGCCTATTCCAGGGGCGATTACACGCGGGCGGTCGCCGCGTTGTCCGCCCCGGCCTGGCGCGGAAACGCTCGCGCGCAGGGGTTGCTCGGCTTCATGTATGAGAACGGCTTCGGAGTACCGCGGGCCTACTCCGCCGCCGCCGATCTCTACCAAAGAGCGGCGGTGCAAGGCGATCCCTTTGCACAGAGCAGGCTCGGTTTGATATACGACAAGGGCCATGGCGTGCCGCAAAGCGCGGTGCTCTCCTATAAATGGCTCGACCTGGCCGCCGCCCATGCCGCCAAGCGCGAGCGAGACTTTTATCTCCGGCTTCGCGATGCGGTGGCATCGAAGATGTCGTCCGACCAGATCCTTGAGGGCCAGCAGCTTGCCTTGCTCTGGGCACGACGCCGGTGACCCGAGCCGCGCCGCCGCACTTCCCATCTGACGAAAATTCAGCATGAACGCGATCGCATCGCATTGCGACCGCCATCGTAGTTTCCCTTCCAGTTGGGTCGCGCTGTCTTCGTAAACCGAAGATCTCCTCGATGAGAGACGCTCCCCCAATCGCATGACATCACGCCGCGCAAGCGTCACGTCCACGTCAATCGCCCGCAACAATCCGCAATGTATTGTGCCGCCCGTCGGCGAACAGGCTGCATGTTTTTTTAAACAGATTTCTTCCATCACTTGGGCCGACATCAGGAGAGAGCGATGAAACGATTGAAAGATCTTGTTGGCGCATCGATTCCATTGATGCTTGGCGTTGCATTCCTCAGTGCTGCTTCGCAAACCGCATCGGCGCGTTGTCAATTTAATGCTCCGGGCGGTCAGGTCAAACGCGTTGTTCACATCGTTTTTGACAACGTGCATCTGCGGCGCGACAATCCGGACGTTCCGTCCGATCTCGAACAGATGCCAAATCTTCTCAACTTCATTCAGAACAACGGCACCATCAGCGGCAATCATCACACGCCGCTGATTTCCCACACCGCGACCGATATCCTGACCGCCCAGACCGGCGTCTATGGCGATCGCATGGGAATTCCGGTTTCCAACAGCTACGGCTTCTTCAAGCCGGACGGCAGCGTCGGTTTCAACAGTTCCTTCCTGTACTGGACCGCGCTCAGCGGCGACGGCAAGCCGCAAATGCTCAATGAGTTCGGCAAGACCGCGCCGGCTCCCTGGGTACCCTTCACCCGCGCCGGCTGTGACGTCGGCGGCTTCTCGGTTGCCAATATCGAGTTCGAGAGCGTGCCCGCCGATGTCAATACCGTGTTTGGCGCCTCCTCACCGGAAGGTATCGAGGCGAACAACGCGGCCTTACGCGACAAGGCCAACGCCGACTTCCTGGGCATCGCCGTTCATTGCGCGCAGAACAGCCCGCTATGCAACAACAGTCATGGCAAGGCCGATCTGCTGACCGACGAGCCGGGTGGGTATGTCGGCTACAAGGCGCTGTTCGGTAATATCCATGTGCAGCCGGTGATCTCGCCGAGCGGCCCGGTGAAGGACCTCGATGGCAACGTCATCCAGACCGCCGCGGGCAATCCTGGCTTCCCCAATACCTTCAATCCAACCGCCGCCCAATCGCTAGGTTATGCCGCGACGATGCTCGAGGCCGGCGTCCAGGTGGTCTATCTTTATGTCGCCGACGCGCATGACAATCGCTCCGGTTCGGGGACATTCGGCCCGGGCGAAGCCGGCTACGTCGCCCAGCTCAAGCAATATGACACCGCGTTCGGAAAATTCTTTGCGCGGCTCAGCGCAGACGCCATCACCAAGGACAACACCCTGTTTGTCGTGGTGCCCGACGAGAACGATCATTTCGCCGGCGGTACGCCTAGTCCGACGCATTGCGACGGCATCCGCGTACCCTGCAATTATGCGGCGGGCCAGAAGGGCGAGATCAATGCGTCACTCAACCGACTGCTGATCACGCAGCGCGCCAACAGCACGGTGTTCTCGGTGCATAGCGACGATGCGCCAACGGTATACATCAACGGCAATCCTGCTCCGACCGACACCGTTACCCGCACCATGGAGCACGATCTCGATGCGCTGGTCGCCACCAATCCGATGACCGGCAACACCGACAAGCTGTCCAAGCTGCTCGCCGATCAAGCGGAAATGAAACTGCTGCACATGGTGACTTCGAACCCGGCGCGCACCCCGACGCTCACCATGTTCGGAGACGAGAACTACTTCTTTGCGAACGCGAACGGCGGCGCCTGCGTGAACCAGTCGGACTGCATCTTCGTCGGGCCGAACTTTGCCTGGAATCACGGCGATTTCCAGCGCGACATTACCCGAACCTGGTTCGCGATGGTCGGTCCTGGCGTGCAACGACTTGGCCGCCACGACGCGGTATTCTCCGATCACACTGACGTGCGGCCCACGATGCTTGCGCTGCTCGGCCTGAAGGACAGCTATGTGCATGACGGCCGCGTTCTGTCCGAATGGATAGCCCGGACGGCACTGCCTTCCGGCATCCGTCAGGGTCAGGAGAATTTCGTGGAGCTTGCCGAGGTCTACAAGCAGCTCAATGCGCCCCTGGGCGAACTCGGCCGGGCGAGCCTGGTCTATGCCAACCGGTCCGTCACGAGCGTCGATGTGGCTTACGCTCGCTATCTTAGCAAAATCAGCGATATCACCAACCGGCGAAACAGTCTGGCCAGGGATATCAAGACGGTCTTGGACGGTGCGGCATTCGGCAATCGGCCGGTCGACGAGCGTTCGGAAGATGGCCTCGGCCATCGCGCGAGGGCGTTGATCGACCAGGTCAAGGACTTGATTGAACACGATGATCGCGATCACGACGAGCATCGTGCCGAGCACTAAGCTCGAAAGTCGAGACGGCCTTAAAACCCGCCGGTACAGCCGGCGGGTTTTTCCACGCGTAGTCTCTGCAAGCGCGATCGACGCTGCCGCGACATCAATCGGCGCCTCGGACTCAGATTGATTGCACGAATGAATTGTAAAACTGACAAAACATTTGCCGAAATATTTTCATCGGTCGAGGCCGTTTCGCAAATCTGATGCCCTCAGACATCAGGGCGCAATGGTTCCTGCCGATAATAGCCGGGAACGGAGGGACAAACTATTCTCGATCAGCTATCGCGCTGACAACCGCGCAACAAGCTTCCATTTTTGGAGGAAACTCACGAGATCGAGACGATTTTTCGAACCGCTGACGCGTATCGGTAGCCAGCATGTTCCGCGGGTCTCGATAACGGTCGAGTATGAGGAGAGCAAAGTCCACGCGGAAAGATTTTGATGGCCAACGTCCCCCTCGGACAAAAACCATTGAAACTCATCTCCCTTATCTTGGTGGTGCAGTTGGGAATAGCGCCGCTCGGTGCTGGCCTCCGCACCCTGGTCTCGACGCCCTTGCGGCTTTAGGACAGCGCTTGCCGACGATCAAGCCAACAGCAAATCCCCGGCCTTTGCGACCTGACGATTCGCGCGCCGACGCGCAATGAACCCCAAGCCCAAGAACCCTATCAGCATCATGGCCCAGGTCGCCGGTTCTGGTTCCGCGGAAGCGAACCCGCTATCGAGATACCGAACCGGCCCTCCCGTTCCGAGGTAACAGTCGAATGAATCTTGGCATTGATAGGAGGGCCGAACGCACCGCCGATGATCGGATTGTCGAGATTTGGCACATTCAGGCTGTTAGCGAATAACAGGCGCAGGTCCTGATGATAACCGGGCTGGAAATCGACGTAGAATGTGCCGTTCTTGAGATAACTGTCGCTGGAGTCATAGGTGAATCCGGTAAACTCACCTTTGGCTAAAGCGAAAAGCGACAAATATTTCGAACTTTTGTTTCCTAGCCGACCGTTCCATGACGGAATTCCTTGTCCAAGCGATTTAACCGAAATTAAATACCGAGCATCAGCGACAAGTACTCCGCCGGACCGAAGGCCAGCGCGACTGCCGTGAGCGGCGTCGCCAGTACAGCGATCAGGATGGTCGCGACCGTGCCGCTTTCGGCTTTCTAATAGGACCAGAAGTGAGCCGATGGGTTGACGACTGCAATCCGAAGGGTGCAATGACCTGGTCGCTGATCGCGCAGGAGGCGCAATAATAAATTCGCAGCTCGAAGCCGGGGCTTGCCGGTTGATGGAGCGTCAAGAGCAACGCCTTGCCGCACCTCGAGCACGGCGGTCGCGACGTTTCGAATATCTGCGCGCTTTTTGACATGGTCCCTCGAACGCTGCCATAACCGCGTCAGCGTCGTCTGTTCGGTGGCCGACCCAAATCCATTCAAGATAATTGTCGGCTCATGGGCGTCACCCGGTTCAATAAATGGAACACCCCGGGCTTACGTAACGCTCTTGTTCGTTATCAGACAGCATTTCTGACAGATATTGGCAACTTGTGCCGGATGCCTGGTTCCGTTCGCTACCTGGTCGCAGCGAACAAATGGGTGTATCATTGTACGGTAGCGGACAGACAACGATGCGGTTTATGGCAGGACAATGAAACGGGAGCGTAACAACGGGGTGTACAACCATGCAAACAGGAGCAGTTTTTCAACCTGAGCTGATCGAATTGATGAAGGCGGTTCTTGACGATGCCACAGCAGTGCTGCCCGAAGCGAAACGCACGTCATCGATGAAAGCCGAGATCGCGTCTCGCATACTTGCGACAGCTGCGAAGGGCGAACGAGACCCGAGCGTGCTGAAAGTCGCCGCTCTCTTAGCCGTCGTGGACTGTACGCACTATTCTCACGATATCTCACCGGCGCGCAGCGCAGTTTAATTGCACGTTGCGTGATTCCAACCGGTAGGCTTTGAGCGTGTCGCGACGTCTCGTCGAATGATGCGGGCATGTTCAATGGCCCTTGACAGGCGCGCCCAGATCGATGGGCCTGATGATGAGCGCAAGCGGAATCATCAGCGTACCGATCACCGCAAGCGTCCAGAATATGTCAATATGCGCTAGGAAATCGATCTGCTTCTGCAGAGTCTGCCCCACCGAGGCGATCGCCTGTGACGCCGCGTCGGAGGCGTTCGAGCCCTGCGCCTGAAAATAGCGTGTCAGGGTATCGACGGTCTGCTGGTAGCCGGTATCGGACGGTGCGGCATGTTCGACCAGGCGGCTCTGATGGAATTGCTGGCGCTGCGCAAGAATGGTTTGTGCCAGCGCCACGCCCATCGATCCCCCGATATTGCGTGCGACGTTGATCAATGCTGATGCCTGATTCGTCTTGTCCGGCGGCACGCCGTCATAGGAGGCGGTGGTTACGGGCAGGAACAGAAGCGGAAGTCCTATCCCCAGGAAGATGCGCGACCAGGCCGCATAGCTGTAGGTGATGTCGCCGTCCAGCCCGGTAAGATGCCACATCGCGAATACGACGATGCAGGCGCCGGTCATGATCAGATATTTCGGTTGCACGATGCCGACCAGCTTTCCGACGACCGGCATCATCATCAGGGTGAAGATGCCGCCAGGGGATAGCGCCAGACCCGCCAGCATTGCGGTGTAACCGAATTCGGTCTGCAACAGTTGCGGCAGCAGCTGCGTCGTCGAGATCAGCACTGCGCCAGTGCCGAGCATGACCAGGAAGCAGGCGCCGAACTGGCGCCGCCCCAGCAGGCGGATGTCGACGATGGGCGCCTTCCGCGTCAATTCCCAGGGAATCAACGCAACCAGGCAGAATCCGGAGGCCAGCGCAAAGCCGAGGATCATGTTCGATCCAAACCAGTCCTTGCGCTGTCCCTCGTCAAGCACGAACTCGAGCGAGCCGAGTCCGATTGCGACCAGGACGAAGCCAATGTAGTCGATCTGGATGCCATTCCTGAGGAGCTTTTCCCGCTCCTCTTCCGCGCCGGATGGCTCGCTGACCAGCGTTCCCACCAAAAACAGTGATAGCAGGCCCATCGGCACGTTGATCAGGAAGACCCAATGCCAGGAATAGGTGTCGGTGATCCAGCCGCCGAGGGTCGGCCCTACGACCGGCGCTACTACGACCGCCACGCCATAGATGGCAAATGCCTGACCGCGTTTGGCGGGGGGAAAGGAATCCGCGAGAATCGCCTGCTCGCTGGTCGCCATACCGCCGCCGCCGAGGCCCTGGAGAATGCGGAACAATACGAGCGATTCCAGACTCCAGGCAAATCCGCACAACAGCGAGGCAACGGCGAACGTTGCCACGCATGTCATGTAGAAGCGCTTACGGCCGATGACCGTGGACAGCCACCCCGAGATCGACAGGACAATTGCATTGGCGACGAGGTAGCTGGTGATGACATAGGTGCTCTCGTCTATGCCCACCGCCAATCCGCCGGCGATGTGACGGAGCGCGACATTGGCGATCGTCGTGTCAAGAACCTCCATGAAGGTCGCAATCGAGACGACGAAGGCGATCAGATACGGATTGTGCCCGCCGGCCGCAGAACGTTCCGGCGACCAGGAGGAGTTGCCGTCCTGCGCGGCATCCGTCATCGCACCCTGGTCCAGGGCACGACCGACATGCCCGGACCAACGGGAAGATCGGGCGGCCAGTCATCGACTACGATCTTGACCGGAACGCGCTGCACAACCTTCACGAAATTGCCGGTCGCATTTTCCGCAGGCAGCAGGCTAAAAGCCGTGCCCGAGCCGGGCTGCACCGATTCCACATGGCCGCTAAGCTTGCGGCCCGGATAGGCGTCGATCCGGATCTCAACCGGCTGGCCGGGGCGCATATCGGCGAGCTGCGTTTCCTTGTAGTTGGCGGTGATCCAGACTTCGTCGGGCACGAACATCATCAGGCTTTGCCCGGCCGTCGCAAAGGTGCCCTCCGCTCCACTCAACTTGACGACCCGTCCGGATTGGGCTGCCACAAGGTTGGTGTATTCAAGATTCAACTTGGTCTGATCGAGCTGGGCCTGCGCCTGCTGCCGCGAAGCCTCAGCGCTCTTGCGCTGAGCCTGCAATGACTTGATTCCGAGTTCGGCAGCGATCACCGCGGTCTTCGCGCGCGCATTATTGGCCTGCTGCGCTTCGAGATCGGATTTGGTCTGCTGTGCGCGCTGCACGGTGCCGGCGCCTTTCTGCACCAGATCCTGAGCGCGGGCATCCTCCTGCTGAGAAAATTGCAGTTGCGCTTCGGCTTGTTTGAGCTGCGCCTTGGCCTGATCGATCTGCGCCTGCTGGCTGTCAATCTGCGCCGCAATATTGGCGACGTTGGCTTCCGCAACCGCCACCTGCGCCTGCGCCTGGTCGACCGCGATCCTGTAGTCCCGGTCATCGATGCGGGCGAGCAGATCGCCCGCGTTGACGTGCTGATTGTCGGTGACGGGAACCGCAATGACATAACCGCCGACTTTTGCCGCGACCGAGAAGCTGCGCGCGGCCACGAATGCATCGTCGGTCGATTCATAATGGCGGACGTTGAGCCAGTAAGCGAGGCCGCCGATCAACGCGACCAGAAGGACGCATGCCCCGACGGTGGCGAGGATCCCATGTTCGCGCAGACGGTCTCGCCACGGCCGCTTGCGTGGGGGTCCCTGTGTTTCCTGGGCCTCGGCGCTCCCGCCGGATCCAGGCGTGTGTTCAGGGCGACTTGCAGGCGGTAGCTTTTTTTCCCCCGACGGCCCACGCTCGCGGGTTTTTGCATCCAAGATAGCACCTCAGGCGAAGGGGCAACCTGCGGTCAGCTCACGGGCTAACCGCGCGGCGGGGAACTGGTTCCCACGGCAGAAAGCTGGCAAAGGCCGAACTATGTGCCGGCCAGCAACGGACCGTTTCCGCGGTCGCGATAACGAAGACCCCGCCAGTTGCCTTAAACTGACGGGGCATTTAGAGCTTTCTCTTTTTCGGGATCTCTCCTTTCCAAAGTTACTTGCTCCATTCAAACAACGAAGTAGCGGCTCGCCTCGTTCCTGGCTACGACAATTTTTTCTGGCATCTGCGGGGTGGCCTTTCACGGTGGAGAATCGGAACCAACCTGTTCCGCTGGTTCCCCGAAAATCGCCCGCCTGAATACGGGCGGACCGAACCGTTCAGCTCGCATTGGTTTCGCGATGAGGCCCGCGGATCCTAATCGCGGATTGAATGGAAACTAATGAATGATGTCCAGAGGCAGCCGGCACACTTCGTCACCGTCTTCTTTGGTGATGAGAATGGAGTAATGCCGACTCTTGAGATCGGGCCGATCTCCGAGCAGGCGCCGCGCCATCGCGTCGGCAGAATCCATTGCCGCGATGTCATCCGAAAGTTCCCTGCCGCCTTGATCAGCGATGGTCTCCCAATTCACGAGATCGAAGTGATAAAACGGCATCTATTTCTCCCTGGGCGCCCTTCATGGCAGCCATGCGCGTTATCATCAACGGTCGCATCTTTTGACGGCCATCAATTGCCTCCTGTTTGATAAGGCCCGCCACGAGTCGTTGGTTCCCCGACACCGGTGACGAGGATGGAATAATGCCGACTCTTGAGGTCTGGGCCGATCTCAAGAGCCGGCATTGCGCAATTTCAATGCCAAAAAATGCGCCAGCCGAAATGACATTCGTGGAACAAATCGAATTCGTTGGAACGGAGGGTCCGCGATGTCGTTGAGCGAACATGAGGTCTGGATGTGGAGGCGCTGCAGCAAGCCGCCGTCAGTCCGGGCCCATCCTGGATGGAACAAAGAGGCCACTGCCATGGAAATCAATAGTTTCAGGAATATGTACATCGCGGAACTGCAGGAATTGGTGAGCGTCGAAAACCAGCTCTCTGACGCTTTGCTGCGCATAGCCGGAGCAGCCTCGCATCCTGCCCTGAAACGCCTGCTGATCCATCATCGCGCGGAAACAGAGACCCAAAGGGACAGGCTCTTGACCATTCTGCTCGGGCACGGTGCCGATCCCTCAGCTCACACTGATCAGACCATGCAGGCGCTGGTCACTGAGACAAAGAAAATGCTTACGATGCTAATGGATGACGACCTGCGCGATGCCGGCCTCATTGCGTCCGTCCAGAAACTTGAACATTACGAAATTGCCGCGTACGGCACTGCGGCGGCCCTCGCCGGTCAACTGGATCTGCGCGACGAGCAGAAAATGTTGCACTTGAGTCTTGAGGAAGAAAAAAGGACTGATGCACTGCTAACCCAGCTCGCCAAACGTGAGGTAAATCCCCACGCACTTGCTGCCTGAAACGGGTTTGCCGCGCCTGAACCAGAGATTGGTGGACCGTTGTACGCACGAAAACACGGAGATCAACGATGCTTCTAGAAGCGCAAGAAACATCCAGCCTCATAGGCAGCGATAAAGTGCAAGGCACGGCGGTCTATGGACCCGATGGTCAAAAGATCGGATCGATTGAGCGGGTGATGATCGAAAAGATTGGCGGGAAAGTCTCCTATGCTGTCCTGAGCTTCGGGGGTTTTTTCGGGATCGGTGATGACTATTACCCGCTGCCATGGCCTTCGCTCAAGTACAACGTCGATCTCGGCGGCTATCAGACGATGGTTACGAAGGACCAGTTAAGAAAGGCGCCGAAATACGCGCGAAGCTCCGATTGGAACTGGAACGATCAACAGCTCGCCCGCAGTGTAAGCGCCTATTACGGGGTTCCGCTGCCCTAGCTTCGTACGAGCCGTGTCCGAGGAAGCTTAGATATCTATTGCTTTTAGCGGCCAGTGCATTTGCGGCCCTGCTCCATACCAGCTGTGCGACGAGAACCTCATTAGAATTCTCCTGAGCGCTGCGAAAAACCGCGATTGCGTGCCGTCGGTTCCGTCAAAAAATACCTGCCACACTTCCGAAGAGGTACGGCAGGGTCAGAGGGAAACCCGGGGCCAATTTCGCGCGACGAAACTTCCAAGGCCAAGAGTCGTTCCACGTTCCGAAAATAATATTCCCGGCACATGTGTCGGCGACCGGACCGACGACAAGGTATGACAAGCCTAACTTTTGCCCGCTCGGTGAACAGAATCACCCCTTTGCACTCCCCTGATCGAGCGTTCGCGTTCCTCGGATGCCGGACGGCGAGCATGGCGCCGGCTCCGATCGTTCGGAACAAACCTTCCAAGTGCGCTTTCATCCAGATCAAGGTCGTTCTGGATCCTCTTACGAAGCACTCAATCGTCTAATGGAAAATATAAGACTACCCGCATGAGCCGAACTCTCATTCAGATTGCGATGCAGCTCGGGATGTCTTGCATACTCACCGCGGTCGGAGCCGTTGGTATCTTCATGATCATCAGATATGTCGCTTGGGTCGGATGATGCTGCCCCGCAATTATCTCCTCGTCGCACGCGCAAGGAATTGCACCAGCGCGGCTCGGTCCTGTTCCGAACCGATGCGCTGCTCGGGCATCTTGGTGCCCGGCGTGTAGGCCGAGGGTCCGATCTCGAACAATCTGGAAACCGTCTCCGGCGTCCAGACAATATCGAGTTGCTTGAGGGCTTCGGAAAAATTGTAGCCCGGCAGGGTTGCGATCCGTCGGCCGAAGATGCCGGCCAAGGTCGGGCCTGCCCTGTTGGCTTGTTCGGCGCCGAGGGTATGGCAGGCGACACAAGCACGGAAGATTTCCGCGCCGCGGTCGCCGGCATAGGCAAGCAGTGGATCCCCGGCCACTTCGAGCAGAAGTGGATCGACGGGCTCACCGGTCGCTGCGTTCCAGCGGCGGATAATGTTATCGGCGCCACCAGTCAGCAGGGTGCGGCTGTCCGGCAGGAACGCAACCGACCAGACCGGCAGTCCCGGACCGACCAAAGTGCGCGCCAGCGCATGTGTGTTGCGGTTGACAACAGCAACCGTGCCGCCGATCCCTGCGGCCGCTATCAGCGCCCCGTCCGGCGAGATCGCAATCGAGATCACCGGCCTTGGTCCAGCGCTGATTTCACCAGCAGGCTTGCCGTCGCCGGTCAGGAAATAGAGTCTGCCGTCGGCGCCACCGGCCGCGATCTCGCCATTGTTGCCGACGGCAACGGCGTTGAGTGGGCTCGGCATTGCGACAACGGTTGGCGCCGAGCCAGCGAGCGGCCAGATGCGCACGCTCTGGTCGTAGCTGACACTGACCAGTGCGTGACCATCGGGAGCGAACGCCAGGCCATTGACGTTTTGCATATGCCCGTCGAGTACGCGCGCCGCTCCGCCCGCAAGCGGCCACAGGCGCACGGTGTGGTCCCACGACGCCGAAGCCAACGTCTTGTCGTCGGGCGACACCGCCAATGCTGCAATCGGCGCCGTATGGCCTTCCAGCACGACGTCGGGCTGGACGTTGCCGGGAGTCCAGATGGCGATGCGCCCGTCAGCTCCCGCGGTCGCCGCGCGCCCGTCCCTCAACAGGACTACCGCGTTGACGGCGTCGGCATGGAAACGGAGCACCTGCTCGGCCGCGTTGCGGGTCAGCGACCAGCGGATCGCGGTTGAATCGAAGCTTCCCGAGATCGCGGTTTGTCCGTCGGACGAAATCGCCAATGCCCGCACCGGCCCGCCATGGCCGCGTAACTGCGCGAAGGCAGTCGTGATTCCAAGCGGCAGAATTACCAGCAGGGCAGCACACGTCAGAAATGCAGGACGGGCGTTTCTTGCGAAGTCGAGCAATTGCAATGGTCGTTTCCTCCATTCGCATCGCCTTAGCGCGCGCCCGGCCTGTCGCGGTCGAGGCCCTTGGCCTGGAGATCGTCAAGGTAATCCTGGAAACGTCGCTCGGCGTTCACGCCAAGATCGCGCAGAAACGCCCAGGAATAGATACCGGTGGAGTGCATATCGTCGAACCCGAGCCGCACCGCATAATTGCCAACAGGATCGACGGAAAGAATCGTCACATTGCGCTTTCCGCCGACCGTCTTGCGTTGCGCTTCGGAATGCCCCTGCACTTCGGCGGAGGGGCTGGTGACGCGGAGCAGTTCCGCTGAGAGACTGAAAGCCTTGCCATCGTCGAATGTGACATGCAGCGCACGGCGATCCTTCGCGAGCCGGATTTCAACCGGCCATGCCGGAGCGACATTGGGCACGCTCAACATTCCGGTCGGGATCAACCCGGGCCGACCAGATTATTGCCGGGATCGCCGACCCTGGCGCCGCCGGTCGTGAAGGCGACGGAGCTCGGCTTCTGGATGGTGTTGAGCACGAACGACACGCCGACCGCGGCGACCGTCGCGAACAACAAGGCCGCAAGAAAGACTTTCATGACGCTTCCCCAAGGTGGACTTGTTCGAACCGAATTATTCGGCCGGCATGGCTCGTGGAGTGCTACCCGACGGCGCGTGGCCCTTGGCCTGCTCTTCCTCGACCCAAAGCGAGTGATGCTCCTTGGCCCAGTTCAGATCGACTTCACCTGTACCCATCGCGTCGAACGCGCCCTCCATCCCGATGGAGCCGATATAAATGTGAGCCAACATGGCGGCGATCAGCAGCATGGCGATCACGGCATGGATCACGGTCCAGAACTGCAGCGCCGTCACGTTGGCCGGAAGATAGGGAAACAGCAGAAACCAGCCAGACAGTGACATCAGCGATCCACCGATGATCACGATCCAGAAAATGCCCTTCTGGCCGGCGTTGAAGCGCTTGGCCGGCGGATGCCGGCCCTTGAACAGGATGCCGCCGCCATCCTTGAACCATTGCAGGTCGATTTTCCCGGGGACGTTATCCTTGATCCAGATCAGGAACATGATCAGCAGGCCGAGCATGAACGGGAACGCCAGATAGTTATGGGCAAATTTTGCGTAGGCCGACAGGGTCGCGAAAGCTTCTGAACCGAACAGCGGCAAAATGAGGGTGCGGCCGAAACTGATGTTCAGGCCGGAGAGCGCAAGCACGATAAAGCAGCTCGCCGTCAACCAGTGGGTGAAGCGCTCAAAGCTGGCGAAGCGCAAGATCTTCGCCCCCGAGAAACCCAGGTGAATGCGAATTCGGCCACGGACCGCGAAGAAACTCGCCAGCAACACCAGCATTCCGAGAATGGCGACGCTCCCGACGATCGGCAGTTTGCTGCGGTGAAAATCGCGCCAGTCGCGGCCGGCGGGCTGAATCAGGTTGGCCGCCATGGCGTCCGGAATCGATATCCGCCCGCTGATCTTGTCGCCCTCCTTGAGCGCATTCAGAAGCTGGTCCTCGTGCACGGATTCGGCGGTCGGCTTGAAGGAGAGCTGCGCCGCTGCCGGATGGGCGAGGACGAACAGCAGCGCCAAGGCCGCGCATACGGCCTTCAGGCTTGAGTTCCCCCGAATGGAAACCTTGAGAGTTGAAAGTGAGTGCGGCATCTGTACAACGCCCTTTCGGTTCCTGGGTTACGCGAGCGCCGCCGCAAGCAGGCCGGCGAATTTGCATCAGCCGGTCGGCGAATCGCTGTAGGCGGTTTTCCAGCCCCACATGCCCGAACCGTAACCGCGCTTCATTACGCGCTCCTTGTAGATCTCGGCGATGATCGCGCCGTCGCCCGCGAGTAGCGACTTGGTCGAGCACATCTCGGCACAAATCGGCAGCTTGCCCTCGGCGAGACGGTTGGCGCCGTATTTGGCGTATTCGGCTGGCGTGGAGTCTGCTTCCGGCCCGCCGGCGCAATAGGTGCACTTGTCCATCTTGCCGCGCGACCCGAAATTCCCGACCTTGGGGTATTGCGGCGCGCCGAACGGACAGGCGTAGAAACAGTATCCGCAGCCGATGCAGAGATCCTTGGAGTGCAGCACCACGCCATCGGCGGTGGTGTAGAAGCACGACACCGGGCAGACGGCAGCGCATGGTGCATCCGTGCAATGCATGCAAGCCATCGACACCGAGCGCTCGCCGGGCTTGCCGTCGTTGATGGTGACGACGCGGCGGCGATTGATGCCCCACGGCACTTCATGTTCGTTCTTGCAGGCTGTCACGCAGGCATTGCATTCGATGCAACGGTCTGCATCACAAAGAAATTTGACGCGAGCCATGATTTATTCTCCCCTCACGCCGATTGGATCTGGCACAGGGTCACCTTGCCCTCGTGCATGCCCGTGACCGGATCGTAGCCGTAGGATGTCAGCGTATTCACGCTTTCGCCAAGCACGATCGGATCGTTGCCCTTCGGATATTTGTCACGCTGATCGACGCCCTGGAACCAGCCGGCGAAGTGGAACGGCATGAACGCCACGCCCTTGCCGACCCGGTCGGTGACCAGCGCCTTGACCCGCGTCTTCGAACCGTTTTCAGGGCCGAACACCCAAACCCAGCCGCCATCCTTGATGCCGCGCTCGCTCGCGTCCGACGTATTGACCTCAACGAACATGTCCTGCTGCAATTCGGCCAGCCAGCGGTTCGACCGCGTTTCCTCGCCGCCGCCTTCATATTCCACGAGACGTCCCGAGGTCAGGATGATCGGGAATTGCTTGGCCAGGCCCTTGTCCACCGCCGTCTTCTGAATCGAGAAGCCGAGATTAGCCATGCGGAACTGGCGTCCGTCCGGACGCGTCGGATATTTGGCGACGAGTTCGGGACGCGGAGTGTAGATCGGCTCGCGATGAACCGGCACCGGATCGGGCAGATTCCATGCCACCGCCCGCGCCTTGCCGTTGCCATACGCCATCACGCCGTGTTCCAGCGTGACGCGGATGATGCCGCCCGACAGATCGACCGCCCAGCCGACGCCATCAGGATTGTTGCCGCCGATTTTGTTGATCGTTGCGAGTTCGGCTTCCGTGAGGCCACTATCCCAGCCGAGCTTCTTGAGCAGACCATAGGTGAATTCGGGATAACCGTCGGTCAGCTCCGAGCCCTTGCTGTAGGAGCCTTCGGCAAGCAGATTGACATTCTTCACCGAACCGTCCGGCTGCTTCTCTTCGTACACGACACCGAAGCGTGCGCGGAACGTGCCACCGCCGTCCTTGGCGTGAAGGTTGGTGTTGTAGAGCGTATGCGTTCCCGGATGCTTGATCTCCGGCGTGCCCCAGCACGGCCACGGCAGACCGTAATAATCGCCGCCGACATCCGGCTCGTCGGCCTTGGCGCGCAACGTCACCAGGTCGAACTTGCCCTGGTTCTTCATGTGCGCCTTCAGGCGCTCCGGCGACTGGCCGGAATAGCCGGTCGAGAACCCGCCGCGGTTGATTTCGCGCAGCAGGTCTTCGGACGAGGGATGGTTGTCCTCCACCTTGATGTTCTTGAACATCGGCTCGGCAAAACCGAGCTTCGCCGAAAGCCGATAGATGATCTCGTAATCATCCTTCGATTCGAAGATCGGCTTGACGATCTGCTCGCCCCACTGCAGCGAACGGTTGGACGCGGTGCGCGAGCCCGAGGTCTCGAACTGGGTGCAGGCCGGCAGCAGATAGGTACCGTTCTTGCGATCTGAAATCGCCGCGAATGTCGTCGGATGCGGATCGGCGACCACGAGCAATTCCAGCTTCTCGAGGCCCTTCACCATGTCCGTCATGCGCGGCACGGTATTGCCGCCATGGCCCATAATGACCATGGCCTTCAGGCTGTCGCGCTGGTCGACATCGTCGGGATTGGCGAGCGTGGCATCGAACCAGCGGGTCGATGGGATGCCCGGTAGCTCCATGTTCTGCTTGCGGGTGCGGGCTGGACGGCCCGCCTTCGCCGGCACCTCGTCGAAACGCGATTGGAGATAGTCGTATTCGACCTCCCAGACCCGCGCCCAATGCTTCCAGGCACCTTCGACCAAGCCGTAATAGAGCGGCAGCGTCGTGATATCGAGACCGATATCGGTCGCGCCCTGCACGTTGCAGTGGCCGCGGAAGATGTTGGCGCCGGCACCGAAGGTGCCGACATTGCCGGTTGCGAGCAGAAGATTGCAATAAGCGCGGACGTTGGCGGTGCCGACACTGTGCTGGGTGCCGCCCATGCACCAGATGAAGGTCGAAGGCCGCTGCTTGGCGAAGGTCTCGGCGACCTTCTTCAGCTGCTCGCCAGGAATGCCCGACACACGCTCGACCTCTTCGGGCGTCCATTTGGCGACTTCGGCGCGGATCTGGTCCATGCCGTAGACGCGTTGCGCAATGAATTCCTTGTCTTCCCAGCCGTTGTTGAAGATGTGGTGCAGCATGCCCCAGATCACCGCGATGTCGGTGCCGCTGCGGAACCGGACATATTCGGTGGCGTGGGCGGCGGTGCGGGTGAAGCGCGGATCAAGCACAAACACGTTGGCGCGGTTGATCTCCTTGCCAGTCAGGACGTGCTGGAGCGACACCGGATGCGCTTCGGCGGCATTCGATCCCATGAAGACAATGGTCTTCGAGTTTCGGATGTCGTTGTAGGAGTTCGTCATCGCGCCATAGCCCCAAGTATTCGCGACGCCGGCGACGGTGGTCGAATGGCAGATACGTGCCTGATGATCGATGGAATTGGTGCCCCAGAACGCCGCGAATTTGCGGAACAGATAGCCGCCTTCATTGGAGAATTTCGCGGAGCCGAGCAGATAGACGGAATCGGCGCCGGACTTGGCGCGGATCTCGAGCATCTTGTCGCCGATCTCGTTGATGGCCTGGTCCCATGACAAGCGCTGCCACTCGCCGTTGACCAGTTTCATCGGATATTTCAGGCGGCGGTCACCATGCACGAGTTCGCGCACCGACGCGCCCTTGGCGCAATGCGATCCGCGATTGATCGGGCTATCCCAGGCCGGTTCCTGACCGACCCAGACGCCGTTCTGAACCTCGGCGATCACGGTGCAGCCGACCGAGCAATGCGTGCAGACGTTCTTCTTGATTTCCGTAGGCGCCCCGACGATTTTCGGGCCGGCCTGAGCTTTGCGCACCGAACCAAGCGGCATCAAACCCAGCGCGGCGCCCGCACCCGCGGCAAGACCGGACCGGCGCAGAAACGTGCGACGGTCGAGAACTCCCGAAGCAAGGCCCGCAGCGATACCCTGCAAACGCGCCCTATTCGCCGATCCATCTCTGCGCTTCATCAACATGTGCGTGGCCCCATCAATAGCGGTTGACGCGATAGTAATTCTTGACGTGATCGGTTTCCTTGTAGCGGGCCTTGACGCGCTCGGCCTGCGACTCGTCCGCCTCCGCCTCGCCGCTCGCTAGCGGCACGACCGCAGCCGCTGCGACCGCCGATCCACCTATCATGAAGAAGCGGCGCCGATCCACGCCTGCCGCCGGCTGCGACTTGCCTGCACGGGCGGGCACCTTGCTGTCGGATGGCTTGCTCATGGCGATCTCCTCCAAGTTATCTTTTCGAAAAATCATCTTTTCCACATCAACCTTTCGGTTGCCTTCGGTGTCACCCGGGCAGCGCAAAGGCCTCGGATTCCAGTTCCATAAAGACACGGCCGACACGGCCAACCGCCCGGTAGAAGTTCGCCGACGGCGACATCTCAAGCTCAGCGAACATCCGCGCGGCCCAGGGCTTGAGATGCCGCTCAAAGAAACGCGCCTGCTCTGCGAAGTCGGCTTCGAAGTCGCCGCGCGCCAGGCCGGCCATGACCTCAAGCAGGGTCGCGATATGATCTTCCGGCTCGCGCGATGAGCCTGCGCGCTCAATCCCGAGCGCATCCAGGTCTTCGCGAACACGTGCCAGCGGGCGCTCGTGAAGAAAGCCGGTGATGTAGTAGGAGGCGTAGGGAAGCAGATCGCCGCGACCGAGCCCGATGAACAGGCCGAAGAATTCCTTGCTGACGGCGCGATCATCGGCCGTGGCGGCAGCCGCCGCCAGTTCGATATGCGCCATGCCCAGATCGGATGCATCGCCCTTTAAGGCGGCCACCCGCAATAGTGTGTCCGCGTTGGGCGCCCTGCCGAGCAGTAGGGATAGCAGGCCGTATTCCGCGGCGCGGAGCTGATCGATCTCGTCAATTTCCGATTTCGATGACACCTGACCCTCGGATGGCCCGTAGAGATCGGGACGGAGGATGAAACGGTGCACCCGCGTCAGCGCCTCGACGGCGAGAACCCGTTCTGCGGGAATGCGCGACCACGCCGAAACCGAAGGCTGCGCAATGCCGATCGCCCGCGCCAGCGACCCGATACCGCCTGCTGCTCTGATAGCCTGTTCCAGTCCGGCGTCACGCATGACACGACCGACTTCTGCCCCCATCCGCGGCTTTTCACCGGGTATCTTTTTTAGATTTAGAATTGTCCCAAAAACTTTGTAACATAGGCTTTGCCTATGTCCTCAAAAACTTTTGTCTAAACCGAAGGTTTAGCTGAGCCATGGCGTCGCACCGCTTGCCGCGGCGCAGCAGAGCTGCATTTTTCGGAGGCCTCGACCCGATCGCCTTCATTGCGGCTGTCTGCTTCGGTATTCGAAGGTTTTTGTGCCACCGAGGCGGTTTCGCTGCCCAATCTCAAGGCCTGCGTCGGCAAATCCGGTCCCGTTTCTAGCGTTGCATCACGTTCGGGGGATGGCGCAGCACCGCTTGCTGACCCATTTCCGGGGTCGACGGCCGGTACCGGAGGTTCGACCGCCGATCCGGCGCTGCCCATGATCTGCGAAACCAGCCGCGCGACATCCATGCCGGCTCCGATTTCGCTGCTCCCTGGCACGCCCCCCGGCGTGTTCCAGTCGTAGGCGTATTCGAGCGCGGGATTGACGTAGTTGCGGATTGCGGGGTCCAGAGCCCAGGATTTTCGCAGCGCTGCATTGCGCAGAACTTCGGGAACGCCTTTGCGTAAAAAGGCGGTGATGTCGGTCGTCGCCGTCATGTCCTCCAACTTCGGCAGGCTGGAGAGGTCGAACTCCCGCTCGGCATTGCCTTCGGCAACCGGCCCGGACGGCGTATCGGGATTGGCAGTCGGCGCGTCGCGATCCGGCTGTTTCGCTGCGTGCTTGCGCTGCAACCATCGCGCGAGAAAGCCCTTGTCTTCGTCTGCCTGATCCAGATCGCTCATGTTCTGCCTGTTCCGTCGTCCGGGGAGCCGCCGGCGCGATCCCGCTTGCGCTTATGGAATACGCGCTCGACATGGAATTCATCTACAAAGGCCGCGATCCACGACGCGATGTCAGGTGGCATCGGGACGGTACCGATCACATCGCAACCGCTTTCGAACATCGCCTCCCCTTCGGTCGGATCCGCCGTTACTTTTGTCAGTTCGAGTTCGGGCCCGCCATCCAGATGCCGCAACGCGACCCAGATGCGAGGCTCGCCGTCGGCGAGATTGTCACGGTAACTCGCGGTGTCTGAGCTGAACAGCTCGATGCTTGCGGAGCCCGCGTAGTAGATCCTTGCATCGGCCTCCACCGACAGCACAGTCCACGGCGCCGTCGCCGGCACCTCATCGAGGATCGTCACCGGTGACCACATGTGATCGATCCAGGGATTGTCGATCGAACGGCGGCGCAAAACCACACCGACTTCGCGGGACGCTTCGGTCATGGCCATGGTCGATCCTCCGCGTTCCGGCCGATCATGCAACATTCGCCGGCGTTGCAAGCGGCAACCCTGCGACCAGATTTTGTGGCTTCAGGCGCACCACTTTATCCGCGCCCATCGCCAGAATGAGGTAGATCGGCTTGTTGCCGATCCGTTCGTCCACCAGTCGCGTGTCCTCGATGTCCAGACGCATCAGGGCAACGATGCGCTCCGCAGCATTGCCATCCAGCGCGGCGCCGTTCCACAAGGCGTTGCCGATCCGGGTGCCCTCGCTGTCCATGCCTATATACCAGCGCCAGTCGCGGTCTTCGATCGACGCAACCGTTTCCACCTTGACGGAAACGCCCATGAGATGGGCGATCCAGCCCTCGATGACCCGGCACAACCCGGCGCGGGCCTTCGGGTTGCCGCCGATGTTCATGACCATCGCATGCGCATCCGAGCGCGACCAGTAAGTCCAGGCGTTGTCGTCGTCCATCACGTCCATCTCGCCGAACGGTTTCGGCTGCAGCATGGCCGTGAGCGGCGAGGAATGCGCATCATGCTGCGCGTGTTGCTGCGCCTCGATGACCTCCGCATCGGCCAATAGCAGGGCCCCCTCATGGACGGTCGCCTGCTGGCTACGATAGAACAGCTCGGCGGCGCGCAGCGTGTAAGGATCATCGCAGCCCTCAAGTGCATTGCGCAGGATCAGATGGCAGAGCTGCGACAGAAAGATCGGCGGCAGATCGCTGGCGCCGCTGCGGGCGAGGTTGATATAGACGGCTTCAAGCGAGGGCGCCGCGGCCAGCCGGTCGCGGAAGTTGATCATGAAAGTCCAGTTCTCGCGCGCATCCGCGTCCGCGAGCGCGGCAATATCCGCCTTTGCGACCGGGCGTAGCGGGTCGGCGAGCAGGCTGGCATGCAGATTGCGTTCGGCCTCGCAGGCATCGGCCGGCGGCATCAGTTCAGGCCGCGCCAGATAGGCCATGATAAGTTCGGGCGTCGCCACCAGCCCGCCGTGATCGGCGCGGCGCGTGAGGTGATGGCCCGAGGCGACCCAGAATTCTCTCATCTGCGATCCGTTTTTATGCGGTCGTTCTTGATCATTCCGAGAAGATCGACCTCCTCGGAAGGCTCAACGTCGCCTTCAACTTCATGAAAGGTAAAGGCGCTGATATGGGCGTGCAACCGGTCGGCCCCCGGTGCGGCGTCACGCGGCTTGAGGGTGCGAAAGCGCTCGCGGATTTCCCCGTGCTCGACGCTGCGCTGCACGGCGAGCAGGGTCTGGGCCGGGTGATCGCACAACGAGGCCGCAAACGCGATCTCCTCTTCGGCAGCAAGCCGAGCGGCCTCAAGATCAGGTGCGCCGAACCTCTCCAGCAATTGCCTTGCGAGCCGGTCAACGATGGCTTGCCTGTCCGCTTCCGTCGCCTCGGTGACGATCGCAAGCGTGGACCAGCCCAGGCTATCGATACCAAGAAAGCCCGAGCGCAGTGCCACGCGTTGCTTCTGGCCGAGCCTAGCCGGGTCCCGGTTCCAGAACGCAAACGCGCCGGAAACAGCCCATTCGCCGGGTACGGCTGCCCGTTCGAATACAAAGGTATCTGAGGGGTCGAGCCTAATGGTCCGCGGAAATTTCAGCATGTCCGCCTCATCCGAGTTTCGGACCGCGCGCTTGCGGATCATACCAAGCTACCCTGGCGAGCGCATCTACAAGATTGGTCCGATCGGGCGGCCCACCACCGGCGGGCGGGCTAACCAGCAGATCGCCATTGAGGTCGATATGTCGGCGCTCGCCTGCCTTGCTCCGGGGAAGCCGCTCCAGATAATCCCGTGCGATCGCCTCGAATCCGCGCTCGTTCCAGCGGTCGAACGCGGTCATGAGATGACGGGCGAAGCTGCCGATGATTGCGTCGGTATCGGTCATCTCAAAACCTTCGCTCAACAGGGAAACGCCTGATGCGGCCTGCACCTCCTCGACATGGGCCATATCCGCGGCGCGCAGGATGACGCCCACCACCAGCCACGCTGGGATATCATCCTCCGCGCAAGCAGCCGGCCAACCGAGCCGCGCACCGCCCAGCAAGCCGCCGTCGAACAGAATAGCGTCTGGCCAGCCGAAACTCACGTCCCGCTCGGGCGGGCAATGGGCGGCAATCGCGTCCGCCACGGCGTTCATGCCGGCAAAAAGCGCCCGGCGGGCCGACACCAGCGGCTCGTCGGGTTCAAGAACCACGGCGAATTCGACCAGATCGTAGCGCCGCACCCAGACCAGCGTTCCAGCACCCGCCTCGGCCGCGATATCGCAGCCATGCGCGAACGCGTCGCCATATTCGCGCAACGCGACCAAAGTATAACCCGGGGGCAGATCGAGTGTCTGCTCTGCGTCCGCGAGACGCGACGTCATCTGGCACTCATCCTTACTTACTTGCTTACAGGCCGCCGGTGTATGCTATCCCGGTCAGGCCGGTGACGCGAGCGGGTCCGGGCCTCGCCGATCCTCCTTACCAAGCAGGGTAGCGCGGAACCGTAGAATGAGGCGACCCGCGCGGCCGGCACGCCGGTTCAGGGTAGTTATAATGAGTACGGCACCGTCCCATCTCCTGATCTGCAGTTGCGAAAAGACCATGCCGCTCGATGCGCAGGCGATCGCTCGTGGCTGCGCGGCCGGTGTCACGCAGGCGAACCAGCTCTGCGGCCTGGAGCTTGAGCGGTTCAAGGAGGCGCTAGCCGACGGCGTACCGATCACCGTGGCCTGCACCCAGGAAGCGCCGCTGTTTCGGGAAGTCGCGGAGAGTTTCCCGCAAGCCCAGCTCACCTTTGTCAACATTCGCGAAACCGGCGGCTGGTCGAATGACGCCGCGGCGGCCGGTCCGAAAGCCGCGGCGCTGATTGCCGCGGCACAAGAAGAGATGCCGCCGATTTCGCTGGTGACGCTCGAGAGCAGCGGCGTCGCGCTGATCTATGGCCGCGACGAAATTGCAATCGAAGCCGCACAGCGCCTTGCCGAGCGTCTCGACATTACCGTGCTTCTGACCAAGCCCGGCGACGTGACGCCCCGGCGCATAAATGAGTTTCCCGTGCTCAAGGGGACGATCCGAAACGCCCGCGGACATCTCGGTCGGTTCGAGCTTGATATCGACGACTACGCGCTG
>WNGJ01001832.1_pt1 | contig 23666 bp, 21 predicted proteins | sample 5400611 | NCBI WGS metagenome assembly WNGJ01 (sample SAMN13153375, study PRJNA577476) | soil metagenome | isolation source: 40 cm soil or saprolite under Garry oak tree replicate 1 | place: USA:California | collected 2016-06-15
AAAACCGGGAGGAGCGCTGCCAACCGGCCGAAGCTGAGAATCACGTCGAGTTGCCGACGGCGCCGCCACAATTCTCCGCCGACCTGCCGCAGTTCTGTTAAACGCGGGTGCCAGCCGAAGTGCGGGGGTACACCGTAAGGAACAAGGTTGGCGAGCGTTCTGCTGTGCGGGTGGGCAAAAAGCGTCACTTGATGACCACGCTCGACCAGACCACGCACAACGAAATCAACCACGCGTTCGATTCCGCCATAGAGAACCGGAGGCACTGGGATATAGGGATCCACGGTCACTGCAATCCGGAGCGCCTTCATACGTTCAGTGCCCTAGCTACCGCATCGAGCATTACACCTTTTTCAAGGGGATGATCCCAGTGCCAACGCCGCTTGGCCGAATTCCACGCGGCTACTTTAGCGCGCAAAAGAAGCGTCTTGTCCTCCGCCCAACGGCGCAGACCGGCAGCCAAAGCGGGAATGTCGCTGGTCCTGTAGCAAAAAGCGGCGTCACCCAAATCCCGCGCAAGTACACGCTGCCCTTCCGTGTCTGTCAGAATAACGGGCAAACCAGCCAATAAATATGTGAACAGTTTGTTGGACACACTCACCGTGTTGTTGCAACTAAAGCCCGATTCCACGGCGAGACCGGCATCATACCCTGCGCACGACTCAACCATCGAATCCGGGGCGACCGGCCGGTGAACCACTACCTTTGTCTTAGAGCTCAATCGCGCCGCCAACGCGGTCAGTGACTCGATATAATCTCGTGCTGGATTCCCCCGCAGATGCATCTCAATTTCAATTTCGGCTAATGCAGCAGCGTGGATGACGTCTTCGAGTCCCCGTTTGGGGCCAATCGTTTGGCTGAACCAATACAACTTGAGTGTCCCGCCGGGATTTACGGAAAGATTGGGCGTGTAGGACGGCAGGGAAAACGTATTGTTCACGGGAATCAGCTCAACATCGCGACCGTTAGGAACGCTGCGCCCGGAAGCACATCCCGTTCGATTCGCTCGATGAGCGCATGGCGGAACCGGGCCTCCGGACCATCCTCTAGCTCGCCAGTGTGAAAGTCCTCCAGATCCAGCGCATAGGGCTTTCCCGTTCGACGTCCAGCCATCGCAGCCACCGCGAGTCCTCCACTTGTGCCGCCATAGAACAAATCGGCCGGTCCGCGAAGTGCAGCTTTCAGTAACTCGGAATGGATCCGGCCCCAGGCGTTGAATACGAGCAGCAACGGAGTGTGACGAGGCTGAAGCGCACGTGCCAGGAGTCCGGCAGCACGGAAACGTACGCCGCTGCGCAGCCACATGGATGGTGCGGTGGAGCGGCCGTGATCAACTACGTCCCATTCCCATGTGCGCGTGCATCTCACGTCCTTATCTAGCCGCCTAGCCCAATCGATATAACGAGCGCTCACCACCCGCACGCGATATCCGGTTGCTGCCAACGCGTCAGCGACCTTCAACATCCGCGGGCAAGTAGAGAGGTGGCCCGCAGTAATAACACAAACGGTGGCCTTACCCACTCGGTCTAGCCGAGTACCATTTTGGGGACCGGCGATAATCTCTTCCACTTGCGCCATCTCTATCTTCGCCACAAAAAACTCAGCCGGTGCGCCAATTCGGCGTCGGATACACCCGACAACATCAGGAAACGCGAGTGCTCTAGCCGACTCGCAGTCATGCTTTATATAGGCTTAAGTAATCTGCAGCGACAGCATCCATGGTGCGTGCAGTTGGCAACGCGTCGCGCCAGCGGTCCACCGTGCCACGGGGGTTTTCCGAGATTTCCCTGAGCACGCCGGCGAGCGCTCCGACGTCTCCAGGGGGCGTCAGACGGCCGTTGACTCCATCTGAAATCACCTCTGCCAGTCCGCCGATCCGAGATCCGACAACCGGCGTACCTACGGCATGTGCTTCGATGGCAACCGTAGGTCCGCCTTCGAGCGCGAGCGACGGACAGCACAATACATCGTATCCGGCGAGGATGTTCGGAACGTCTTGTGTCGCCACCTCCGGAGCGAAGGTGATTCGGGGGTCACCTCCACCAGCGATCCGAACTTGCTCCATCTGATGCCGGTTCGAGTCCGTACGGGCCGGGCCTCGGAACTCCACACGCACTGGAAGACTTCGATCCAAGCTAGCTACTGCGCGCGCCAGCTCACGAGCACCCTTGAGCCGCTCAAACCGTCCCAGGTAGCCAATGGTTACGGGAGCCGAAGTCGGTTTGATTTGCGGTCCCGGCTTAGAGTGCGCAACAGACTGGCACATGCCTAGCCGGTTCAAAGCAAGCTTGTGTTCAGGAGCGCCGTTTCTCGCTAATGCCTCCATCGCCCAATCCGTAAGTACGACGAAATGATCGACGATCTCCAGACATTCGCGCTGCATGCTCTGATTGCGGATGATCAGATCGGCCATCCCGACCGCGCTTCCAATGGACCCCGGCAACAGGCTGGCGGTCCGACTCCATGACACGGGAAGGTGTCCAGCCAGGCGGGCAAGCGTCTTCGGAATCCCACGATGATGGAGCTCGCAAGCAGAACACTTGGCGATCTGGCACATACCATCGCAGAGAGATTCGCCCCAGCGCATCATGGTGCCCCGTTGGCAAATCCAGCCAAGGCTGGGCAAGTGCGCCGTCACCAGAACGCGTGCGCCTGCTCTCTTTGCGGCGCGGAGTTCAAAGACTCCCAGCCCTGCGCGCGAAGCCGTGTCGCTAACGCGTTGACATACACTTCAGTGCCGCCGAGAGATTCCGGGAAGTACCAGCCGCTTGCCAGAGCAATTTTCACTGTCGTTCTTGACCGCCGGCGTTGCTCATCGCCAGGCTAGACTCGTGCGCGTTCCTTTGATAACGTCTTCGTAAATCGCCAACATCTGGCGAGCCACACGGTCCCAGGTGAATCGATCCAAGATTAGCTGTCGGCCGTTTCGGCCCATATCGTGACGACGGGCATCATCGCGGAGAAGCTGGGATATTCCACTGCTTATCGCTTCCACACGGTCTTCAACGACAAGTCCTGCCGAATACTCTTCGATCTCCTTGGCAAGAGCGACCTGTGGAGTGACTATTACGGGGCGTCCCGCCGCCATGGCTTCCGCAACCGCTAAGCCAAAGCTCTCTTGTAAAGACGGGAGAACAAATATATCGGCGTCCACAAGCGCTTCCCGAACAGCACGGCCCTGGAGCAAACCAGTGAAAACGATCCGACCGCTAATCCCGAGGTCGCGGGCCTGCAAATGCAGCTCGGAAACATATTGGCCTTCTCCTGGACCCGCGAGCACCAGCATGGCATGCGGGAACTCCTGAACAACCTTGCTGAAGGCCTGAAGTAGGAGCTCCGGACGTTTCTGGTGGTGCAGGCGCCCCAGGAAGAGAACAATCCGCTTTCGCTCGAGCTCGGGATACCGGGAACGAAACATCCCAGGAGCTGGAAGACTTTCGTAGTTCTCGCGAGGAACGGCGAGCGGGACTATACATGCGGGGGAAGGCGATCCGATGCTCCTCGACCGGCTCTGCTCGACCTCGGCGGTGAAATGGATAGCCGCTGCATGCCGGATCGTCTGACGTTCGAAAAACATTGCGTACGTCCTCTTTCTCCACGCTTTTGTCGAGAGAGATCGACTTTCCAGCATTCCGCAAGGGCGCAGAAGATACGGTATCGCCGAACGTCGGCTGAGATAAGCGGCGGCCCATATCGGGTAGAGCCAGACACCGTGCAGATGCACCACCTGGACCTTTTCGAGAAGCGGCTTTAGATCTCTCCAAAGGGATGGAGACCATCGCCATCGGGAGAAAAGGCACCGAACCACATGAAGGTCGATCCCGGTCGGAAGCACTCGCCCGTTTACCTTGTAATTCGTTGTCATCAAGCTAATCTCGACTCCTAACGCGGCGAGGCTTTCACACAGATTCACGGCAGCGGTGGTTGGTCCACCACTCTCCAAGGCAATGTCAGGAATGACGTGGAGAACCTTCACGTCGCCATCCGGTAAACGGAGCGTCGAAAAGACTGAATGTTCTGGGCGATGCTCATTCCTTCACTGCCACGACCCGAAGCAGATCGCCTAATTCGCGTTCAGTAAGAAGTTGGCGGAATCGACTGTCGGCTCCCCACCAATCGCGCAAAGTGGCACGAGTCGGATCAGCATCACCATCCCAAATCAGATGTGTCGTCAGCCACTGGATTCTCCACCCCAGAGTACTTAACCACTGTCTCACGCGTCGTGCGGTGATTAGGTCAACACCGCGGTGCGTCCAGTCAAAATGCCCTTCCCACTGTTCAGCGAAAAGGAAGTGAGTGAGGCTGTCTGCATTTGTGGTGTTGATCAACAGCGTACAACCCGTACTGCATAGCGGCGTTAGCCGCTCTAGCACGCTCAATGGATCGCTAAAGTGTTCAAGTACCGCCCAAAGCACGATCGTGCAAAACGGTGCTCGCTGCAACACATCATCTGGAAACTGGTCCTGCTCCACATTGCATACCCAGGCCCGGCCGGCTCCCACACGCTCGGCAGTCTTCGAAACTGCCCATTGCGATAAATCTAGACCCACGGAATCGAAGCCGTAGTTGTCCAGAACAGCCAGTAAGCCTCCCGTGGCGCACCCTATTTCGAGAAGAGGGCCTCTGGCACTGTATTTTTGTAACAGTTCGAGTATTAGCCGGTGCTCTCCCGCGCTCTGACCCTCATGATCAACATAATTGTCGCCGTTATAATAGTCTTCACCGATCGGTCTCTGGGCAACCGCAACATAATGACCGGTAAGACGGCGTCGCGTGTGCCTGTTCCCGTCATCAAGGACGAAGCGCCAGCAGAATCTCCGTCCCGATAATGGCAGATTCACGTGCCCCCAGTTTTCACCATTCAGACATACTGCTCCGGTCACTAAGTCGAAGCTAAACTGAGAAGGTCCGATGTACGGGCGAGGTGTCCCTTTCCAAGCTGTTGTCGTCGGGAAAGATCCAGCGTACGTCAACAGCTCCGCGGTCAGCCACCCTCGTTCCTCCTGTTGGAGTTCGATGTTTAGAGCGGGAAGTTCTACGCGATACGGAGCTCTCGCATGCAGAATCGCTGCTTCCGAACAAGCGTCAGATGGTAGGAGGACCGGATGCCGGCGAGTTAAAGTGCGTAGCACGCCGAGCGCACTGTTCTTGATACGTGGTTTCAATTTGGAATTTAGCACTGCTGCTTCTCGAGTGAATCCGAGTACATGTTAAGGTCAGCGTTCCAGTAGGACGTGCAGGCGTAAGTGGTTTCTGTGCGGCGGCTCAATACCTAAAGAAATAGTAGACAGATTTGATGACTTCTTTCTGGAAGTCCTCGAGACCTTCTTCGTGCTGCCACCAGTTGGCCGAAGTGTATTTCAGTGGATCCAGTGCTTGAACACGAATCTCGGCTCCTGTTCCTTTCAACGTCTTCTGGAAAAACCAGCTGACGCGGCGCGTATGAAAGAGCTCGGTGGGAATGATAAATTTGTGTCCACCGCTTACCCGTACCCAATCTCGTAAAGCCAGGGCCTCCTCATGGGTGCTGGAGACTTGGTTCCCCACGATAGTGATCGCCTCCGCCGGCACGCCATTTTTAAGGAGGACTTGTTTCATCAACTCGGCTTGCGGAAAGGTCACTCCCAAACTATCGGTCGGCTCGCGTTTCACATCTGCGACCATTACTCTCGGCGCGTATCCTTGGTGATAAAGCCGAGCCGCTTCAAAAGTGCGAGTTTGAATTCCTCCGCCAAGCAGCATGATGGCATCCGCCTTTTCGATGTTCTCGCGAACGATCCAACTCTCTGCAACTCCGATCAGCAGGGGCACTCGCAGCAGGTAGATCAATCCCAGAATTCCGAAGATGTATCCAGACCGCAGTGCCCATGTGGTTTTCCTGAAGAAGCGAGTTTTGATCCTTCCTCTCTGGATCTGCTCGATGCGTGGGGCGTCGATAACGTCGGTCGTTCTAACGATCACTCCCGTGCCGAAGAGCGGAAAGAGCATTCCCCAACGCAAATTCACTTTTGCAGAATGTTTGATGCAGTACCGCATGCCAGCGTGCGATGAAACGTTCGGAGGAGAAGTACTCGAGTTCCTTTTGAAACCTGCGGGGGCGGTTTAGCGCTTCCTGGATAGCAGCCCGAATCTCTTGGGGATTGTCCGGATTCACAAGAAGCCCCAGTTGGCCGTCAAGCACCGCCTCGCGGCTCGCATCGGCTTTGCTGGCGACCACTGGGATTCCGCAGGCCATCGCTTCAAGGTAGACGATTCCAAATCCCTCGCCGCGGCCGGGCATCACGAATGCGTCGGCAAGGCGGAAGTGATCAGCCTTTTCATGCTCGGGGATGTAGCCGGCAAACACGACGCGTTCACTGATGCCGAGTCTACTCGCCTTATTGTGAAGTCGAGGCCGGTCGTCGCCGTCTCCGGCGATAACATAGACCAAGTCCGGCATTTCTTGAACAAGCGAAGGCATCAGCTCCAGGACTTCATCGAAGCCTTTGTACCTTTCTGATGCGCTAAGCCGGGCAAGTGTCATGATGACCCGGCGGCCAGTTAGTCCATACCGCTTCAGCAGGTGAGCAGGCTTGGGACCGAAAGTGAATTTTGAGAGCTCCACACAATCCGGAATGACATGTCCCTGGTCCTCTCGCAAAGGCGCCCACTCGAGGAAGCGCTCCTTTGTCAAGCGACTCACCGAGACAAAGGTATTTACGGCACGAACACACCGTCCCATGCCGGGGATCCGAGGCCGCCGCCACGCCTCGACGCCGTGAATGACCAAGATAAGGGGAACCCGATACCAACGTGCTGCGATGGCTGCCAACGGTAACAGGTGTACATGTCCACATACCACACCGCCAAAGTCGTTGTCTCTATCCAACAGTCGTCCAAGGCAGTACAAATATGCGGCTTTTCCACTCGCCGCGGCTGACTCATAAACCAACCCAGCCGGCAATACACCGGCGTCCTCGATCATCACGCGAGGAAGAGCTGTAACCTGCGCCACGTCCCTATGGAGGCACAGCGCTCTGAGCAAATCCCGGTTGAACTTTGCAACTCCTCCGCGTCCGCCAAAAGCGTCGGTCACAAGGACGAGAAGCTTCATAGTATCGATAGAGACCGGAGCGGCCGTGGCGAGTCCTGTCAAATAGGCTGCTCCAAGAACTGACTGTAAACCACCTTGGCCCACGCCCGGAGACCGCGGTCACTATTCTTCATGGGAGCAACGTTAGCGGCTCCCAGAGCGAAAAGCCATTCGCGGACCGGAACGCTAAAACCTGTTTTAGGACGATAACGAACACCTTCCGGCAGAGGACGCAGCGGCACCTCGGATAGAATCTGTTTGCCCGGAGTAGCGCCGTTTGCGGTCCACTGTTTCGTGGAACGCAGCAATTCGATGTCGACCAGTGGTACACGGATCTCAAGAGAGTGCGCCATTCCTGCCCAGTCCGCATCGCGGAGAAGCTGATTCCGCATGTACCAACAGGATTCCAAACAGGACACCGCTGACCGAGACAATCCGATTTGCGCGATGTCCCGCTCGATTGAGGCGATGGATGCGAGTTGCTGCCAACCGGCGCGCGCGAGGTCCTGGTCCATCACCTCAGGTAATTCCCAAGGCATGAATAGTCCTCTACGGAGAAGGTATGCGCCGGCATAAGTCCCGCCGTACTCCAGGAGTCCTGCATATTTTGGTGAGGTCCAATGTTTCAGCAACGGCGCTGAGACGACGCGGAAGCCCCGCGCCAGGGATCTCAAGGAGTCGAAAGGCCGCAGCAATTTTACGAGCGAGGGGATCTGCCGGAAGCTCGGATATCCTCCAAACAGCTCATCGCCTCCCAATCCGGACAGCGCCACTTTCAAGCCGGATTCTTGCGCGACGCGGCTGACCCAGTAAGTATTGACACCATCGATGGAAGGTTGGTCCATCGAAGAGAAGATGTGTTCGAAACGCTCTCGAAAATCACGCCGCGTAACCCAGACAGTCTGATGGTTTGTACGATAGCTCCGTGCTACTTCCTCAGCGAGTGGTGTCTCATCTTTCGGAGTTCCCTTATATTCTTCAAACCCCAGCGTTACCGTTCGTAGAGTGCTGCCCTCTTCTGCTGCCAATGCGGCAATGGTCGTCGAGTCCAGACCAGAAGACAGAAATACGCCGACCGGTACGTCGGCAATCAAGTGATGCCGGACGGTATCGCGGAGGGCGTCTCTTACATAGCGCCCGCACGAACTGTTCCCATTCCTGCCCGGAGGTTCTGTGTGTCTACTGGCTTCTCGTGTGGCCGTCGCAAACATGCGAGGGATGCTGCAGAAGCTGGTCTCGCGGACCGTTTCACCTTGTTGCACCCAGAGAGAGCTCCCCGCTGGAACTGCGCGAACACCTCGGTAAATGGTGTGGGGATCGGGTACATGTCCCCACAGGAAAAAACCGGCGTGACCCGCTGGGTTGGGCGTCGTATCGATCGCTCCTCCGGCAAGGAGAGCTTTGACTTGAGAAGCCACACGGAAAGTCTTCGCATTGTCGGCATAGTATAGCGGCTTGATTCCGTAAGGGTCGCGGGCGACCAAAAGGGCTTTCTTACGGCTGTCCCAAAGAGCGAAGGCGTACATGCCGCGCAACCGGTCGAGCATTTTCACGCCTGTGTCTTCATAAAGGTGGAGCAAGACCTCTGTGTCGCTGGAGGACTTGAAGCGGAAGCCGGTTTTTTCCAGTTCCGTTCTCAATTCGCGGTAGTTGTAGATCTCACCGTTGAACACAATGGCGAGCATTCCCGTGTCATTGAACATCGGTTGCGCCGCGCTTTGTGACAGATCAATGATGGCGAGGCGGCGGTGAGCCAGACCGACACGGCGATCTTCAGAAAGCCAAATGCCTGCGCCGTCGGGACCCCGGGAGGTCATGCGGTCGCGGATCCGGAGGAGTTGGGATTCATCGACTGGTGGACCGGCGCGATAGGAGAATATGGCTGCGATGCCGCACATGATGCGTTTATGACCACCCCGTCTGCGCCAGCTTTGGTTGCTTCGCGGCATTCTCTTGGTGGCGCAGCCACCTCTCCTTTGCAAGGAGGGGAATAGGGCGCAGGACAAGGGTGTTGCCGGCCACCAGGACGTCCATCTTGGTCCGGAGGAAACAGTCTAGAGCTTGCACAGGCGTATCCACGATAGGTTCATTTTCATTGAAGCTGGTGTTGAGGAGAACGGGAACGCCAGTGAGTCTCTCGAACTCCTCTATCAGGCGGTAATAAAGTGGATTCTGGGCTCGGTTCACCGTCTGCAATCGGCCGGTGCCGTCGACGTGAGTGATAGCCGGCAGAATGTGGCGCTTGTCATTGCGGACCAGGTAGACTTGCTGCATAAACGGATCGGGCGCGGGATCGACGAAGTAATCGTGGATCGCCTCTTCCAGAATCGACGGAGCGAAGGGGCGGAATTTCTCGCGAAATTTGATCTTCGCGTTGATCCGGTCGCGCATGTCGGCGCGGCGAGGGTCGGCCAATATGCTGCGATTTCCCAACGCGCGCGCGCCCCACTCCATTCTTCCCTGAAACCATCCGATCACGTTGCCATCAGCCAGAAGGCGGGCTGTCGCGCGGCATGTTTCTTCACTGTTGTTGAAGCGAAGCACTCGGAACTCGCCATTCTTGTCCCTGTCTCCATTGAGAAGGGATTCGATGCTCAAATGTTCGTACGACGTGCCCCAGAGGGCGTGGTCCATGACGAAGGTTCTCGGCCTTCCCAGGATTTGGTGCCAAATGAAATAAGCGGCGCCCAGCGCGGTGCCGTTGTCGGAGGCCGCGGGCTGAACGTAAAGCTCCTTGAACGGGGTATGGGTGCGGACCTTGCCGTTGGCGACACTGTTCATGGCACAGCCTCCGGCCAGGCAAAGCTGCGGCAACTTCGTTCGGTCCCATAGACCGTTAAGAACGTGAAATGCGCAGGTTTCGTAGACCGTCTGCAGCGAGCGCGCAATGTCCTCATGGCGCTGGGTCAAAGGCTCTTCCGGCAGGCGAGCCGGACCAAGCAGGCGTTCCAGTTCCGGCGAGAACACTCTTCCCAGTGACGGATAACCGTCTTCCCACTCCATCTCGACGCCGTCGGACCAGTGCCGGAAATATTTCAGATCCAGTTCGAATAATCCGCGGTCCTTAAGCCGCACTAGCCGGCTGAGGACATCAACGAAGTTCGGGCTTCCGTACGGCGACAAGCCCATGACCTTGAACTCGTCACCATAACTCAGGAATCCCAAGTGTTGTGTAACGGCGGTGTAGAGCATTCCCAGGGAATGAGGGAAGCAGACCTTCTCAAGAACTTTGAGGCGGCGGTCCTTTCCGACTGCCAGAGACGTGCTGACGAAATCGCCGAAGCCGTCGAGCGCGCAAACGGCGGCCTCTTCAAAAGGAGAGACAAAGAACGCGCTGGCCAGATGTGCGGGATGATGCTCGACGTAATGAATCTTGGGCATCCTCTCGATGGGAACGGAGAGAGCGTCAGCCAACGGCGTTCTGAGATCTCGGACCTTCCGCAGATTGCGAAACCGATCTGCCAAAAGGGCGCTTCCGGGGCGGTGGCCAAAGACGAAGGCCGCCTTTCGAAAGAGGTTCGCCCTGGGGTTTCGGCTAATGGCGACAGCATCGATGTCTTTGCCCTCAGTCCCGCCGATCTCGAGACAACGGCGGATGGCCATCGCTGGGAAGCCTGCAAAGTGCTTCACACGGCGGAAGCGCTCTTCCTCAAGCGCGGCGATGAGCTGCCCGTCACGAATGAGTACAGCGGAAACGTCGGGGTGGTAGACGTTGATGCCAAGGATTTGCATGAAGTTATGTGGAGTTAACTCTTGGACCCGTTCCCATTCCCCGAGTAGCTGTTGTAGTACGAGTAGTAGTAATCGTCATCGTAGCCCTCGCGCCGAAGGTCCACGTTGTTGAGGACGATACCGAAAATTCTGGCCCCGACCGCGGAGAGCTCGTGACAGGCGCGCTGGACGGCATGGCGGGAATTGCGGCCCCCGTGCACGACCAGGATCACGCCGTCCACCATCGTCGAGAGGATGATCCCGTCGGTAACACTCCCGAGGGGGGGCGAGTCGATGATCACGTGGTCGTAGCGCTCGGCCAATTGATCCAACAGGCGTCTCATCCTATCCGAGCTGAGCAGTTCAGCCGGATTGGGTGGGATGGGACCGGCCGGAATCAAACACAAGTTTTCCGTCGGAAGCCCCTGGGTCACCTCATCGACTTCAACATTCCGGGCGAGATAAGTGGATAACCCAGAGGTGTGTGGTATTCCCCACACACCATGGACCGACGGTTTGCGGAGATCGCAATCCATAAGCAGCACGGATGCTCCGAGCTGGGCCAACGCAATGGCCGTGTTGCTGGCCGTTGTGGTTTTTCCCTCTTCCATGCGAACACTTGTTACCAGGATCTTCTTCGGCGGACTGCCGGCAGCGGACAAAAGCAGGGCGGTTCGCAGTGAGCGGTAGGCTTCCGCAACCGGGGACCGGCCGTCGAACTCCATTAGCCGCGCCCTCTGCATTCTCTCCGAAGGCTTTCCCGCGGTAGCAAAAGCCGGATTCTCTGCCGGTAGCTCCTTGTGCTTCCGCCCCTTCAATTGCGAGTTACTCGCGCTGATAGCAGGGATGACCGCCAACGCCGGCAACTGCGTAAAGCGATTAATATCGTCGACGCTCCGGATGGAATCATCGAAGTGTTCCAGGAGCCACGCCAGACCGATTCCCGCAGATAAGCTCATCAACAGGCCGAGCAATATGGCGCGTTGTCGATTCGGGCCGACCGGCTCTTTCGGCACCCGCGCAGGAGCAATGACGCGAATGTTGCTGTGCTGTTGCGCGACTTCGAGGTAGGCTTGGTTGGTTTTCTGCAAGAACTCGGTGTAAAGGGATTTTGCCGTATCGACGTCCTGCTTGAGGATGCTGTACTGGATCGCACGCTGGTTTTCCTGGGCGGCTCCTGCTTTTGCTTCAGCGAGGGCGGCTTTCAGGGCGTTCTCGTCGCGGACCACGCGTTCGTAGTCGGCGCGGAGTTTCTCTTGCAAGATATTGCGGCTGGACGCAATCTGATCGCGGATCGCCGTCATCTGCTGGTTGATTTCAGCCATCTTGGGGTACTTCGGCCCATAGGTCACGCTCAACTCCGCCGCTGTCGTTGCAAGCTCGCCTAATTTCCGCTGCAGCTCCGCCGTTTGAGCGTCCGCGAATGCTTCGGGTATCTGGGCGACGCGGCCCTGGCGCACCTGCTCGTACAAGGACTCCTTCAAGATCCGATCGGTCTCGGCGCGCGTCGCCAGATCGTGCAAGCGAGACAGCTTTTCGGTGATCAGCGTTGTTTTACCTTCAATCGAGTAGATATTGTTCGTTCTCGTGTAGTCAGCCAGCGCCTGTTCGGAACGTTCGATTTTCGCTTTCAATTCACGCGTGGAACGATCGAGCCATTCCGACGCACTTGTAAACTTCTCAATTTTTTTCTCAAAGCTGGTCTCAACGAACCTTGAGGCAATCGCATTGGCGACGCTCGCCGCCACGGCGGGACTGGTGTGCGTGAAGGAGATCGTCATCGCGCGCGTGTCCATTATGGGCTTGACGCGAACGGATCCTTCCAGTATCTCGACGAAGGGCGCCAGGCGCTCGATCTCGTCTGGCGTACGATTGCCCTCGATCTTCGTCTTCACGGGCGTGGTTGTGAACACAGTTGGGGAAGCGGAACCCTCATTTTGGATTTTTCCGGCAATCGTATTGAGGGATTCCCATAGGGAGTTCTTGTCCGGCTCGGCGAAAAATGCCGGATTCTGATCCAACCGCAGTTGAACGACCACATCTTCCAGCAGCGGCGCACTCTTGACGATGACTTCGCTCGTGTTCATTGTCACTTCCCGTTCGTCCTCTTCCTGGATGAACACTTCGTTCGAGCCCAATCGCGTCCCGCTATCCCTGCCGACTTCGATCGTCGCCGTCGCCTCGTAGCGGGGCCTGGTCCGAAACGCGTCGATGGTGACCAGCGTGGTTACGATGAAGGCGATTCCAATGATCAACCACCGACGCTTCCGGACGATCCTCCACAACGCGCGCAAGTTCAAATCCTCGGTGCTGCCGTAACGCGGCAAATCCACGTCGGGATGCGCCACAGCCCTCGAGTTATACGGCTGCGCAGCGGGCACTTGCCGAAGCATAACCTCCGGTGGCAGGTTATCCGGATAGGGCTTTTGGTCGGACATGGGGGTCTACCTCAAATCTCGCATCACTGAACGATTGACGTTGCGACCCAGGCGGCATTAACACCGAAAGCGCTAATCACCGGCAGGAATGCCGATTTGGCCTTGCTGTTGGGAACCACAATGATGTCGTTGGCCAGTACGGGAATATCTCCTTGCCTGCCCCGCATCACGGCGCCGACGTCAACCGGGATTTCCCGCTTCTGGCCCGCGGCGCCTTCACGGAATATCACGGCGCGTCCTGTCGCGGCCGTTGGTTTGGTGCCCTGCGCTAGAGAGATAGCTTGCCGGAGCGTCGTTCCTTCTTTGAGAGGGAATGATCCAGGCGTTTTCACCTCGCCAGCCACAAAAAAGACATCCGCCGCCGGAATGTGGACGATATCACCCGGTTCGATCGCGACGTTCTCGGCAAATTCGCCGCGCAGTAGCGCATTGATGTTGGCTTTCCTTAACTGGTATTCCGCTTGGGCTTCCGAATCGGAACCCGTGTCCGCACCGGAGGCCGATGGGTGTGCGGCTTCCGGTTTTGGCTCGCTGGGCCGAACACCGCGAATAATGAAGGCCGTAGCGCCATAGCTTGGATTGAGTCCTCCGGAAATGGTGATCAGCTCCAGTAGTGAAGGCCGTCCCTCGATGTTGTAAACACCCGGCGAATGAACGGCGCCCTGGATAAAAAACTGACGATTGACCTGTTTGACAATGACGGAGACCTGCGGATCGACAAGGTAGCCCTCCCGCAATCCCTCGGCAATCAACGTCGCCAGCTCTTGCGAGGTCTTCTTTTGAGCTTCGATTTTGCCAAGAAACGGCATCTTTATCGTGCCGTCAGCACTGACCTGGTATTCCCGCGATAGCTCCGGTACACGCAGAATGTAGACTTCGACAACATCTCTGCGCCCGATGCGGTATTCCTCATTCGAGGAGACAACAATCCGAGGTGAGACCGGTTGGGTCGCGACTCTTTCTTGCGCCGCAGCGTCCAAGAGCAGTGAACCTATGAGCAACACGATAGTGAAAGCAATTACCTTTCGCATGATCCGTTCTCCATCACAAACGTATGGAGAGCCATATCAGGAGTCAGGGCGGGGGTTTCCATCCCGCGCCCCAACACGCGACACGACTCCCGAAAGAACCAGAAACAATAATGCGTTGGACGGGATCTGCAGATCGGTGTCCGATAGGCTCTGGACCAAGACCGCAAATATGCCGGCGCCGCCGGCTAACGCCAGGCCGGCAAATAGCGGGTCGCGCGACTGGAGGCCGCGGTAGACGTTCGAGAAGATGACAATGATGAACCAGGCGGCGATGACTCCGCCGACGGCGCCCCCATCGGCAAGGATCTGCAGGTAGTCGTTATGGGCATAATCGAGCCCAAAAAGGTTTTCCGTCGTCGCATAGCTTGGGTAGACAGTGTGGTATGTGCCCAGGCCCGTGCCCAGTATCGGATGATCGCGAATGATCCTGATGGTCTCATTCCACATCGTTGCGCGGCTCACGTCGGGCGTACCCGAGCGCAGCAGTTGATCGACCGCCCCGCCGAAACGTTCGATAATCGGTGTAGCGCCGATCCAGACCACTCCCGCGATCATCGCCAAGGTGACAACAGCAATTGGCCAGGCTCTCCAAAAAACGAATCGCTTGGTCGGCAACTGGTCATCCATTGGTCTGCGGGACCGCCTGTTCAGAACCGCCATCAATCCCAACGCGGCCAGCAGGCTGATCACGCCGCTCCGCGAACCGGACATGATCGTGGCCGTTCCCATGAGTACGGTCACGAATCCGTAGAGTAACTGCACCGGACCGCGGACAGCCCTCAGCATGAGTCCGAGCGGCACCGGCATGAGCATAGCCATATAGCCGGCAAAGTGATTGTGGTTGACAAACGGCCCGAACACCGAGTACCGCGTGGCTCGGAGCCAGTAAAACCGTCCGTTCCAAGTGAAGTACTGGATCAGCGCAAAGCCGGCCACCAGCGCTCCGAAGACCGTGAGAACATTGGCCAGCAGCCAGAGGCGTTCGCGGCTGACGAAAAAACTTGCAGCGATAATGAAGGAAGCCGCCAAAAAGAAGAGGACTATCAAGGCATGACGCGTCGCTTCCACGTCCATTGATAGGCTCGACGTCTCGCCCGCTCCGCCTGTGAGCGCCACGCTCTGAGCGCTTCCCAGCAATAGTAGCGCAGCGACCGGCAGCGCGGCAGCCGGAATAGTTACTTCCAGACGCCGGTCCAGCATGGCTTTGATGCCCCATAGCAACAGCAGCCCCACGAGGATCAATTCAAAGAGCGCAACCGACCAGGGCTCGACCGCGCCGTGGGCCACGGCCGTGAAGACGATCGTCGCCAATAGCCCGGCGGCAATCGACTTGTCGAGCTGCAAGGAAATTCGCGCAGATTGGCCATTTTCCCCGAACGCGGGCTGAAGCCCGCGACTACGAGCATGCCGAAACGTATCACCGAGCTCGTAGTCGCGGGCTTTAGCCCGCGTCAGTCCCCAATCACTGAACTTGTTGAATCTTGAAATCATCAAACCAGACGGTCCCATGCGTGGGATCTTCGTAGCTGAACCTGGGCCGCTGCTGAATCGCGACGATCAAGGCCGGAGAGGACGCCGAAAATTCGAGCGTCCCCTGCTGCCAGTCCCTGGAGCCTGCAGGCACCGGATCGGAGGCGGCGATCCGTTCCCGCGACGTCATGCCGGAGACGACGACGCGGGGCCCTTCTGGAGCACTCAGGCGCTCTGTCTTGACGTAGTACTGCAGCCGGTAACGCGCGCCAGGACGGACCAGAATGAGTTGTTTGATTTCGTCTTCCAGCCGCGTCGTCTCCCGGCCGGTGAAATCGATTCGCAACGAACGTTTGCCGGTATGGGCGATATTGCCGTCGATGGATATCCGCGCGTAGTCGCTCGGTTGGATCGACCAATCGAAGTGGGCAAAATCGAGCAGAATATCGGACTCGAACCCGCCATTCCAAATCAAGTTCGTAGTGTATCCGGGCGCCTTGCCGTGCAAGCACACCAGCCCGCACCACAAATCACGGGCCAGTGTGACGTGACCGGCGGCGATGAGACTATTGAGATACTGCGAGCTTTCCCGATCGCCAAGCAGCGCGACGCGATCGATTTGCCGGAATATGGCCGCGGATTCCAACGGCCTGGATTGATCGAGCAGAAAACGCGCGAGCCGGAGCTGGTCTTTTGGATTATCCGGAGTAATTGCTCGCAGATCATCGACATTTTCGCGCTCGCTCCAAACCAGCTTCAGGGCGGCTTCGCCCGCACCGGCCGCACGAAACTCGTCGAGCGAGCCGGCCAGATTCCCTCGACTCAAACGAAGGCTTGCCAGTTGCCAGTGTGAGCCGGCATCGCTCGGAGCCAGCTTCAATGCTTCCCGCGCGGATTCTTCAGCCGCCTCGAGGTCTCCTTTGAATTCCAGGATTGAAGCTAAGATCAACCGCGGCCTGTAGTCGTGCGGCGAAAGCCGAATCGCGCGCATCGCGTGGAACTCGGCAGTGCGCAGATCATCTTCCGTTTGATATCTTCTGATCTCGGCCAGTCTCATGTGGAGACGGGGCGAATTCCGAAAATAGCGAGCTGCCGAGGCAAGAACATCCGGGTTCACTCCAACGCGGTCGTCGACGAATGGGGCAGTGATGAACGAAGCCGGCGGCGCATCAGCAGTCATTCGGACGTGCTCATCGCCTAGCGCGCCCACAACGAAGTCACACAGGGTCACATAGAACAGACACCCACATAACCCAATAACTCCCCCGATGCTCGCTGCGCGCGCGGCCGGATGATCTAGCGGCAGATCCAGTCTCACTTGCGGCCAGGAGACATTCGCAGCGGACCTTTACCTGCAAGCAGCAGTAGGCGACGGGCCACCACAGCAAACGCCGCTGCTGCAGCTTCCTTTGCAGCACACATTGCCGCAGCAGTTACCATAGGCAGCTGGACAACAGAAGTTCTTGGCGCCACCAGTGCCTGTCGTGCAGCATATTTGGTTCTGGGGACAGCAACTGCTAGGTGTAGCTCCAGAGCAGAATGTTTGCCTGCCCGGGCACGATTGTCCGAAAGCAAAAGGAGCCAGAGCCGCGCCGGCCAGCCCTCCGAGGATGAGCTTCAATGCGCGGGAACGCGACATGGGTGTCGCAAGAGTGCGGCAAATGTCATCGAAAAGTTCAGCCATATTTTCTCCTTAGTTGGACGCCAGGCCTTCGCGGGCCAGCGTCATGATTTGATCGGATCCTTTTGCGACGTTTCTCAAAATCACGCCATCCTTGCCGATGAGAAACGCAACAGGTGTGGCAAATATTCCGTATTGCCGGGACAGTTTCCATCGTTCTTGAAGGACGAAAGGAAATGCGATGCCGTGTTCCTTCGCCTTCTGTTTGTTCTGCTCTGCATTGCCGCGTCCGACCAAAACGACCGCTAGCCCGTTGTTGCCGTGTTTGCGGTGCAGGTGTACCAGGTCTGGCGCCAACTCGTCGCACGGTCCACACTGCGGGTCCGTGAAGACCAGAAGCACCTTCCGGCCGCGGAACTGCTCGAGCGAAATGGTTTCACCATGGACGTCCGGCAGATTGAAATGAGGCGCCGGAGTCCCGGCCTTGAGACCTTCACGCTCAATCCGGCTTTCACTAAGCGGAAGCTTTCGAAGCCCGTTCTTTTTCGTTTCCGCTCTGCTCGGTAGGACTTCAGCGCCGGCTTCCCGCACGAGGACAGCCACCACATCCATTCCTGCCGCCAAAGGCTGCGCCACGCGTCCTTGCTCATCCAGTAGATAGGCCGACGGCGTGCCGCACTGTTTGAATATTTCGTCCTCGAGAAATTTCTGCGCTGCAGCATCCTGCATCAGCAGGATCGGACAATTCAGCCCGTGCTCTTGAGCGAATTTCCGATTCGATTCAGCATCGCCGTAGCTGACCAGTACGACCTGTGTGTTGTTCTTTTGCAGCTTAGAATCGACCCGCGCCAGGTCCGCAGCCAGCATGTCGCAAAAGCCGCATTCCGCGCTCCAATAGATCAGCAGGACCCGCTGGCCACGAAAGTCGGAGAGGGAAACTCTGTTGCCGTTCAGGCCGGGAAGCTCGAAATCTTCAACAGTGGTCCCGACAGCGAGCCCGGCCGGACCCGGCTGTGGTGCACTATCGCGTTCGAGACCGTCAAGGCGAAGCAAGATGCGGCCTTGTTGCCGGAACAACTGAAACAGGAAAAAGCAGACTGTGACAAACGTCACGATCTGCAGTACTAGGTTGATGGATACAATAGTTTCGAACATAATGTAGGTTTTGTAGGCGTGTGAATGGGTTTTACCCAAGCGCTGTCGATTTCCACAGCGACGGAGCGTTGCAGCAGACTAACAGAGAGAATCAGACGGTTGCCTCGCCGGACATCGGTGATGAGACCTTCCAACCCGTCGAGAGATCCGCTCTCGACGCGGACCCGGTGTCCCACTTGCAGGAAGGGGTGCGGCGATAGACCGAATCCCGACTTCACCACTCTCTGGATGGCGGCGATCTCTTGCTCATCAATTGGAGTCGGTATGTAACCGATTCCAACGATTCGCATGACGCTTGGAGTCGTTAATATGGGCACGCGAGCGGACGGGCCAAACCGGCAGAAGACGTATCCCGGGAACAGAGGCAGCTCCACCTGCTTTACGCGGTCCGACCAGCGCCGCCTGCAAGTGTACAGGGGTAGAAACCATTCGTGCCCGCTGTAACCCAGCATCCCTGTGACTCGTTTTTCGTGAGTCGTCTTTACCTGTATGGCAAACCAGGAAGTGGCGCCGGCTGCCTTGTTCGTCCATTCACATACCACCATTTCGGCAAGCTCCCGCCACAGAAGTCACAGACTCCGAGTTGCAGTCCGATTGCTTTTCGTTTGCTACCTGTCTATCGAAAACCGTCACCTTTATGCGCCCTTTCTAAGCCGCGCGTCTATCGCACGAATTCATTAGGTGAACGGATTAGTCCGTCGGATCAGCCTGAATGGACGAATTCATGATCCCTAAAGCAGGAACTGGAGGCCAATCCGCACTCCTGCACCCGATCGGCTACTCTCGACCCAGCAGACTTGAGCCAGGGTGGGAATGGAGCAAGGGAGACCGGCCAGCCGGATTTCGCATTGGATCGGACTCGAGACGATCGGTGGCTGGAGTGTTAGGACGCCAAGTCCACTTTGACTGACGTCATGGATCGTTCCTTGAAAGTACTGCTCATCCTGCGTGTGGTTCGGCAGGATGTATCCTGTTAGTTCTCCGCGAATAGGATGCCGAGGCTGACAGCGCTTCTCGTGACTTCCGTTCTCGTCACTTCCCTTCATGGTCTGACATACTGGCCCTCAATGCCACTACATTTCTATTCCCAGAACTGCGTAGTCGAAGACGTCGGGCTCCGGGCAATTCCAAAGGTAAGCCTAAGGGGTGATCCTGACTATTTTTCCAATGATCCCGGAGCGCGTGGAGACCTGCATCTTGCTCATGATCAGCCGGAAAAACGCGCTCACCGTGTGAGGACTAATGCCCATCTGATTCGCGATCTCCTTGCTCGTCATTCCTTCCGCCAGGAAAAGCAATGTTTCCTGCTCGCGCGCCGTCAGGTGGAATTGTGCAGCGACAGTGGAAAGGTCTGCGAGCTGGCGATACCGGCGTTCGAGCAATACGGCGTTTGCAGGGTAGGAACTGTTGCTGGAAGGGGAAGCATTCCGGTGGTTGTTCAGGGTGAAGATGCGGACCGCGTACTCCCGTCTCCCCGATTGGAAGGCCGGTGTGGGCCCAGTCCGAGAGGAAGAGCGGAGTGGATCCAAGAGGGACCGAAGCTGGTCCTCAATATGCCTAGCGAGGGGGTGGATCTCCCTGGCATCTCGCGGATATGTCAGGATCCGAATCGCTTCCGCGTTATAGCTGAGAAGTCTAAAGGAAGAATCGAAGAGGACAAGCGCTGGACTTGCTGGTCTCTGCGAAGCCTTTTCCATTTCCGGCATTGGAAGTCTTCCTCCGTCATGAATGCGGCCCATCGCGGCTGCCGGACTGCCTCCGGATCCACGCAAAGCGAATCCGGACAAACTACCTCTACGCCAAATATGAGGAACGGCTGCTGCCGGTTTTCGTGAAGTCAGAGCTTGTGCCAATAGGTGCAGACACGTCCTCGACTCTCCCGCCGGCAAGTTGTAGTTTGCGGTAGTTGCGCTAGAAAAATCGTAGAACACGCGGAGATTATCGTAGTCGTGGCGTCCGCGCATTGGACCAGGGTACCAATTTGACTGGGACAACGGTCCTGCACGACCTGGGACGTACGCGAAGGGCATCTGTCCAGCCGATGGAGGAATCCAAGGGTGGATTCAAAGGTCGAATAGCCGGAAGCCCTGTGCCTTAAAATCGGGATCAAAGGCAAAGGCGGTTGTGACGTTGCGGCGTTTCATCACGAGAAAACTGATGTGATCCACTAAACTGACACGGCGTTTCCCGGACCTCTCCATCTCGCGAATACCGGCAGCGTGCAGCTCCTTATCCACCCACTCGATCATAAATGCTGCGGAGTCTTTCGCGAATTTCTCCGCCGCTGAAAGGCCAAGCCGCGCTTGAAGCAGCGACACGGACTCCAACAAAACGTAATTGTGGGTAAGCAGTTGCTCTCCTCTGTTCAAGATCTCCCGCAGCCGCCGGACTGCGGCTTGATGGCCGGGATCACGGCTGTCAGTCCAAGCGTAAACCGCCGATGTATCAAGAAAGATCATTTTTTATGAGCATCGGCATATAGAATCTCGGCCAGAGCCTCGTCATGCCTTTCCGATACAGGGGAGAGCCGCCCCTGCTTCGATCGGCCCGCTCCCACAGATAAGAACTGCTCCACCCGCGTGAACTTCTTTCGTTTGCCGGGCGCAAGCCCTTTCGCCACCAGCTCGCGCACAACAGAAGAAATAGATTTCTCTTGGTCGAATGCCCGGTTTCTTAGCTTTTGGTAGGTGTCTTCGTCAAACTGAATCAAGGTTCGCTTCATGGCAGCATGATATCATGATACACTCGACCGATCATAACGGATCTACAGCAACGCCCGAACTTCAGCGCAAGTGCCAGGACGATGAAGCGGACCGTGAATACGCCCCATAATGCCGACGGTAATGGTCCGCCGCCCGGACGCAACCGTACGAAATCACCTCACGTCGATTCTCACAAAACTTGAAGTCGCCGTCGAGTCGAGAAGCTGGTCTTGATGCACTTCCGGATATTTGGCCACACCACCTTCTGGCAGGAAGCCGTAGGCCTCGCTGCGTACCTCAGGTGCTCTTGATGGCCGCTCTTGATGGCCTATTTGTCCCAGTCAAATTGAGACCCCAGTCCAATGCGCCCTACTCACAACTACGGTATCGTCGCGGCCTTCTAGTGCATTTTTGGGGAAATTCCCCGAAATACTGCTTGCGGGCGGGAGAGTCGCGAGGACGTGTTAGCACCCGCAAACGCAGCTTACTGTTCGTTGGAGTGGAGTGGGGTCAAAAGGAGAAGAACTGATGAGATTGGGATCGATGCTGAGTCACATGTACGCACCAGTGGTTGCACAACGCCTGCGGTTGGTCCTGGTTCTGGCATTGGCGGGTTTACCACTGCTGGTTGCCGCAACGATCCTGCCCATGTTCGCGACGCAGCCTGCGGTACACATGGCGAAGGACATCGAATGAGACGGACACCCTTCTTCTCGATACTCGTGGTGGCGGTGGCCCTTCCCCTGTTTGCGGGCTCCGTCCAGCAGGTCTCCATGCGCGCCCAGGATTGGCGCGTGTGGGGCTGGGGCGGCTATAAGCAAGTCTATTCTCTGTCCGGTCAGGCCACCGGCCTGTATTTCACCTTTCCTGAGGGCAACACGAGCGCGGTCAATTATATGTACCAGCCGCGCAAGGCACCGATTGCCGGCAGTGCCTTGAGTCTGACCTATCAAATCGTGAGCACGGGCACGCCCACCTGGAATTACTTCTTCCCGCAGTTCGATCCCGGTAACCTCTGCGTGACGCCCGCGACAACGCGCTTCTGGTTCGCACAAAAAGGCTTTAACAGCAATCCCTATCCGCCGACCTACCAATGGTGGTCCGTCCCGGTCGCAGCCCAGTTGACGAACAACTCCACGGTCACGCTCACCGTACCGCTCACGCCCGATCAATGGATGAGCACTTACGGCAAGTTCGGCAATCTGGACGCGTCCACGTTCACCGACTGGTCGAACTCGCTGCAGAATCCGGAACAGATGGGCCTATCCTTTGGCGGCGGCTGCTATCTTGGCCACGGGGTGAGCACTCTGAATGGCTCAGGGAAATTCATCTTGTCGGATTATTCGATTGTGCCTTAGCGAAATCAGGACGGAGGAAAAATCCTGCTGTGATTAAAGCGGGTTTACGAAATCCGCAATCCGAATTCTCTTAGGTTCCTTCCGACCAGGAAGCGAGGTAGTCCGCTTGTTCCTTGGTCAGCACATCGGATTTGATGCCCATGGATTCCAGCTTCAGGCGCGCGATCTCGCGGTCAATCGACTCGGGAACCGGGTACACCTTCTTATCCAACTGCATGTAGTAATTCTTGATGTACTCGGCCGAGAGCGACTGATTGGCGAAGCTCATGTCCATAACTTGAGCGGGGTGTCCTTCGGCGGCGGCGAGGTTGACGAGGCGGCCTTCGCCGAGCAGGCAGATCCGGCGGCCGTCCTTGAAATGGTATTCCCTCACAAAGTCGCGCGGTTCGGATGTTTTGACCGCGAGCTGTTCGAGTGCTGAAATATCGATCTCGACGTTGAAGTGGCCCGAATTGCAAACAACGGCGCCGTTTTTCATGACCTGGAAGTGTTCACTACGGATCACGCTCTTGTTGCCGGTGACGGTAATGAAAATGTCGCCGATCCTGGCGGCCTCGGCCATCGGCATCACGCGATTCCCATCCATTAACGCTTCCAAAGCCCGGACGGGATCGACCTCCGTCACGATCACATTGGCGCCCAGCCCCTTCGCGCGCAGCGCGACGCCTTTCCCGCACCAGCCGTAGCCGGACACCACAAGGTTCAATCCGGCGACCAGCCGATTCGTGGCGCGAATCACGCCGTCCAGCGTGGACTGGCCGGTACCGTAGCGGTTGTCGAAAAGATGCTTCGTGTTCGCATCGTTCACCGAGATCACGGGGAATTGGAGCACGTCGTTCTGAGCCATGCTGCGGAGGCGGATCACTCCCGTCGTGGTCTCTTCGGTGCCTCCACGAACTTCCGGCAATTGATCCTTTCGATCGGAATGCAGCGTCGAAACGAGATCTGCGCCGTCATCCATCGTGATCTGCGGCCTGTGGTCCAGGGCAGCCGACAGATGTTTGTAATAGGTCGCGTTATCTTCACCTTTGATGGCAAAGACCGGAATCTCATGAAACCGTACCAGGGCGGCCGCGACGTCGTCCTGCGTGCTCAGCGGGTTTGAAGC
>WNGJ01004866.1_pt1 | contig 23661 bp, 22 predicted proteins | sample 5400611 | NCBI WGS metagenome assembly WNGJ01 (sample SAMN13153375, study PRJNA577476) | soil metagenome | isolation source: 40 cm soil or saprolite under Garry oak tree replicate 1 | place: USA:California | collected 2016-06-15
TTGATTCCTTCGTTGAAGGACGCCAGCTCGTTGGCTGTAATGGTGGCGCCGGTGGTCGGGTTCGGGCTGATGACCGGCGGGTGCGGGATTGGGATCCCCCTAAACTGAAGTTGGCCGGCGGTGTTCTGCGTACCGCCGCGGACGCCGGGATCGGTCTGCGCCAGGGCCGACGCCCCCGACATACATAGCAGCGCGGCTGTCGAGATTGCTAAAGTGCGAAAGTCTTTCATGATTACCCTTTCCCTCCAGTTGAGGCAATCACGCGAATTCAGGTTTTGATCAGTTTTCTCCATGAATTCTCGTATTGGCCAGACATACTCACTCTGAAATAGTGGTGGTGCGCGGTCGTGTTCTGCTCGATTCTATACCTCCTACATGGGACACCTCCTCAAAGATTCAGCGGATAGATTGTGCTTCCTGTTTTCCTTCAACTTCAGCCCTTATGGCTGACACGTCTTTCAGCATTCGGGCAAAACTGCTTTCGACGGCTTTTTTCGTAATTTCCCAACAATCCGGGTAATCCATTTCGCACAGGATCATACCGATGACATTGATAAGGGCCTGCAAGGCTCCACAAGCTTGCTGGGTTTTCTCATGGTGATCGTGGGGTGCGGAAAAAAGCTTAAGATGCGATCAATGATCTCATCACTGAGAATGAAGGTCTCTTCATCAGTTGCACTGATGGCCATGCTGCCGCCCCCAGCCTTGTGCACCGGCTGCAAATTTGCAGTGCAATAGGTGCTTAGTCCTTCCGGATGCGCAGGCTCCTGCCGAATGCGCACGCTCCTTCCGGATGCGCAGACTATGAATGCATCGTCATGGAAAGCCCCCCAGAGAAGACGGTGCCCGACCATTGCTATGTCGGCCACCAAACACATAAGTCCGTCGGCCAAAGTTCTGTTCCTCGATCCCCTTTCACACGTTCGCGAGCGACTCCTGGCCCGCCTATCACGCGTTTGCGAGCGACGATCTACTTAACGATCGCGGACGGCGGTCGGATGGCGACCGAAGGTTGATCGGACGCCAGCGGCCATCGCCCGTGTACACGGAGCTGGCGCCCAACCGGTTTAAGGAGTTTTGGATAGAATAAGTCGTGTGAAACATACGAACTGATCTGTTCGCTGTTGAAGATGGCCGTCATCCTTCACTGACTGGCCCGAGGGACTTCCTCCGGCCACGCGAAGCCCTCAGCTATGATGGTCTCAGAGGTGGAAGTTGATGACGCCGCGCGCGATGTTTACGGTATCGTGGGCTGTACGCGTCGTGTCGATTCCAGCTGGCCGGCGCGACTGGGCCACCGTCGGTCACTCATTGTGAGGATTGGTAGAAGCCACCCGCCCCACAAGGCGGGCCACCTTCCCCGACTTGGATAGGCGTCTGGGCCACTATTTCTTCGGACTGCCACGCTCTTCAAGCAGCAATGACGTTGCGACCTTCAACGCTTTAGCAAGCTTCTCCAGGACGACGACAGTCGGGTTACGCACCCCGCGCTCGACGCCGCTGACATAAGTGCGGTGCAGGCCGCATTCGAAGGCAAGCTCCTCCTGCGACAGGCCCCGTTCGGCACGAAATCTCTTGACGTTTAGTCCCACTCGCCGCCGCACGTCCATGTGCGGGAGGCAACGGAAATGTTGACTTTTAATCTACAGACTATGAGTCTCATTTCTGGAAGCAGATTGAGACAGCGGACACGGATGGCGCGGGTGCCGAACACATTTGACGCGTCCCACTATTTGCAGTCCAGCCTTCGAGAGAAGCTGCTGGAGCATTTGTTCATTGGAGAATTGGTGCAGGAGCTGTGGAAACTGGGTCGCCGTGACATCGAAATCCTACGGGCCGAGATCGATTTTGCCGGGTACGACCTTGTGCTCGAATGCAATGGTGTGTTGCGTCACGTCCAGTTGAAGTCCAGTCACCTGACAGCGAATACCCGTGATGTGAAAGTAAACCTTAGTCTGTGCAATAAGCCCCACGGATGTGTGGTCTGGGTTAAATTTGATGAAGCGACATTGGAGCTCGGACCGTTCCTGTGGTTCGGCGGGTTACCGACGCAGAAGTTACCGCCACTTGGAGATCGGATGGCCCGGCATACCAAACGCACGTCCCTCCAGTGCGAAGTCTTGCGGCGGTGCGCGGAACCATCAGGAAGGTGAAGGCCGATATCGCGGCGCATCGCCACCAAGCGCCTGGGCGCGGCGCCAAGCGCGGGCTCAAGAAGGTAAGCCGGGTCGAAACGGTGCTAGGCTTGCGTGGGACGGCAACCCTGAGAGTCGAACGCTTGATGAGCACGGATGGTGGCGCAGCTCAAACTGCTTTCATTGCCAATACACGCTGACCGTGGTCGGCACTGGGACGGAGACGGCGGATGCCGGAGCTCAAGAGAGGCCACAGTGAAATGGAAGCCGCAGGGACTGACGCTCGCGTTGCCGCAACCGAGCGGCGGGGGGGCGTGTCCCCCGCACGAGCGCGGCCCGGCCTGCAGCGCGCTCAAGCTCTCTTTGCCTTGAGCGGCTCGGTGACGGTTACTATCTGATCGCTCGGGCACCGGCCGGCGCCACGTCCGCAAAAGTAATCATATCGCGATTTCACCCACCCCGATCGAAGCAAGAACCGATGAGCAAGTTCCCTATGACCGCCGCAGGTCACTCAGCCCTTGAAGATGAGTTGAAGCAACGCTTTCGGGTCGAGCGACCTCGTCTCGTGCAGCGAATTCAAGAAGCGATTGCCGACGATTCTAATCTGGCTGAGAATTCGGAATATCAAGCTGCCATAGCGGAACAAGAGATCAATGAGGCCCGAATTGTCGAGCTGGAAGACAAGCTCGCGCGTGCCGAAGTAATCGACGTGTCGAAGCTTTCCGGCGATACTATCAAGTTCGGGGCTACGGTGACGCTGATCGATGAGGACACTGGGGAGAAGTGGGTTTGGCAGATAGTTGGCGAGCCGGAAGCCGACGTGAAGAAGGGAAAGATTTCCGTGACTTCACCGATCGCGCGTGCGTTGATCGGCAAGAGCAAGGGTGCAACCGTAGAGGTTGAGGCTCCAGCTGGCGCCAAGGTCTACAAAATCCGGCAAGTAGGGTGGCCTGAGGACAGCAAGAAGCCGAGAAAAGTCGTGAAAGCGGGCCTCAAATAACGAGCTGTGGACGTAGACCTCTACGGATCGCGCCAGGAATGGCTGGCTTGGGCTTGGGCCGGTGCATCGTGATGTCGGCAACATGATCCGGCTCCGCGGCTGGGCTTGGCCTGGGCGACGACCAACAGGCGCGAGTAGCTGAGCCGTGCCATGCACACCTTGGAAGCTGCTTCGGCGGGGCGATACGCCGAATTAGACTCTTCGGCGGTCACGATGATGTGCACAGTCAGGCTTTGCTTCGACATGTTATGGGAACACAATGATCGATAATCCGAAGCAGGTTGAACGTCTTCTCGCCAAGTTGAAAGAATCATTGCCGCTTTTCGCGATGCTTACTCCTGACGTGGTGACCATTGTGCGAGAACAATCCCCGGCAGTTGAACTCTCGCAACAGTATCCTATCACTCGCGTCGAGTACGCCGGTGATGAGGGCGGGATTGTCTGCAAAGTCGAACTCGGCCCGATCAACGACGATCGGGCTTTATTTGCGTCGATTACGCATCTGCGATTCGATCAGGCAGGACCAGTTGCCCGTGAGATCGCCGCGTACCAGAAACACCGCGTGAAACGCTTGCAGGGCTGATACGGCCGCTGTGAGGGGCTTCTCATGCGTTATTTGGCATTACTCGGGCAGTGCCCGCGCCAGCGCAAGCCCAAAGTGGGCAAATGAAGGCCCCGCGCTAGGCAGCGCCAAGGTGAGGAGTGTAGGAAGTTTACCTGAGTCGGCGCCCCTACCGCTCAAAGTTGGTGGCGCTCCTACCACCGGCCCCGGTGCCGCCAACGCCATAAGAGCAACTAGAGTTTGATCCTCGGTCGACGGCGATAGCCGTAGCACCCGTAGCAATTCGACCGCCGCCAGCATCGAAATGGACCACAAACCCATCTCGCCGGTCGAAATAGCGCAATTCCAATCCCTTATGCAACAAACGCGCGACGGCATGAAGCGTAATTAGATATGCGCTCAATTGTAAGCTGTGGGCCGAGGCGGGGGCTTCGGGGAACAAATTGAATCCGGCAGGGTTATTAAAGCCCCGGAAAGAGAACTACATGCCCCAAAACGAGACCTTATGCTGAACTGTTGGCAACTGCGGTCGTTCCCTCGGCCATCGAGCTCGCGTCAATCCCACATTTCCGCGAACAAATCCACATTGGAACGGCAGCACCCTACGCAGCATGAAACCAGTCGCCGATGAAAATCTGCGGAGATCGCAGATGCCAAGCAGGCTCGGCAGGATTTGTTCCTATTTCGCAGGACGCTTGCTGAGGTAGGGCAGAAATTCGGCATCGGCGTCTTGGCTGCGGGAACGCATCCGCTTGCCCGTCCCGATGAGCATCTCACCACAAATAAGCGCCGATACACGAAGGTGATCAAAGAGCTCGGCATTGTTGGTCTTGGTAACGCGCTCTGCGGATTGCACGTTCATGTGGAGGTGCCTGATCCCGATCGCTGCGTCGAGATCATGCATCGTTTGATTCCCTTCCTGCCAATCCTGCTCGCGCTCTCCACCTCCTCCCCATTCTGGGCTGGAGTTAAAACAGGCCTGCTCGGTTATCGAAATGCCGCCAATGACGCCTTTCCACGTTCCGGGTTTCCGGAAATGTTTCGCTCCAACGCAGAGTACGAGGAATATGTTCGAGCACTTACGGAAGCAAAGATTATTGCTGACTCGACTTACATTTGGTGGGCGCTGCGTCCATCACTCCGCCATCCTACGCTCGAATTGAGGATCACGGACTGTTGCACCGCCGTCGATGATGCTGTCGCGATTGCGGGTTTGTACCGAGCTCTTGTTCGACACGTCGTCGAGCATCCTAAATTGAATGCCCAATTCTCGGCGGTGGCGCGCGCGCTTTCGGAGGAAAATCGTTGGCGCGCCCAGCGCTACGGTACCACCGGGACTTATGTTGACGTGGCGACCAGGGAGGCAAAGCCCTTCAGGCAAATGTTGGATGAGACATTGGACCTTGTCAGCTCTGATCTCACGGCGCTCGGCCTCGACTCGGAGGCAGCTCATCTCAGGCGCATTGCAGCAAATGGGACTTCAGCTCACCGCCAGCTCGCATTCTATCGCGATTTGCGCAGAACGGGAATGCCGCGCGTTGGCGCTCTCAAGGAGGTGTCTCGCTGGCTCCTTAACTCGACCGAAGTTGGCTCTTTTGTCGAAAACGAGCCAAGGGCGGATGCCGCATGAGACGCAAGTACTTCTAGTCTGCGTTCACCGTATGCGCGATTGGCTTACTGATTTTGACGTGTGTTCCCCGGTGAATGGTTGGTGAAGCTGTCGCAGAGAGTTCGAAAGGCCGTCGGCGTACCTCAACAGTGCAACCAGGACGACGAGCCGTTAGCGCGAGTCGTCCCGATTTTCTGCGAACAGGATGCGCGGACGCTAGATCGGTCCAATATTGCCTAGGCACATGCGGGTCTCGGGAGGATCGAGGTCGCAGTTTCGCAGCTTCGGCTTAGACAGACGCCCGGACCTCCTCAGGCTTAGCGTCAAGGCGATGTTCCGGTCCAGTGGAAGCGCGACGAGATGCCTAACATAAATGCGCAAGCACCCTCGTGAAAGACATGCGAAGATACGCAGTGATCAGGGATTCGTTGATCAGGATACTGCCATGACTGAAGCACCACGTGAAAAGAAACGAACCCGCCTAAAAGGCCTTCAAAGTCTGACTTGCGGCGCGGTGGGGTTGCTGGTGGCGTTTGACGTTATAAATATGCGCGTGCCGCTGTATTGCCTTGGCTTGGCGAGCGACGGTGTTGGGGATGTGTTTCATGCCGTCACGAGGCTTGTCAGACACGGCTTGCCTGATGTCCTCGACCAGTTCGAGAGAAACGCCATTACGGTTTCCGACGCACTGTATCTGGCCTTGACCGCGGTATTGATTGGTGCTGGCTTCGTTTTTCTGAGGAATACCTTGAGGGCGCTGGCAAAAGCGCGCCCCGGCCGCTGGGTGCCTCTGCCGTGTTTTGGGCGGTATCGAGCCGTTCTGACAGTATTGGCTCTCGGCGGCGGGCTTGCACTCGTCTGGCAGTATGGCGATTTGCCTTGGCTCGTTGGCCAGTTCGTCCGCTCGCTTTGGCTCGCCGCAAAGGGCGCATTTGAAAACCGCGACGCCATCTGGCAGGCGATGCAGGCAATCCATGAAAACAAGGAGACGATAGCGCAGGTCGTGAAAGGCATCGTAGGCGCAATTGCCACTTACGTGACACTGGAGGTTGCCAGGGTCACGGCCGACTTTGTGCTGTCGATCATCCATTTTGCGTCGCCCGTTGTGTTGCCCGTCGCTCGGTATGGCTATGCCGGTTACAAATGCATGCGTCCGTGGCTTCCGCACGTCGAGCCCACGCGACGCCAAATCGATTGGCTGCACGGCGCCGGCAGTGTAGCTGCCGGCTCGCTTTTCGGTTTCACCAATCTGCCTTTTCCCCAAGTTCCACATGGCCTCTGGGCAGCCTCGGTACCAGGGCTCATTCTTTTTGCCTGGCAGAGGCCCAATCTAATCCTCACAATCGGGCAGGTGGGCGGCCATATGAGCCGCTATCTGATTCATTATTTGCGCATCGCAACACAATACCCGCGCACCCATCCACGAGGGGCTCTGGGTATCACCGGTGGTGCTATCGTGGGCGGGGTCATGGCCGGCGCATTTGATGCATCGAGTCTCCTGTCAGGCGTTGCCCTGATATGGGGGACCGTCAAGGCCGGCTATTCGGCTGCCGTGATCGCGTCGATCATTGCCGCAGTGCGCGGATCCGTGAAAATCATCGTGCACGTGAGACAAACCGGCAACGCCGTCGCAACAGTCGCCAATGCGACCAGACAAACTATAGCCACAGCGGGCGGCTGGCCCACTGCACTCTGCCGTCACTTGGCGAATGCGTGGTCGGCATCGCCAATAAACACCCCGCGCTACCGCCCAATCGCATGGTGATTTCGTTTTGCCCGCCGATCGTGTTGACGCGGCTGTAACGCGAGCCTGCCACAACGGATCATGCGATGGCTTGGTTGTTTGCGTAGCGAGTGAGACGAAAAATCGGCTTTCCCACCGTCCGTAGGCACCACCAGAGCGGACGCAAAAACTGAAGCAGGAGAAGCGTCCCAATGAGGTACACTGCGAAGATACCAACGAAGCGATTGCTGCCGAGTTGTTCAGCAACCCATCCGCCCGCAGATGCAATGAGTTGCGGCCGCGTTATCGCGACGTATGCAAACGCGATCGGAGCAACGAACACACCCGTCTTACCGACAGTGCTGATCGCTTCGTACGCGCCTTGCGCGGACACACGAATCACATTGTTCTCGGCCGTGCCTTCTGCCGCGGCGAGGCGCATCGTATTTTTTTCAGCGGCGGCGCCCTCCGCTCCCAGCCGAACGGCACTTTTCTCAACTGTTTCTGCCGTAGCGACCCCGAGACGAGCCGCCTTTGCGGCGGCACCAAGGCCACCCGCGACGATGGTAACATCGAGAGCGGCAAAACCTACCTCTTTCCAAGAAGGTAGTCGTTCTCCGCGGACCAAGACTGTCTCAATATCTGCGACGCCGCCAAGGAGTAGGTCCTTCATCCCAAGCATTAGTCGTGTCATCGGTTTTCGTTTCGCGGCACCTTCGACAATCTCGAACTCAGCAAGCATTTCGTTACCGCGTGCGGCCAAGCGATAGATTGCTATCAAACCGACCTGTTCGCGAGTGATATCGGCCAGTTTCCATTTCGGCTTTTTGCCCTCCCACATCTGTTGCAAAGCATCCCCGATGGCCTGCCGAATTTGAAATTCACGCGAACCATGTTCGACGAAAAAGGCTATGACCGGAATCACTGCGTGCCCGTACCGATCGAGAACCATCTGAAAAGTCTCGTCCTCGCCGTATACGGCAAAGACCTTTGCGGCAGTTACGGGATACCGTCGCGCGGCCTCGTACGCACTGAGTCCATACTTGAGGCAGATCGAAAGCAGTCCGATGTCCGCCTTGTCGGTGTAGTCCGCCGATAGCGGGCATTTCGAACCTTGAGCACGCGCCTCATCGGCGAAGGCGGCGCGGACAGCCAATTCTTCAAACCCTCGCCGATCTGACGCCATAGCTAGGAGGGCGGCAATCAGGGCCGCGATTCCAAGAGGCATAATGAACTTCTTGAACATTGCCGCTTTCCATAGCGCCCCCCGAGGCTACCGCGCCATTGTCGGCGCCACACGCCGCACATGCAATACAGCGCATGTCTCCCTCGCCCGCGACTTCCAACCGCAGGACTCCGTTGCCGTCCCGCGACCCGCTACGGAGCCAGCGGAGGGCAGTTCGGCAGACCATCGGCGTACCTCAATAGTGCGACCGGCAGGACGAGTCGTTAGCTCGCCTCGTCCCGATTCCCGAAAAGGTCAGCAGCGCACCAAAGGCCGCTGAGTGCCGCGGTTACATCGCGGTTGCAGTTTCCGCGCTCCATCGCGATGCGCTTCGGTTCAAGCCAGTTCAGCGGAGTACATCAGCCAGAGCGGCCGGAACGCCCCTCCGCCGGTGTACGACGGCGCATTTCCGTGCACCGGAGTGAACAGACGTGTACCCCTGGGACGCCCCGATTCCGCGCTTCGTAATGATGGGGTCGGGGGTTCGAATCCCTCTTGCGGCACCACCACTTAGCCAAAAATAGAAGGACGGAAAGAGAGCAAAAGGAACCACCAAGGAACCACGGGAGTAGAATTTTTGGAGCCGGCCAACAGTTGAGCAATCGGAATTTCGGGGTCGGTGCATCTGTGCAGGTACGGGGCGCTGCGCTCAAGTCGCACCGGCATGAGGCTCCAAGTACCAGGGGCTTCGCGCGACGCGGTCTAACCCTTCACCGCGAGAGCGTCTCGCCCCGCCTCCGTGATCCTGATCGTCACGACCTCGACAAGCCCACTGCCCGCCCGAACCTTCTCTTGCGTCATGCTCGCGAGCCCGCGGCCCACCAACTCCGCAACCATGCTCGCGTGGAACCCGTACAGCGTAAGCAACGATTGCGTCACTCCATTGGGCGCAGTTGCCAGCATGGCGAGGGCGCGGCGCTGGTCAGCACCAAGCGTCATTGTCATCAGGACCCCGGAGGCTCGAAAGGCCGGCGGGCATTGCCGCACCTTAGCCCTCTGCTATGAGAGCATTCTGCCCCGCCTCAGTGATTCTGACCTTGGCGACCGCGACCAGCTTTTCTTCGGCAGGAACCTTTTCGGCTGTGATGGTCGCCATGCCTTTGTTGACCAACTCCGCAACCAAGCTCGCGTCGAACCCCTGTGCGCTCAGCAACGCCTGCTCCACGCCGTCGCGGCCTGCGTTTGCAAGCATGGCCAGGGCGCGGCGTTCGTCGGCACCGATCATTGTCGCCTCCTATGGGGCAAGTCGGATACCACATCGGGGCTTTTTTTTATGGCGACAATGGGTATAAGTGCATCAACCGCGGCTATGGGGGTCGCGTCGCGAATGCCGGAAATCAACAGTCTTCTGTCGCTTGCGCGCGACGTGCGAGCGCGTGCTAGAGAGGTTTTGGCCAAAGCCGAGACCATGGAGGACGCGGACGCCCGGCAGAAAATGCGCGAAGTCGCTGCCGGCTACGAGAGACTGGCGCGGCGACTTGAAAATGCGTCCGGCGGGGACACGGAGTAGCGTAGCTCGGCTTGGGGGGCGGGGTTGTCTAGCCTTCGCCGGCCGCGAGAGCGCCTCGTCCCGCGTCGGTGACCCGCATCTTGACGGCATCAACCCACTTGCCGCCGGTCCGCATGGCGCTGCTTGGCACTGAGCGTCATTGGCCTGTTTCCGTTTGTGGGCTCGGCTTGCTCCGCGAAGGCTTCGCGGGCCATCCGAGAATAGGAGCTATGGCAGCCCGAAGGTCCAGCCTTGGGGCCGCGGCGCAGGCGGCGGGGAAAGCCCGTTCTCGGTCGTTCCTACCATCTCTTTCCTTGCCACCCTCTCACGTCGATGGTCGCTTCCCCTTGGTCGTGCGGCGAGCGGCTTTCCTTTTTCCGACAACATCTCTGGCGGTTTCGCCTCGATCGGCTTTCTGTTCAAAGGCACCGTCGATTGCGACGACGCCGCATCGCCTTGGCTCTCGACCGTAATACCAGCCCTAGCCGGGGGAGCTTGACCAATACTGATTGCGGTCGTCGGCGTGGTGGTGATCCTATCGTTCTGCCCCACTGCGTCGAAGTCGAACGATATTGTGTTGAGCCGCTCGGCAGAAGGAGCGGCCGGCGCGGACACATCAGGAAGGCGAGGGTTCTGCCCAGTTAATGCGGGCCGCGGGGCAAACAGCCGGTATGAGTTTGTGATCATCTCTCTGGCTGCATCGCCGTAGCAAACCAAAGTGGTTGCTACACCTGTGCAAAATACAATCAGGAAACGGAGCCCCCAAGCTGACCGCTGCCCGATCGGGACATCTTCCGGGTTCCAGTCGATCGGTTCCGGGTTCCAGTCGATCGGGCGAAAAACGATATTTGGGGGCTCAATCGGCAACAAGCCCTTATCCTTGGAGTGAGTGGAGCCCCTTATCGCACTCATTTTAATCTCCCCTTATCCGGGGTTTCTCGGTCGAAACAGCCTCCCGCCGGCAACAAGTAGTCGGTCGGCTTCTCGACATATTGGGCAGAGCGCCAAGCGTTGTGTCCGGATTACGACACTCTGACAATTGCATCGACAAATCGTCAAAAAAATGTCCCTCAATGGGGCGCCGCGGCGACCTGCGAAGCCTCCGTGGAGCTTCGCGGCGATCGTTGGCCGCACGTCCTGCGAACGATCAAATGGTGATTTTGGATTTTTGGGACCGGGGGTGCCGGTCGAGTGGGTCCCTCCGAATGGGGACCCAAAATTTTTTTGGGGCAAATCGGTGCAGGTGGGGCGGGCGGTGGATCAAGAAACGGACATGACGAAGCTGGGCAGGGATTTTCGAGGGCAGCGCGGGCGCATCTTGCTCCGCGAATCCGTCCAGGTGACAGCGGCCGGCGGACCGGCGCCGGCTAGCGATTGGCGGCCGGCAGACCTTACGCCCAATCTTCAGCAGAGCATGTCCGTAGAGGCGCTAGCCGCGTCCGGGACGCCATCTGCGGGGCGCTCGGGGCTTTGCCCGGTCTGTTCAATCCGTCGACCACGGGCCCGCTCATGAGAGAGGCGCAAAGGCATTTGGCGACGTGGACGCTACAGCCAATCGCGGCGCTATTGGCGGAGGAAGCCAGCGAGAAATTAGGGGTGGATATCGCGGTCGACGTGATGCGGCCGCTGCACGCGTTCGATGCCGGCGGCCGGGCTCGCGCCCTGCTCACGATCACACAAGCGCTCGCGATGGCCAAGGAAGGGCAGGTGGCGCCGGATCAAATCGCCAAGGCTTTGGAGCTTGTCGATTTTGGGGACGCGTAGGGAAATTCGGATCCGGTCCCGTAACCACGCCATGGCGGCGGCGCCGGGGAGGGGCGGCGTTCGATTTCTCCCGGCGCCGTCCCTTCTTTTTAACGATGCTCTTTCGATAGCCGTGACCTCTTCTTCACAAAGGTCTTCTGATCGCTCGAATTCTTCGAGAAGCGATTCCGAATCGGCTGTCGAGAGGCCCTGCGCGTGTTCGCGGGAAATTATTTGCCGCTGGTGCTCAACCATGCGGCGGCTTTCGTCTACATGGCGCTTCGCTGCGGGCAGACCTCGCATGCCGGGAATTTAACCCGCAAATTGCGCCGCAATTGGGTGCGCGCGGAGGTTTAAATTCGCCCCTTTTCTTTTGCTCGGGGGTTAGACGGGGCCGATCTAAAAAAAATTTAAATTCATCAACGATTCCAATCATATTTGGAGCCCTCTTGCGGCACCATGAAATCAACGGGTTAGCGGGTGTCGAGGCGCGCGCCTCGGATGCAGCGTGGGACAACCTCCGCCGAATGGTCGGACAGCTCCCTTCAATGAGGCTTGGTGGGCACGACGCGCAAGAGCGCGCCTTTGCCCACCTTACAAGTGATTCCGGCCGATCGAAATCCGCTTCAGAAAATCGCCAGCGGATTGACCGGCGATCCGGTACCGCCTTCCACCGGTAGCGGCGCGAACGTAATTGCGAATTCATACCGGTTCAGCCGCCGCGCCGTCGCGGCCAGTTCCTCAAGATCGAGGCACTCCACGATGTTGATCCCCATCCAGATCAGCACCGCCACGTGGATTGGGTTGCGCATGCCTTCCCAGCCGGGCCTCGGATTCCAGTCGATGTTGAAGTCGTGGCCGATGAAGGCCGGCAGCCGCTCATGCATCCACGGAATCGTGTCGGGGTAATAGCCCGCCACCTGGCCCGTCCACGGACCGACCGCCGCGCGTCGCTTCCATCGGCCGGTGTAGAGCAGCGGGATGTCGCCGGGGCCGATCTTCACACCGGATTTCTTTTCCCACGCTTCGAGATCCTCGCGCGTGACCGGTTGGGTGGGATCGACCCAGTCAACGCCCTTGAGTTGCGCGATATCGTAGAGGACAGCCCGCGTGGTGATGCCGCCCCTCCAGTTCATCACACTGCCTTTGACGCATCCGCTCTCGTTCGTGACGTTGTCCTTGACCGCGACGCCGTTGTACATCTGCCCGTTCTCGAAGAAGTGACACCAGGTATCGATATGCGCGACGGTCTGGCCGTGGTAGCTCACCTGGTAGTTGTCTGTCGTGCCGACGTCGGTGATAGCGTTGGTGACGCGGTGGAAGACGCCGGGAGGGCCGACGTCGGCGGCGGCCGTCTGCGGTTCGGCGTGGGCGAGCGACACCACGACCCCGTCGCGCGCAAGCCTCATGGCGCTCGCGACCTTCTCGGGCGTGATGAGGTTCGTCGTGCCCTTCGACTCCTGTCCCACCGGCGCCCATCGGCCCCAGGTCTTGAACTCTGTCCGCCACTGCTCGTACTGGGCTCGCAGCGCCGCCGTGCCGGGCGGAGCGACCGGCGCGGGCGCCTGCGCGGCCGGTGCAGGCTGCGCCTGCGTTCGCATTTCGACCCCACCGACCAGGCCGGCCACAACCAGGCCAGAATACACCGTCACTGACGCCAGACCATTTCGCATGCGCTCCTCCACTTTGTTGAAAGATTTGTCAGACCGGGATGCCGATTTTGGCGGGCCAGGAATCCTGCATGATACACCCGCAAGCAATGTTGAAGATACCATGCGCCTCAGTCCAGATAAGGCCGGTTGAATTAGCAGCACCTCCACCCCAGCTGTCAGCAGTGCCAATCCTCGAACCTGGCCAGAAACGTTGTGCCACTTGAGGAAGCTGAAATCGTGGCATTTCTCGATCGACTCTGGAAGGCTATCAGCGAGGTTGAGTTCGGCGACGCGCCGGGGCCGGTTGCTGATCCGGAGGAAGTCCGCAAGCGCGCACAAGCGATCGCGCCCGTCGTGTGGCTCCTCGGCAAGACCGGAGCAGGCAAGACGGCCATCGTCGCGGCTCTCACGGGCGACCCGCGCGCGGAGGTTGGCGAAGGGTTTGAGCCTTGTACGCGAACGGCCGCGTTCTACGACGTGCCGCCCGAAGTCCCATTGCTGCGTTTTCTCGATACGCGAGGGCTCGGAGAGGCGGACTACGATCCCGCGAACGATATTGCCTGGTGTGAGGGACAGTCACACCTCTTGCTGATTGTCATGCAGGTGGCGGATCCGGCCCAGCATGCACTGCTCGGCGTCCTTCGGCAGGCGCGCCGCCGGCATCCCGACTGGCCGGTCATCGTCGCCCAGACCGGCCTGCACCGCCTTTATCCCGCGGGCATTGGTCATCCAAAGCAATATCCGTATAGGGGCGGATCAGAGGACGAGACACAGGCCGCGGTGCCGCACGCACTGCGGCAGGCGCTCGCCCATCAGCGCCGCCTGTTCGAGGGCTTGCCCGGACGCCCGTCGCGTTTCGTGGCAATTGACTTCACCGTACCGGAAGATGGAGTCCCGCCTTACGACTTTGGACTGTGTCCTCGCCATCATGCTGCGCGCGCTTGCGGTCCGCTACGCTGTTGCCTGGACTCCTGCCACGCTCGCCCAGTTCAGCGGAGCCATCGGCGGAGGCGCACTCGCGTGGTGGACGCTGCGATATGGCTTCAGGGAGGTCCTGAAGCTCATCCCGATGGTTGGCTCAGTGGCGGCTGGAGCGCTCAATGCGGCGGCAGCTTTCGGGGTGACCGTGGGTATGGGCGAGGCCGCTTGCGTTTGGCTGGCCTACCGGCGACGCGGCCTGACGGCTCCCAATGACGAGGTGCGCCGCGCCTTCGCGAACGGGCTTGAGGGGGGGCTGCGGCATGCGAAGAGCCGCGCGGCGCGAGGCCATGGAGCCGGCCCATGAGATTCGGCAAACCGCTTCGGCGTTATTGGCCCGAGGTCACCCTGTTCGTGGCGGTCGCACTGCCGTGGCTGTCGCTCTTGGTGCTCGGCGCCGTGTGGCTCTGGCAAGGCGGGCATGTTTGGGTCTGGGCGATCGCCGCCGCCGTTCTGGGCCTGCTGGCTTGGCCACTGTCAAGACTTGTCCACCGCCGCGCCAACGAGGAGGCGCGGCTCGCGCTAGGCGATCTGGTGGAGCCTTCAAGCAGCTGGAATGCCGTTGAACAGGAGGCTTGGGCCGAGGTTCTCGCAATCGCCGACGCCACCGCGCCATTTGCCTTTACGGAAATAGAACCGCTCGTTGCTCGCGCCCGTGATGTCGTCGAGGTTGTGGCCCGCCGCTGCCATCCGCACGCGCACACCGCATGGGCGCAATTCAGCTTGCCGGAGTTCCTGCTGTTGGCCGAACGGCTGTGCCGGGACGTCCGCCGAGAGGCGCTGCGCCACATCCCGGGGGTGAGGGCGATCAGGCTTAGTCACTTGTTGTGGGTGCGCCGGCAAAACGAGAACTATGGCGCTATCGCGCGGACCGGTTGGCGCATGGGCATCGGTCTTTGGCGCATCGTCCGCGGCGCGCTTAATCCGCTTCAGGCTGTCGGCCAGGAGACAAGCAGCATTTTCGCGGAAAAGACCGCCAAGGTGCTCTCCTACCGTTTGCGAGCCTACGCAACGCGCCTCCTGGTGCTCGAGATCGGCCGCGCTTCCATAGAACTCTATGCCGGCCGCCTCGCACTCGCCGACGAAGAGGTCCGCGCCGCGCAAGAGCGCGACATGGCCGACACCGTCGCCCCGCCCGCGCCGGTGCGGATCGTTCTGATCGGACAGGTCAATGCGGGAAAATCGAGTCTTGTGAATGCGCTGGCGCAGGAGATTCGCTGCGCCGTCGGGCCCTTGCCGGTGACTTCGCATGTTGCGGAATACCTTCTCGAACTCGAAGGCCGTCCGACCGTGACGCTCGTTGACATGCCGGGGCTCGACGAACGCGCAGAGTCGGCATCGGAGCTGCGAGCGCAGGCCGAGCGCGCCGACCTCATCATGTGGGTCGCCTCGGCGACGCAGCCGGCCCGCGGCCCAGATCGCGAGCGGCTTGATGACATCCGCACGTGGGCCGGCGGACAGCCTGCACGGCGGCCCGCACCTCTTCTTCTGGCGCTGACACATGTAGATGAACTGCGTCCCGCGGCGGAATGGGCTCCGCCGTATGATGTCACCACGCCCGCCGGGCCGAAGGCGCGGGCGATCCGCGCCGCCGTGAATGCCGTTGCCGGCGCCCTCGCTTTGCGCGCGGACGCGATCGTGCCGGTTGCCATGCCGCCCGGCCGGGAGCCCTACAATCTCGACACCCTCTGGGCGCGGATCGCCGTCGAACTCGACGAGGCAAAGCTTGCGCAGCTCGACCGCCTTCGGGTCGGTGGGCAGCGCCTAAGTCTGCGCGAACTAGCGGATCAGTTTGGCCACATCGGCCGCACGATTGTTAAAGGCATCGTCAAGGGCTGATGCTTCGCGGCGGATGCTGCATCGGCGAGCGGACCGTCAACCCCTCAGGCGCGGGAGCAAGGCCAACGCATTACCCCGTTCGATCGCGTCCCTCTCGCCTTCCGACATCTGCGTGTGCCGCAACTCCTCAATCATCGCCGCAGTCTTCACAAACGGATAATCGGAACCAAACAAAATGTTGCTCGCCGGCGCCATGGCCCGCAACGCCGCCATGGATGGCGGGGAAGTGGCGCTTGCCGTGTCGTAGTAAAGCTTACGCAATTCCCCCAGCACCCCGTTTGACCCGACCTCGCGGCCGTCCGCACGGCCAACGGTTTCGACCATGCGGCCTGCCAGCATTGGTGTTGCTCCTCCGCCGTGGGAAAAGATCCACCGGATATTTGGATTCCTGGCCAGGGTTCCGTTGATGAGCAGGCTGGTGATGGCCCGGGTCGAATCAAACGGGTATTCTATTGCCTGGGGCCGCAAGCCAGGAATGACACTGCCGCAGCACGCGGCCGAGGTCGGGTGAAAATATACGACTGTCTTGCGACGATTCAGTTCCTCGAATACTGGAGCGAATGCGGCGTCGCCCGGGTATTTGCCATCATAGGACGTAAGGAGGCCGATGCCGTCTGCCTTGATCGTGTCGAGCGCATATTCGATCTCTCTGAGGCTGCCGTCGATATCCGGAAGCGGCACAACCGCGAACAGCCCATATCGCCCCGGATAATTACGGATCTGCTCGGCGGCATAATCGTTCCACATCCGCGACAGTCGGCGGCCGGCGGCGACGTCGCCGAACCAAACGCCCGGCGTGGTGATCGAAACGATCGCCGTGGCAATGTCGTTCTGCTCCATGACATCGAGCGACTCGGCCACGCTCCATGAGCGCATCTGGCTCGCCGGAATGCTGTGACCGAAATTGATCCGCTCCTGCTCCTCCTTCATATATGCCGGCGGCAGGAAGTGATGATGTACGTCGATCCGTTTTCTACCCGCGGACTTGGCCTCAGGTGTCTGTGCGAACACAGGGCGGGCGCTAGCCATGGCCGCTGCGCCCAGACATGTCAGGAATCGACGGCGCTGGATAACGCAGTACGACCGGGGCACGTCCTCCGTCACAAAGGTATCAAGCTTCGCAAACCCGACCATCGCGCGTCCTCCGCAACGTAATTGATTTATTTGGACCAGTCCGTGACTTGCGTGATTGAACCTGACGGCAGTGTAAGCTTTCAAATCGGTCTGCTGTCAAATTGCTTGTCGTTGGCCTGATCGGATCGTCACAGGGATGGCAAAATAGCGTGCAGGAACGCTTGTCGTCGAGCCGTGCGGCCGGCGACGCACCGGATCTGCGATATTTCAAGGAATACGCCAGATAAGGCGTAAAGGCGCAATACTCGTGGCATGCTCGGGCTTGTCCCGGCCATCCCGACGACGGCGCATTGTGCCCTCCCGATCGAGATCACCCGGACAAGCCCGGCGATGGCGCCATGGGCTTTGCTCCTGCCTCCACTGTTACATGTCAAAGTTTCTTCTCGATCTTCTTCGTCTCGGCTTCTGTCTCGGCTTCGACCTTCTTCCATTCGTCTTTCAGCCGCGTCCAGAACGAGGCCTGCGGCGCCTTCTTGCATTGGCCGATGAGTTCCGGCGTCACTTTCTCGATGCCCTTGATATCGATCACCGCCGCCTCCGGCTGGCCACCTTTCGCGTAAGCCGCCGCCCAGTAGACGACCTTCGGCTTGAACTGATCATCGACCGACAAGAAATCTGCACAAGCCCACTGCGTAACAGGCTTCTCGACTTTGGCGGCATTCGCAGCGGTTGCCGCTGCTGTTAAAACGAGGGGAATCAACAGACACGCGAGCTTGGGAAATTCGAATTCGATAGCGTGCAGGTCGCTCATGGTGCTTCTCCTTCTGCCGGCTCGTGGCCACATGCGTAGGCTCTGGTCCGCTCCAGCTCGCCACGCTGAACTCGTCGACGCTTAGATGTCGGGACGCTGGAGCTGTGTCGTCGGGCAAACGACCGCAGGCAAAAAAGGTTCGGTGCGCTTCGATGAAAATCAAAACGTTGCAAGCCCAATTCGGCTTGGCGCGAAGTGGCTTGCAGTCTCGGTCACGAGCGCTTTTTTGGCCAGGGCTGGACACGCAAGCTCAACCCCGTGTCGCGACCCTTCGACATCCCCAACCGGGAATTCGGGGCATCCTTCAAGACGCCGTCAGTTCATCTTGGTCACTGCCGGCGGCGTCCAGGAGCCGTCGGTGATTTCGACCTTTGGCCAGTAGGCGCGGATGCAGAGGGAAAAATCGCCGCTCTTGGGCGCCGGCAGCCAGTTAGAGACGAGCTCCGCCGATGGGGGGTAGGCCTGTACATAGATGGTCAGGGAGCCGTCAACGTGCGCTCGGAGCGCCCGGGTCTTCGTTCCGATGGAGTAGCGCCTGATCTCGTTCGGCTCGAAGAAATGGTTCTGGTTATAGAGCGAAAGTGACCAGAAGCCCTGCACTGGCGGCGTCTGATCTTTCGCGAACGTCATCGTATAGCGGTGAGCGCCGTTCAGCCGCTGTCCGCTATCGTCAAGATCCTGATAGAAATATTTCGTTTCGTTCGGTTTGTTGACGAAGATATTGGACTTCGCCACGGCAGTACGCGTGAAATAATCGATGCCGAAATCGGCACCGTTGCTCAAAGTGCTCCAGTAGCGCGGTAGCTGCACCCCAGAATTCCGAAACTCGAGAAGCGGAGCCACAAGTCCCTTATCGGCTTCGATAGCGGCTTTGGTCAGCGCCACCTTGATCCTCGGGTCCTTCTCGGCGGCAGTGAGCACGCCGCGGACCTGGGCATAGTAGACTTCCTCTCCCGGCATCGGCGCCGCATCGGCAAACACCAGGGGCAGTATGTCGAAGAACTTCTCCGGCACGATCACTATCTCGTCCGTCTCACCTCCCGACGGTACCTTCAGCAACTTGGTCCAGTCCCGGCTTTTCATCTTGCCGTCGTAGTCTGCCACCGGATACATCATGGTCTGCTGGGTGACGCTCTGCACGGCCTTGTTGTCTTCCGGGCTGTCGTCCTGGAATACGCGCGGCATGACGTATCCGGTATTGGTCGAGGCACGAAATACCTTGGTAATTCCCTTCGGGACCTCACCTTTCCAATGCGGGCCGACAAAGAGATAGAAGCCGGGTGTGGTACCGTACATCTTGCCGAGATCGACAAAGCTGTCGGTACGCAGATCGACGGCCTGGTAGGCCCAAAACCGATCACCAAAATCCGGCACCTGAATCACGACCGCAGCAAGGTCGAGGGCGAGCACGCCCATACCGTAGACTACATCCTGGTTCGGGCAGGGGAAGCGGCGTTGTTCCGGTGAAATGTAATCGGAGAGCATGCCGAGCCGGTTGAGCGGGGCGGCCGGCATGGCTCCCGAAATGACGATATCGGGCACGTTTTCGCGGATGAGCCGACGAATGTAGACGTTGACCAGCGGCCAGGCCCAGAAATAAGCGTCCCGGCCAACAAGCTCTGCATATTCTTCCGTGATCTTTGTGCCCGCGACCGGTGCCGAAGGCAGGGCCTGCGTCTCCTCCGGCGATGGCAAAATAATCCGTGGCCGTGCGGGCGTGGCGAAACTGGCGGAAGCGAGCAGGACTGCGCCTGCCATGACTTCACGGCGTGTGGTCGTCACTCTTGTCCTCTCTTTTCTGAATCCCTTCATGCGCGCTAATCGCCGTCAGGCCCGAGGACGCGCGGCCTTGTGTGAATGACCCTCCAGATTTTCTCCTGTGCTCACGGGGATGCCGTCGGGCATGTGCCGCGCCGAACGGCGGCGTTCAGCACGACAACAATCCTGCTAACCAATTCGTTTCAGATTCGTTCGAAATATATCGACCGCGCAACAATCCCGATAATCCTAGCCATCATCAGCTCGTGTTACAAAATCGGGGCCTCAACTCCGATGACCTACGTCTGGGCTATGCATCTTTCGAAAATCGAGTTGTCTTACCGGCTGGACGCAGAAGCTTGCCGGCGCGCTCGAATGCCCGACCGATCAGCGGCCAGAACAGCAGCACCAGCGCCAGCGTCGTGATGGTGCCGACAAGACCGTTCGACCAGAATACCCGCAGGTCGCCGCCGGCGCCGATCATCGAGAGCCGGAACGCATCCTCGGTGCGGCTGCCCAGCACCAGGGCGAGCGTGAGCGGGGCGAGCGGATAATCGAGTTTCTTGAACACGTAGCCGAGCACGCCGAACCCCAGCATCAGCCATATGTCGAACATCGCGTTCTGGATTGCGTAGGCCCCGATCGCGCATGACACCACGATCATCGGCGCAACGGCGGCGAACGGCACCCGCAGCACCGCCGCAAACAGCGGAACGGTCGAGAGCACCAGCACGAGCCCGACGATATTGCCGAGGTACATGGAGGCGATGGTGCCCCACACGAACTCCTTGTGCTCGACGAACAGGAGCGGGCCGGGATTGAGGCCCCAGATTAACAGGCCGCCCAGCAGGATTGCGGCGGTGCCGGAACCCGGGATGCCGAGAGCAAGCATGGGCAGCAAGGCCGAGGTCCCGGCCGCGTGGGCGGCGGTCTCGGGCGCCAGGACCCCGTCGACGCGGCCGGTGCCGAAGCTGTCCTTATCGCGGGCAAAGCGCTTGGCGAGATTGTAGCCCATGAACGACGCCGCGATGGCGCCGCCGGGCGTGATGCCGAGCCAGCAGCCAATGAAGGCCGACCGCACGATGGTGACCCAGTAGCGCGGAAACGTTTTCCAGGTTTGCCACACCACCTTGAGATTGATGTGCGCCGCGTGGCCGCGCAGTGCGAGACTCTCCTCCATGGTCACCAGGATTTCGCTGATGCCGAACAATCCGATGACCGCAACCAGGAAATTGACTCCACGCAGTAGGTCGGTGAAGCCGAAAGTCATGCGCAGCTGACCCGCCACGGTGTCCATGCCGATACCGGTCAGGAGCAGCCCCAGCGTCATGGAAATGACGATCTTGTGCTTCTCCTCGCGGCCGAGCCCCACGAACGAGCAGAACGTGAGAAGATACACGGCGAAGAATTCCGGGGGTCCGAATCGCAGGGCAAAATCGGCGATGCGCGGCGCCAGGAAGGTGATGAGAATCACGGCCACCAGCGAACCGATGAAGGACGAGGTGAACGCGGCCGTGAGAGCCTGGGCGGCTTGGCCCTTCTGGGCCATCGGATAACCATCGAATGTGGTGGCAACGGACCATGCCTCTCCGGGGATGTTGAAGAGGATCGATGTGATGGCGCCTCCGAACAGCGCCCCCCAATAGAGGCAGGACAGCATCACGATCGCGGAAGTGGGATCCATCGAGAAGGTCAACGGAAGCAGGATAGCAACGCCGTTCGGACCGCCAAGGCCGGGCAGCACGCCGACGAAGACGCCGAGAATGAGCCCGACCATCATCAGGGCGAGCTTTTGGACGGTCATCAGGGTCAGGAACCCCTGAAGCAACAGTTCAAATGCCTCCATCGGGTTCCTCGCCGGGCTTTTCTAGAATCCGAAGGCCGCTTCCAGCGGTCCTTTCGGCATGATCACGTTGAAGGCGATCTCGAAGGTGAGAAACATCGCGGCCGCAAACAGGAAGCTGGTGAGGGCCGATTTCCACAACGCCATGCCCCCGATCAGCCACATGAATCCGGCGACGAGCAGAAAGCTTGCCACGTAAAGCCCGAGAAACTCGGTGGCGATGACGAAGGCGAGGGTCGGCACGAATACCTGCATGACCCGGGTAAGTTGATGCCGGGTAATGAATCCTTCTGCGGCGCCTTCGGATCGCGCGAGCAGGCGGGCCAATCCGAAGACGCAGGCGGCCCCCAACAACACCGACAAATAAAACGGGAAGTAGCCAGCCTGCGGGCCATCGTCGGCCCAGGCGTTGCCAACCCGAGCACTGTCCCACCCGAGCAGGCACGCAAGCGCCAGCAGCAGCAGCAATACGACGAAGTCGACGCTGCGGGATTTTGCGATTGACGGATCGTCACCAGGCGATGTGGACGATGGATTCTGATGTGACATGGGCTCGGCCGGGCTGCTCATTCATTGATTTCAAGGAAGCCGATCAGCGTAGGATGGGTTGAGCCACCGGGTCCGGCCGATGGCCGGCCCGATGGTAAACTCCGCGAAACCCATCGAGCCTTGCGACGTGACCAACGATGGGTTTCGCTGCGCTCAACCCATCCTACGCTACGATGCAAGTTCTTCAGCCAAAAGAGGTCCTTGGGACAGAACTCAATTCGTTGTCGCGACGAAGCCCGCCTCCGTCATCAACTGCTTGTGCAAGGCTTCGTCATGCTCAAGGAACTTTATCATGTCGGCGCCCGTGAGGAAGCTCGGCTTCAAGGCCTGCTTTTCCATGTAGTCCTTGTACTCGGCGGTGTTGGTAACCTTGCGGAATAGATCGACATAGAAGGCCGCAGCGTCGGGGGCAACCTTTCCGGGCAGGAAGATGCCGCGCAGCATGGTGTATTGCACGTCGAGCCCCTGCTCTTTGCAGGTTGGAATGTCGGCCCAAGACAGGTCGGGCGTGACCTTCGCCTTGTATTCGATGCGCTCGTTGTCGAAAATGCACAGCGCCCGCACCTGTCCGGCCCGCCAGACTTCGGCGTTCTCGGACGGGTTGTTGACGTTCGATTCGGTATGATTGCCGACCAATTGGGTGGCAGCCTCGCCGCCTGACTTATACGGCAGGTAGTTGAACTTGGCCCCGGTCCGCTTTTCGATGAAGGCCGTGAGAATCTGGTCTTCCCGTTTCGACCCGGTGCCGCCCATTTTGAAGGTAGGCGACGCCGTCTTCGCGGCGTCGGTGAATTCCTTGACGGTCTTGTAAGGCTTGGCGGAATTCACCCAGAGGCCGAACTGATCGAAAGCTACAATCGAAACGGGTGTCAGTTCGCGCCAGTCGAAGGGAATCTTCGCCGACAGGGGCAAGGTGTAAATCAACGAATACGCGATGAGGAAGCGGTTAGGGTCGCCTTGGCCGGACTTCATGTACATGAGAGCCTCGGCTCCAGAGGCCCCGCCCTTGAGTGATACGACCATCGGCTGCTTCATCAGGCCGTTCTTCTGCACCGCGACCTGAAGCATGCGCGCCATCTGGTCGGAAGCACCGCCCGCACCGGCTGCGACCACGATTTCGACGGGCTTGGTCGGCTCCCATGCGTGCGCCGCGCCGCCCAGCGCCAGAACCGCGAGCGTGGCGCTGCATAAACGCAAACGAGTACTGATGTTCGCCATTTTCCTCTCCTTGACGCTTCCTCGGCGCCGGCCCTGACGGCGGCGCTCCTTTTCATGAGGCATTTTGCGCGTTTGTGCGGCCCATTCAAGGGCAAAACGGACGCCACCGCGAAGCCTTAGGGGCTCGCTCGCTACGGAGCAATGCAATGTTCGAGGACTCGGGCGACGTGCATCGCGTTCCGGCCCGTACCGTCCTTGATCTGGTGGCGACAGGAGGTGCCGTCCGCAACCAGGATGGCGTCGACGGGCGCTTTTCGCACCGCCGGCAACAGCGACAGCTCGCCCATCGCGAGAGACACATCGATGGTCTCCGCATGGTAGCCGAAGCTGCCGGCCATGCCGCAGCAACTCGACTCGACCATCTCGACCTCAAGGTCTGGAACGAGCCGCAGCGCTGCCTCGACTGCACCCATGGCGCCGAACGCCTTTTGGTGACAGTGGCCATGCAGCAGA
>WNGJ01008497.1_pt1 | contig 23653 bp, 16 predicted proteins | sample 5400611 | NCBI WGS metagenome assembly WNGJ01 (sample SAMN13153375, study PRJNA577476) | soil metagenome | isolation source: 40 cm soil or saprolite under Garry oak tree replicate 1 | place: USA:California | collected 2016-06-15
GACTTGCGCTGGGTGTAGGTGAAGTCGGCCTCGTTGCCGTTGCGGTCGATCACCGCGGTCTGGTAGCCCTGGCAGTCGAACCAGAACTGGGTGCGGTCCGGCCGGGTCATCAGCCACGCCTTGGCCGCCGGGTCCTTGCCGTTCGCCGAGCAGTCCGCCACCTGCTGCAGGTAGTAATGCACCCCCGGCGGGGACAGCCACTGCCCGGTGGTGGAGTTGAAGGTGAACAGGTGGCTGGTGCCGTCGCCGTCGGTCAGCTTGACCGTGGCCGGGTGCGGGTTCGGCAAAAAGTCCAGCGGGGTGCCGAGCCGCATCAGCGTGGAGGTTTGCAGCGACCAGCCGAACCCCATCGAGGACTCGGTGGTGTCCATCGAGTTGTAGGCCAGCCGCACGAACGTGGCGAACCCGCGCGACGGGTTGGAGAACGCGTTGTAGGACCACACCACGTTCCCGCCCGCGGCGTTGTTCAAAAGCGCCGACCCCGAGCCGGTGTTCACCCCGGTGTACTGGTAGAACTTCTCCAAACCGAGCAGGTTCGAGCCCGGCTGCTCCACCGACGCGGCCTGCTTGAGCACCGGCACGTTGTTGTTCCCCGGCGCCATCGGCGCCGCCGCCGTGGCGGCCCCGGTGGCCGTGGCTGTCCCGGCCCCGGCGGCGCCGAGCCGGACCGCACCGGCGGCGGTGGTGGACGGGGTGCTGGTGCCCGACGACAGCCAGGTGCCGGTGGTCTTGTCGTACAGGTCCCAGGCCAGCTGATACCCGGTCCGCTGACCGCCGGACCCGGTGCTGTCCGGCGTCTTGACCGCCGCGTTGATGGTGGCCACCGAGGTCGGCGCCATGCTGGCCGGCAGCGCGGTCTGCACCTGGTTGGTGGAGTCGCTGACGTCGGTGCCGTCGGGCAGCAGCCAGTGATACGACAGCACCCAGTCGGCCGCGGCCCAGGTGGCCGCGGTGGTGTTGGTCAAGGTGACCGGCACCGTGTAGGAGGTGGCCGAGCCCATCGGGCCGGGCAGGGACGGCGCGTAGTAGGTGTCTTCGGCGGTCGGCTCGGTGTAGGTCACCACCAGCTGCGGCCGCAGCGCCGGCTCGGCCGCGCTGCTGTTGAGGAACAGTTCCCGCTCCTGCGGGCTGGTCTCGCCCGACATCTTGACCAGCAGCCCGTGCTCGGAGGCGGGGGTGGTGACCCAGCCCTGCACCACCGGGGTGACCGGCCATTCCTGCCGGTTCGGGTCGTTGGCCAGCCCGGCCACGCTGCCGGCCACCGCTGCCGAGTACGCCCCGCCCGCCGTGGTCCACGCGGTGCCGGACGACGCGCTGTTCCACGTCGCCGACGACGGCGTGAAGCTCTGGGTCAGCGCGTGCGCCTCGTAGGTGGCGCTGCCCACCCCCGACGGGCCGTCGTTGTACCACCCCCACAGCTTCAGCTGCGCATCGGTCACCGTCGCGTCCGCCGGGATCCCGGCCGCGGCCAGCGGCGGGTAGGCCACCACCGTGCGCATCACCCCGTAGGTGGACGAGTCGTCGCCCACCCCCAGCCACGGCTGCCCGGCCAGCTGCTGCTCGCTGGTGGCCGGCTGGGATTTGGACAGGGTGGTGTCCCCGGACGCGTTGACGACCTGGACGGTGGACCCGGCCGTGGGCAGCCGGACCACCTGCACCGGGCTGGGGATGACGGTCCCGTCCTGGGTCTTGACCGCGAGCATGTAGTAGAAGGCGTTGCCCAGCCCGCCGGGCGGGGTCGGCGTGTTGGTGGTGTCGGAAAAGCTCGTCGCGCCGGCCGGGACCGGCGCGACCAGCGTGTCCGCGGACGGGGTGAAGGCCTGGAACACGCTGCGGTGCACCTGGTACTCGGCCAGGTCATCCCCCGGGCTGGTGCCCGGCGTCGGGTCGGCATACGCCGGCCAGGACAGCTCCGCGCCGGTGGCGTGGATCGTGGTGACCGGGTTCAGCGTCACCCCGGGCGTGCCGTAGGTGACCACCAGCTGCGGGTAGGTCGCGACCTCGCCCTGGTAGGCGAACCGGGACGCCTCATACCGCGGCCCGCCCTGGTTGAGGGTGCTTTCACTGGAGGACTTGACCACGAACCCGTAGTTGGCGCTGCCGTTCAGCCACGACTGCACGATGTTGCGCACCGGGAAGCTGTCCCACAGGTTGTTCACGTTGGTGTTCACCACGTTCGAGCCCCACAGCCGGAACCGCGCCGCGTCGGCGATCACCCGGGTGGTGGCCGACGCCGGCCCGTCCCCGAGCACGACCTTGCCCGCCGTGCCGGCCACGAACGGCTGCTGGGCCAGCACCGACCACACCCCGCCCGAGCCGGACTGCTGGTTGACCGTGTACGCGTGCGACCCGCCGTTGTAGTAGACGGTGAACGGGGCCGCGGCGGCGGCGCTGGACGTGGCGACGTAATGGTCGGCGACCCACCAGTTGCCCGCCTCGGTCAGCTTCGGCACCCAGGTGAACGTGTCCCCGGCCACGCTGTCCTGGTCATAGCGGTACTCGCCATTGGCCGCGGCGGAGCTGGCCGCGGACGGCCACGCGCCGGTCGCGGACGTGCCCGCGGTAGCCGAGTCATCCACGATCACCTCGTTCAGGCCCCCGGTACCCACGTTGCTGCTCGCGTTCGACCACGTCGCGGTCGACGCGTCCCACGCCGCGGTGGCCTGGTCGGCCTCGATCGTCTGAGTCGAGCCGGACCCGAAGTTCTGGTCGTAGTACAGCCGCAGGTCCGCCGAGTCGATCTGCGTCCCGGCCGGCACCGCCGACAGCGGGAACTTCAGCAGCGACCGGACCGCTCCCCCGGCCGTCGTGCCCACCGGCAGCCGCCAGATCGAGTTGTAGTTCGCCGTCGGCGTGTCCGCCTCGATCATCGTGTTCTGCGCCGTCGCCGGCGTCGGCGCGATCATGATCGTCGGGTCGATCACCACCGGGAACCTGCGCGCCGCACTGTGCAGCCAGCCGCTGTCGGCCGTCACCGTCACGTGCAGCACCCCAGCGCCCGCGTCCCACGCCGCCCGCTGCGCCACCTTCGGGCTCCACGCCACCCCCGCCGGGGACGACGCCACCCGCCGCGCGTCGGTCATGAACGGCGCGGGCATCTCCAGCACCGCCGGCCCGCCCACCCCGTCCCGGGAGAACACGATCGACCCACCCGGCCGCTGCCACGCAACCAGCCCACCGCCCACCTTGATCGTGTACGAGAACGACGACGCCGCCGCCGCCGACCCCAGCGTGATGGACTCCTTCAGCGCCTCCGGCGTCACCTGATACGACAGGCCCGCACCCGGCGCCACCCCCGGATAGGTGACCGTGTTCCCCGCCACCCGCGGCCGGCCAGGACGCGCGCCGTCCACCCCGATGCTCAGCGATCCCCCACCCGGCGCCTCGAACCGCACCAACTGGCCCGCCGCCGGCCCGAAGAAACTGCGGAACGTGTTCGACACCACCCCGTACCCGTAGCCCGGCGCGGCCGCCGCCGGCCGCACCGCCGTGTCGATCGGCTGCCACCCGCCGCGGGCATCCCGGTAGTTCACCGGCACCGCCGAGATCACCGCCTGCCGCCGCCCGTCGGACAGCTGATACACCCGGGTGTCCGCGCTGCGCCGCGCCGTCAGCTCCCGCACCCGCCGCGGCGCCGACATCTTCGCCTGCACCGGCATCCGGCCTACCTGCGGGCCCCCGGCGGCCGCCAGAACCCGCGGCTTGGGCACGTTGGCGCCACCGCCGAACCAGCCCCGCGGATCCCACCAGGAATGCTGGCCGATCGATCCGCTCGACCCCGGCGCGAGGATTCCCGGCGCCGGCTGGCCGGCCGGATGACCGGTGAACGCCACCGGCGGCACTCCCCCGGCGACAAGCGCCAGCACCGTCAAAGCGACGGCGAGCGGGCCGTACCTGCGCACCGCAGCGATCATCCGTCCACGACTCACGGCAACTCCTCAGCTCACGCCGAACGGTTCCAGGCAGCACTCACTCCCGGCACAGCACCACAGCAAGCAGGTGCCAGAATGCACTAACGCCACGCAGCAAAGCAACGCTCAAAAACGCACACGAAACAACCGGGCATCACCATCGGTAACAGCCATACTTACGGCAGGGAGAGCGCCGCCCCATTCGATATGCTTGCCATACGAAATTCAGCCCCGCTGATCACCTCCGAGTGCGTTCCAACGTTGATTCTGACGGTTTCGTAACGCAAAGAACACCCCTTAACCGGCTAGTTTCACCCGTCAGATCGTGCTACATGCAGGAACGGCCCAGCCGCGTCCACGGCCCCGGCCAGCCCGGCCGCGTCCACGGCCCCGGCCAGCCCGGCCGCGAAACAACCGCACGATGCACGCATTTATGCAGGTCAGAACCCTGGCAGGTGGGCGCAGGCGAGCTCGAACCAGCGATCCCTCGCGTGTAAGGCGATCCCCTTGCCAGCGCTGTACCCACCAGCAAAAACCCAGCCCAGCGCGCACTGAAACGCTAAAGGCGATGGCTCACTGAGCTGATCTTCGTGCCAGCCTCACGCCGAACGCACTGTTACTCCGGGTCAGGACAGGGACCGCGCCGGTGGCCCATTGTAGTGACATCACTCCATTCGGCGCCCAAAGCCCCGGCCCCAGGCGCGCCAAAAGCAAACAAATGTACGAATCTTGCCTGATCGCTCCAGACCTCAGATTCCGGTGCCTGGCGCCATCTCTGGCTATTGGGCATCGACCCACTCACGCTGCTAGCGGGCAGGTTGCCGCCACGTGCGTTAGGGCAGGTGTTCGAGTGGGCAGCGCTCCACCAGGAGGAGCTGCTCGCCGATTGGGCGCTGGTGACCACCCATCAGATGCCAGCCCCCATTCCGCCACTGGCGTAAGATGGACGCATGATCACGTCGCTCTACGACGTCTGTGGTGTCGAGGTCCTCGGTCATTACCGGCTGCGGCTCACGTTCTCTGACGGCCTGGTAGGGGACGTCGATCTCTCCTATCTGAGCGAGTGGGAGGGCGTGTTCACCCCGCTTCGCGACCCCACGTTCTTCGCTCAGGTGCGAGTCGACCCCGAGACAGGCACGATCACCTGGCCCAACGGCGTAGACCTCGCACCAGAGGTCCTCTACGAGCGGGCCGCCGCACATCCGGTCCGACAGCCGCGGGCGGCGACGGGCTAGCAGGCTCGGCGCAAGTTCGTAAACAAAGACCTGGTGCCGATCGCCAGTCAGTGCGCTCGCGAAACGTCCCAGGGCGGGAAACTCCCGGTCCACGAACTCCTCGAACTCCACAGAGCGCCTCCCCTCCCAGTGGTCGCGCACGTGCGCCGGACTGTATATATCTAAGACGCTTGTAGCGCCCCAAATTGTGGAAGCTGCGCTTGACTGCCCGCCCAGGCCTGGGCCGGGATGATCCGGTGTCACTTGACGAAGTCATCGCGGCTGAGGCCGAATACCTGCGGGCGGGTTAGCCGACGAGGACGTTGCACGGCCGATCCCGCCCGCATGACCCAGCGCTGGGTGTGCTCGTCGTGCCCGCGTGCGCCGTACCCCGCTCCTTAACGGCTGCCGCGGGCGGACGCTGCCAGAGCGTGCAGGGTGTGCAGGCTTAATCACCGCGCAACCGCGACGTAAGGGGCTGCGGCCAGACTTCGCAGAGCGGCGGCGCCAGGGCCTTGGCGCCATTCGCGGTGAGGGCAACGTGGGACATTCGGACATGGCAGGGGAGTCGATCATGGCCACTTTGGTGAGCCCGCCGGGCGGCGGGCCGGACACGAGCGCCGCGGCACTGGGTGCCGCACCACCGGTGAGGCGGCGGTCAGCGCGCCGCTGGTACCTGGTGGCCTGGGCGGTGGTCGCCGCGGGGGCGGCCTGGTTCGTCATCGGTGTGCTCGCGCTCAACGGGCAGATCAACTCGTTGCAGCGGGTGGCACTGCCCGGGACGGGGGAGATCACCCTCACCCACAGCGGAAGCTATGTGATCTATTACGAAGGGCCGGGGGCCGCGAACGGGAAAGTTCCCGCCCTCAGCGTCGTGGTGCGGCCGCTGCCGGGGTCCGCGGCGGTCGGGGGCATCACCCGCTATCCGGATTCGTTCAGCATCAGCGGCGGCGGCCGCGCGGACGCCGCGGCGTTGACCCTGCGGATCGCCCGTCCCGGCAGGTTCCTGGTCGAGACGACAGCGCCCACGGCGCCAGCCGGCGGCCATCTCGCGGTCGGCTCCGACCTTGCCGGGAGTTTCGGGCGCAGCATCATCCCCGCCGCCGCCATCTTTGTGGTGGGAGGCATCATGTTCCCGTTGGGGATGCTGTACCCGAAGCTACGGCGCCGCCCGGCCGTGGCCCGCTTCGCATCGCGGTACGACATGTCGTACTCCGCAGTCGGCTACATCGACTCGCCCGGGTACGACTTCCCCCTGCTGCGCGAACGCGATCGCAACGGCTACAAGAACGTGCTGGTGGGCCGGTGGCAGGATCTGCCGGTCAAGGAGGCCGACTACAGGTACTCCACCAAGGTGACTGGCCCGGATGGCCAGCAGGGGGGCTACGCCTATTTCTCGATCGTGCTCGCGAACCTGCCCGCCACCGTGCCCTACGTATCGATCCGGAAGGCGACGCTGTTCACCAAGCTCGCCAGCCACCTGGGCTTCCACGACATCGAGCTCGGATCCGCGGACTTCGACCGGAAGTTCAAGGTGACGGCCGCCGACAGAGAGTTCGCCGCCAAACTCATCGATCCCGCGATGATGCAGTGGCTGCTGTCAACCAGGGGCGAGTTCGCGTTCGAGATCGGGGGCACGCACCTGCTGGTGTCATGCAACCTCCTCCCGGTCACCGGCCTGGTGAGACTGCTGGACGCCGCCAAGAGCTTCACCGACCACATTCCGCAGCCGGTCTGGGCCGACCACACGACCGGGCAACCGCAAGCTCCCGCGCAGCGCGCCGGGCAGGCCGGTCGTGCTGGTGGCAGCGCGCCGTGCGGGCGCAAGGTCATGTCAACGCCGCGATAGTTATCCTCGGTGCGGCAGTCGGCGCAAGCCACCGAAGTATGCTGAGAAGTTCACCGGTCGGCAGCGACACACAGCCACCCGTTGCACCACCGGTGCCAACATGCAAGAAGATCGCACTGCCGGCACCCGGTACGCGAGCCGTGTTATACGCAATCACAGCAGCGTAGTCGTAGGCCGGTACGTTATGCATTGGCTCAGGATTTACGCCAGGCGAGTAGTACCGTTCATCAGTCCACAGATTATATCGCGCACTCGCGGGATCATCATCCCAGACGTCGTAGGTGTAGGCATGCCGCCAGGAGAACTTCACACCCGGATTGGTATAGACACCGAACATGAAGCTGAATCCGTAGGTACCCTGCGGGGTCAGGTCATCGCCCTCGATTTTCTGCCCTGGCAGTGCCATTCCGCTGCCACCGATCCGCGCGGTCCAAGCGCCATATCGATGCACCCAGCCACCACCTGAACGGGCAAAAGTATTGAACCGGGCATAGCTGGTGAAACGGGCCAGCGCCGTTACTGTCACGATCTGGTTGGTACTGCCGCCAACCGAGACCAGCACATACCCGCGGGCCTTGCATGGGTGTGGCAACGGCAGGCGAAACTCACGGTAGGAGTCGTAGGGAGCGTACGCATGAAAGCAGTAGTAACTGGACCCTGCCGCCTGGGCCGGAGCGCAATATATCGCCCCGCTGACAATCCCCAGCACAGTGGCAATTACGACAGTAGTCTTCCCCATAACGCTGCCCTTTCACCGGCATTGCCTCCTGGACGGCCGGGCAACCTTCAGAACCCCGGGAAGTTCAGTCGCCGGCCGTAACGCGGTAACCGCGTTACGGCCCACGCCACCGCGGGACCGCTGCCACCACGTCATGACCATTGCCCCTCCGACCCAAGCATCCACCCCTTCGGCGCCGTGCCAAGCCATCCGAACTTATGACGCGCGAGTCCTGCGGAATGGGGACGGCGAACACGGGTCCCGTCACGGAAATCTCAACACGCAACATCCTGTAACGCCGTGAAGCGCACATTCCACATGTTTGGCTACCCAGCGTGGTCGGCCTCGGGCACGGCCTGCGCCTGCTGACCGCGGGTGTGACCTATTGCTTCACGGGCGGGGGACGACGGCCGTCCGGAATCCGACCGAGATCCGTTGGCCGGCCGTGGGTCCGGTGACAGCGTGAAGAGGCCGCCCGTCATCGATGCCGCCGAGGCCGGGGCCGCGCAACAGGACCAGGCTGCCAGTTCCGGCGGACCATTCCGCAAGGGGCTCGCCCGCGCGGTTCTTGCACAAGGTGAAGGTGGCGCTTCCTTCGACGGTGAACACGGCGACGAGGTTCCGGTGCCTTTTCAGGTCTCGATGTGGGGTAATCCCGATTGTTCCGCGGTGGTACCGCTGTACCGACACCTCGTCGGGTACCCAGTGGTCAAGCCCGGCGACGTCGGCTCCGTGCACGCGAACGGCATGGGTCAGTTCATCGCGCAGATCCTTGATCGCAGGGTAGGCATCAAAGCCGGTCGTCAGCACGAAGAGCTCACCTTCCTGCCGGACCTGCCCCGCATGCTCGGGAAGCCTCTCGAACGCCGCGGCAGCGACCTCTTCCGCGATCCACGAGCAGAATTTAGCCGGAAGCGCATCTTCGATGAACGCGGCGCCGGTCCGTTGAACCAACTGGAGTGCGTGCCGGAGCTCAATGTGGGGCACCATCGGGGTTTCACCTCCCATGCGGGATTGCTGCCCGGCGGTAGCAGGCCAGACGGCGGTGGGTCAGACGGCGGCGGGTCAGACGAGCTGCACTTCCATGCCCCTGTCGCGCAGTGGCGCGAGCTGCGCGTCGTCGGCATCCTTGTCGGTGATGAGCAGGTCCACCGCGGTAATCGGGCAGATCCTGGCGAACGCCACCTTGCCGAGTTTCGAGCTGTCCGCGAGCACGACGCAACTTTTGGCCTGCCGCACGAGAATCGCGTTGGTCCGGGCTTCCACGTCATCGTGGGTCGTGCAGCCGGCCGAGTTGGCGATCCCGTCGACCCCGACGAAGGCGATGTCGAGGTTGTAGTCAGACAGTGTTTGCTCGGCAACCGGCCCGACCAGCTCGAACGACGCCGAGCGCGCGATGCCGCCGGTGACGACCAGCCGGAGGTTCGGCCGGACGGCCAGTTCTGCGGCGATGTTCAGGGCATTCGTCACGATCGTGAGGCCGGACCTGGAGGCGAGCGCGCGCGCCGCCTCGCTCGTTGTGGTGCCGCCGGTGATGCCTGCCACGCCGTGGTCGGCGACGAGTCTGGCTGCGGCGGCGCCGATGCGGCGTTTCTGTTCAGAGCGGCGCCCGCTGCGGTAACGGATCGGGAGCTCGTAGCTGACCGCCTGGACCACGGCGCCGCCATGGGTGCGGGCAAGCATGTGCTGGTCCGCGAGCTCCCGTAGATCGCGCCGCACGGTGGCTCCGGACACGCCGAGCAACCTGGACAGCTCGTCGACCGACGCCGAGCCGTTTCCGCCGAGCAGCTCGAGAATCATGCCCAGGCGGTCCAACTTGTGCACGCGGTGATCATATCTGACCATTTGCTGCGGTCACCTACGGTGGCCGGGCTGCTGTCACCTACGGTGGCCGGGAATCCCGGCGGTCGGCGGGCGAGCGGGAAGGTGGCAAGACGCGCCGCGCGGCAGCCGTTCGGTAAAACATTCGGTAACGAAACGTAGAGCCCTGCAGGCCCGGCGCGGTCTGTGAGGTGGCCGCACGAGCGCGGCGGCGGGTCCGGCCCCCGCGGCGGCGGGTCCGGCCCCCCGCGGCGGCCAGCGGCGGGTCCGGCCCCCCGCGGCGGCGGCTACTTGACCGAGCCGGCGGTTAGGCCGCCCACCACACGGCGCTCAATGAAGGCGAACAGGATCACCACCGGGATGGTGGCGACCACCGAGGCGCCGAACAGGTGCTGCCAGTCCACGGTGTACTGGCCGATGAACGAGGCGAGGCGCACGGTCAGCGGCATGACGCCGGATCCGGTGGTCAGTGTGAGCGCCGCGATGAACTCGTTCCAGGCCGCGATGAACGTGAAGATCAGCGCGGTGACCACGCCCGGCATGGAAAGCGGGAACGTGATCCGCAGCATTGCACCGAAGTGGGTGTTGCCGTCCACCATCGCGGCTTCCTCAAGTTCCACCGGGATCGAGCGGAAGTAGGCGTTCAGGATCCAGACTGCGAAGGCCATGTTGAAGCCGGCGTTGACCAGGATGAGGGACAGCACCGTGTTCAGCAGATGAAGGCTGAGGAACTCCTTGTAGATCCCGACGATGAGCGCGGTCGGCTGCAGCATCTGCGTGATCAGGACGGTCAGCAGGAAGAGCCCCCTGCCACGGAAGGAGCGCCGCGCGGTGTAGTAGGCGGCGGGTGTTGCCACCAGCAGCACCAGGAGGGTGGCGCCGCCGGCCAGTTCCAGGCTGATCCGCAGGCTGGTGGTGATGCCGAAGCCGGAACCCCACATGTTGGTGAGGTTCGACCAGGCGAAGTGATGCGGCAGGTAGTTGCGCTCCAGCAGTTCCTTCTGCGGCCGAAGCGCCGTGATCACCATCTCCAGGTAGGGCAGCAGGAACATGACGGCGATGAGGTAGGCGGCGGCGGCGGTGATCACCGTCCTGATCACGCAGATGCTGCAGCCGACCGCGCTCATCGTCGGGATCTACAAGGAGTTCCTCAGCCTTCATCTGCTGAACACGGTGCTGTCCCTCATCCTGGTCAACGCCGGCTTGACATCGCCGCCGATTCGCCGATGAAGCTCTCCTTCAGGTTGTACATGAAGACCGTCGTGGTGTTGGTCTGATAGCCAGGGCCGCCACGTGTCATCTCCCAGATGATCGGGAACGAGTTGAACACGTTCATCACGTTGATCACCAGCGCGACCAGGAACGCCGGCCGGAGCAGCGGCAGCGTGATCGACCAGTAGCTCTGCCAGTGCGACGCACCATCCACCCTGGATGCCTCGAACAGCTCGGGAGGGATGGTCTGCAGCCCGGCCAGCAGCGTGTAGGTGGTGAACGGCAGCGATACGAAGATCGCCACCAAGATCATCCACGCCATCGCGCTGTCGGGCCGGCCGAGCCAGGCTGACTGAGCCGAGTTGTACTGCACGACGCCGAGCTGATGCAGGAGGATGTTGATCACGCCGTTGTCCGGCTGCAGCATCCAGCGGAATATCAGGGCCGTCATCATCACCGAGGCCGCCCACGGCGCGATCAGCGCCCACCTGGTCATCCGGCGCCCCGGGAAACGCTGGTTGAAAAGCTGCGCCAGGGCCAGTGACAGCAGCATCGTGATGCCGACCACGGCGACCACCCAGACTACGGTCCGCACGAGGATGCCCGGGAGGTTCGGGTCGTGCAGCAGGTTCCTGAAGTTCTGTGTCCCCGCGGACCCGATATAGATGCCGAGCGAGGAGTATCGCTGCAGCGACGTCTGGACCATCGTCACGATCGGCCAGACCACCACCACCGCGATGAGGATCACGGCGGGCGCGAGCCAGGGCACGGGCGCCAGGGCACGCCGGATCCGGCTCGCCCGGGATGCTGGGACAGCCTGCTTGCCCGGCGCCTCCTCGACGGCCGCGACATCGGACATTCTGGTCTCCCGGTGGCCTGGTCTCCTGGTGGCCTGGTCTGGGAACGGGGCCTGAGGGCGGCCCGGCGGACAGCACGCGGCCCCGGCACCACGCGGCCCCGGCACCACGCTCACTGCCTGCTGGCCGCGAGCGCCGGTGCCGGACGCCGCGCTGCCTCAGCCAGTGGTGGTGGCGGCGTGCTGGATCGCGTTCAGGACCTGCTGTGGGTTGCCGGCGACCGCCTGGCCCATCGTGGTCTTGATCTGATTCTCCACCGTGGTCCAGTTGGTCTTGGACGGGTAGTTCGTCGAGGACGTGATGTGCAGGAAGAACGGGGCGAACATCGGGTTCTCGGACTTCATGGCGCTGGCGGCGCTCAGCGTGGCCGGCAGCAGGTCGTACTCGGAGGCGAACTGTAGCTGGTATTTGTCCTGGTATACGAAGTCGAGGAACTTCTTTATCGCAGCCCCGTGGCCGCCGGTGTTGAACGCCACGATGTCGTCATGCACGCCCAGGGTGGACGTCAGCGGGCCGTTCTTGCCGGGGAAGTCGGAGGTGGCGTAGTCGGAGGGCTTGAGCACGCCAGCCTGCTGGATGATCGGGATCAGGGCGGGCTGCCCGCCGACCATGCCGATCTTTCCTGCCGCGAACTGCGCCCAGACGTCCTTGCGGTCCGTGGTACCCGGGCTGGGCTGGGTGTCGCCGGATTTCACCAGCCCGCTCAGGAACTGCATCGTCTGTACGTTCTGCGCGCTGTTGATCACGTACTTCCCGCTGCTGTCCTGGTAGCCGCCGCCGTTACCGAGGAACCACATCAGCGACTCGGCCTGTGCCTCTTCGCTGCCAAGCGGCAGGCCGTACCCGATGTATCCCTTGGCCTTGATCTTGGCAGCATCCGCCTGAAGCTGAGCCCAGGTCTGCGGAGGCGACGAGATGCCGGCGGCGGCGAAAATCTTCTTGTTGTAGTACAGGACCCGGGTGCTGGTGGTGAACGGGATGCCGTACGGCGTGCCCTGATATCCGGTGTCGGCGAGGAACTTCGGCATGACGTTGCCGAGGTCGGTCAGCACGTCGCTTGACTTGTAGAGCAGGTGGCCCTGCGCGAACTGGGGCGCCGTGTCGCCTTCCAGGACGTCGGGAAACTGCTTGTTCTGGATCAGCGTCTGGACCTTGTTCGGGAAGTCGGTCCAGTTGACGGTCTGCACGTTGACCTTGATGCCCGGGTTGGCCTTGTGGAAGGCGGACGCGATGGCATCCCAGTACTTCGTCGTGCTGTTGTCGGGAAGACCTCCTCGCTCACACGTCAGGCCATACCGGGGGTAGTCCGGCCTGATCAAGGTCGTCCAGCCTGGAAGCTTGATATCAGGCTGCTCTCACCATCCCGCCACCTACCCGGGAGTAAACACCGATCGGGCGGACCGTGCCCAGGCTGCTTGCCGGGCTCCAGCAAAAACCTTCGTATATATACATGTGGAGACATTGGTCGCACAGGTCACTCTAGTCACATGCCCGGGCTTCTCCCGGCGCATCACGAGGATCTCTCGGGACAGAAGTGGCGCTGGCACCGGTCTCCAAATGATCAATAATGACCACTATGGCGCTGTTTTGTACACAAGTCAACGTGGTGTTTGACCAGGTGTTGGCCGCCTGTGCGTGTCCTGCCCTACGCGGCGGGAGTGGCTGACCGCGGAGGGTCCGGTCCCTGCGCGAGATGATCACTTGAAGTATTCACGTAGCAGCGAGCCGTGCTGATCTCCAGTACTCGGGGTGGTTGGCGGCATTGACAAACGCATGCATATCTGCATGAATGACCCGGATGGCGGGTCAAATCCGATCATGTCTAGCCCGTTTTGAGCAGTTTCGCGCAAAAAGGGCGCTGCGCTGCCGCATCGGGCTCCGCGTCCCAGGTCTCCTGGGTGGAGGTGACGAAATGACGATCCGCACTCCGGCACGGCGCCGCCGACGGCGCCCCGTCCTCATTTCCGGCCTGGCTGCGGCCACCGCGCTGGCGATCACCGGGGCCGGCGCAGGCGCCGGCACGGCGTTAGCGGCGAGCTCCGCCGTGGCTTCGCCTGCCGCGCAGGCGCATGCCGCGCGGGCGCAGGCCACCCCGGCGATGCCGCAGATCGTGCCGAAACCGGTCTCGATGACGGCGGGCAGCGGCCAGTTCACGGTGACCGCTGGCACCCGCATCGTCGTCGCCGCAGGCTCGGCGGCCGCGCAACGGGTCGCGCAGGATCTCGCGAGCTATCTGCGGCCGGCCACCGGCTACCCGCTCCCGGTCGTGCCGGGCGCCGGCGGCCCAGGCGCCATCACGCTGGCGCTCGGCAGCCAGGGCGCCGTTTCTGGCGACCCGGACGGTGAGGGCTACCGGCTGAACGTGACGAGCACCGGGGTCACGCTGGCTGCCACGACCCCGCATGGCCTGTACAACGGCATCCAGACGATCCGTGAGCTGCTGCCGGTTTGGGTCAACAGTCCATCGGTGATGTCGGGCCCCTGGACGATTCCGGCCGTCCAGATCGCCGACCACCCGCGCTACAGCTACCGCGGGGTGATGCTTGATATCGCCCGGCACTTCGAGCCGCCGGCCGCTGTCGAGCAGCTCATCGACCAGGCCGCGGCCTACAAGATCAACGTCTTCCACCTGCACCTGAGTGATGACCAGGGCTTCCGGGTCGTCATCAATGGGTTCCCGAACCTGACCACGATCGGCGGTCAGGGCTCGGTCGGCACCGGCGGCCGCACCATGGATCCGGGCGGCTACTGGACGCAGGCCGACTACAAGGCCGTGGTCGCCGACGCGCAGGCACACTTCATGACGCTGATCCCGGAGGTCGACTCGCCCGGCCACAACAACGCGATCATCATGTCGGAGTACAACGACACCACCAACCCGCTGCTGAACGGCCACCCGCAGGACATCAACTGCAGCGCGCACAACCCGCCACAGTGGGACTACTCCGAGGATGTCGGCTACAGCGCGCTGTGCCCCGGCAGCCAGAACACCTGGACCATCATGAGCGCGATCATCCAGCAACTGGATGCCATGACACCTGGCGCCTACCACAACCTGGGAGGCGACGAGGTGCCGTCGACGCTGCTCAGCCAGTCGCAGTACGCCGAGTTCATCAACAAGGAAGCCGGCATCATCCAGGCCGCGGGTAAGACCGTCATGGGCTGGGCCGACATCGCCGGCCCGGGAACCAACCTCACGGCCCCGTCCGTCGCCGAGTACTGGAACCCGGCGTCCGGCTCGCAGCCCGGCACCATCACCGGCACCGAAGCCGTTGCGAAGGGCATGAAGGTCGTGATGGCACCCGCCAACCACACCTACCTTGACCAGAAGTACCTGGCGGGCAGCGCCGGGAACGTGCCGCCCACGCTCGGGCTGAGCTGGGCCTGCAACAGCGGCTGCGACGTCGACCAGTTCTACGACTGGAACCCGGGCAGCTACGTCACCGGAGTAACCGACAGCAACGTGATCGGCGTAGAAGGCGCGATGTGGGGTGAGACCGTGGTCAACCTGAGCAACGTCGACTACATGGTCTTCCCGCGGCTGCCGGCCCTGGCCGAGGTGGCGTGGTCCCCGCAGGCGGACCGCAGCTCCACCAGCAGCCCTGCCTACCAGGATTTCGTCGGCAGGCTCGCCGCGCAGGGCGGCCGGTTCCTCGCCAGCGGCCAGAACTTCTACCCGTCAACCGAAGTTCCGTGGCGCCTTGACCTGGCGGCGCCCGGCGTCGTGGCGGCCAGCGACGGCGGCGTCAGTGGCACGGTCGCGACGCTGGCCGCGCCCGGCCGCGCGGCCAGCGCGGTCATGGCCACCATCAACTGGGGTGACGGCGCCAGCTCGGCCGGGACAGTCAGCGGCACCGCGGCCACCCCGACCACGGTCAACGGCCTGTACTCGGTCGGAGGCAGCCACACCTACGCCCATCCCGGCGTGTACCACGCCACGGTGACCGTCAGCGCATCAGGAACCGCCACCGTCACCGCCAGCTTCATCGTGCGGTGGATGGGGTGAGCGGGCCACGCGCCTGATCACCACCGCCGCCGTGGCGGCCGTGGCAGGGCAACTCCTGCCACGGCCGCCGTCGGCGGGTACGTTCGTCCAGGTTCAGGGAGTGGCAGAACTGTCCGAGGACCCCCGGCTGGCCGAGCAGGTGCGCGAGCAGGGCGAACTATGGCAGACGACGGCAGAGGAACTGATCCGCGGACAGAGGCGAACGCTGATGACTGGGTACACCGGTTTCACACCGGGACTGTCTCCGCGACCGCGGCCGGAACTGTGGACGTCGGCCCCGGGCGGTCCAGGCCGATCCGGATGCTGGGCTGGCTGATGCGCCTGCCCCCGCCCGCCGCGGGGCAGACTGCACGGCTGCGCATCGTCCGCCGGGCCCGGGGGGCCTCGGTGCACGAGAGGTGGATCCGCACCTTCGGTGCCGTCAGTCTTGCCACCCGGCTGGTTCGTACCGGCGAGCGGATCCGTGAGCGGGCCGGCCCGATGGAACTGCGGATGCGCTGCCGCGCAACGGCATCCGGCGTCTGGTTCATCCCGGACGGCGCCGCTATCGTCCTCGGCCGGCTCAGCTTCCGGCTACCGGGTCTCGTTGCGCCGCAGGCTTACGCGCACGCCTGGCCGAGCGGTGACGGCGCATTCGATGTCGAGGTGTCGGTGCGGGTACCGCTGCTCGGCGTCCTCATGTCTTATCGCGGTCATTTCACGGAGGCAGAAGAATGAAGACGGTGCTGTGGCTCCTGGGCGCGCTGGGCCTGCTGGGCGCCTTCGACACCATCTATTTCCACGAGATCCGCGGCCAGCTTCCGGCGCGCCTGCCCGGACTGAGCCCCGAGCTCAAACTGCACGCGGGGCGCAGCTTCATCTACGTTGCCGTGTTCGGCACGCTGCCGTGGCTCGCCTGGCGGGGGGCGTGGGCGCTCGCGCTCGGCATGCTGCTGGCCATCGAGATCGGCATCACGCTGGCCGACTTCATCGTCGAGGATCAGGTCCGTAAGCCCTTCGGCGGGCTGCTCCCGGGGGAACGGGCCACGCATACCATCATGGCGATCATCTACGGGGCAATGATCGCCAATCTCGTCCCGGTCCTGCTGGCCTGGCACAGGTCCGCTACTGACCTGCGCCCCGAGCCGGTGAACGTGCCGCTGGCCTACCGGCTCGCGCTGACCGCGCTGGCCGCGGGGACCTGCGTGTCGGCGATGAGGGATGCCTACGCGGTCGCGGGCTTCCCACGGCGCGCCGCGCGCTGGCCGTGGCTGGCGCAATCCGGCCCGCAGCCGTAAGCCCAGCCCGGCCCTACAGGCACCAGATCACCAGACCTCAGCCAGAAGAACACCCCACAGGTGCGGTCTCCCGCCCCCGGCCCGGGCCGCGGCCAGCCCGCCCCCCAACGGCGCCACCAAACACACGCGATCGATAAACCCCAGCAATGACTAACCCAGAAACCAAAGATTCAGCCTATACAAGTCTCAGAATACAAGATTGATCTTTCCATATATTGATATTTTCTTGATCCAGGAGACCTCTCAACGACTATCGCTGACAGCGGGAGACCCCGCTTGGCAGGACGTGACACCCCAGCGGCAGCCGTTCGGAATCATGATCCTTAACGGCTGCCGCGGTCGCGTCACGTCGCCACAAGGTGGCGGCGGCAGCCAGGCGGCGCTGCTGTTCCAGGCCAAAAGGACTCCCGCAACACCGAGCCGCTGACCGGCTTCCCGGACGGCCCGGGGCGACGTCACGGCCGCCGAGCTGGCCAAATATCTGCCCAGACACCACCGGCGAGGCGCGCGCCGCCGCCGGGGCGGGCCTATGAACCCGGTTCACTCAACTGCCGAAAGATCTTTAGGTCCTGGGCTCCGAGGGTAGGCTGTCGGCCGCGTCTACACGCCCTGCCCCCCCACCTCCCCCAGGCCGACCTTGTCTCCACAGGAGAGGCGCGCTCACGATGACCGATGACCACGCCGGCCAGTCATCTCCGTCACCGCGCAGATGGCTGCCGCGGCCCGCACTACGGCGCGGGCTCATTGTGCTGCTCGGCCCGGACGCGCTCCGAGCGCCCGGGCCCCGAGGTGACCGCGAGATGGGCCAGGGTGAGGGAGCGCGGCGGACGGGAGCGCTGCCGCCGAAGGCACGGCTGTTCGTACTGAGCTTCCTGATGCTGTTCATCGAGCTCATGCTGATCCGGTGGGCAGGCGCGAACGTTATCTACCTGTCCTACTTCTCCAATTTCGTCCTGCTGGGGAGTTTCCTCGGCATCGGCATCGGATTCCTGCGGGCACGGTCACGGGTGAACCTCTTTCTCTGGGCCCCGGTAGCGCTCGCTCTGCTGGTCGCATTCGTGCTGAGGTTCCCGGTGCAGATCGTCCGGCCCAGCAGCCAGCTCGTCTTCTTCGGGGTCGCACTGAACACGACCGGCCTGCCCGTCTGGGTGACCCTGCCAACCGTGTTTCTGGCCGTGGCTGGCGTCATGGCGATGATTGGCGAGGGTGTCGCGCGGAGCTTCGTCCGGTTCCGGCCGCTGGACGCCTACCGGCTGGACATTCTCGGCAGCATCGCAGGGATCCTCGCGTTCTCCGCGCTCTCGTTCACCGGCGCCAAGCCGCTGGTGTGGGCACTCATCGTGGCGGCCGCCCTGCTGGTGCTCTACGGCAGGCGGATCGGCGTCATTCAGGCTGGGGCTCTGGCCGGACTGGTCGTCATGCTGGGCGTGCAATCCCTCTCCTCGGCCGACATATGGTCGCCCTACTACCGCATCTCGGTTATCGAGCAGGGGAACCAGTACGGCATCGAAGTCAACGGGATCCCGCACCAGAGCATCCAGCCCGTCGCCAGCCGGCGGGAGTTCTACTTCCTTCCCTACAAGCAGGCACCGGCCAACCCGCTCAGCGACGTCCTGATCATCGGCGCGGGCACGGGCAACGACGTGGCAGAAGCCCTGCAGGAGGGGGCGAAGCACGTCGACGCCGTGGAGATCGATCCCCGGCTCCACCTGCTGGGGAAACAGCTCCATCCGAACCGGCCCTATCAGGATCCCCGGGTGTCGGTTCACATCAACGACGGCAGGGCCTTCCTCCAGCAGGCCAAGACGAAGTACGACATGATCCTGTTTGCCCTGCCCGATTCGCTGACCCTGGTGTCCGGCCAGTCATCGCTGAGGCTGGAGAGCTACCTGTTCACGCTGCAGGCCATGCAGGCGGCGAAGGCCCACCTCAAGCCGGCCGACGGGGTCTTCTCCATGTACAACTACTACCGGACGACGTGGCTTCGTGACCGGCTGGCGGGCACACTCGAGGCGGCCTATGGGCGTGCGCCGTGCGCCAACTCCGCCGGGAGCGCTCATGAGCGGCTCTCGATGCTCACGATCAGCGTCAACCCGGCCGCCTTGCACTGCGGCCACGTGTGGCAGCGCCCGTCCACCGTGGTGCAACCGGCTACCGACGATCACCCATTCGTGTACCTGTACGGCCGCACGATTCCCGCCTTCTACCTGCTGACCCTGGCGCTGATCCTGCTGGCGTCTGTCCTGCTGACACGGGCGGTATCTGGGCCGATGCGCGGCATGACCAGCTACGCCGACCTGTTCTGCATGGGCGCGGCGTTCATGTTGCTCGAGACGAAGAGCGTCGTGCAGTTCGCGCTCCTGTTCGGAACCACGTGGTTCGTCAACGCAATGGTGTTCACCGGCGTCCTGGTGGCCGTGCTCGCCGCGGTGGAGGTCTCGCGCCATGTGACCGTCCGGCGGCCGCGACTGCTGTACGGGGTGCTGCTCGCGGGCCTGACAGTCGCCTGGGCCGTAGCGCCCGAGGCGCTGTTGTCGCTGTCCCTCCTCCCCCGCTTCGTGGTGGCGGTGGTGATCACTTTTATGCCGATCTTCCTTGCCAACATGGTGTTCAGCCAGCGATTCCGCGATGTCGCAGACTCCACCGGGGCCTTCGGGGCGAACCTGCTCGGGGCGATGGCCGGCGGGATCCTCGAGTACACCTCGCTGATCGTCGGGTACCGGTCGCTCCTGATCGTGGTCGCCGTGCTCTACGGACTCGCCTTCGTCACCGGCCTGGAGAACCTGCGGGCCCGGCCGCCCGCCCTCATCGGGATCCTCAAGGCGCGACAGCCGAGTCCGTCAAGCTCCGGACGGTGACCCACCCAGCTTCTGGCGGCGCCATATGCCCCGTGAGCCACCACCAGCCGGCGTCAGGGCAAGGGGCGCTCCTGTGAGCGGTGCACCTGCTGGCCGCCGAAGGTGCCCGTCTCGGCTTGGCGGATGCGTGTGCCAGCCGGGCCCGACCTCGCGCCGGGCGCCTTGCGCCGGTAGCTGGCGAACTGCCGGCGCGGTCCGTCAATGCCCACGCCCACGCCCGCCGCGGCAACCGCGGCGCCGTCACTGCATCTTCAGGCGCTCCACCGGCTGGCCCGTGACCTCGGCGATGACGTCGAAGCCCTTGTCCAGGTGCAGGACCGTAAGCCCAGCAAGCTCCGCGGCCGCAGCGATGATCAAGTCTGGTACCGAGGGCACCCGGTGCTGCCCGCGGTCGGCCAGCGATGCGAGGACCTCAGCCGACCTGTCCTCGATCGCCGGGGTCAGGTACTCGACAGGCATCGACGACAACGGCGGCCGTTGCAGCCCGGTCCGTAGATCCGGCCCGGACCGGGCAGAGTAGCCGACCTGCAGGCGGGTGAGGGTCGTGATCCGTACCAGCCCGCGCTCGATCCGGGCGGCCCACTGCGCCGCGTCCGGGCTCGCGGCCAGGCGGACGAGGGCGGACTTGTCGATCAGCCACGATGTCACCGCCAGGCCCGCGCCATGACGCCGGGGCCGGCCAGGTCACCGAAGACGTCAGCGAACCGGGCCAGGTCCTCGACGCTGACCGGGGAGCCGGGCAGGGCCGCGTCCTGAGCCAGGCGGCGGCGCACGTACTCGCTCCGCGACAGCCCAAGGCGCCCGGCATGCGCGTCCAGCGCGGCGATTACGTCCTCGGGCACATCACGGATCAGCATGTCCGCCATCTCCACCTCCCGCGATATCCTATGATAGCGTCGCAGTCGGCCGGGGCCATGGGTCGCGCCGGTGGTGGCAAGCTGAGGCGAAGCGGGCCGGCCGGGCCCGCGCCGGCCGGCCCGCGCCGGCGGGCCATCAGGCAAGAAGGAGACGCGATGCCTACTCGCACTGCCCGTACCACATGGGCTGGCGGCCTTCAGGATGGGACCGGCGTGGTGACGCTGGTCAGTTCTGGCGTCGGCACCTACGAGGTCAGCTTCCCCAAGCGGGCGGCCGACGACGCCGGCGGCACGACCAGCCCGGAGGAACTCATCGCCGCAGCCCACACGGCATGCTTTGCCATGCAGTTTTCTGCCCTGCTCGGCGCGGCGGGCGGCAGCGGACAGTCCCTCGACGTCGGCGCGGACGTCACTCTCGGCCCGGACCCCGCGGGCGGCTTCCGGATCAGCGGCATCGTGCTGACGGTCCGCGGCTCCGCCACCGGCATCACCCCGGAGGAGTTCGCCAAGATCGCACAGGAGGCGAAGAGCGCCTGCCCGGTCAGCAAGGCTCTGACCGGCACCGACATCTCGCTGGAGGTGGCCTGAGGCCGGGCGCAGCCCCCCACAACCGGGCGGCGCCGGGCCGCCGGTGTGTCACCACGCGCGAGCCGTTCAGGATCATGATTCCGAACGGCTGCCGCTGGGGGCAACGTGTCGCGGATGCCGCGCCGCGAGCTGACGTGCGCGCCGGGCCGGCCCGTTCGCCCGGCGGCAACGGCGGCGGTCGGGGTTACCGAGGCGGTGGGGCTGCCACCCTGGACGGTGGCCGCACAAATCCTTGACGCTGGCATCTGTGCTTCAGCCGCGATAGGCGGTATGAGACGGACAGAGCAGGACCGGACCAGGCCGCAGCCTCCTCGCGCGGAAAGGGCTGGCCCCGATTACCCCACCGTCACACCGCCTCATCCCGCCAGACCCTGCGCGCGCGGCATCGTGCGATAGCACCCTCTTGCCGGGACAACCACGGCGGCACCCGGCAGGTGCCGCAAAGATCAAACCTGCGTGTTGATCATCTGCGAGTCCTTACATACGCGTATGGCCCAGGTGCCCAGCAGCCCCCGCCGCGGGTCGCGGCCCGAGTCGCACCTCTTGCCGGCTTTGGGCATGGAAGGTGCACCAGCGGGCCCCGTGCACCTTGCTCCGGGTAATGTCGAGATATATCGTTTTGCTAGAGGCCATGACGGGTTCAATAGGGATGCGGAGGATCACGTGGTGACCAGACCCGACCTGCGCGTCGGAGACGCCGACCGCGAGGCGGCGGCCGCCCACCTGCGCGAGCACTACGCGCAGGGCCGGCTGAGCCTGGAGGAGTTCAACAGGCGGCTCGATGCTGTGTTCGCGGCAACCACGCAGAGCGTGCTGAGCGCGCTGACCCGCGACCTTCCGCCCGCCGCGCCACCCTGGCCGCCGTTGCCGGTCGCCGCTGCCGGTACCCGCCGGGAGCGAGCCAGGCGAGGGCACCGGCCGGGTTTCGGTGCACGGCTCGGTATGATCCCCGTGATCCTCGCCGCGCTGATGGCCTGGCTGCTGATATTCGGCCTGCACCTGCGGATGTTCCCGTGGCCGGGCAGGCTGGCCATCTTCCTGGCGGTCTTCGCTGCGGTCCGCTGGCTGATGCGCCGCCTATGGCGCCTCGGCCAGGGCGGCGGAATGTAGCGCAAGCTGCGCTGATCCCGGCTGATCCCACGGCTCGGCTACTCACAGCCGCTCGGTTGCCTCGGTGTAGACCGCGCCGGGCAGGGTGCTTCGAGCCCAGCCGGCGCCGCTGGCGTGCCGAAATCCACCGCCGGCGGCCGGGTGACCCCGGTCGCGGGATGGGCGAGGATGGTCCGGGGAAGGGAGTCACGCGTGAACGGTCAGCGGGCAGCGCGGGGCGCGGCCGCCGGCGGTTCTTCCGGCGGCGCACCGGTCATCTTGCTGGCACAGACGGCGAGCGAGGTGGAGCGCGCGCTGGTCACGCGCTGGCTGCGGGACATCGGCCTGCGGCCGTCCGCGGTGCTGCCGCTGGACGGCCCGGCGCTGGACCGGTCGCTGGCCGCCGCGCCGCCGGAGACGGTCGTGACCGCCGCCCGGGTGGCGTGGCTCCCGCGCGAGCGGGGCGGGGAGCGGCTGGTGCGCTGGTCGGACGTCGTGTCGCTGGTCAACCCGCGGCGGCCGCCACCGGCGCTGCAGGCCAGGATCGCGCGCCGCGAACCCGACCGGGCCCGGGTCGTGCTCGCCGAGCCTGCCACCGTCGCCGCGCTGCGCGAGCGCTGGGGCGGCACCGGCTCGTTCGGCCATTTCGTGACCCGGCAGGCCGGGCTCGCGCTAGAGCGCGCCGAGCGGCCGCTGCTCGGCTATCGCTACAAGGTGCCCAGGAACGTCGTCGAGGCGATCAGGGACAGCCCGGAGTTCCGCCGCGAGGCCGGCGCGCTCGCCACCCGCCTGCAGGTGCCCAGGCAGGAGGTGATGGCACGCGCCGGCGCCGATCTGGACGGCCTGGTCGCGTCCATGAGCCCGATAGCGGTCGACCTGCTCTCCGGGGCGCTGCGCCCGCTGCACGCGCGCGCGTGGGAGGTCCAGGCCGACACGGCCGGGCTGGAACGGCTGCGGGCGCTGAACCGCCGCCATGCGCTGGTGTTCCTGCCCAGCCACCGCTCCTACGCCGACTCGCTGCTGCTGGCCGACGTGCTGGCCGGGCACGACTTCCCCAGAAACCACGTGCTCGGCGGGGACAACCTTAGCTTCTGGCCGATCGGGCCGCTGGCCAAGCGCGCCGGGGTCGTGTTCATCCGCCGCAGCTTCGGCGGCGACGAGATCTACAAGCTGGCGCTGCGCGAGTACCTCGGCTACCTGCTCGCCAAGCGCTTCAACCTCGAGTGGTACATGGAGGGGGGCCGCTCGCGGACCGGCAAGCTGCGCCCGCCGCGCTACGGCCTGCTGACCTATCTCGCCGAGGCCGCCCTGCGCGGCCGCGCCGAGGACGCCTACCTGGTACCGGTGTCGATCACCTACGATCAGCTGCGCGAGGCGTCGGCCATGGCGGCCGAGC
>WNGJ01003220.1_pt1 | contig 23628 bp, 21 predicted proteins | sample 5400611 | NCBI WGS metagenome assembly WNGJ01 (sample SAMN13153375, study PRJNA577476) | soil metagenome | isolation source: 40 cm soil or saprolite under Garry oak tree replicate 1 | place: USA:California | collected 2016-06-15
AGAAGCCATAAAATTTGTCAAGCCCTCTTTTAACCTCAGCTATGACTGAGGAAACGTTGTCACCTCTTTGCGCAGCCCATGCATGGGCTGCGTGGAACGAATGAACCGAAGTCGCAGTGGGGAATCTGGCTGGCTAGCCAGCCAGATTCCCCACTGCGACCAGGCTTCGATCATAGTCCTCCTGCTCGTGTTTGAGCAGATGGACAGTAACCGCTAGCATTTTGCGCATCACTGCCATCAAGGCGGAGCCTTTCTTGAGACCGCGTGCCACCAGTCTCTGATAGTAAGCCCCAAAGGCAGACCCCTGCAGATGAAGGCTACGCAAAGCCGCCAAATAGAGCATCTGCCGCAGCAAGCCACTGCCACGTTTGGAGAGCTTGGCTTTCCCCTTCCACAAGCCACTTTCTTTGATCTGGACATCCAGGCCCGCATAGGCAATCGCCTGGTCAGTGCGAGCAAAGCGATCCACATCCCCCAGTTCCGCCCGCAGCACCGCCACAGTCTGGGTCCCAAACTCGGGAATCTGTTGCAGGCTCTTGGTAGCAGGATCGTTGGCGATCAGTTGCTCCAATTCAACTTGTAGCTCCTCGAGATACTTTTGGGTCTGCTCCAATTGCCCGCACAAAATGCGCAGGCTCAGCGAGCGCCCGGCTTCCGCTCGCTGACTGCTGACTGAGGTCGAGGCAAGGCTCAACAACTTCTTCGCCGTCGGATGCCCGTAGTGGGCGTGTTTGTGCATGCGTAGCAGTGCATAAAGGGCTGCTTCCTCTGCCTGCGCCATGGCCTGGGCACTGGGATACACTTTGAGGACGGATAAGGCTGAAGGCAAACAGGGATCGGCAAACACCTGGGTGAACTCAGGAAAGAGGACCACCACCAGTGCATGGATCTGGTTTTGATAGCGTGCTACCTGTTCACTCAGTTGACTGTGTAAGCGCACCAATTCGCGATAGGTCGCCACCTGTTCGTCGGGGATGTAGCTGGCCCGTGCCTCTCCGCTCAAAAGCACACGCGCAATGGTGATGGCGTCAAGCCGATCGGTCTTGGCACGTAAGCCTTGACGCTCATGAAACTGATGCGTTTGCCCCGGATGCAACAAGCAGAGCCGATACCCCCGTTGCTCCAGTGCATGGTAGAGGTTCTCACTGTAGCGTGCCGTCGCCTCCATTCCGATGAGGATCTGCTTGGGGAGCGCATCCAACTGCGTAAGTTTGTCCAACAAAACGTTCCATCCCTCCTTGGCATTGGCAAAGGCGAGGGGTTTGACCACCAGGCTTTTGTCCAGTCTGTAGACACAGCCCGCACAGGATTGGCTTCCGACGTCAATCCCACAGATATACTTGAGTGGGGCTTCCTCCTGTGAAGAAGCCGAGGGGTTCATACTCATCTGACTCCTCCTTTGCATCTTCTCCTGGCTCTGTTTTCCTTCTGGTGCTAGCTGGCACCAGCATCAGTGCGCGAGAAACCCGGCCAGCCAAGGCGAGCGTCAGCTCATACTGGATCGGCAATCTCCTCTGCAGCTTCCACTTGGCAGCTACAGGCTGTTGCAACAAGCCCCATAGACCCTTTTGGCCCTGGTGGACGGGGAGCCGTCTCGGCGAGGAGATCACTGTTCGGTGAACAGGTCTCAAACGACTGCCCTGGCTCTCCCGCTGCTTCCATCAGTGTACCCCCTACAAGGTCATGTTTCTGCTCCGCTGCTCCCAAACTATGATCCGTTGCTCCCAAACTATTATATGAGCGGCTCCCCGATTTGACGGCGGTGTATGCACGGCGAACCACACGCTGCAAAGAGGCACTAGCCGAATGTGGCTTTGCATTAGGAGGGAAAGCCGCAGCCGCCCTCAGCGCACATCTTGGCCTGCCTAGTTCTCGCATGACCATCCTGAGAATTTTGCGCCAAACGCCTCCTCCAAGCGTGCCGACGCCGAAAATGCTTGGGATAGATGAGTTTGCCTTGCGTCGTGGCAAAAAATACGGCACGATCCTTATCGATTTAGAGGATGGGATGCCTGTAGACTTGCTTCCTGATCGTCAAGCCGCTCCAGTGGAAAAGTGGCTCAAGGCTCATCCAGGAGTCCAACTCATCAGCCGCGATCGTGCTGGAGAGTTTGCTCGTGGAGCTCGATTAGGCGCTCCAGAAGCGCTGCAAACGGCGGATCGTTTCCATGTGCTCCGCAATTTAGCGGAAGTGATCGAAAAAATCCTCGGCAAGCATCGTCAAGCTTTGAAAACCATTCACCTCCTGACCACCCCGGCACCTTCTGCGTCGCCCTTGTTGCGCCACCTCAGGCCAGAGCGCGAACGACGCAAGCAGCAAGCACAGGCAAAGCTCAGAGCGCGATATGAAGCAGTTCAACGCTTGGTCCAGCAAGGACTCTCGCATCGAGAAATTTCGCGCCAACTCCACTTCCATCGCGAATCCGTCATTCGATATGCCAGGGCAGAAAGCTTTCCCGAACAAGGAGAACGCCCCGCTCGTCCGGGCATCCTGGCTCCTTATGAGACCTATCTGCGAACACGTTGGGTCGAGGGTGAGCGCAATGCTGTCGGTTTGTTCCGTGAAGTGACCGCTCGCGGATATCTGGGATCACGTATGACGATTGAACGCTTTCTCCTGGGCCTGCGCCGAATGGAACAACAAGGAATCGAAGTCAGTCAAGCAGCAACCTCCGCCGAACTGACCCCACGTCGAGCTGTGGGGTTGATGCTGAGCCGCACCATCGACCTTACGGATGAAGAACGTGTGGCACTCCAGCAAGTCTGCCAAATCCATCCTAACGTAAAGCGCCTCAATACATTGTTTCAGCAATTTACTCAGATGCTGCGAGATCGTCGAGGGGAAGAACTGGATCAGTGGCTCCATACTGCTTTCCATGCTGGCATCCCTGAGTTACGAGCTTTCGTGAGAAAACTGCGTCAGGATCAACAGGCCGTCCAAGCTGGATTCGTTCTCAAATGGAATAATGGAATGGTCGAGGGACATGTCAATCGCTTAAAATTTTTGAAGCGCAGCATGTATGGCCGGGCGAATTTTGATCTCCTGCGGCTACGTGTTCTGCATCATCGAAAGTGTGCATGAACCGGTCAAATGGGTTCACTCCAATTAACGACCGATATAACACATATAGTTTGGAACGTCTTATTCTGAGGAGGCAACCTCCTTTGCATGATAATTCCTAATATCGGAGAGAGAGAAGAAGCAACCTTCTCTCCCCGTCAACGCTATCGCCAGAATGACAGGAGCTTCCTCAGTCCTTCCTGAATCAGCTTCCCCCAGGCTGACGCTAGCAACTTACGCAGGGTGTGGCTGCGCTGAATACGCTTGACCCACGGGAGCGAAAAGCTCCAGGCATATTGTCCCCTCTGAGAGGTCAGCGAAAACTGCCAGAAGAGAGCCAAGAGAACCAGCGATTGCATATGTGATCCTTTTCGTCGTTTAATAGAGTACGGAATGATGCTCAACAAGAGCCAGATCCACCAGGGCAGGTGTATGAGAATTTCCATCATGATCCTCCAGTAGGAATGATGGCGCGCCAGAACGATCATCAGGAACCTGTTATGCCAATTATGGAGCCAGAGGAAGCAAAAGGGGTGTGCAATATTTGTGCATCGTGTGTACATAGGAGGCTGCGATGGCAGACGATGTGAAATTTGGAACACTACTTGGGGACTATCGAGCGCGATGTGGATGGAGCCAGGAAGAACTTGCCAAAAAGGTCGGGGTTTCCCGCAATGCCATTGTCTTATGGGAACGCCATGAAAGAGGGCGGCAAACAAATACACATCCACGATCAAGAGAAGTCGTCCTCCGACTCGCTGATGAACTCTTGCTTTCTAAAGAGGAACGCAAAGGGTTTTTAGAAGCGGCAGGGATGAGCATCGAGCATTGGCCTGCTGAATACTGGAATGTCCCCTATCAACACAATCCCTATTTCGTCGGGCGTGAAACTATTCTTCAATCGTTACGGCAACGGCTAATTCCAGGTGAGAAGGCCACCGCATTGACGCAATCTATCAGTGGACTTGGAGGTATTGGCAAGACACAGACAGCGGTTGAGTATGCTCATCGCTATGGCGAGCAGTATGAGGCGGTGCTCTGGATACAAGCAGATTCACAGGAGGTAGCGATGGTAGGATTACTCCGCCTCGCCACCGAGGTGTTGGGATTGCCAGAACAGCAAGAGGCGGAGCAACAGATCGCGGCGGTCATGCGTTGGTTACAAAAACGTCATAATTGGCTACTTATTTTTGACAATGTCGAGGACCCGCAAGCGATTCTTTCCACCTTTGTCCCAAGCAAACATCAAGGAAGCGTGCTGATCACCACACGAAGACGCGATGCAGGCACACTGGCCCACAATGAAGTGCTTCCCTTACTCTCTGAGGATGAAGCGATCTTGTTTCTCTTGCGACGTGCTGGGCGTATTGCCAAGAGTGCGAGTGTGACTGATGCAACCTCTACTGACTTTTTCCTTGCAAGAGACTTATGTCAGTTTTTAGGGCATCTCTCGCTTGCGCTCGATCAGGCAGGAGCCTATATCGCCGAGAATGGATGTTCGTTGCAGCGCTATCGTGAGCTCTATGAGCACTCTCGACCCAAACTCTTAGATCGTCGTGGATCAAGGGATCATCCCGACTCGGTGGTGATGACGTTCTGGCTGTCCTGGGAACAGATCCAGCAGCGCAATGCGCTGGCAGGAAAAGCGCTCCAGTTCTGTGCCTTTCTCGCTACAGACCAGATTCCAGAACCGTTGGTGCAAGCAGGCATCATGTTTTCAGAGACGGAGAAGGCACCAGAGGATGTGGAACTGGATGAGGCCCTGGGACTGCTGTATCGCTATTCGTTGATCGAGCGGGCGGGACCATCGCTTTCTCTGCATCGGTTAGTGCTGGACGTCACCCAAGAGGTACTATCTGAAGAGGAACAGCAGCAGTGGATGCGACGAGCTATACGAGTGGTCAATGCCTTTTTCCCGAGTGGGGAACATGGAACATGGCTGCAGTGTGAGCTCCTCCTGCCCCATGCCCTCACATGCGCAAAGTGGATCTCCGTCTTGGGTCAGAAAAAATCTGAAGATGCACGATTGCTAGGCGCCTCTGGTTTATATTTATATGAGCGAGGTCAATATAGGGAGGCTGAACCCCTCTTGAAGCATGCACTACTCATTCAAGAAGAGCAGTTGGAAGTCTCCTTTACCGATGTGACAAACAGCTTGAACAATCTGGCGGCACTCTATCGGGCACAAGGTCGTTATGGGGAGGCTGAACCCCTCTTGAAGCATGCACTACTCATTCGAGAAGAACAGTTAGGAGTGTCCCATCCCCATACGGCAATCAGTCTGAACAATCTGGCGGCACTCTATCGGATACAGGGCCGCTATGGAGAGGCTGAGCTCCTCTACCAGCGTGCATTGGATATTACTGAAGGGCAGTTAGGTGCGTCTCACCCTCAGACCGCCGCCAGCTTGAACAATTTGGCGGCGGTCTATGAGAGTCAGGGCCGCTATGGAGAGGCTGAACCCCTCTACCGACGCGCGTTACGTATTGCCGAGAAACAATTGGGAGCGTCTCACCCTCAGACCGCCGCCAGCTTGAACAATCTGGCAGGACTCTACGAGAGCCAGGGCCGTTATGAGGAGGCTGAACCTCTCTTGAAACATGCACTGCTCATCCGAGAAGAACAATTAGGAGCTTCTCATCCTCTGCTTGTAACCAATTTGAACAATCTGGCAACGCTCTATCAGAGCCAGGGCCATTATGAGGAGGCTGAACCCCTCTTGAAGCGTGCATTGGATATTGCTGAAGGGCAGCTAGGAGCGTCTCACCCTCAAACGGCAATCAGTCTGAACAATCTGGCGGCACTCTATCAGGTACAGGGCCGCTATGGAGAGGCCGAACCTCTCTTGAAACAAGCACTACTCATTCGAGAAGAACAGTTAGGAGCCTCCCATCCCGATAAAGCAGCCAGCTTGAACAGTCTGGCGACACTCTACGAGAGTCAGGGCCGCTATGAGGAGGCTGAACCTCTCTACCAGCATGCACTGCTCATCCGAGAAGAACAGTTAGGAGCCTCCCATCCTCAAACGGCAGTCAGTCTGAACAATCTGGCGGCACTCTATCGGGTACAGGGTCGCTATGGAGAGGCTGAACCCCTCTTGAAGCGTGCATTGGATATTGCTGAAGGGCAGCTAGGAGCGTCTCACCCTCAGACCGCCGCCAGCTTGAACAATTTGGCGGCGGTCTATGAGAGTCAGGGCCGCTATGGAGAGGCCGAACCTCTCTACCTGCGGGCACTGCACATTCGAGAAGAGCAGTTAGGAGCCTCTCATCCCGATACTGCAGGCAGCTTGAACAAACTGGCGCTACTCTATTATTATCAAGGCCATTATGGGGAAGCCGAGCCCCTCTTGAAGCGTGCATTGCTTATTGCAGAAGAGCAGTTGGGGGCCTCTCATCCACAAATTGCAGGCAGCCTGAGCAATCTGGCAGAACTCTATCGGAGACAGGGCCGCTATGGGGAGGCTGAACCTCTCTACCGACGCGCAGTGAAGGTTGCTCTCACATCTTTGGGTCCAGAGCATCCTCAGACGCAGCAGATTTTGAGGAATCTCTTGGCGCTCTTATCGGACCTGTATACGAATGGAGACATGGTGGCACTGTTTCAATTGCTTGCACAAAAAGAACAGGATGGCAACACGGATGGAGAAGTATCACATGAATAAATGTTCTCTCATGTTTTATTTCATAAGAGAAGGCGAGAATAAATTCGAGGGATATCTTTCATCTTTTGCCTAGTACTAGTTTCCATTGCGAAATAGAATCGGCTTGGGAAGGGGCTTCACGGCATCAGTCTGTCGATGGATTATGCCATTTCTGCTGTGATTCGCCTCATCCGAGCAGAGCTGTATCCGCTGGAGCGGCCTGTGGCGCCTCATCCGAGCAGAGCTGTATCCGCTGGAGCGGCCTGTGGAGCTGGTTCCATTTCGCAATGGAAACTAGTACTAGAGCATCGGTCAAGTAATCGGGAGAGACATTGACGAGGAGGCAAAAGCGTGGTTAGCTCAAGAGAAAAATGAGCAGAAAGGACACCGAGAATGCACCCTTCTCTTTGGCAACCCCCAATTGATCTCTCACCGGCCGAGCAAGCGATTCGAAAACGGATTAAGCGAGCAAAGCTCTTTATCTTCTTACGTGAGCACCGCCATGAACTGTTTGATGAAGCTTTTCAGCAAGAATTGGCGACGCTCTACCAGAGCAGTAGTCGCGGTCAACCTCCCATCCCTCCCGCTCAATTGGCTTTAGCGACCATTCTGCAAGCCTATACAGGAGTTTCTGACGATGAGGTGATTGAAGCGACGACCATGGATCGACGCTGGCAATTGGTGTTAGATTGTTTGGACACGCAGGAGCCCCCATTTAGTAAAGGCACCCTGATTGCTTTTCGCAACCGCCTCATGGAGGCGAACATGGATCGGCGGCTGATCGAACGCACGATCGAAGTGGCCAACCAGACGGGAGGCTTTGGAACTCGGCCCTTGCGTGCGGCGCTGGATAGGAGTCCGTTGTGGGGAGCCAGTCGCGTGGAAGATACCTACAACTTATTGGGACACGCTCTGCGCAAGGCCTTAGGCGTGATTGCCCGTCAACAGGGGAGGGAGTTGACGGAGATTGCCAGGGAAGCTAATGCCGTGGTGGTAGCTGGTTCGAGTCTGAAGGCCGCCTTAGATCGAGACTGGGACGATCCTGCCCAAGGTGAACAAGCTCTGGGCGTCGTCCTGGCTGCCTTGACGGCTGTGGAACGCTGGCTCGACACAGCGCCCGAGGGCCATGACGCTCCCGTCGTGGCTTTTAGCATGAGGGCGGCCAAGCAAGTGAAAGAGCAGGATGTGCAGGAGAGTGCGCCGGAAAGTGCCACCTTGCGCACAGGAGTGGCCAAAGATCGGCGTATTGCGATTGAAGACGCTCACATGCGGCATGGACGCAAAAGCCGCAGTGTGCGCGTCGATGGCTACAAACGTCACATCTTGCAGGACCTGGATAGCGGCTTAGTCCGTGCGGTGGGCATCACTGCGGCCAATGCTGCCGAAGCCAGTGTCACTGAGGCGATCCAAGCCGATCTGGCCTACCAGCAGGTGCACGTGGGCGAACTGCACATCGACCGGGCCTACTTGAGCAGTACCTGGGTGCGCGAACGCGAGGCTTCCCTGGACATCTCGTGCAAGGCCTGGCCGGTGCGCAATGGCCCTCGCTTCCCCAAGACGGCCTTTCACCTGGACTGGGAGCAGCAGACCTTACGCTGCCCAAATCAGCAGGAGATACCCTTTACCCCAGGAGGTGTGGTGCACTTTCCGGCCGAAATCTGTGCCGCCTGCCCCTTGCGAGAGCGCTGTACCACCAGCCCACGGGGGCGTTCGGTCAGCATTCATCCCGATGAGCCGTTGCTGTGGGAATTACGCCAACGGCAACTGACGCCCACTGGACGGGCCAAATTACGGGAGCGGGTGGCGGTGGAGCATACCTTGGCCCATATCGGACACTGGCAAGGACGGCGTGCTCGCTATCGGGGGCCACGCAAAAATTTGTTTGATCTGCGCCGCAGCGCGGTGGTACAGAATTTGCATGTGCTTGCTCATTTGATTGCTCAGACTCAGCACTCCCAGGCTGCCTGATTACTTGACCGGTGCTCTAGTTGTTGTCTGTAGGGTAAGGGACGTTATGGCACATTCAGTTTGGAACGTGATACAGCGCCTATCATCGTACCAAATGTATACACTTTGTGGCTGTTTTGAGGATAAGACGAAACAGGTGTCTGCTATCGGACGGTTATTTGGACTGAGCTATTAAGAGAGGAAGGACGACTTAACATCGTGCTTCCAGGTAATTATCCCAAGGGAAGAGAGGCAGTACCATATGATTTTCTTCTGTGATGCGGTTTGGTAATTGTCCCCCTCCAACACGTTGTATAATAGAGACATGCGCTTCTTGTACTCTTGAAGCTTGATCAAGGGAGGAGCGCCCGATGCCCTTCAACGAGCAACTCCATCATGAAGAAGGAGAGGTCACTATGGACCCAGTGAGCCTTGCCTTAATTACGGCTATCGGGGCTGGTGTCACCAGTAGTATTACCGATGCCACTAAAGCATCCCTGGTGTCCGGCTATCACGTCCTCAAAGATCGGTTGCTGGCCAAGAAGGGCTCAACTCATCCCGATCTGTCACGTGCCCTGACGAAACTTGAGATAGCACCGACCTCTCAGGCACGTCAAGCCGTTTTAGTGGAAGAAGTTACTGCTGCTCAGGTTCCGCAAGATGTGGAACTGGTGACGCTGGCACAGCAGTTGCTTGAGCAACTCCGGCAACTCCCCGTCGGCTCTCAAATCATTAGCCATGTCGAGAACAGCGCGATTTCCAACACAGGGAATGCCACCACCTATAACATCCAGGGAGATCAATACTCGACACACTCATAAGAAGTAGGGGGCAGAATGTCATGGAGAGGTCCGAAGGCCAGGCATCATCTCAGCATATCGGACAGGTGACAAACAGTGCAATCTCCAACACAGGGAATGCCAACACCTATAATATCTACGGCGATCAACATCTCCATCAAGCTCTGGGAAAACCCTGGGTACCACCACTGATGCTACCTCCACGGGCGCAGTCCTTTGTTGGTCGTGAGGAAGAGATTGACTGGCTGCTCCAGCAGTTGCGTAAGGAGGAGATGGGCATAGTTCTTGGCCTGTGTGGTGCAGGGGGGATGGGTAAAACTGCGCTGGCCGCGGAGGCGCTGGCGCGGTTGGTCGCTCAGGAGGAGTGGTTGGTCGACTTTCCCGATGGTATCTTCTATCATTCCTTCTATACCTCTCCCTCGCTTCCTGTTGCCTTTGAGGAATTAGCACGTCTTTTTGAGGAAGAACCCGGTGCCGATCCACGCCGTGCTGCTGTACGCGCCCTGAGTCGTCGATGTGCTCTCTTGGTCTTTGATGGGGTGGAAGTGTTGCCAGATTCACGTCCACTGCGGGAGTTGGGGGGCAAGAATCGGGTGCTGCTGCTCTCCCGTCGTCAGTCGGATGTTCCTGATCGTGCCCATCGCCGCGATCTTCAGATGCTCTCTCAGGAACAAGGCATGAGGCTCTTGCAGGAACTGGCCGGACCACGAGCGGCGGATCGCTCGTGTCTGGAGCGCCTAGTGAAACAGATCAGTGGCTATCCTTTGGCCTTACAGCTTATTGGCAGTTATCTGTCTTCACGTCAAGAGGAGGTGGGGGAGTATCTGCAGTGGTTTGAGCGTGAAGGACTGGCCGCGCTCGATTTTGGGGTGCATCCCGCCGAGAGTGTTCCGGTGTTGCTACAACGCACCTACACCTCGCTGACTGCTAGCGAGCAAGAAGTGTTTGTACTTCTGGGTCTGCTTGCCCCTGCCCCTTTCCCGTTGGAACTGGTGCAGGGTGTCCTGGAGCATCACGAATCGATTGTGCGGCCGGCGCTCAGCTCACTGGTCAATCTAAGCATACTGCGTCGTCCTAGCCAGGACTACGAAGTGAGTCATTCCTTGGTGCATACCTTCGCGAAAGAGCAGCTCTTGTCCCAGCTACCAGCAACATCGCCCCTTGTTGCTAGCCGCATTGCCACTTGGTGGGAACGATTCCTGGCGACGTTAATACATCAATATGAGCAGGTTGATCCTTATGATGCTACTGCTTTGACTCTCTGGTATCCTCATGTTCTGCCCTTTCTTTTGGCCAAATACCTGACAACTGAACAGTTGCTGAGAGCAGCAGCTCTTTTCACCGAGGTTGGCATCGCTGCCTCTTACCAGGGCAAGTATGCTGAGGCCGAGCCGTTGTTACAGCGAGCTTTAGTCATTCGAGAAGAACAGCTGGGAACCGAGCATCCTGATACAGCGAGCAGCTTGAACAATCTGGCGGTACTCTACTTTAAACAAGGCAAGTATGCCGAGGCGGAATCGTTATATCAACAAGCTTTAGCCATTCGAGAAGAACGGTTGGGAGCCCAGCATCCTGATACAGCCCAAAGCCTGAACAATCTGGCTGTACTCTATAAGAACCAGGGCAAGTACGAGCAAGCCGAACCGTTGTATCAACGATCTCTAGCCATTTGGGAAGAACGCGGCACAAGTCATCCTGACACGGCGATGAGCTTGAGCAATCTAGCTCTCCTCTATATCAACCAGGGCAAGTACGAGCAAGCCGAACCCTTGTTCAAGCGAGCCCTGGCAATCTGGGAAGAGCAGCTGGGTCTAAGCCATCCTGACACGGCGACCTGTCTCGATAACCTAGCAGGGGTTTACCGAGAGCAGGGCAAGTACGAGCAAGCCGAACCCTTGTATTGGCGAGCCCTGGCGATCCGAGAAGAGCAGCTGGGTCCAACCCATCCTGACACGGCTTACTGCCTCAACAATTTGGCTCTCCTCTATGACAGTCAGGGCAAGTACGAGCAGGCCGAACCTTTGTGTCGGCGAGCCCTGACTATTGTTGAGCAACGATTGGCATCAAGCCATCCAATCAGGCAGATCATTCGAAAGAACTATACTGCTGTGTTGAAAGCGATGAAAGTTGAGGGGGAGGCAGATGTCTAAATGATCAAGTTATCTGTTATACGTCCCTTTTCCAGACGCTCTGCTTCTGCTCGTTTCCGCATGAACAACCTGCTTCGTCTTGCTCATTTCTCCAAACTGATCCATTCTGTTATTCCATTCTGCAAAATAACGTCTGAGTTGTTGCCATTTCTATGAGTTTCCATACAATCGTACCAGAACCATACTGAAAAAAGGAATGAGAGGAAATGGTACTATGCAGATTGGATATATGCGCATCTCTAAAGGTGAGCAAACTACCGCGCTCCAGGAAGATGCGCTGGCGAAAGCCGCCGTAGAAAGAACCTACCGAGACGTGATGAGTGGAGTCAGGGATGATCGACCCCAATTTCAAGCGATGCTCGACTTTGCGCGTCCTGGCGATACGATTGTGGTCTGGCGGCTCGATCGCCTGGGTCGTTCGCTCAAACACCTCATCGAAACGGTCATGGGCTTGCAGGCCCACGGGATCAACTTTCGGAGTCTGACCGAGCATGTGGATACATCAACACCGGGAGGGAAGTTTACCTTCCATCTTTTTGGGGCGCTTGCCGAGATGGAGCGCGATGTGATCCGGCAGCGGACCAAGGCTGGACTGGAAGCGGCTCGTGCGCGAGGGCGCATCGGAGGTAGGCCCGCCCTACACCTTGATGCCAGAAAACTCCAGCGGGCCAGGGAACTCTACGAGAAGCAAGAGATGAGCGTCGCAGAGATTATGGCCTGACCGGCTTTGCCAGCCGCTACAGCTTCTATAAGTACGTGGTCCACGCGGGATCGGACGCGCTCTCAACGGACAGGAAGGGAAAAAGACCGAAGAAGACCGAGGGATACGAAAATGAAGGCAGAGAAAAGAAATAGAAGAGGCGCATCTCTCGTTATTTCCCAAATTTACACATTTGGGAAATAAGCTGTTGATTTCTTTGCAATTACTCTGTTGAAAGTATCTCTCCTTCTTTCGCCTGTGGGGCCATTCTCTTGGTAAATGGAAGAGAGAGTGAACCGAGAGTCACTCGCATACTTGGCAAGTTTCCACGAGCTTATTTCCCAAGTTTACAGCTATGCCCCATAAAATGGCGTGACATCTTTTTCCTGTTTCGAGATGCTAATAACTCATCTAATTTGGCGCTCTTTTTTGGCCTAACACTAAAGTGGTAAGCTCAATCGCTCATCAGTTCCCTTCTAAAGGGATGTGATACAATGGCCTGAGAAGCACATTGCATCTCCCGCCAGATAGGCTAAATTACTAGTTACCACTGTAGTATACACGAGGTAATTATTGAGAAAATAGAAATTATTACGAGGAGGGAACCCGCAGAGGTTGAAGTTAATACGTGAGAGGAGTATTACAGGGCATTATCAATGAAGTTAGTCGCTTAGTGCCTATTGCATATTCAGGTTTGAAGCCGAAGCGGTGCTGGAGGTCTAAATGCCTAGAAAAGCAACTCATTACACTGACCCAGATGTGGAAGGCGGTCAATATCAGTACAACATTTCTAGAACTGCACTGGGAAAAATGGAAAAAAAACGACAACAAGATATAATGCGTCAATGGTTTTATGAGCGATATGAAGACCCTGTTAATAGCCAACCATATGATTCCAGAGAAGGTGGCTATATTTATGTCAATGGTGGCCCTTTTGATGCACGGGAAGAGTTGGAGGCCGAATTTTCCCCTATTGTGAAACAAGCAGTCATAGACGAATTAGCAAAGGAACTTGAGGATGAGTGTATGGATTGGACACATACCGACTCCTATGATCTAGAGCTTTATCCCGAGGATGAAGATTTCTACGAAATTAATGCTGCGTTAGATAACCAAACACCACTAGAAAACTTAAGACAAAGTCTCGTTCTTCTTCGGCGATTATTGGCCGAAAAAGACCAAATGGATCAAAGTCTACCTAAATTCCAGCTAATGATGATCTACGTTTTTTGCATCACAAGCCTTGAAACCTATCTATCTGATGTTTTCGCTAAGCGTGTAATGAATGACACAAAGCTAAAGGAAAAATATCTGCAATCAGAGAAATCTTTGAAGGAGCAAAAAATATTCTTAAGCCAAGTTTTTGATAAGTACGAAAAAATCGATGATTTGATTAAGAAAGAAATATCGGGCACAACATTTCATAATCTTGGATGTGTTAAGGGGTTATTTAGAGAAGTTCTTAATGTTGATATTGGCGATATATCTAACTTGGCAAAGCTTATCCACAAACGCCATGATTTCATACATCGTGGTGGAAAAGATACGGAGGGCAAAGAGGTCATAACAACCAAGCTAGAAGTGGAAGACTTAATTAAAGCAGTAGAGGATTTCTGTGCAGCAATTGATGCAAAAATTTTCCTTATCGGGTAAGGGTACGTAGGCTCGAATGTGTTCTTGTTCGAGAGCAGCGATATTCTCGACGGTTCCATACGCCGTATCTCCAGTCACCTGAGAGAGCCGGAGCTTCCAGCGGAAGCGAGCATGGTGTAAATCGCGGTTGTCAAGTAGGCAGGACCACGGTTTAAAATCTGGCATGGACAAAGGGCCTCAAGCTCGCCCTGAACCTGAAGGCAATGGTTCCTCAGACTTGGAGGAAGTCAATGCCACTGGTTCTTTTCCTCGCATGCGGTAGGAACTTCCCCTCAAGTAAAACACCTCTCCATGATGGAGGAGACGATCAAGAATCGCCATCATTAATGCCGTATCACCCACCAATTCACCCCAGGTCGCCAGACTCTTGTTGGAGGTGATGACGGTCGCTCCCTTCTCGTAACGACCTGCGATGATTTCATAAAGCACTGGACCGACTTGTGGATCAAGGTTCAAGTAGCCAAATTCATCGAGAATGAGCAGATCACAGGTGATGAGCGAGGAGATGAGGCGAGTACGCTCGGCTCGTGTTGCGGCAGCCACCACAGCATTGGCCAACTGTTGCGCGACCACGAACCGCACGCTGTACCCCAACTGAACCATCTTCGTGCCCAAGGCGACTGAAAGATGAGTTTTTCCTAAGCCACTTGGTCCAATGAGCACCAGCGAGCCAGCAGTCGTAATAAAGCTGCTGTCAAAAAAGCGCATGAGTACGGCCCGCTTGAGCTCAGGACGTAAGGCAAAGTCAAATTGTTCAATGCTCGCCGCATAGGGGAAGCCTGCTGCTTTCATTTTGCGACGCAGGTGGTTTTCCTGGCGTGCCAGCAACTCCTCAGTGACCAACTGCTCCAAGAACTCGGCATAGCTCAGTTCGCTGTGTACCGCCTGCTCAATCCAACCGGTGTAGACTTGGCGCATACGCCCCAGTTTAAGCGCAGCCAGTTTCTGATCCAGCGTCTCGTTCATGCTCGTGCTCCTAGCAGGGTCTGGACCTCTTGTAGCACGCTCTCCCGATTGGCGACATAGCGCTCATATTGAGCCAGTTCTCGCTCCACTTCCGGCTGTGGCGGGCAGGCGAGTGCGAGTGCGTTCGAGTCTGCTTGCGCTGATCCTGTGGGCACAGGAACCGATGGGATGCTCACAATCGCACGCAGATACTCTGCGCCGTACATCTGCTGTTCCGCCGCCAGTTCCAGCGCAGCGACGAAATCCGCCTTCCCGATCTCCTGCGCCAGCTCATAAAGCGCAATCATCTGCTGATTCATCTCTGAGCGACGCTTGTGCGAGATCTCATGAACATAACTCATCACCACGGGTGAGAGGCTGCACAACCAATCGCGATACACCATCACACGTCCGCGCGGTTTGCCGGCAAAAGCCGCCTCCAAATGAGTTGGATCAATCACCCGGGCATGTTGAGAGGGCCTGCGCACGTGGGTGGCAACCAGTTCCTGGTCAGCGAACAGTTCAATCCGACTGCAATGAATGCGGGCGGTCAGCGCTCGTCCCATCAAGTGAGCTGGCACCGAATAGCGGTTGGTTTCAAGAGCAACCAGTCCTTCACGACTGACGACCACACAATCAAAAAAGCCGTAGTCACTGGCGACACTTGGCAAGGGTCCAAACTTGGGCTGTTCTTGCGCTAACAAGACGGCGGGAGGCTCTCCTGTCGCATCTGAAGGGCGTTGGGTATTCACCTGGCGTACCCACGCTCGGCATTGCTCTGCTAGATCTGCATCATCATAGAAGCTTCGCCCGGCCAGAAAATTCCCCTTCACAAACTTGACCAGATTCTCGACAGCTCCCTTCTGATTCCCTGAGGCAGGAGCACACACCTCAGGATGGAACTTGAATTCAACGGCCAGTTTCTGATACGCTGGGTTCCAGATCGGTTGGTGGCGCTCATCGCGCCCCAAGACTGCTGTTTTCATGTTATCGGTCACCACTGCCCAGGGCACGCCGTCGATCTCAGCGAAACAGGCAATCAGACAGCGCAACAGTGTCTCTTCTCGCATGTCCGTCTGGAAACTCACATACATGTAGCGACTGTATTTGAGTCGAGCCGCGAAGAAGTAGCGCGTTTGCGGCTCCATTCCCTCCTTCGTAAAGGCGAAATCACGGACTTCTCCCCAGTCAATCTGTAAGAATTCGCCGGGAACCCCTTCAAAACGAAGGGCCAGGTTTTGTGGGGTCTGCTTGCGTGCTCGGCGCACTTTGCGGACGTAGTCGTAGAACGCTGTTTCTCCTCCGCTGTAGGGATGATCCGTGTTTGCGCGAGCTCATTCCAGCATACGGATCACCGAGATATCCTGGTCGAGCCATTGAGCAATCTGAGCGTCAAAGACCGCAACAGCGCTGGGACGCTCTCGGGTTTTCGGTTTCTTCTCCACCTCTTCGCGTCAGACGCGGGCAACGGTGTCGCGGTGATGGCCAGTAAATTCAGCGATCTGGACATTACTCCAGCCTTTCTGTTTCAAGTAGTAAATGGTTGACCGTTCCATGTAACGTAGCATCCTCTCTGCCTCCACAGTAGTTTTGATACTGTAGAGGATACATCATTGATGCCTGATTTTAAACCGGACCCGTGCTGAATCTCTAACCGTATTTTACACATGGGAGAGGAGATCAAGGCTGGGTTGGTTGTCCTTGACCTCGGACAGTATGCTCCTCACGTTGAACTTGTAAACGGCCTATTAGGCCCGCTAACAAAATTTACAACGCTAAGCTCGATTTCAGAACAGTAGTGTCGCGATCCACAGGAGACACAGGTATCCTTGTCATTTCTTGGGTGCTTGCACGTCGAAAGATGTGACCCATGCAGCTCAAAGAGAAGAGGGATCTCCAGCTTCAAGGGCGTTCTTGACCTCTGGATGACGTTGCGAGAAAGCATCGAGCTCCGCCTGATATTGAAGGTAGATCCCGTGAAGATACTCATTCTTCCGAGCAAAGTACTGCTCACGCTCTGATTCTGAGAGATCTTTGATCCGTTGCCAGATCTGCTGGGGTGCGCCAATCTCCTTTGCTACGGCTGGAAGTTCGTGTTGGAGGGCAAAATAAACTGTTTGGGAGGCACGTATTCGAGGTATCTGCACGCGAAGCACCTTCAGAAGCCCATCTATGTTGTCAGCAAACCCCCATTTCTTAAAGTGAAGGACAAAAACTAAGGACATGGCCTGGAAGGACGAATCTGCTCCACCGAGTTGGAGAACTTGCCAGAGCTCTGGCAAAAACCCTATCAAGTCAAAAAACTCGAGTGTCAATGCTACGAAGTCAGCCTGGGCATTGGCTTGCTTCAAGTCTTCTTCCGTTGCCTCGTCAAGTGCTGCCTTCATCTTCCCGATGGAGAGTAGTTCTTTCCAAGAGAAACGTTGGAAGTCCTGAGTTAAATCCTGGGGAAGAAATCGCAACTCATCCAGGTTTAATCCCTGAGCAAGGATATCTGCTGAAGAGAGTTCTCCCTTATAGTGGCTCGGCTCAAACACATAATGAATCCCATACAGCAAATACATCTGGATAGTGAGGAACGATTGGAAATTTTCAAAGCTCAGCCTCTTCATCACCCTTGATAGGAAACGAGGGCGACGCTTCGTCAACTTCCCCAGCAAAGTGTCAACCTGTTGCTCTGCTGCCTCGTACTGTTGCTCTTCCCCTCCGGATGGGATGGTCCACTTCAGCAGAGGAGCGAGCTGGCGGATAGACTTCTTGAGCGCAGACAAGGAAATGGGATACCCCTCTTGCCAGAGCTGAAAGCGTATTACGTTAAAGCTGCGTGTGCTCTTGAGCAGGCGGCACACAGCGAGGATTTGGGCCGAGGTTTGGGTAGGATAGGTCGAACGGGTTCCCTTCCCATAGCCGAGGTGCTCTACTACCGGACGTGGGATGACATCCTCTTTATGCCACCGTTCCAATTTCCAATGGTTTACCTGCTCGTACCCATGCTGTTTGGCAAAGTCTATCAGTCGTTCTTCAGTGAGCTGTTCCGTTTCCATAGACTTTATACTACAGCAGGGCGCGAGAAATGTCAATTTCGTCAAAATAGATGGTATAATAGGCACGTCTTACGAGCAAGGTGTATCCTTGCAGACCCAGGGTCGATTGGGCCTTGAGCAAGGCAAAAACAAGAGGAGGTCGTAAATATGGATAAACCTACCTTGTTGCTTCTGGCTATACTCGGCGCGCTAGTGATTATCGCTGATGTAACCAGCGAAGCATCGTACATTCGTCGTCTCTTCCGCTAATCGAGTTGACGAATGAACAGGAGGCGTCGTGTGTTCCCGCACATGGCGTCTCTCTTTATTGAGTCATTCAATCATATCATGCTTTCCAGGTCTGGACAAGCCTGCGTGCCTGTAAGATCGAGAGCAGGATAAAGCAAATCGCATGATAACTATCTTGTCCCTGGTGGCGCAATCGCTGGAATTGGGCCTAATACAGACTTAGTACGCAACCATATTGAAAAGAGTCGGAATCCAGGTCACTCCGACGCATCCGACACCACAAGAGGAGAACAGTCGTTGGCAGAAGGGCAATTTGGCCCTTTGAAAGTCGAGGAGTTGTACTAAGCAATCACTAATCTCTTCGTTACTAATGAGACTTTGCAGGAAAGAGCCAGTGTATTACTGGACGCATAATGAAAATAAGTGATGAAGGAGCGGCAAGGGGGAGGAGGCTCTTGGTGATCAGGAAGATAGCGATGCTACTTCCTATCGAGACAAAGAAGCCGATGGTGATGATGATAAGGACGAACCAACGCATACGCCAGCGTTGCGTCTCATCAGCTAGATCGTACTCAGTTTTATGTTTCTGCCCTCTTTGTCGCCTTGTCATGATCCTCACCTTTCATTATCGAGCAAGTGAAGCAAGATGATAGAATTGACTTCCCCTATGGGAATCTGATGTGTAGCTTGGGTTTCAGGTATTCATCTGTACAGAGTGTAGCTAATCTTGGGGGCCTATGCTAGAATCGATCCGTCCAGTAGCCGTCCGAATTTGGACTGAAATGAGGAATGTATGGCAGAAAATAATAAGATCTCATTTGATGCGATCAAGCAGGGTGTATTTGCGTTTCTGTATCATTCTCCTGCCAAAAAGGGGGAGTATCGTTGGGACGCGGAGTTATGTTCCGCCTCTAGCTCAGTAGGGCCGAGTGAAAGTGAGAATTTAGGTCCACCTTGGCTCATATCCAAACCCGCTGGTATTGAAGAGTCTGTTCAACGGTATGCACCTTTCAAAAAGAAGGACCTGCTTCGTCGTTTTGCCCGACTCTCATTCTCTCCTACACCTGAAAGAATTAGGCAATTTGCTAATACGTATGGCCATCTTGGACATCCGGTAGCACTGTGCTATCCAGATCGTGTCGGAGAGTTCCTTTGGTCGGGTGAGTCCTTACAGTTCTGGCAAAAGGAAATTGAAGAGATGTCAGTACTTGTCAAGCTATGGGATCTTATTCAGAATGAACAAGCAGGGGCGCTTACTAAATATATCCACTGGCGAACTCGGCCACGAGGTGTCTGGCTGGAGTGGCCTTCCGGACGGAAGGACTTAATTGCTTCTGAAGAGTTGCCAGAAGGGAGAGAGCTTCTTCGCCATTGGAAAGATGGAGATATATTTAAGCCTACTCACTATTTTCTCTGTGATCAAATTAATGAGCGATTGAGAGGCCATGTGAGTCCGAGTATCCTCCCTTTCCGCGACGGGGAAATTTATATGTTTCCTGACTGTCTCCGCTCAGCATTGTACGTGTTGTTTGCATTGGAAGTGTCGGGGCGAACTTATGCTGCAATCATGTGTGATGGATGTGGTGAATACTTCGTCCCTGAGCATAGAAGCGATCAAAAGCATTGCTCGCATACGTGTCGGAACCGCAAATATTACCGAAAGAAGATAAAGGGCAAGGGTGTGCAAGGGAAGGACTAAGTACAGCACGGCATTGAAAAGGAGCGGTGATCATATTGATTCCAGCCCTTTTCAATGCTGTGCTGTACTTAGCGTTGTAAATTTCGTCAGCGGGCCTAATAGGCCACCTTGCCGAACTGCCGTTGAATTTTACGCTCGCGGGCGCAACAATCACGGCCACCCTGGACCTGGTGTATCAGGGCGCCAATGGCCAGCTTGTCGTGGTGGACTGGAAGGTGGCCGGCAGCGAGACGAGCGACTATTCCTGGCAACTGCTCGTCTACGCGCTGGCCGTGGCACGCTGTGGCCGCTGGCCCACCGTCGATGCTGAGGCCATCGAACTCTACGAGGCCAACCTGCTCCGAAATCAGGTCCACCAGCACCCCGTCAGTGCCCAACGCCTCCAGGAGGCCGAGGACTTCATCTATCGCAGCCTCGTCGAACGCGAAGCGCTCGTGGGCCTCGACCGATTCGACGATCTCGACCTGGATGAGTTCGAGGTGGCTGAGCGGCCTGGGACCTGTTATCATTGTAATTTCGCTTCACTGTGTCTACGCCAACTCGAGGAGGCTGGCCGCCCGGAGGAGGCGCAGATGGTTCAGGAGAGACTGTGGTGACGTACTCTACAACTGCTCGTAGCAATGGAACACGTATCCCGCCCATGCGGGCGAATCTTTTTGCGATTACCAACCAGGAGGAGCTGGCGCTCGACTATCGACTGCTGGATATCCACAGCCTGCCGCAGGGAGAGTCCTACGACAAGAACCTCAACCAGCTCGTCAAGGCCCTCCGCTATGAGATGCGGCAGCCCGTCGCGCTGGTGCGCACGAGCACCGGCCACGCCGTCGCTATCCCGGCTGACGCACCCCTTCCCGCCCTCCAGCGCCGGCTCATGCCCCACGTGGCGCGCCTTTCCCCACGCGATGAAACGCTGGTCCTCGATTTTGCCCGCCTGACAGAGGAGACCAGGCCGATTGCGCTTTCCTTCCTCCAGTTCGCGCTCGGGACACCACTGCACCTTTCTCCTCACCTCTGGGGTGCCACGCACGCCTATTACGCCAAGCGCGCGCTTAACGCGCAGGATGCGAGAGATCGCGTGGATGTCTACCCCGGTTTCACCTGGAGCGTCCGGGCGACGGGAGAGGGGAAGCTCTTCCTCGCGGTAGACACGACCGTTCGCTATGTCGATCGCGCATTTCTGCCGGAGCGCCTGGGCCAGGACCCGCCGCAGCGCTACCTCCGTCGCTACTGCCTCTATCACTTCGGCCACCAGTGGTACCTCGTGCAGCTCTGGGGCGTTCCCGGCCAATCGATTGCCGAGCAATGGTTCGCCATGGAAGGGGAGACCGAACTCCAGAACGTGTTCGCGTATACGCAAGAACACTGGCAGCCGAATCCTCCCCCCTGGGTACGTCATCTTGATCCCGACAGTCCAGCGATTGTCTACCGCCATCCCGGCAGCGAGAAAGAACGCTATGGCGCGCTCTCTCTGTGCAAGCTGGCGTTTTCCACAGCCGACGAGGAGACGACCTCCCTGCACCGTCTCTCAATTCAGGATCCCGCGACGCGTTTCATGCAGATCGTCGGCACCGTCGAGCGCCATTTTCAACAGGCGCGCCTTGGCGATCACCTGATCCAGGTGAGCACGTCTCCGCTCGCGACAGAGCCGCGGCGCTTTCCTGTCCCCCCGCTGCGCTTCGGAGGCAACCGCGTCCTGGCGGTAGGGACGAAAGCTTCTGCGGAGGCAACCGACGTTGTTTCGCTTGAGCAGCTGGGCCAGCGAAGGATGCAGTTGGTGCTGGATCCCGCGATCGGACCGCTGGACACCACGCCTTACGACGCCCAGTACCTCTTGCTGCCAGCCAGCGCTCCGCGCGCGATCAACGAGGATTTCACTGCGCAGTTTGTTGACGCCATGCGCAGGATTTCAGGCCGGCAGGACTACCAGGCTGCTCGCGTCATTTATGATGACCGCAACGCACGGTCGCTGTTTCAGCAGGTTGAGGCGATCAAACGGACCCTCGACGAGAACCATATCACGCGCGGCTACGTGTTGCTGGTGCTGCCTGAGCACGTGAAGCAGGATCTGCACAATTATCTCAAGCGCACCCTCTGGCCGGACCTGCAGCTCCAGTGTGCGACCATAGGCAAGATCGGCAGCCACTATGAATCTTCCGGAAAAGCCGGTGATTTCCGGCCACGGCCCGACCGGGCATCCAGGCTCGCTAGCTATGTGCGGTACTGCGTGCTGGGCATGCAGACCCTCAATCGGAAGTGGCCCATGTCGCTGGCCACGCCCCTTCACTATGACGTCTCTATTGGGATTGATGTGCTCAACGGCATGGCGGGATTGACGTTTGTCTACGATCGCGGGCAGCGAATCTTCTTCCGCAACCACCCGTCCAGGCAGAAAGAGCGATTGACCGCGGCGCAACTGCGGGGCATCCTCCTCCAGCACCTGCGTGCGGATCTCGCCAACTTGCGCTTGCAGCCCAGGAGCATTGTCATTCACCGCGACGGGCGCACCTTTTCCTCGGAACTGCAGGGCCTGCGCCAGGCAGTACAGGAACTCCAGCGTGAAGGGGTCCTCGCTCGCGACCTGACGGTGGGCGTGGTGGATATTCGCAAGTCCACCGCTGATCACCTGCGGCTCGTCGAAGGGGAGGAGCCGCAGCAGATGCAGAACTGCCTGGTCGGCAGCTATTACCTGCTCGACTGCACCGAAGGAGTCGTCTGCACCACCGGGCGCCCGTTCCGCTTTTCTGGGACGGCTAACCCGCTGATGGCTGTGGTCGTCGAAGGGGCGCTCGATATCGCCTGGGTGCTGGAGGATATCTTCGCCCTCTCGCAATTGACCTTCGCCGCCCCTGATAAGTGCTCCCGGCTTCCCATTACCGTGAAACTCGCGGATGATTTCCTGGAACCAATTGCCAGCCAGGCCGACGACGAGAGCGCGCTGTACGAAACAGAACTGCCGGATGAACTGGAAGGCGGCGAGTTCGGGGCTGAAACGGGAAGCCTGGCACAGGTTCGCCCACAACGTATCATTTAAAAAGAAGGAGGCAGGCCGACATGAGCGATATGAGCGTACTTTCGCACGAGTACAAAACGGCCTCTGAACTGTCGCAACACATCAGCACGGCGCTCATCCTGTTGAAGAAAGTTCATTATCATCTGCCAGGGGAAGAGGCGATCAGGCCCGAAGAGCTTGACCGCCACAGGCACGCGCTCGCGACCATTCTGACCACGCTGGTCGGCTTACTCACCGTGCCGCGGCCAGAGCCTGTGACCAGTGTCCTGACCGTGTCTATCCCGGAAACCCTCGTGATGCGCTTGCAGGCCGAACGGCGGGGAGATCTGATCTATTATCTCGATGACCTGGTCGGCGTGGCCGAGCGGCTGCGTGAGCAACCCTTCCAGCTCGAAGGTGCGGATCTGGCCCTGCTTGACCAGCTGGCGACGGTGGCGGACGCAGAGGCCTCTAGTGTGTATCGCAGACTGATGCGGATATAGGGAAGGGAAGAGCACGTGGAGCAATTCTTACAGGGGCTTCTGCGCGACCTGGAGCAGCATTGTGCTGTGTTACGGGATCGCTTGGCGGCCATTCCCGCCGATCCTGAACTGCGCGCACATGCGATGAAGGTGTAGAAGGAAAATAAAGTCATTCCCAAAAAGAACGCCTTTCACGCTCAAATACATGAGTTTCATTTTAATTGAAGTTGTTCCCAAAACGACTGTTGGGGTTCTTGAACGGGCAATACGGTCAAAATAAAGTCGTT